>ERZ827478.2374-NODE-2374-length-9685-cov-3.007165_pt1 | contig 9685 bp, 10 predicted proteins | sample MGYA00519705_ERZ827478 | MGnify/ENA primary metagenome ERZ827478 (study PRJEB31778, sample SAMEA3449318) | human gut metagenome | biome: human gut; feature: human-associated habitat; material: faeces | place: United Kingdom | collected 2010/2012 ... | reverse complement strand
TTGACGTCAGAATACAGATTTAAAAGTTCATATTAAAACGATATATTTCCTATTTCCCTTGCTGTGATCTTCGCTCGAACAGCAGGCAATTGAGCACGCCGCCGTAGAACAGAATGGACATGCACACATAAAGCCACAGCATGGCCATGGCGATGCCGGCAAGGCTGCCGTAAAACACGGAGTAGGAACCGAAGTGCTGCACATAGACGGAGAACAGCGATGAAAACACCAGCCAGCCGAGCGAGGCACCGGCTGCGCCCGGCAGCGCGCGGAGCAGGGGAATGCGGCGGGTCGGGAAAACGCACAGGATCGCCCAGAACAGCAGCGTCAGCAGGGCAAACAGCACAAGGCCCCGGAAGCGAAGCACGCGCGACAGCAGGCGCAGGATCGGCACATGCTTTCCGGCGATCCACGCGGTAAGCTGGCTGCCGAAGACATGCAGCACCAGCGTCAGCAGGAGGGCGGCAAGCAGCAGCACGGTATAAAGCACGCTGACCAGCCGCGTATAGACATAGCCGCGGCTCTCGCGTTCACCGTAGATCGCGTTCAGACCGGTCTTGATGCAGTAAACGCCGCGGGAGGACGACCAGATGGCCATAATGGCAGAGACCGAGATGAGCGTGAGGGACGAATTGCTCCCGAGGTCCCGGACGACCCACTCCAGCGCAGGCTCAAACACAGATGGGATCACGCCGTGCAGGGCAGAGAGCAGGTCCGCCTCCGTCAGGCCGGTGTGCGGCAGCAGCGCCAGAACGAGTAAAATTGCAGGGAAGACGGACAGCACCAGATAAAACGACGCATTTGCGGCATAGAGCGGAACGCGGAACAAAGCGATCCGGCGGATGAAGCGGACGGGAGCCGCGAGCCGATCTGGCATTCTTTTCATTTTATATCTCCCTCCGGCGAAGTTCATTTGACAAAGAAACGGAACGATGGTATACTGAATTGGAAAAAGAGAATGCGGCAAAGGAGGCACGGACATCGTGCATTTCATCAGCAGCGCCATGGCAAGCTTCTGCCTGGAGACCACCGTCGAGGACGCGATGCAGACGGTGCGGGACGCGGGGTTCGACAGCCTCGATTTCCCGCTGAGCGTATACAGCCGCCCGCAGGACGCGCCGCTGCGCGGAGACGACTGGCGCCAGTGGGCGCGCGGGGTGCGCCGCACGGCGGACCGGATCGGGCTGCCCATCACGCAGGCACACGCCTCCTGGGAGCAGGCCATTCCGGACGACCTGCACTACGAATCACCTTATGAAATCTATGAGCGGACGATGGAGGCCTGCGCCATCCTCGGCTGCCGCCAGCTGATCTTCCATCCGGTGCTGTATCTGCACCGCATGCCGGACCGCAGCCTCTGGCCGCGCATCCACGATTGGAACGTCCGCTGGTTCCACGAGCTTCTGCCGCTGGCGGAGAAGTTCGACATTGTGATCAATCTGGAAAACACGTTCGACTATCGCCATCTGCAGCAGCCGGGCGACGCGCCCGTGCCCTACACAACCGCCCAAGACATGCTGGAGCTCGTCTACGGCATCGGCTCGAACCGTGTGCAGCTTTGCCTCGACACCGGCCATGCCCACATCAGCGGGCAGGACGTGCCGGAGATGATCCGTGCGTGGCGCGGCAATCTGGCCACGCTGCATCTGAACGACAACTACGGCCTGATCCGGCCGGTCTTTGAGGACCTGCATCTGTTCCCCGGCTACGGAACGCTGGAGTGGAAGCCGATCTTCGACGCCCTGCGGGACATCCGCTTCCGCGGCGTTCTGAACATCGAGCCGGTCGTGGAGCTGGCGCGTATGCCGCGGGCCGTCCGCGTCATCCAGCTGCGGGCCGCAGCCCAGACGCTGCAGGTGCTTGCAGAGCTATAATTATAGTATACCACAAACCGGTGCGGAAGAAAAGCGGTTTGCGCAGAGGGGGCGCGGCGAGTGGAGAAAAATACGCATACGCCGCGTCCGCTGCATCTTGCACAGGCGGAGCCTCTGCTGCGGGAGCGGCTGGAAGCTACCGTCGTGCTGACCGTGACGGGCGGAAGCATGCTGCCGCTTCTGGCCGGCGGCCGTGACCGCGTAACGCTCGGCCCCGTGCCGGAGCGTCTGCGCCGGGGTGAGGTCCTGCTCTACCGCCGCGCCGACGGCAGCTATGTGCTGCATCGCCTGACCGGCTTCGGGCAGGACGGCACGCTCGTTTTCTGCGGGGACCGCCAGACCGAGCCGGAGCGGGGGATCCGGCCGGAGCAGGTCATCGCGCGGGCTGTAGCCTTCGAACGAAAAGGACATTTTTTTACGCGCAGGGCGCCCGGCTACCGGGTCTACTGCGCGCTGTGGCCGCGCCTGCGCTGGTGCAGGCAGGCGATCTTCCACCTGCGGGCAGTCCTGCCGGGGAACGGCAGGAAAGGGCAGAAATGAGAGAGAGTCTATGAAACAACGCAAATCCGAAATCAACTGGAAGCTCGTCGTCCGCGTCGCATGCCTGATGCTGCTCGACGTCATGCTGCTATATCTGGCATGCCTGCTGGCGCTGCTGTCGCGATTCGACCTCAGTATCCACACACTCATGCGCGACAGCGGCTTTTTGCCTGCACTGCATGCGGCTTTCCCGTGGATGGCGATCGGCATGATCGCCCTGTTCATCCCACTGAAGCTCTACAGCAGCCTCTGGGAATTTGCCGGGGTCGAGGAGCTGCTGCACATTCTGTGTGCCTGCTTCCTGTTTGCCGCCGCGACGCTGCTGCTGATCCTGTTCGGCGTGCTCGACCTGCCGCGCAGCTTCCCGGTTCTGGCCGGGCTGTATCTGGTGGCGCTGCTCAGCGCATCACGCTTTTCCTATCGTCTCATCCGCACGATCCTGCACCGCTCCGGCAGTGAGAAGCGCAAGAAGCGCACAATGCTCATCGGTGCAGGCAGCGCCGGCATGCTCGTGCTGCGGGAATTCCAAACGAGCGAAAATTCCCAGAACAACGTGGTGTGCGTCATCGACGACGACCGCGACAAGCTCGGCAAGTACATTCGCAACGTCAAGATCGCCGGAACGCGGGACGACATTGTCGCACTGGCACAGTCCCGCCGCATCGAAGAGATCGTGCTGGCCATTCCGACGGCAGCCGTGCGCGAACGGCGAAATATTCTGCAGCTTTGCCAAAAGACAGGCTGCCGCCTGAAGATCCTGCCGGGCATTTATCAGCTGGCAAACGGCGAGGTCAACATCCAGAAGATCCGCAATGTGGACGTGCAGGACCTGCTCGGCCGCGACTGCGTGAAGGTCGACCTCTCCCAGATCGCGGGCTACCTGTCCGGCAAGACGATCCTCGTCACGGGCGGCGGCGGTTCCATCGGCAGCGAGCTCTGCCGCCAGATCGCGCGTCATACGCCGAAGCGCCTTGTGCTGCTGGATATCTATGAAAACAACGCCTATGCCATCGAGCAGGAGCTGCACCGCACGCATCCGGAGCTGGACCTTGCCGTGTGCATCGGCTCCGTGCGCGACGAAATGCGGGTCAGCTCCCTGTTTGCGCAGTACCGGCCGGACATCGTGTTCCACGCTGCGGCGCACAAGCATGTGCCGCTGATGGAGGGAAGCCCGAACGAGGCCATTAAAAATAACGTATTCGGAACGCTCCATGTGGCGCAGGCTGCGGACCGCTACGGCACGGAGACCTTCGTGCTCATCTCGACGGATAAGGCCGTGAACCCGACGAACGTCATGGGTGCGAGCAAGCGCGTCTGTGAGATGATCGTGCAGACCATGGCGGAGCGCTCCAAAACATAATTCGTAGCCGTGCGCTTCGGCAATGTCCTCGGCAGCAACGGCAGCGTCATCCCGCTGTTCCGGCGGCAGATCGAGGAGGGCGGCCCCGTAACCGTGACGCACCCGGACATCATCCGCTATTTTATGACGATCCCTGAGGCGGTATCCCTCGTGCTGCAGGCGGGCGCTTATGCCGGCCGCGGCGAGATTTTCGTGCTGGATATGGGCGAGCCGGTCCGCATTGACGATCTGGCCCGCAACCTTATCCGCCTTTCCGGCTTTGAGCCGGATGTGGATATCGAGGTCCGCTATACCGGCCTGCGCCCCGGCGAGAAGCTCTATGAAGAGATGCTCATGCAGGAGGAGGGGCTTCGCTCCACACCGAACCATCTGATCCATATCGGCCGTCCGCTGGACATCGACGTTCCTGCCTTTGAGCGGCAGCTCACGGCCCTTGCAGCGGCCTGCCGGGAAAATTCACCCGCGATCCGGACGCTGCTGGCGCAGGTCGTGCCGACCTATCACCCGGAGGCAGGCGGAAGACCGGCCGCGAACGTGTCATAAGTGCCGGGAGGAAACACAACGGTACGAGTGCCGGGATACCCCGGCTTGCATATCATATCCAACATCATAGGGAGGACATTCGGATGAAAGGTATCATTCTCGCCGGCGGCAAGGGCAGCCTCGCAGGCCACCACATCGCGCTCGATCTCATCGACCAGCGCCATGAACTCCTCATACGTGGAGCCGCCTGTACCCCATGACCCGCGCCGTCTCCAAACCCCTGATCCCGATCTATGACAAGCCGATGGTCTATTATCCACTGAGCGTACTGCTGATGGCGGGCATCCGCGACATCATGCTCATCACGGCTCCGGCGGACTGCGAGTCCTACCGCCGCCTGCTGGGAGACGGCTCCCAGTTTGGCATCCATGTGGAATACGGCGTGCAGCCGGTCGCCCGCGGCATTGCGGACGCTTTCCTCATCGCCGAGGAATTCATCGGCGGCGCGCCGTGCTGCCTTGTGCTGGGCGACAACATGTTTCACGGCGCGCAGCTCGAACAGCTGCTCCGTGCCGCCGCTGTCCGGACGGAGGGTGCGACGGTCTTCGGCTATCCCGTGAAGAATCCGAGTGCCTACGGCGTCGTGGAATTCGACGCACAGGGTCAGGTCCTTTCCATCGAGGAAAAGCCGGAAAAGCCCAAGTCCCGCTACGCCGTCCCCGGCCTGTATTTCTATGACGGCGACGCGGCAAAGCTGGCGCACACCCTGCAGCCGTCCGCCCGCGGCGAGCTGGAGATCACGGCCCTCAACGAGCTGTATCTGCGGCAGGGGAGGCTCCATGTGGAGCTGATGACCCGTGGCATGGCCTGGCTCGACACCGGCACGCCCGAGGGCATGCTCAATGCCGCGCAGTATGTAGAGGCCGTGCAGTCCCGGCAGGGACTTTATATTGCCTGTCCCGAGGAGATTGCCTGGGAGCAGGGATTCATTTCAGATGAGGAGGTCGCAGCACGGGGGCAGGAGCTCCGCATGACGGAGTATGGCCAGTATCTGCTGAGTCTCGTCAAGTAAGGAAGCTTTATGACAGAAAAGTTGGAACGCATTTTGCCCACCGTACAGAAGCCTGCGCGCTATGTGGGCGGGGAATATGGACAGACAATGAAGGACAAGCGCAGCGTTGAGCTGCGCGTTGCCTTCTGCTTTCCGGATACCTATGAGATCGGCATGTCCAATCTCGGCATGCGCATCCTCTATGCGGTCATGAACCGCATGGAGGGCGTGTGGTGTGAGCGCGTCTTTGCCCCGTGGGGTGATATGGAGGATGCCATGCGCGCAAACGGCCTGCCGCTGTATGCGCTTGAGAGCGGCGACCCGGTGTCGGAGTTCGACCTCATTGCCTTTACCATCGGCTATGAGATGAGCTACACGAACGTGCTCAATATGCTGCGCCTGTCCGGCGTGCCGCTGCATGCGGCCGACCGCACGGGACTGGAGCATATGGTCTTTGCGGGCGGCGCATGCGTGTATAACCCGGAGCCGTTGGCGGATTTCATCGATTTCTTCTCCGTCGGCGAGGGCGAGGAGAGCACGCCGGAAATTCTGGAGCTCTATCGCCGCGCCAAACGCGAGGGCTGGAGTCGGCCGGAATTTCTCCGCGCCGTGGCGCAGATCGAGGGCGTGTATGTGCCGTCGCTGTACCGCCACGAGTGGAATGCCGACGGCACGCTGGCCTCGGTCACCCCGCTGGACGGCGCGCCTGCGCGCGTGACAAAGCGCATCGTGCAGGATCTGGATACGGCGCTCTATCCGACGGACGGCATCGTCCCGAATACGGAGATCGTCCATGACCGCTCGAATCTCGAGGTCATGCGCGGCTGCATCCGCGGCTGCCGCTTCTGCCAGGCGGGCTATACCTACCGCCCGGTGCGGCCCCGCTCGCCCGAGACGCTGCGCCGTCAGGCCATTGAGTCTCTGGAAAATTCAGGCTGCCATGAGATCACGCTTTCCAGCCTTTCAACATCCGACTACCGCGGCCTGCCGGAGCTGGCAGATGCCATGCTCGATTACTGCGCGCCGCGCAAGATCAATCTCTCGCTGCCGTCGCTGCGCGCGGACAATTTTTCCCGCGATCTCATGCTGCGGCTGCAGCAGGTGCGCAAGAGCGGCCTGACGTTCGCGCCGGAGGCCGGTACGCAGCGCCTGCGCGACGCCATCAATAAGAATGTCACGGAGCAGGAGATCCTCGATACCTGCGCCATCGCCTTTGAGGGCGGCTGGAACAATGTGAAGCTCTACTTCATGCTCGGCCTGCCCACGGAAACGGACGAGGATGTGCTCGGCATCGCAAAGCTCGTCTATGAGATCCTGAAGACGTGGCGCGAGCACGCCAGCAACAAAAAGCGCGGCGTGCGCATCCATGTGGCAACGGCCTTCTTTGTTCCGAAGCCGTTCACGCCCTTCCAGTGGGAGAAGCAGATCACGCCGGAGGAATATCTCCGCCGGGCGCGCCTGCTCAAGGACAATATGCCGTCGAAGAGCATCGAGTATAACTGGCACGCCGCCGATCTGAGCCGCCTTGAGGCCGTTCTGGCCCGCGGCGACCGCCGCCTCGGCCCCGTGCTGGAGGAGGCCGTGCGCCGCGGCGCGCGGCTGGACGGCTGGGATGAGTATTTCTCCTATCAGACGTGGCTGGACGCATTCGCGGCCTGCGGCGTCGACCCGGATTTCTATACGACGCGCGGCTTCGGTCTGAACGAGCTGCTGCCGTGGGACACGATCTCCGACGGCGTGAGCACGGGCTGCCTGCTGCGCGAGCGCGAGCGTGCCTACCGCTCCGAAACGACGCCCGACTGCCGGACGGCCTGCAACGGCTGCGGCGCAAACTGCCTTCTGAAGGGAGGGCGCTGCGATGCATAGGATCCGCTTTGAAAAAACGGGCCGCGCCGTCTGGATGTCGCATCTGGACCTGATGCGGCTCATGCAGCGTGCATTCCGCCGGGCCGGTGTGGTACTGCACCATTCGCAGGGCTTCACGCCGCATGCCTATGTGTCCATGCTGCTGCCGCTGAGCGTCGGCATGGAGAGCGTGTGCGAGCTCATGGAATACGAGCTGGACGGCGAGCTTGCCGTCACACCGGAGGCACTCAACGCCGTCCTGCCGGAGGGCGTGCGGGTGCTGGAGGTCTATGAAAGCACGCGCAAGGCCCGTGAGCTGCGCCGCCTGCGCGCGCTGCTCACGCTGGAATATGACGGTGCCGTGCCGGAGCCTGCCGCGATCACAACCCTGCTGGAACGGCCGGAGCTCGTGGTCGAAAAGCGCACGAAGCGCGGCATGGCTGAGACGGACATCCGCCCCATGCTGCATGCCTATCATGTGGAGGCTGCGCCGGGCGCGCTGCTGCTGACGTGCGAGGTCAGCGCGCAGGAGCCGTCGCTCAACCCCATGCTGCTTGCCGCCGCCATCGAGCGCTATCTGCCGGAAGCAAAGCCGGACTTTATCCGCTGCCGCAGACTCGAAATGCTCGATGAGCAGGGCGAGGTATTCCGTTAATGCTTGGAAAGGGACGAATTTCTTGAAAACCAGTGATTTTTACTATGATCTGCCGCAGGAGCTCATCGCACAGACACCGCTGGAGCGGCGCGACAGCTCCCGCCTGATGGTGCTCCACCGGGAGACCGGCGAGCTGGAGCACCGGCATTTTTATGATATCGTGGACTACCTGCAGCCGGGCGACTGTCTTGTGATGAACGATTCGCGCGTGCTGCCCGCGCGCCTGCTCGGCCACCGCGTGCCGACGGGCGGCGCCGTGGAGCTGCTGCTCCTGCAGGACAAGGGCGGCGTCTGGGAATGCCTCGCCAAGCCGGGCCGAAAGCTGCATCCCGGTGCGGAGCTCTCGTTCGGCGACGGTGCGCTCACCGCGACGGTCACGGCCGAGGAGGAGGGCGGCAACCGCCTGGTGCAGTTCCACTATGAGGGGATCTTCCTCGAGCTGCTCGAGCGCCTCGGCAAAATGCCGCTTCCGCCCTATATCCGCGAGGAGCTAGCCGACGGCGAGCGCTATCAGACGGTCTATTCCCGCGTCACCGGCTCCGCCGCCGCGCCGACGGCCGGACTGCACTTCACAAAGGAGCTGCTGCAGCGCATTGCCGACAAGGGCGTTATGCTTGCCTATATCACGCTGCATGTGGGCCTCGGGACGTTCCGCCCCGTCAAGGCAGACGAGATCAAGGAGCACCATATGCACAGCGAGTTCTGCATGCTCTCCGCCGAGACGGCCGAGGTGCTCAACCGCACGCGGCAGAACGGCGGCCGCATCATCTGCGTCGGCACGACATCCTGCCGGACGCTGGAATCGCTGGCCGAGCCGGACGGCACGTTCACGGAAAAGAGCGCCTGGACGGATATCTTCATCTATCCAGGCTATCAGTTCCGTGCGATGGACGCGCTCATCACGAATTTTCACCTGCCGGAGAGCACGCTCATCATGCTGGTGTCCGCCTTTGCGGGCTATGACCATGTCATGCACGCCTATCACGAGGCCGTAAAGTCGCGTTACAGATTTTTCAGCTTTGGCGACGCCATGTTCATCGAGTAATTTCACATAATTTCTATATTGTTAAATATAAGCATATGTGCAGGAGTATACCATGTTTCAACTGTTAAAAACCGAAGGGAAGGCGCGGCGGGGCGTATTTACCTGCGCGCACGGCACGGTGCAGACGCCCGTGTTCATGAACGTCGGAACGCAGGGCGCCATCAAGGGCGCGCTGAGCGCGGCGGACCTCAAGGCCATCGGCTGTCAGGTCGAGCTTTCCAACACCTACCATCTGCATCTGCGCCCCGGTGACCGCCTCGTGCACGATCTGGGCGGCCTGCACCGTTTTATGACGTGGGACGGGCCAATCCTGACAGACTCCGGCGGATTTCAGGTATTCTCACTGGCGAGCCTGCGCCGGATCAAGGAGGAGGGTGTGTATTTCGCCTCGCACATCGACGGCCACAAGATCTTCATGGGCCCGGAGGAGAGCATGCAGATCCAGTCGAACCTCGGCTCGGATATCTGCATGGCTTTTGACGAGTGCATCGAGAATCCCGCCCCCTATGACTATGTAGCCCGCTCCGTCGACCGCACCTATCGCTGGCTCGTCCGCTGCAAGGCGGAAAACGCCCGCCTGAATGCGCTGCCGGACACGGTGAACCCGCAGCAGATGCTCTGGGGCATCAACCAGGGCGGTACCTATGCCGACCTGCGCATCCGCCACATGCAGCAGATCGCCGAGCTGGACCTTCCGGGCTACGCCATCGGCGGCCTAGCCGTCGGCGAGAGCACGCAGACGATGTATGACATCATCGACGCCGTCGAGCCCTATATGCCGAAGGACAAGACGCGCTATCTCATGGGGGTCGGCACGCCGTCGAACATCATT
>ERZ827478.2372-NODE-2372-length-9694-cov-2.633676_pt1 | contig 9694 bp, 5 predicted proteins | sample MGYA00519705_ERZ827478 | MGnify/ENA primary metagenome ERZ827478 (study PRJEB31778, sample SAMEA3449318) | human gut metagenome | biome: human gut; feature: human-associated habitat; material: faeces | place: United Kingdom | collected 2010/2012 ... | reverse complement strand
ATCGCCATGCTGTTGCGCCAGCACGCTGAAGTCGATAGTACGCGCATCAATACGCGGCGGTGTCCCGGTTTTCAGACGACCAACGCGCAGCGGCAGTTCACGCAAACGGCGAGAGAGCGGAATGGACGGCGGATCACCAGCACGACCACCGCTGTAGTTATCCAGACCGATATGAATTTTACCGTCGAGGAACGTCCCAACGGTGAGCACGACGGCTTTGGCACGGAACTTCAGTCCCATTTGGGTAACAGCACCAACCACGCAATCGTTTTCGACAATAAGATCTTCAACCGCCTGCTGGAAGATCATCAGGTTCGGTTGGTTCTCCAGCGCCGTACGTACCGCCTGCCGGTAGAGCACACGATCCGCCTGAGCACGGGTAGCGCGAACCGCTGGTCCCTTGCTTGCGTTTAGTATCCTAAACTGGATACCCGCCTGATCGATCGCTTTCGCCATCAGACCGCCGAGTGCATCCACTTCTTTTACCAGATGTCCCTTCCCAATACCGCCGATCGCCGGGTTGCAGCTCATCTGCCCCAGAGTGTCGATATTGTGTGTCAAAAGCAGAGTCTGTTGACCCATACGCGCCGCGGCCATCGCGGCCTCGGTGCCTGCATGACCCCCGCCAATGATGATGACGTCAAAAGGATCCGGATAAAACATGGTGATTGCCTCGCATAACGCGGTATGAAAATGGATTGAAGCCCGGGCCGTGGATTCTACTCAACTTTGTCGGCTTGAGAAAGACCTGGGATCCTGGGTATTAAAAAGAAGATCTATTTATTTAGAGATCTGTTCTATTGTGATCTCTTATTAGGATCGCACTGCCCTGTGGATAACAAGGATCTGGCTTTTAAGATCAACAACCTGGAAAGGATCATTAACTGTGAATGATCGGTGATCCTGGACCGTATAAGCTGGGATCAGAATGAGGGGTTATACACAACTCAAAAACTGAACAGCGGTTGTTCTTTGGATAACTACCGGTTGATCCAAGCTTCCTGACAGAGTTATCCACAGTAGATCGCACGATCTGTATACTTATTTGAGTAAATTAATCCACGATCCCAGCCATTCTTCTGCCGGATCTTCCGGAATGTCGTGATCAAGAATGTTGATCTTCAGTGTTTCGCCTGTCTGTTTTGCACCGGAATTTTTGAGTTCAGCCTCGAGTTTATCGATAGCCCCACAAAAGGTGTCATATTCACGACTGCCAATACCGATAGCGCCAAAGCGGACCGCAGAAAGATCGGGCTTCTGTTCCTGCAATGCTTCATAGAAAGGAGAAAGGTTATCCGAAATATCTCCGGCACCGTGGGTGGAGCTGATAACCAGCCAGATCCCCGAGGCAGATAAATCTTCCAACAGCGGACCGTGCAGCGTTTCGGTGGTAAAACCCGCCTCTTCCAGCTTTTCAGCCAGGTGTTCTGCCACATATTCGGCACCGCCGAGGGTGCTGCCGCTGATAAGAGTGATATCTGCCATAAACCGCCACCTTTATTAAGAGTGGCGTATTGTACGCTGTGAACGCGTTGGGATCTACCTGTGGAAAAGTATGGGATTAAAAAAGCCGATCAGGGCTTGATGGTACGCATGATCGGGTTTTGCAGGACGATCAATGTCTCGGTGGACTGAATTTCATCAATTGTTTGGATCTTGTTGATAAGTACATGCTGGAGAGCGTCGATCGAACGGCACATCACTTTTATAAAGATGCTGTAGTGGCCGGTGGTGTAATAGGCTTCAGTGACTTCATCAAGGCTTTCCAGTTTCGCCAGCGCGGAAGGATAGTCTTTGGCGCTCTTTAATATAATGCCGATAAAGCAGCCTACGTCATAACCGAGCTGCTTCGGGCTGACATCAATACGCGCCCCGGTAATGATCCCCGCCTGCTTCATTTTCTCTACTCGAACGTGAATCGTCCCCGGACTGACGCCAAATTGTTTCGCCAGTTCGGCGTAAGCGGTGCGCGCATTGCCCATTAATGCTTCCAGGATGCCACGGTCCAGATTGTCGATTAGATAATTTTCCATAGGATTTTCTTATGCGGATTGATGATTCATTCTATTTTAGCCTTCTTTTTTAATGAATCAAAAGTGTGTGAGGCTTTTTATTGAATGATTATTGCATGTGTGTCGGTTTTTGTTGCTTAATCATAAGCAACAGGACGCAGGAGTATCAAAAATGAAAACCGCTTACATTGCCAAACAACGTCAAATTAGCTTCGTGAAATCTCACTTTTCTCGTCAACTGGAAGAACGTCTGGGGCTGATCGAAGTCCAGGCGCCGATTCTTAGCCGTGTGGGGGATGGCACGCAGGATAACTTGTCGGGCTGTGAAAAAGCGGTACAGGTAAAAGTGAAAGCTCTGCCTGATGCCCAGTTCGAAGTGGTTCATTCACTGGCGAAGTGGAAACGTCAGACCTTAGGGCAACACGACTTCAGCGCGGGCGAAGGGCTGTACACGCACATGAAAGCCCTTCGCCCCGATGAAGACCGTCTTTCCCCGCTGCACTCGGTCTATGTTGACCAGTGGGACTGGGAACGCGTAATGGGCGACGGCGAGCGTCAATTCTCGACTCTGAAAAGCACGGTAGAGGCGATCTGGGCGGGAATTAAAGCAACCGAAGCTGCGGTTAGCGAAGAGTTTGGCCTGGCACCGTTCCTGCCGGATCAGATCCACTTCGTACACAGCCAGGAGTTACTGTCTCGTTATCCGGATCTCGATGCCAAAGGGCGTGAGCGGGCGATTGCGAAAGATCTTGGCGCGGTATTCCTCGTCGGGATTGGCGGCAAGTTGAGTGATGGTCATCGTCACGACGTGCGCGCACCGGATTATGATGACTGGAGCACCCCGTCAGAGCTGGGCCATGCGGGTCTGAACGGCGATATTCTGGTATGGAACCCGGTACTGGAAGATGCGTTTGAGCTTTCTTCCATGGGGATCCGCGTGGATGCCAACACGCTGAAGCATCAGCTGGCGCTGACCGGTGACGAAGATCGCCTGGAGCTGGAGTGGCATCAGGCGCTGCTGCGCGGTGAAATGCCGCAGACCATCGGCGGCGGTATCGGGCAGTCTCGTTTGACCATGCTGCTGCTGCAACTGCCACATATCGGCCAGGTTCAGTGTGGTGTATGGCCGGCAGCTGTTCGCGAGAGCGTCCCTTCTCTGCTGTAATAATTTATCGCCGCCAGCGTCTGAGCAGGCGGCTTCGCATCCCGGTATCAAAGCGCCAGATATGATCGAAAATGCGCATGATGCCGGGTTTGCCATGTGCAGACATCGCCACGGCATGAAAGCGATGCTGATGTACCCGCTGCAACTCTTTCACTTTGCTCGTCACGTCGTCAGGCAACCGCTGGGCGATAAAATCAGAAATCACCACCGCATCGGCATCAAACCATTCCCGGCTTTGCAAGCGTTCCATAATGGCGCGAAAACAACTGGCCAGATCGGTGCCGCCACGAAACTGCTGGCTTAAAAAACGGATTGCTTGTTCGATGCCTTGTGGGCCTGAAAGCTCATAACGGACGATCTCGGTGGAAAATAACATAATATAGCAGCGCCGGTTTTCAGCGAGAGCAATGCGCATCAAGGCCAGGCAGAACGCTTTCGCACACTGTTCATTAAAGCCGCCCATTGAGCCGGAAGTATCCACGCAGACAATAAACGGTCCGCGCGGCTGTTCGTCGTAATCTTTATGCACCACCGGGCGTTCGATCACTTTTTCTCGCCACGACTCACCGTGCAGGCGATAGGTGAGCAACTGTTTTTCCACCAGCCGACGGTAAAACTCATACTCCAGTTCCGTTATCCCCAGTGTCGCCAGTTCTGGCGGCAGGAGACGTAAAATATCATCGCTTTGTTGCAGACCATCAACCTGCTCAGGAACTGTCGCCGGTTCGCGCACCAGGGTGCGGAAGGTTTCCATCTGCGCATCGTTGCGCGGTATTGATTTGGCTTCCCGGGAACGCCCCAGCTGCTCTGCCAGGCGTTTCAGTTCCGGCTGTTCGTTAAGAAATTCACCGTATTTCACAATCAACTGATAGTCGCCACGTTTAAGCTGACCGGCGCTCATATCCCACAGACGACCAGCTGCGGTATTGTTATCTGCGAGAATCGGGTCAAGTTGTCCGCTCAGCGTCATGCGTTCCTGAACTTCACTCAACAGTTGTTCGCGTTCTTCTTCTAATAGCTGCTGATTTAACGTCGTTGCTTGCACGATCAGACTTAAACGCCAACGCTGGAGAAATAGCGTGTGTAACGCTGAAGTGATCGTGCTGTTAGCATCAACCAACTGTCGGGCTTGTTCTGCCCATGGGGAATTCAGACGATGCAGTAAGTCCAGGATCTGTGGTAGCTGCACAATAAACTGCGGCGTGGAGAGGAGCTGACTTTGCTGATAGCACATCACCTCTTCGGTGAGTTCCGGCGGGACTCGGGCATCTTTCAGCCGACTGCGCAGCGCCTCACGCCAGCGGGGAACATCATCAGTGATTGCCGCCTTCAGTCGTGGGAATTTTTCAAAGAAGACTGCCAGCTGCGGTGAGGCCAGCAGCGCGATGATCATCTCTTCGATCAATCCCTCTTCGCTGACGGCCAGCATCACATTAAGCGTATCCAGCGTTAGCATTGTTGTGCCTGGCGAATCTGTGCGCCGACATCCTGTAGGCTGGCTTCAATGCGACCTAACCAGTCGCCAGGGATAAACAGACATTTTTGCTGTTCGCTGAATAAAGCGTGTTGCTTGCGCCAGTCGCTTTCAAGCTCTTCCAGTTGTTGTTTTATTTCACCTGGCAGACCTTCAGCCGATGAACCGGGAAGTGCCAGCGTACTGCCTTGTAAACTTACATCGCGTACAACAAGATGTTGGGCGCTATCCACTTCCAGATTCAATTTCTGGGCAAAGCCGATACCGTTCAGTTTGCCGCGAATTTCACCACCTTTACTCAGCCACTGTTCCAGCGCGTTACGCTCAAAGGAGATATGAACCACTTCCATATCATGCAGTTTTAACGGTTTTTGCAGCAGCAGAGTCAGAGTGGAAGCAGTAACGTTAACAGGAAGTTGATACTGCTGACGACGGCTGAAAATGCCGCCCAGACGAATTACCGTTAAGGCTGTTTTATCGCTTTGTTGCTGCTGGAGTTGCAGGTGACGTTGCACAATCGCGCCCAGGCGGGTCAACATTCCTTGCTGTTGCCAGGCATGACCGGTCATCAATACATCAATTTGTTGTTGTATCAAATTCAGGCTTTGCGCGTCATACCACAGGCAATCTTTCAGCAAAATGAGATCAACCGGGGCAACAGCACTGCGACCGCTAAAAAAGGCGCTGGCCTGCAATAATCGAATCGCTTTTTTCCAGCGACGATCCGAGACATAAGGCGCATCCGGTAATTTATCCAGTTGCTGGCGCAGCATAAAAATCAGCTCAAATACATGATCGGGCAGCGTAATTTCACCAATCTCTTTCTGCCAGCGTTCATATTCTTCATCTGTGACCTGCAAGGAGGCAGGAACCGGATTGTCGTTTTCATCCTGTTGACTGGTCAGCATGGAGCGGAAATTCGCTTTATCCTGCACTTTATCTAACCACAGACGAATCAGCATGCGGTCATATAACGCTTCCAGACTGCTGTCTGCTTCCGGCAGCTCGTTGGAGGCCGCCACCAGCAGGCGCATCGGGATTTTTTCTACGTGTGCACCGTTACGGAACTGGCGCTCGTTAATGGCGGTGAGCAGGGTATTAAGAATTGCCGGACCCGCTTTCCAGATCTCATCCAGAAAGACGATTTCTGCTTCCGGCAGGTAACCGCTGGTTAAACGTTCATAGCGCCCTTCATCTTTTAGCGCCTGAATAGAAAGGGGACCAAAAACTTCTTCCGGCGTGGAGAAGCGGGTCATCAGATATTCAAACGCGCGGGCATTCTGAAAGGCGAATTTTAAGCGCCGGGCGATCAAACTTTTGGCAATGCCTGGCGGGCCAAGGAGGAACACACTTTCACCACTTAATGCCGCTAATAAACACAAGCGGATGGCGTGGCTACGTTCATAAAGCCCCTTTTCCAACGAACTGCTCAGGCGGGAAATTCTTTCCGCTAATAAATGAGGGTGAGCCATAATGAAGTGGCGTCCTTTCGTCAAAAGTTCTGCGTAAATTGCGAGTATAGACGTTTCTTGCTGGTGGCTAAAATAGTCTCAAAGGGGGGGTATTTTTCTTTGAGCCAGGTTAATGTGGCCGCATTTAGGAGTACGATTTTGCCGTTAATCGTGCATACTGTGCGCTTTTTTGTGGGCCAAGGGACTAAGCACACATTTCATATTTCAACGAAAGACTAGTCTATGAGCACTGATAATAAGCAATCATTGCCCGCGATTACCCTCGCGGCGATTGGAGTTGTCTACGGCGATATTGGTACCAGCCCGTTATATACACTTCGTGAATGTTTGTCCGGCCAGTTTGGTTTTGGCGTTGAACGCGATGCCGTGTTTGGCTTTTTATCGTTGATCTTCTGGCTGCTAATCTTTGTGGTTTCCATTAAATATCTCACCTTCGTGATGCGGGCAGATAACGCCGGTGAAGGGGGGATCCTGACGTTGATGTCGCTTGCCGGGCGTAATACGTCGGCGCGAACCACATCAATGCTGGTGATTATGGGGCTAATCGGCGGCAGCTTTTTCTATGGTGAAGTCGTCATAACACCCGCTATTTCGGTGATGTCAGCCATTGAAGGTCTGGAAATCGTCGCCCCGCAGCTGGATACCTGGATAGTTCCCCTCTCAATTATCGTTCTCACTTTATTATTTATGATTCAAAAACATGGCACGGCTATGGTCGGTAAGCTGTTTGCGCCGATCATGCTGACCTGGTTTTTGATTCTGGCAGGACTGGGGTTACGTAGCATTATTGCTAACCCGGAAGTGCTGCATGCGCTGAATCCGATGTGGGCGGTGCATTTCTTCCTTGAATACAAAACGGTTTCTTTTATTGCATTAGGGGCAGTGGTGCTGTCGATTACGGGGGTCGAGGCGCTGTATGCTGATATGGGGCACTTTGGTAAGTTCCCGATTCGTCTGGCGTGGTTCACCGTCGTATTGCCTTCCTTAACTCTTAATTACTTCGGTCAGGGAGCGCTGTTGTTAAAGAATCCGGAAGCGATTAAGAACCCGTTCTTCCTGTTGGCACCGGACTGGGCGCTGATCCCGCTGCTGATCATCGCCGCACTGGCGACGGTAATTGCCTCGCAGGCGGTTATCTCTGGCGTCTTCTCATTGACGCGTCAGGCGGTACGTCTGGGATATTTGTCGCCGATGCGCATTATTCACACCTCCGAAATGGAGTCAGGGCAAATCTATATTCCGTTTGTGAACTGGATGCTCTATGTCGCGGTCGTGATTGTGATTGTCAGCTTTGAGCACTCCAGCAACCTGGCGGCGGCGTACGGGATTGCGGTGACCGGAACCATGGTGCTGACGTCTATTCTCTCGACTACCGTGGCACGTCAGAACTGGCACTGGAATAAGTATTTTGTTGCGCTGATCCTGATTGCTTTCCTTTGTGTCGATATTCCATTGTTCACCGCTAACCTCGATAAACTGCTCTCCGGCGGCTGGTTGCCATTGAGCCTCGGTACGGTGATGTTTATCGTGATGACCACCTGGAAGAGCGAACGTTTCCGTTTGCTGCGGCGGATGCATGAACATGGTAACTCTCTGGAGGCGATGATTGCTTCGCTGGAGAAATCACCGCCCGTTCGCGTGCCTGGGACCGCGGTGTATATGTCACGTGCAATCAACGTCATTCCCTTTGCGCTGATGCATAACCTTAAACATAACAAGGTATTGCATGAGCGGGTGATTCTGTTAACTCTGCGCACCGAAGATGCGCCATATGTCCATAACGTCCGTCGGGTACAGATTGAACAACTGTCGCCCACGTTCTGGCGCGTGGTGGCAAGTTATGGTTGGCGAGAAACGCCAAACGTGGAAGAAGTATTCCACCGCTGCGGTCTGGAAGGATTAAGTTGCCGGATGATGGAAACCTCCTTCTTTATGTCGCATGAGTCGTTGATCCTCGGCAAACGCCCGTGGTATTTGCGTCTGCGCGGTAAGCTGTACTTGCTGTTGCAACGTAATGCGCTGCGTGCGCCGGATCAATTTGAAATCCCGCCAAACAGGGTTATCGAACTGGGTACTCAGGTCGAAATCTAACGCCAGACGCCTCCTTTCTCCATAAGGGGGCGTTTTTGTTTTCATGGTTAATCACCATGTAAAACGTTTCGAGGTTGATCACATTTCCGTAACTTCACGATGGTTTTCCCAACTCAGTCAGGATTAAACTGCGGGTCAGCGAAACGTTTCGCTGATGGAGAAAAAAATGAAAAAAGGCACCGTTCTTAATTCTGATATTTCATCGGTGATCTCCCGACTGGGACATACCGATACGCTGGTGGTGTGTGATGCAGGTTTACCCATCCCCAAAAGTACAACGCGTATCGATATGGCATTAACCCAGGGTGTACCTTCTTTTATGCAGGTGCTGGGCGTCGTCACAAATGAAATGCAGGTCGAGGCAGCCATTATCGCGGAAGAGATCAAACAACATAATCCGCAACTCCACGAAACGTTGCTCACTCACCTTGAGCAGCTGCAAAAACACCAGGGAAATACCATTGAAATTCGTTACACCACGCATGAACAATTCAAACAACAAACCGCAGAAAGTCAGGCGGTAATTCGCAGCGGAGAATGTTCTCCGTATGCGAATATCATTCTCTGTGCTGGCGTGACGTTCTGAGGCCGTCATGGAAGCATTACTTCAGCTTAAAGGCATCGATAAAGCCTTCCCGGGCGTAAAAGCCCTCTCGGGTGCAGCGTTAAATGTCTATCCTGGCCGCGTGATGGCGCTGGTGGGCGAAAACGGTGCGGGTAAATCCACCATGATGAAAGTGCTTACGGGTATCTATACTCGCGATGCCGGTACGCTTTTATGGCTGGGGAAAGAAACGACGTTTACCGGGCCGAAATCTTCCCAGGAAGCCGGGATTGGGATTATCCATCAGGAACTGAACCTGATCCCGCAGTTGACCATTGCCGAAAACATTTTCCTCGGTCGTGAGTTTGTTAATCGCTTTGGCAAAATTGACTGGAAAACCATGTATGCCGAAGCGGATAAATTGCTGGCTAAACTTAACCTGCGCTTTAAAAGCGACAAGTTAGTGGGCGATCTTTCCATCGGTGACCAGCAAATGGTTGAAATAGCCAAAGTGCTGAGCTTTGAGTCGAAAGTCATCATTATGGATGAACCGACCGATGCGCTGACCGATACCGAAACCGAATCCTTGTTCCGCGTCATCCGCGAGCTGAAATCGCAAGGCCGCGGTATTGTCTATATTTCCCACCGCATGAAAGAAATCTTCGAGATTTGCGATGACGTTACCGTTTTTCGTGATGGGCAATTTATTGCTGAGCGTGAAGTGGCATCACTGACCGAAGATTCTCTGATTGAGATGATGGTGGGCCGCAAGCTGGAAGATCAATATCCGCACCTGGACAAAGCGCCAGGAGATATTCGCCTGAAAGTCGATAATCTCTGCGGACCTGGCGTTAACGATGTCTCTTTTACTTTACGCAAAGGCGAAATTCTTGGCGTCTCTGGTTTGATGGGCGCTGGGCGTACCGAACTGATGAA
>ERZ827478.2355-NODE-2355-length-9802-cov-5.174413_pt1 | contig 9802 bp, 11 predicted proteins | sample MGYA00519705_ERZ827478 | MGnify/ENA primary metagenome ERZ827478 (study PRJEB31778, sample SAMEA3449318) | human gut metagenome | biome: human gut; feature: human-associated habitat; material: faeces | place: United Kingdom | collected 2010/2012 ... | reverse complement strand
TCCCTCCAGCTCCCAGCACAGAGAATCGTCACAGCGGGTCTGTATCTCTCTGTTATGTAGCAAAAAGCTGTCGGCTATACCACGGAGATCGCTCAGGGCCTCTCTGTTTTTATACATTATGGGTGTGTCAGAGAGGTTGGCGCTGGTCATCACCAGCATGTCTATGTCCTCCCCCATGAGCAGATAATGGAGAGGCGTATAGGGCAGCATAATGCCAAGATAAGCATTCTCACTCAAATACTCCAGCCCGGGTTCCTTCTTTTTCAGCAGCACAATTGGCCGCTGATACCCTGTGAGCATCTTCTCTTCTTCCGGGGAGACATGACACAGTTTCCTTGCGCAGTTTACATCCCGGCACATCAGGGCAAAGGGCTTTTCGTCCCGCTGCTTTCTCCGCCGCAGTTCTCTCACCAGGGCCTCGTCATCCCAGCGGCAAGCCAGGTGCATACCGCCCAGACCCTTTACCGCCACTATCTCACCGTTTTTAAGCGCCTGCCTTGCCAGCTCAATTCCGTCCCCGGGCAGCTTTTTCCCGTCTCCGTCAAGGGAAAAAACCTGCGGCCCGCATTTTACGCAGCAGTCCGGCTGGGCGTGATAGCGCCGGTCGTTTATATCTCCGTATTCTTCTGCACAGTCCGGGCACATGGGGAATACAGCCATGGATGTCTTGGCCCGGTCATAGGGTAAGTCTTTTATTATCGTAAATCTTGGCCCGCAGTTGGTGCAGTTTATAAAAGGATACCTGTATCTCCTGTCCCCCTCATCCCGCAACTCTCTCAGACAGTCATCGCATATGCAGATATCTGGGGACACAAGAGTATTATTTCGTTCTTCCCGGCGGCTGCTCTCTATCTCAAAGGAAGTAAAGCCCTTCAGCTCCCGGCTGAATCTCGCTTCCAGGGATTCGATAAGTGCTAGCTTGGGCGCCCGCTCCGGCAGCTCCCTCAGCAGCTTTTCCAGCTGCTCCCGCTCTCCCTCCAGTTCCATCTCCACGCCGGAGGAGGTATTCTTTATATATCCCCCGAAGCCATAGCCATGTACCAGTTTATGGACAAAGGGCCGAAAGCCCACCCCCTGTACTATGCCGTGGATTTTCAAACTGAGTCTCTCTGTCATGGGGCTACCTCTAGCTTGCCGAAAATATGTTCGTTAATTATCAATCAAATTATATTCCCTGCACATTGCCTTGTCAAATGATTTTTTTGATTTAGGATATTTTTTACCTTGCCAATTATAATATTTGTTCCAGAAAAAGGCAATAAAAGTAAATTTCTTAACACATTTTAATATAAAATGCCAAGCCTGCGGCTCTCCGGGCAAAGCACAAGAACAGCGGCTCCCGCCGCTGTTCTTACATACATTTCCATATATTTCACGCCACAGTGTTTTCACTCCAGGTGTTTTTTGTTTGCCTGCTGCCCGGTTCAATCCTCCGTTTATCTTCCCCCGGACCTTTCCAAGAGATCCGCGAAATGACCAAAGGGGCGGGCATAAAGCCCGCCCCTTTGAGGATACATGTGAGCACTTGGAATCAAATCAGTCAGGCTTCTTTCTTGTTGCCTATGATTGCATATAGGTAGCCAACCACAAGGATGATGAAGGATACTATATAGCTGATCGTCTCCACGGAAGCTGCGTTGCTGCCGTCCACGTTGGTGAAGAAGGCCACTATCTGACCGGCCAGAACCAGGGCCATGACGACAGGAGCGATGACGATAATGCAGACGCGGTAGAACCAGTAGAAGAAGCCGGGCTTATTGCCGTTGACCTCCTCCAGTATGTACTTGGGTTTCAGCTCGGCGGCCACCATTACGGACATGAGCATGGCGCCGATAGGCATTGCCAGACCTTCAGACCAGCAGTCCATGAAGTCCAGCCAGCAGTCCATGAGCACGGGGCTGCTGGTGATCTCCTTGCCCAGCAGAGTCGCAGGAGCTATGCCGTTCTCGCCCAGGCCGCAGACGGCCACCAGGACAGCCTCAATGGTGATGGCAAAGCTGACCCAAAGAGTGATCTTGGTACGGTTGCCCTCCTTGCCGGCATCATGGGCCCGGTCAAGGAAGAGGGTGGCAATAACTTCCATAAGGGAGATCGCAGAGGTGATTGCGGCAATAACCACCAGCAGATAGAACAGCACGCCGAAGAGGGGGCCGGTGGGTCCCATGTTGCTGAACACGTCCTGCAGGGTTATGAAGAGGAGCTTGGGTCCGCCCAGAACCATCTCGTTGTTGGGTATGCCGCTGGCCATGGAGTTGGCGACGGCGGCGGGGAGGACGGCAAAGCCGGCCATCAGAGCGATGATGGTATCGGAGGTGACGATTATCAGGGAGTTCTTGGTGAGGCTCTCATCCTTGCTCAGGTATGAGCCGTAGGTTATCATGGCGCCCATGGCCAGGGACAGGGAGAAGAACATCTGGCCGCCGGCGCTGCCAACCACCTTGATAAAGCTGGGGGCCTCGGCAATGAAGCCCGCCTCTACGGCGTAGCCGGGAATGAACATGAACTTAAGTCCTTCCTCGGCGCCGGGCAGAGTAACGGAGCGGATGATGATGATGAGGAGCATTACAAACAGGGCGGGCATGCCGACTTTGTTAAACTTCTCAATACCGCCGGAGATACCGCCCTTAACTATTATCACACAGATAGCTATGAACAGCAGGGTGAATATCACGCAGCCGAAGGGGGTGGTGAGCATGGAGCCGAAGGTGGCGGAACCGGTGATGGTGCTGCCGAAGATGCCGCTGAGGCCGAAGCTCAGCTCAGCCAGGTTAAGGGACATGTACTGGAGGCAGTAGCCGCCCAGCACGGAATAGAAGCTCATTATGAGGAAGGGAGCCAGAACGCCCAGCCAGCCCAGCCATTTGAACTTCTTGGTGGCCTTTTTGTATGCGCCTATGACGCCGCGGCCGGTCTTACGGCCCATAGCCAGCTCACTGACCATGATGGGCATGCCCACGAATACCGCAAGGAACAGGTAGACGACCAGGAAGGTAAATCCTCCGCCGGCGCCCATCTTGTTGGGGAATCCCCAGATGTTTCCCAGACCGACAGCAGAGCCTATGGCCGCCATCAGGAAGCCAAGGTTACTGGCCCATGAACCTCGTTTGTTCTCCATAATGTCTCTCCTCTCTAAAAATAAAAATTGAATTCGCCGGGACCCGATTCTCAATTATGAACTAATTATAACATTTGGCTTGCTTTTTTTAAAACTCTACATTATTATATATGTAATAAGATTTTTTCATGGATAGGCTCTAATTGTTTTAAAAAAGACAAAAGAAAGCGAACTATTTAACAATGGATATAAAAAAAGTTCAGGCATTGCTTGCCGCCGTGGACAAGGGAAGCCTTACAGCTGCCGCTTCGGAGCTGGGGTACACCCAATCTGGGCTGACACACATGATGAATTCTCTGGAAATAGAGCTTGGCCTTAACCTGCTTGTGCGCAGCAAGAGCGGCGTGCGTCTGTCCCCTGCCGGCCAGGAGCTGCTGCCGGAGATGCGCCGATTGGCTGAGGCAGCAGATGCTCTCTGTCTCTCCGCAGAAAAGCTGCATCAGCGTAACTGCTCCTCCCTGCGTCTGGGCGCCTATTCCAGTATTGCCAGGCACTGGGTACCTCAGATACTGGCAGATTATCAGAAGGTCTGTCCCGACACCAATATATCCATAATTATGGACGGCCTGCTGGAGTTGTACGGAGCAGTGAAAAACGATGAGCTGGACTGCGTTATGACCAGCTACTATGAGCCCCTAGCTCAGGGCCTGGGCTGGCTTCCCCTGTGGGAAGACGAGCTGGTGGCAGTGCTGCCCGCCTCCTTCCCTCTGGAAAGCAATGTGATGCCTGTGGAGCTCTTTGACAAAACCAATTTCCTCATGCCCTCTCAAGGCTTCGATATGTACATACTCCCCATTTTTTCCGGCGCTTCCAGGAGGATAGAGCCGGTTATAAATACCACCAATCTGGATGATGAGTCCATAGTTTCCATGGTGGAGCACGGCTTGGGTGTCACCATACTCTCCCGCCTTGTGGTAAAGGATATGCCCTATGCGGTGCGAACGCTCTCCCTTGCTCCCAGGTACTTCCGTTCCCTGGGCATAATCACCAGCGAAAAACGCATGCACGACAAGAACATCCGTCGCCTGATAAGCTGCTCCCAGAGTGTCATATCCAGCAAATACGGCATCAGCTCGGCAGCCGGTAAATGAAAGCCTTTAAATCATATGTATTTCGGAAGGGCCTCTGACTCTGGCCCTTCCGTTTTTCAGCTCCAGTTTCCGGTAACGCCGTCAGGAACATCGGAGCCGTCTCTGTAGGAGGAGCCCCTTCTCTCTCTGTCCACTGCCCTGTCATCAAAGCCTGTAGGTACAGGGGCCTGTTTTTTCTGTTTTTTCTTTTCCCGTTTAGCCATGTTCTTCTCCTTTGAATTGGACTTCTCATTTTTATTTTATGCCGCCAGCTTGTTTTTATGCTCCCAGTAGAATAAGCAAAAGGCCATATATAAAGCTGGCGGATATCCCATACACAATGACCGGGCCTGATATGATGAACATCTTTGCCGCTACACCAAGTATAAATCCCTCGGTCTTGAACTCCAAAGCAGGGGCTACCACAGAATTTGCAAAACCCGTTATGGGCACCAATGTCCCGGCCCCGGCGAATTTGGCAATATTGTCGTAGACACCCAGGCCCGTCAGCAGGGCTCCGATAAAGATGAGGCTTATTGAGCAGCCTGTGCTTGCCGCCGCTTTTTCCAGCCCCAGGGCAAGCAGCCCGTCGGTTATCCCCTGTCCCAGCATGCAGATCCCTCCTCCCACCAGGAAGGCCCTGAGCAGGTTCCTGTCGGTCTTTGAGCGGGGCGAATGCTGTTCGGTATATTTCTTGTATTCATCGTTGGTCATTTTCATTATTTGCACCCCCTTGGCCGTCGACATTAGCTTTTGTCTTTTTTGTCCAATTATTCCCTTGACACGGAGTTTGCAAAAAAGCTATATTCAAAACTAAAAAAAACTTGACATTTGCAGACTCATGTTATAAAATACCACATGCTGATAGAGAGCTGGACGATTGGCGCAGCTGGTAGCGCATCCGCTTGACGTGCGGGAGGTCACAAGTTCGAGTCTTGTATCGTCCACCACATAACTCCGTAGCTTAGGGCTGCGGAGTTTTTTATCGCCTAAAAAAAACGGACTCGAACTTGTGACCTTTTTGAGCCTGAGCTCTGCTCAGGCTCAAAAAAATTGTAGGCCACGCCTTGCCGTACATCAGATCTCAGGCATATGGAAGCTCCAGCCAATACCCAGGGCTTTACTGTTTCTTGCTTACGACGGCCTCCACCAGTTTTGCCTGCAATCGCTGTTTCATATATTCGTCCAGACACACATGGGGTATACCGTCCCTGTTATAGAGTGTTCGCGTACATATCTTATTGATATAGCGGTCGTAATACCGCAAGACACGCTCTATGGCCAGAGCATCTCCGTTGCGGGCCGCTTTGATCACGTCCATGGGCAGAAGTACTCTGCCTTTAAAAGCTGGTTGATTCATGTCAATCCTCCACTTTTTTGTATCCCAAATCCTTTCTCAGCCTGCTGAGCGTCTTTGTCCTGTGCCGCTGCACGGCGCTGCGGGACATTCCTAAGAGCCTGCCTATCTCACCGTCCGGCAACCCCAGTACATAACGAAGAATCAAGATCTCTTTCTCCCGTTCCGGTAAGCAAGCAAAAGCATCGGCCAGCAGTTCGTCCCGGATATGTATTGTATAGCCATAGACCGTGAATATTGTGCTGTCACTGGGATATTCGTCCACCTTATGGAGCTTCTCAATTTCACACCTGGACAAGGCGCTGAACTGGCTTATCCGTTTCCGCTGCCGGTGCAGCTCACCAAAGTAGTTCATAGCTTCATGTCGGAGAACGGCTTTGCAGAAAGCGTCAAAGCGGCACCGCTCTCCATATTCATTATAATCCCATGTCATCTACTCACCCCCAATCTGCGGGAGGGTGGAAGTTTGCCAGAGAATACGCCGCACGGTTGGCCCATGCCGCCGGGGCCTCCTCGGCCCGCACCGGGAAACCACAGCAGGCAAAGATCGCCCGGCAGGCCAAAAGCCCGCCGGGCGATTGCGAAATTGAAATGGAGTTTTACTACACTGTATAGTTCATACTTTAGTATACCAGCAAGCAGAAGCCAGCCTTCCCATAACTACTCCGTTGATTATCTTGTAGGCAGACCCCTCCTTTTTGTTCTCAAGCAGATATTTCTGATATTCGCTTTTTACATTAAAATACATATCTTTGTTGAGGTTTCTGCACCCAAGCCACATCTTATTATCTTTAATAAGGGGAAAAATCTCTTTATAAGTAATAGCGTTCATATTTCCGATTATTAAAAACTTTTTGCCGTATTCCATATGATAATGCTATGGCGGAAAATTTCTTTTCCATCCTCAAAACAGAATGTATCTACCGTCACAAACCGGCTACTTTCGTTGAAGCAAACGAAATGATTGACCGCTATATCTGCTTTTACAATCATGAGCGCATCCAGCTAAAGACTGGAGAGGCCCCGCTTGCGCGACGCCTCTCCTCCTAGAACTCAATATTCCTGCACCAGGGGCTTTTTTGTGCTGTCCGCACAATCTGGCGCGGTTCAGCATAGCGTCAAAACGGGGATTTTTACGGAAAGGGTACCCCTTTCCTATGCTTGCTGCGGAAGTAGCAAGCGGCAAATGGGTACTCATTTGCTTTTCCGCCAGCATTGTTTCTATTACCAGCTTTTTATATTCCGGTGTATATCGTTTGTTTGGTATTCCTTTTGGCATAAAAAGCACCCCTCTTGTTATTCAGTATACCTTACTGTCTAACAATTGGGGGGCTGTTCAGTTCTACTCCTATATACTTTTCCTATATACTTTTCACGGCAGCGTTTCCGCCGTTAACAACACGATCTCAGCCCTTGGCAAAGAAAGCCACTGCAATGGCGCCGGGCCCGGCGTGGGTGCCGATGGTGCTGCCGATAGTAGACACCGGCAGGCTGTCCGTATGCCCCTCCCAAATCGCCCGGCTGTTTTCTATGTAGCCTTTGAGCAGGGCGTCGTCCAGGCCGCTGTAGGCCAGCATGTAGGGCATGGAAAAGTCTATACCGCCCTTTTTGCCTATAAGCTCGGTGAGCATATTGCTGCTCTGCTTGGAGCCTCTGGCCTTGCCCAGCACTTTCAGTTCCCCGTCCTCAATGCCAACTACGGGCTTGATGTTCAGCACGGTGCCCGCCACCGCTGCGGTACGGGAAAGCCTGCCGCCACGCATGAGATACTCCAGAGTGTCCACCCTGGCAATGAGGCAGACCCTGTCCCGGGCGCTCTCCAGCTCCTGGGCAATGGCCCGGGCCTCCAGCCCCTGGTCCCTCAACCTCAGGGCATACTCCACCAGTATACGCTGGGCAATGGTCACGTTTCTGCTGTCCACTACCCAGACCTTGCCCTGATATCCTTCGGCTGCAATGAAAGCACTCTGAGCTGTGCCGGAGAGTTTTCCGGAAAGGCAGATAACCACCACTTGGTCACCGTTGGCAGTGAGCCTATCAAAGACCTCCTCAAATTCAGCCGGAGCAATCTGACTGGTGCTGGGCAGCTGCTTGCAATTATACAGCTTCTCATAAAACTCCTCGGAGCTGATAGTCACCCCGTCAAGATACTCCACCCCGTCAATCAGGGTTTTCAAAGGCACCAGCTCCAGCCCCTTTTCTTTGGCCTGGCTGGGACTCATATCGCATGCGGAATCGCTGACTATTCTTACCATTTCACTTTTCCCCCTGGGCCAGTTCTCTGGCCAGATTTTCAAAATTAACAGAAAGGGTACGGAGGGTTTTGTAAAAGCTTTCCAGCTCCTGCCGGTCAATGTCCCGGCTCACCCGGTCCTGGACTTCAATTGCCACCTGGGAGATCGTCTCCGCCAGGGCCTCGCCCTTTTCCGTCAGTTCCAGCTTCCAGCCGTAGCGGCGGCGGCCCGAATTCTCCCTGGTGCGCACTATGCCCTGCTCCAGCAGGGCGTCCATTTCCCGGGAAACCAGGCTTCGGTCGGACTTTCCGGCCGCAGCCAGTTGGGAGGCAGACAGCCCTTCCGGGTGCATCCTGAGCAGATACAGCCAGAAGATATGCACTTCTTTCAGCCCAAGCTGCCGGGTGTGAGCCGCTTTGATGCGGCGTATGTCCCCGTAGATGCCCCCTATAAGGGTGGCAAATTCTTCGAAGCGCTCTTGTCTCATACTCCCCTCCACCTTTCCGGGGGCTAAGTATAAACCGTGAATGTTTACTTGTCAACATTTATTTTTTAACGGCGGAGTTTTTTCCAGCTCCGCCGTTCTTTCCTGTTGGGTATAAGGCTCATGCCCAGTCGGGTTCAGCAATCTCTTTTGAAGTATTCCCTGCCCATTATCAGTAGACCGGAACAGGCAAGGTCGGTCTTGAATGCCCGGCTTTTTATGGTATAATTTGACTGCAAATATTTCTGTCCGGGTAAAAATAACAGGAGGTAAGTGCCATGAAGATATACATTGCGGCCCCGCTGTTCAACCAGGGGGAGAGAGATTTTAATGAGCGCATTGACGCCGTGCTCCGCTCCTGCGGCCACGAGACCTTTCTGCCCCAGCGGGACGGGGGCTGTGTGGCGGAGCTGCCGGAAGTTATAGAGGGCATGCCCAAGCGGGATTATCTCTTCAAACTGGACTGTGAGCACATGGACTGGTGTGATGCAGTGCTCTTTGTCTTTGACGGGCGGGTGCCCGACGAGGGGGCCTGCTTCGAGCTGGGCTATTGCTACGCCAAGGGCAAGCGCTGCATTGGCTACAAAACCGATGCCCGCTGCTTTATCGACGGCTTTGATAACGTGATGCTCTGCGGTGCTCCGGAGAAGGTGCTGCGCAGTGAGGACGAGCTGAGAGAGTTTTTCTCAGCCATCAGCTGATTGAGAGCGGGGTACAGCTATGGCGGCTGCAATTGTAATCATTATAATAATCCTGCTCGTTCTTGTCCTTGCAGTATATATGGGCATGCTGGACAGGCTGCACATCCTGCCCCGGCCCAGGCCCGGCCAGATTCGTGTGGCCTGCGTTGGTGACAGCATCACTTATGGTTTTTTTGTCCGGGGACAGCTGTGGAACAGCTACCCCAGCGTCCTGCAAAAAATGCTGGGTAAATCTTACTGCGTTGGAAACTTCGGCTTTTCCAACCGCACCGCCTCCGAGGACGGGGACTATCCCTACACGGCGGAGCGGCTTTACAAAAAGAGTCTGGAATTTCAGCCGGACATAGTGCTGATAATGCTGGGCAGCAACGATTCAAAACCCAACAACTGGAATGCGGGCAGCTATGTCCGCTCCCTGACGGAGCTCTCCCGCAGCTACACGTCTCTGGCCAGCCGCCCCAGGGTACTGCTGATGACTCCCCCCAGTGTTTTCCACTTCTGGAAGAAGGTGCTCTGGACCATCCAGGGGGACGTGCTGGAAAATGAGGTGGTGCCCATCTGCCGCCGGGTGGCGGAGGAGCTGGGTCTGGAATGCGTGGACGTCCACGGCGCTTTCTTCGGAAAGAAGGAACTTTTTGTGGACGGCTGCCACCCCAATGTCCCCGGCGCCAGGCTTCTGGCAGAGACGGTATATCAGGCGATAAAGGAGACGGCGGAGTGATATGCGATATACAAAAAGCTGAGTATGTACTATCCATACTCAGCTTTTTCATATTCACTCCCGTGGCAGGTACAGGGAGAAGCGGCTGCCCTGGCCCGGGGCGCTGTCCAGCTTCACATA
>ERZ827478.2351-NODE-2351-length-9808-cov-3.539424_pt1 | contig 9808 bp, 7 predicted proteins | sample MGYA00519705_ERZ827478 | MGnify/ENA primary metagenome ERZ827478 (study PRJEB31778, sample SAMEA3449318) | human gut metagenome | biome: human gut; feature: human-associated habitat; material: faeces | place: United Kingdom | collected 2010/2012 ... | reverse complement strand
GCCTGTTATAAAAGAATTTCATCCGAAAGGGGATAAAGAAAGCAATTGAAAAAGTCTCTCGCACTCCTTCTGGCCACCGTTCTGGGGCTGAGCCTGGCGCTGGCCGGCTGCTCCGGCGGAAGCGGTACCGCATCTCAGCCCGGCGCGGCCGACCGCGGTGTGGTCAACGTCTACAACTGGGGCGTCTATATCGACGAATCCGTTCTGGACGAATTCACGGCGCAGACCGGCATCAAGGTCAACTACGACACCTATGAGAGCAACGAGTCGATGTACGGTGTCCTGAAAAACGACGGTGCCAGCTACGATGTGGTCATCCCTTCCGACTATATGATTTCCCGTATGATCGAAGAGGATATGCTGGCCGAGCTCAAGGGCGGAATCAATATTGTGGATTATAGTCTGCGCACTGTCAGATTCAGGCTGAAGGATACGGCAGTGCCGGGATGCTTGGGCTGGGCAACGGTGGAGGCCAGGCTGCCCATAGTGCTGCTGGAGCTGTGGAATGCCCTGCTGTGCTTTGCCCAATTTTCCGGCCTGGGCATAAAGACGGCCCTGGGCATGGGCGGAGTCAAGACATTTTCGACAGCGGCAGGTTGCAGCTTTGAACTATAGCGGCAGCCTTTTTGCCGCTCCTGTTTTCAAGGGAGAGAAACCGGGAATGTACGATCTGAAAAATATTTACCGGCGGCTCAGGGAAAACTATGCCGGCTACGATATTTCCTGTGAGGACGGAATACTAAGAATTGCCATGCCCTGGGGCAATGCTGTGGCCAAGGGACTGGATTTTTCTTTTTGGGCCGAGGGAGACCCTATAGATAAAGGCAGGGCCGAGAATGAGGAGGAGCTGTACGGTATATTGGAGCGGTTCATACTCCGTAGCCTACCCGGAATGAAGGCTGCCGATCCGCGAAATTCCGGAGCTGCCGGCTTCTTCCCGTGGCTGATAAAGACTCTGTGCGGTGTCTGCTGTCTGCTGGGTTATGCCTTTCTTATCCTCTTAATCGTTACATTGCTTTTGGCAGAGCTGGAGTCCGGCGTGCCGAGAAGGCTCTTATCCTCCGTTTTCCTGTTTGCCTCGGGAATTCTGCTGCTGCCTCTGGGTGTCTCAAGAACCCCATATATGCTCAGCCGCCTCCAAATGTCGGCAGTGTACAGGGAAAATTATTGGATTGCTTTTCTGGGAGCCTTATCGTTTCTCCTGGGTATGTTCATTTTGATGGTAGCTGCCGGCCTGGGGATGGATGAGGCGGAGAAGAGCGTATATATCCTCCTCTCGGGCCTGCTGGGACTGGGCTTCCAGTTTGCCGGTGAATGGGGAATGCTGGCCGGGCTGAATAGAGCGGTATATCTTGAGGAAGATAAATCATTCTTATATGTGAACAGCTGGGGCCGGATGCGCCACTTACCGGCGGGCCTGACGACCGCTGTGGAGCTGAACAGATGGGGCTGCCTGAAGTTCTTTGATTGGAGGGGCGTAAAACTTTTTTCTGTGCTGGGTAGCTTGCCAAAAGCCCAGCCCTTGCTGGATAGTGTCCGGGACAGTGGCCTGACATTCAGCATAGACAGCCGGGAAGAGCGAATTCTGGATAGAGCGCGAAGGGCCAAGGCGCCAATTCAATGGCGAGAAGAGTACGGGGGGACTTGGCACAACCACCCGGGGATGTTGCGTCTGGCTGCGGTGCTGACAGCGCTTCTGCTTGTGCTGGGCTGCTTTTTGCCCTTGAGCCTGTTTTATTTTGGCCGGCTCGACTTTCCCGGGGCAGTGTTTTTTGCCGGGATGGCGCCTTTGCCCTTTGTCCTGTTTTATATGGTTTTTGCCTCCGCACTGCTGCCATGGAAAAAACCTGAAAGGGCAACGGCGGAGTGGAAGGCCAAGCATATCAGGATACCCTCCTTACTTCTGATCCCGTTTTCCCTGCTGTACCTTTTGCAATTTATATGGGTCTGGAATGGTACGGTGATGACTGTTTCAGACAATGGCATGTTCATTTTTCAATGGCTTTGCCTGAGCATTTTACTGGTTGCCGCGGCGGTGATACGCACACCCGGACGTCTGCGGAGCTTTGGACTGCTTATATTATGCGTTTGCTTTTTGCTGCTGGGGCCGGGGATAGTATATGGATTCAACCTTGCAATCAGCGGACCGGCGGAGCATAGTCCGGCGGAAGTGGTGGAGTACTCATGGCCGATAGCCGGAGAAGAAAACGGCGAGTACAGCCTTACGGTGAGGCTTGATGACGGCAGCCGTATAGAATTGGAGGTGAGCGAGAGACTGTATAAACTGGAACGCTCAGGGCAGGAGTTGGAGCTGTGCCAGAGGTCAAGCCCGCTTGGCCTTCGGTTTGTGGCACTGCATATGCCCGGCAGGCCGGGGCTTGGAGACGGCGGCCTGTAAAGTCCCGCCTGTCGGAGGCCGTGAATTTGTGATGAAATACAAACGACAAGATATGGGAGGTATGCACCATGCGGAAAATATTATCCATTATTCTGGCGATGCTGATGTGTCTGTCCCTGTTCGGCTGTGCCTCCGGTGCACCGGCAGAGACAGCTGTACCCAGCCAAAGCGTCCCACAGGTGGAGACTGAGACTCCGGGGGAGGATGTTGTTATCCTGTATACCAATGATGTACACACCTATATTGATAAGCCCCTGAGCTACGATGTGCTGGCAGCGTTGAAAAGCGAGCTTCAGGAAACTTATGGGAATGTGCTGCTGGTGGATGCGGGAGACCACATACAGGGCACGGCATACGGTTCCATGGACAAGGGGGAGAGCATCATCAAGCTGATGAACTCTGCCGGCTATGATCTGGCCACCTTGGGCAACCACGAATTTGATTACGGAATGGAGGGCACCATGGATGTGATCTCCTGGGCGGAATTCAGCTATGTGTCCTGCAACTTCTACAAAGAGGAGGCAGGCGTCCGGGGCGAGAATGTACTGGAACCCTACAAGCTCTTTGACATTGGGGGACAAAAGATAGCCTTTGTGGGTATTACCACTCCGGAATCCTTTACCAAGTCTACCCCCGCATATTTCCAGGATGAGGCCGGCAACTACATCTACGGTATATCCGGCGGTGAAGATGGGCAGGCACTCTATGATGATGTTCAATCTGCCATAGATGCTGCCAGAGCCGAGGGTGCAGAACTGGTGATTGCTTTGGGGCATCTGGGTGTAGACCCCTCGTCCAAACCCTGGACCAGCGAGGAGGTAATCGCCAATGTCTCCGGACTGGACGCCTTTATCGACGGACATTCCCACACCGTAGTATTTGATACCCAGGTCAGCGGCAAAGATGGCGCGAGCGTGGAGCTGACCCAGACCGGGGAATACTTTGGGAGTATAGGCATGATGCTCATTGACGGAGAAAGCGGCGAAATAAGTACTGCCCCTATCGACTATACCGAGATAACGGAGACAGTGACCGATGAAGCGGGCAATCCTGTGCTCAACGAGGCGGGCGAGGAGGAGATCCAGGTCGTGGGCTATGAATTTGACTTGCAGCTTTATGAAGGTAAGACCTGGTTGTCCGACGCCGATACCGCAGCAATAAAGGACGCGTGGATCGCCGAAATAGATACTCAGCTTGGGCAGCTTATAGGCAGCACCCAGTTGGTATTGGACAATTACGATGCTTCCGGCACCCGCCTTGTGCGCAGCCAGGAAACTAACACCGGCGACTTTACTGCCGACGCTCTGTACTATCTCTTTGACAGCATGGGCCTGGATGTGGATGTAGCGGTGATGAACGGCGGCGGTATACGCAACGAGGCTGTTACCGGCGAGCTCAGCTACAAGACGGCAAAGACGATACACACTTTCGGCAATGTGGCCTGCCTGCAAACAGTGACTGGGCAGCAACTGCTGGATGCTCTGGAGTGGGGGGCACGCAGTGTTGGTACCGGCGAGGAGTGCGGGGGCTTCCTGCAGGTGGCAGGAATTACCTATAAAGTGGACAGTCAGTGGCCCTCTTCCGTTCAGATGGATGACAAGGGCGTCTGGATCGGAGGCCCCACCGGAGGCTACAGGGTTTACGATGTGATGGTGTACAACCGAGAGACCGACGCCTATGAGGAACTGGATCTGGAGGCAAATTACAACCTGGCAGGCTATAAATACACACTGCGGGATCTGGGCGACGGTTTCAACATGTTCAGCAGCGCCGTAAACGTGCTGGACTATGTGATGGAGGATTACATGGTTCTGGCAAATTATATTCAAGCCTTTGAAAACGGCGAAGTGGGAGCGGCAAACTCCCCCCTGGCAGCCAAGTATCCGGGGATGCTGCTGGATTACAGCGAGGTGTACGGCTGCGGCAGAATAGTTATTGAGTAATATATAGAGAAGCTATAAAAACTGATACCCGCCCAGTTTCACGGCGGGTATCAGTTTTTTTGCGAAACTATATAAGCGGGGAGCAGATAATCTGAGCCGGCCCTTTGTCCGGGCCCTGTACCTCCCCTTGAAGTTGAGATGTTGCTCCGCTTCTCAGTGGAGCGAGGAATCAGAGACTGGAGCTTTCCAGATATTGGGCAATAAGCGTGCGCACGAGAAAATTGCCAAGCAGACATGGGAAAGCAAAACCAATGAGCAGGAGATAAATTCCGCTTACCGGAAATGTCAATATACCCCCCAGCGCCAGCCCCCAGCCCAGGAGCGCTGCCGGCAGGGAACGCCCGGGACGGCCCAGGCCAAGACTGAGAGCTGGCAACAGAGCTCTGCGCAGCTCAAAGCCTGCGCCTAAAAAAGCGTAGAGATAAACCATAGAGAGCAGACAGGACAGAAAGACTGTGGTACAGAGCATAAAGGGAAGAAAAAATAGGAAGCTGAGAGCAACGCGGTTTAAATAAAACAGAGCTCCGCCGGCGGAGAGCAGCATGGGCAGAATTCCAGCGGCAAAGGCGGCATAGCCCTGCTTCCAGTATTTTTTAAAAGCAAGACGGTAATCGTAAAAACAATCCACCGGTTCGCGGCCAAGCATTCTGAGCACTAACTGATTCATGGCGAACAGTGCCGGAGGCAGGGTGATTATGGGCAGGCAGGAGATGATAAAAAGAAGATTGAGCTTCACAAGCCTGCCGCAGTGCAGCTCAAGGATTTCAAAAAGGCGGGTAAGTCCTGTGCTTTCCGGAGCATTAGGATCAACGCCGGGGCCCGGCTCGGAATAATTTTTACGAAACACTGGAGCATCGTCCTTTCCGCCCCCGGGCGGGGGCTAAAAGATTTTATATGTTTCCAGTCTAACATGAGAGACGACGCCTGTTCAACTGTAAATGTATCCTGAAGAGCAAAAAGAAAAGATATTTTTCCGATTTTCGATAATAATGAAACGCTAAGGAATATTTATTGCACATACTGCCATATAAAGCTAATTTGCAGGGCGTATTTCTGTTTGCTGAGTTCAAAAAAAGAATAATCTTACATATACATCTGAGCAATAAATACAAAAATCAAGCTTCTGTTCTGTGGAATCTTAACGAAAATCATAAAAACATACCCAAATGTCGCGGGATATGCACAAAAGGCACCTGATATGACATTTGGGTATATTTCGTCTATGCCAGTCCATTTACAATTACTTTGCCTCAGGATATATTTTTAACAGAATGAGGCCTTTCCGGGCATTTTAGGAAGAAAACCGGAAAAGTAAAAAAACGGATACAGAGGAGTGGAAACATGAAAAAGATTCCCCGCATGCTGGCGGCGGTACTGGTGCTTGTACTGCTGCTGGCGATGACCGGGTGCGGAGCATCGGACGGCAAGACTCACCTCACATTCCAGATATGGGATGTGGCCCAGAGGGACGGAATGCAGGCCATTTGCGATGCCTATACCCGGCAGAATCCTGATGTGGTTATTGAAGTGCAGGTGACCAGTTGGAGCGAATACTGGACAAAGTTGGAGGCTGCCGCCGAGAGCAACACCATGCCGGATATCTTCTGGATGCATACGAATCAGATCCTGTACTATTCTGACTTCGGCATGCTGGCAGATCTTACCGACTTGTATGACGATGTGGATGAAAACTATTATTCTGAGCACTATTCGGAGATATCTCTGAGCAACGCCATGGGCAGTGACGGCCGCATCTACGGAGTGCCCAAGGACAAGGACAATGTATGCCTTGTTTACAACAAGGAGATGTTCGATGCTGCCGGGCTAAGCTATCCTGACGAGACCTGGACCTGGGACGATCTGGTTTCAGCCTCGGAAAAGATATATGAAACTACCGGCAAATACGGATTTATGGCCTATGCCGACGAGCAGCTGGGCTACTGGAATTTCGTCTATCAGGCCGGAGGCTATATCCTCAATGAGGATAAGACTGCCGCAGGCTTTACTGACCCGGCTACCGTCAAGGCCATGAAATTCTATATTGGACTGCAGGATTATGACTGGTGTCCCACCCAGACCTATTTTGCCGAGACCAGCCCGGGAACGGCTTTCTTCTCCGAAGTGGGTGCTATGTTCCTGGAGGGGAACTGGAACCTGCTGTCAGAGATGAACAACTATCCCGACATGGTAGGCAAGTGGGATATTGCCGTGCTGCCCATGTGCCCCGACCCAGCCAGCGGTGACGGAAGGGCTACAATATCCAACGGCCTGTGCTATTCTACTGCCGCCAGAGGCAAGAACCTGGAAATAGTCAAGGACGTGCTGAAATTCTTTGGCAGTGAGGAGGCTCAGCGCATCCAGGGCGAGTCCGGAGCTGCTATCCCCGCATATCTTGGCCTGGAGGAGACCTGGAAGAACGCCTTCCAGCAGTTTGATTACCAGCTCAATATAGACATCTGTTTCGACCAGTTTGACTACTGCGTCCAGAACGTGAACAATGCCGCCAGACCCAAGTGGAAAAGCCCCGTATCCGACCAACTGCTGAAGATATACAGCGGTGAGGTAGATATCGACACCGGCCTTGCCTATATGCAGCAAGTTGTGGATGAGGAGACGGCGGCATCTCTGGAAGACTGAAGGAAAGGAGACTGATACAGTATCATGAACTCTAAGGCAATCAGATTGAAGCTGTCCCCGGCGGAAAAGCGGGAGCAGAATTGGGGCTGGTTTATGGTGGCTCCCACCATCATCGGCCTGATAATACTGAACATGTGGCCTTTTATTCAGACCCTGTATGCCAGCTTCTGTGAGCATCTGGGCTTCGGCCACTATAAGTTCATTGGCGTGGAGAACTACGTGAACATGTTCCAGAACGCCGATTTCTGGAAAGCCACCTGGAACACAATCTATTTCTGCATTCTCACTGTTCCTGTAGGCATCTTCCTCTCGCTGCTGGTGGCGATACTGCTCAATGCAAAAATCAAGGGCAAGGGCTTTTTCCGCTCCGTGTTTTTCCTGCCAATGATCTGCGCTCCTGCCGCCGTGACACTGGTGTGGCGTTGGATATTCAACAGTGAATACGGAATTCTCAACCAGCTGCTGGGTACCAGCATAAATTGGATAACCGACTCAAAGGTGGTAATGATAACCTGCGCCATAGTGGCTATCTGGAGCGCCATAGGCTATGACGCAGTGCTGCTGCTCTCCGGATTGCAGAATATCTCCAAATCCTACTATGAGGCTGCGGAGCTGGACGGAGCAGGGAAGGTGACTCAGTTCTTCCATATCACCTTGCCCATGGTATCTCCCACACTGTTTGTAGTTCTAATCATGCGTCTGATGGCCTCGCTGAAGGTATACGACCTGATATACATGATGGTGGAGGATACAAATCCGGCATTGACCAGTGTGCAAAGCTTGATGTACTTGTTCTATCGTGAGTCCTTTGTGGCAGGCAACCGGGGCTATGGCTCCGCCATCGTCATCTGGACGGTGCTGCTTATCGGCATTGTGACTCTGGTGCAGTTCATAGGCCAGAAGAAATGGGTCAATTATGAGGTTTGAGGAGGGCATATGATGAAAAGCAATTCCATGGTCCATTCCAAAAAAACAGTAACCGCCATTACATATATTGCCCTTATCCTGGGTTCAGTCGTGATGATCTTCCCCTTTGTCTGGATGATACTCACCAGCTCAAAGACCATATCCGAGAGCATGCAGATACCTCCCAGCATTTTCCCGGCTCAGCTGATGCTGGACAATTTCGTGGAGGCGGTAAAGAGCCTGCCCTTCATGAACCTGTATATAAACACGGCGCTGATGATCCTCTTCCGCGTATTGTGCGCTGTGGTTTTCAGCTCCATGGCCGGATACGCTTTTGCCAAGCTGAAGTTCAAAGGCAAGAACCTGCTCTTTACCATAGTACTGGTACAGATGATGCTGCCAAGCCAGATTTTCATCATCCCCCAGTATCAGATGGTGGCAAAGCTCAGCGCTGCGGACACCGTGTTTGCCCTGGTCTTTCCGGGACTTGTCAGTGCTTTTGGCACCTTCTTCCTGCGCCAGGCCTATATGGGCATACCCAATGAGATAGGGGAGGCCGCCTATCTGGACGGCTGCAATCAGTGGCAGGTGTTCACCAAAGTGATGTTCCCTCTGACCAGTTCCTCCGTGGCAGCCCTGTGCGTGTTCACTGCGGTGTTTGCCTATGGAGACCTTATGTGGCCTTTGGTGGTCAATTCCGACCTGAAGATGATGACCCTATCTTCCGGACTTGCGACTTTGCGCGGCCAGTTCTCTACAAACTTCCCCGTGCTTATGGCGGGAAGCCTTCTGGCCATGCTGCCCATGGTGGTGCTCTACATGTTCTTCCAGCGCCAGTTCATTGAGGGCGTAGCCATGACCGGAGGCAAGTAAACCCTGCAGCTCTGCTCCATACCGAAGCGGCCCCGGCGCAGTATCGTGCCGTCGGGGCTGCCGTTTTGAAAAGAGACGGATTAAAGCAGGAACTTTTTTTCTACTTGCTATTGAATCGCAGAGTAAAATCGCTTAAAATTGCCGCAGCAATATTTAAAAGCTAAGGGGATTTATTATGATAGTGCACGACGAGCAAAACGGGCTTTTTACCCTGCATACAAAAAACTCCACCTATCAGATGAAGGTGGACAAATATAACATACTGCTGCACACCTATTATGGACCGCGGCTGGGGGATGCGGATCTATCCAGACTTATCAGATACGCTGACAGAGGCTTTTCACCAAATCCAGGTGAGGCGGGCCATTGCCGCACCTATTCCCTGGACACTTTGCCCCAGGAATATTCCGCCTCCGGAGCCGGGGATTTCCGCCTGCCGTCACTGGAACTGGAGCTTCCGGACGGCAGCCATGTGACCGAGCTGCGCTATACCGGCTTCAGACGGGTGGAAGGCAAATATGTCATTGAGGGGCTGCCTGCCTTCTTCGGAGATGGCGGGGAGACTTTGGTGCTGCTGTTGGAGGATGCCGCCGCCAAGGTAGCTGTTGAGCTGTGCTATGGAGTGTTTGAGGATTACGACCTGATAACCAGAGCTGCCAGGATAATAAACCTTGGGCCGGAAACCATCGAAATTTGCAGGGCGGCCTCCCTGTGCCTGGATTTTCCGGCGGCTGATATGGACTATATCAGCTTTAACGGCCGCCACGCTATGGAGCGCTGTATGGATCGAAGTCCTCTGCGCCCGGGAGTACAGAGCGTGGGGAGCGTGAGAGGTACCTCCAGCCATCAGCACAATCCCTTCGTTATGCTGTGCAGCAGGGATGCCGGAGAGGAGCATGGCCTGTGTTACGGTGCCATGCTGCTGTACAGCGGCAACTTTGAGGCCGCGGTGGAGCGCAGCCAGTTTGAGACCTGCCGCCTGGTCATGGGTATTAACCCCTATCATTTCCGCTACTCCATTCGTCCCGGTAAGGGCTTTACCACACCGGAG
>ERZ827478.2336-NODE-2336-length-9891-cov-2.458113_pt1 | contig 9891 bp, 8 predicted proteins | sample MGYA00519705_ERZ827478 | MGnify/ENA primary metagenome ERZ827478 (study PRJEB31778, sample SAMEA3449318) | human gut metagenome | biome: human gut; feature: human-associated habitat; material: faeces | place: United Kingdom | collected 2010/2012 ... | reverse complement strand
AACCACGATAGGATATATTTCAACCCTTCCAGCTTCTCAGGCAAAAAGATGGACCAATGAGCAGCCAAGAATTGATATCTATATTGATCAGATAATGACGGTAACCGGGGTAGCAAATTCTTCCGGATTCGCCCTTGCCGCATTACTTAATGCTAATATTGGAATGGGAAATGACCCAATAATTGGTATAGAAGCCTATCCAGGTACCGCGGAGATCCATGCAAAAATGGGATATAAAGTTATCCCCGGTGATGAAGATGCAAAACTCAAACGCATGACTCTGCAACCGTCATCTCTTCCAGAACTGTTTGAATTAAAAAATGGTGAATGGAATTATATTGGTAAATGACTACTGAGAAGAATGAGTACTAACATTCAGGTTATACAGATATTTAAACAATACCCTGCAATTTACAAAGTAATACTCATTGCGACTTCTTAATTTAAGAAAGCGCAAGGAACGTTTACCCTTGCGCTTATCATAATAAGTCAGGCGTCGACTTTATCCAGCGGCCATGAATCAAACAGATAGCCGTCAAAATAAATATCGTCAACGTTCGAGAATTCCAGCAGACGTTGTTTAACGTTTTCCAGATGCTGCCACATTGCCAGCTTCGCCGCACGGGCATCTTTTTTGATTAACGCGGCGAGGATCTGTTTGTGATCGCCCAACCACTCTTTGCGATACAGGCTGTCATCCAGATGGCTGTGCAACTGGATCCACATCGGATTGTTTTCCCGCCACTGCCAGGACTGACGGAATAGCTCCACCAGCATGCTGTTATGCGTCGCTTCGGCAATGGCGAGATGGAACTGCATGTCACCACTTTCGCTGCTGCCCGGCGCGCTGGAAGCAAGCTCACGCTCTTCCAGTTGCAATGCCTGACGCATTTTGACGATATCTTCGCGGGTAGCCTGCAAAGCGGCAAACTCGGCGATGTTACTTTCCAGTAACTGACGCGCCTGTAACAGCTCAAAAGGACCGGCATCATTGCAGACGTTGGCATCCGGACTGTCTGTGTTGTGGCTGCCTGAGCTATCAAGAACATAGATACCGGCACCCCGGCGCACTTCCACTAGCCCTTTGATCTCCAGCATGATCAGCGCTTCACGTACCACCGTCCGCGTGACATCAAGCATTTCTGCAATTTCACGCTCCGGCGGCAGCCGTTCGCCAGGATTGTACGGCGTCTTTATGATCAGATCGCGGATCATCGCCCCGACTTCCTGGTAAGGTCTTTGCGCAGAGGTGGCAGATTTCATGGTGTTGTGTCCGTTAGATGCGGTTAATCAAATTTTTGCCGGATGCGGCGTGAATGCCTTATACGGCCTACAACGGGCAATTTTACGGCACCCGTTAATCTCAAACTATACCATTAGCACTGGAAGTTGGCACGTACAGGTGGGCAAAAAAACGAAAACTGGTCAACCAAATATCAGTTTGATTGACCAGTAAGTCTGTAGGGTAATCAGTTAGTTACAGCGCAGCCACACACTCGCGCGCACCGCGTTCGCACAGCTGCTGATATGCCGCCGTCACCGCGCCAACAAAGTCAGCATTCTGCGGCAGATCATCGGCAAAGATACCGCTCAGGCCCAGCAGCGCTTTCACGCGGTCTGCGCCCTGATACTGCGCGTTGATCTTCTGGAACTCCGCCAGCATCGGGTCAACCACGTCAATAGCTTTACCCTGCTCATCCACGCCCTGGGTGTAACGCATCCAGCCAGCCACGCCCAGCGCCAGATGACGCCAGCTACCGCCGTTTTGCAGGTGCAGACGCACCGGATCCAGCAGACGCTGCGGTAACTTCTGGCTGCCGTCCATTGCAATCTGCCAGGTACGGTGACGCAGAGACGGGTTGCTGAAACGCTCGATCAGCAGCGTCGCATAGGCGTTCAGGTCTGTACCTTCCGGCATCGACAGCGTTGGCGCTTGTTCCTGCATCATCAGGGCAAAGGCCGCTTTGCGATAATCCGGGTTAGTCATGGTGTCGGCAATAGTTTCATAGCCGCCAAGGTAACCGAGGTACGCCAGGAAAGAGTGGCTGCCGTTCAGCATACGCAGCTTCATCATTTCGAACGGCACAACGTCTGCAACAAACTGTGCGCCCACTTTATCCCAGTCCGGGCGACCATTAACGAAGTTATCTTCAATCACCCACTGACGGAACGGTTCGCAGGCAATGGCGCATGGGTCGTAAACACCCAGCTGGTCAGCAATTTCCTGTAAGGTTTCTGGCGTCGCCGCCGGAACGATGCGGTCAACCATGGTGCACGGGAAGGTGACGTTCTCTTCAATCCATGCCGCCAGCTGTGGATCACGCGCCTGAGCCAGCCCCAGAACCGCGACCTTCGCCACATGACCGTTTTCACGCACGTTGTCGCAGGACATCACCGTAAACGCTTTCAGCCCTTTTTCACGACGCAGGCGCAAGGCTTCGACGATGTAACCAATCGCGGACTTCGGCGCAGTCGGGTTTTCCAGATCGTGCTTGATCAGCGGGTTATTGAGATCCAGCTGACCGCTTGCCGCATCGGCGCAGTAGCCTTTTTCCGTGACCGTCAGGGAGACAATCGCCGTCTGCGGACGCGCCATCGCGTTGAGAATACCTTCACAACCGTCGATTTCCGGATGCAGGGCTTCTTTCATCGAACCGATAATTTTCAGCTCGGTGCTTTCTGCGCCTTTTTCCGCCACGGTGTACAGCAGTTGCTGTTTTTTCAGGTTTTCGATCAGCACGCGGTCGTTACCTGGCATCAGGTTAACTTCGCAGATACCCCAGTCGCTGTCGGTGCTTTCCAGCAGATGATGGGTATACAGCGCCTGGTGCGCGCGGTGAAACGCCCCGCAACCGAGATGCACAATGCGTGATTCCAGACGAGAATGATCCCATGACGGGCGGGCAACCGGCAGATTGCTGTCAACAATAGTAGTCATCGTAAACTCCAGAATCCGTCTTCAGAGAGTGACGGCAAGGAAGAAGGAACCGGCACGGCGCGCAGCCATGCCGGTGGATATTAACGGCTAAAGAAAGCGCGCTGGATCGCCAGTTCGACACCGCGAACTTCGGCCAGGCCTTTCAGACGACCAATTGCGGAGTAACCTGGGTTGGTTTTCTTCTTCAGGTCGTCCAGCATCTGATGACCGTGGTCCGGACGCATCGGGATCAGGTCTTCTTTGCCTTCCGCTTTACGACGGTGTTCTTCTTCAACAATCGCTTTCACCACTTCGTACATATCAACGTCACCGTTCAGGTGCGCCGCTTCGTGGAAGGTTTTCGGGTTATCTTCACGCATGGTGGAGCGCAGATGGGTGAAGTAAATACGCGGACCGAACTGCTTGATCATATCAACCAGATCGTTGTCAGCACGCACGCCGTAGGAACCGGTGCACATGGTGAAACCGTTCGCCATGCTGTTTACGGTATCAACCATCCACTGCATATCTTCAATGGTGGAAACGATACGCGGCAGGCCGAGGATCGGGCGCGGCGGATCGTCCGGGTGAACCGCCATACGGACGCCAACTTCTTCGGCAACCGGAATAATGGCTTTCAGGAAGACAGCAAAGTTTTCGCGCAGTTTGGCTTTGTCGATATCTTTATACAGCTCCAGGTGCTTACGGAACTGGTCGAGGGTATACCCTTCTTCCGCGCCCGGCAGACCGGCAATGATGTTACGCGTCAGACGCGCTTTGTCTTCGTCGCTCATGGTAGCGAAGCGAACTGCTGCCTGAGCAATTTCTTCTTCGGTGTAATCCGCTTCCGCGCCTGGACGTTTCAGGATATGCATTTCGAATGCAGCGAATTCGATCTGGTCGAAGCGCAGAGCTTTGGAGCCGTCTGGCAGCACGTATTCGAGGTCAGTACGGGTCCAGTCGAGCACCGGCATGAAGTTGTAGCACACGGTGCGAATGCCGCACTGCGCCAGGTTGCGCAGAGTCTGCTGATAGTTAGCGATCCACTGCTCATAGTTGCCGGTGTGGGTTTTGATATCTTCGTGAATTGGCACGCTTTCTACGACAGACCACACCAGGCCTGCATCTTCAACGATCGCCTTGCGTTTGAGGATCTCTTCTACGGACCATACTTCGCCGTTCGGGATATGGTGCAGCGCGGTAACCACGCCAGTTGCGCCCGCCTGACGGACATCAGCTAAAGAAACCGGATCGTTTGGGCCGTACCAGCGCCAGGTCTGTTCCATGATTTTTCCTCTTTCACATAGTGGGTTCCACAGCAAAGAGACGCGGAACCCCGGAGTTGTTTAGGTATCCGGATGAACAACCAGACCGCAGCCGTGGCGTTGCATCGGATGAGATGGCGTATAAGTTCTACCTTTTGGTAAGACATGTCAACCCGAAATCTAAAATTGGTTAACCACATCACAAGAATTTCACTCTCCTGGTTGTTGCTGCAAATTGCAGCAAAGGGTAATCGATGGTTATTGATCAGAGGATGTGACATTCATCGCAACAATGGTTGACCAATTTACATAACATGTCGCCCAAAATAACAACGGTTCAACCAGGTAAGGTAAAACGTTATGCATGTGCTTAACATTCTCTGGGTGGTATTCGGCATTGGTCTGATGCTGGTACTGAATTTGAAGTTCAAAATCAATTCAATGGTGGCTTTGTTGGTGGCGGCGCTGTCCGTCGGGATGCTGGCGGGCATGGATTTGATGTCGCTGCTGCACACCATGAAAGCGGGCTTCGGCAACACGCTGGGGGAACTGGCTATCATCGTGGTGTTCGGTGCGGTCATCGGTAAATTGATGGTCGACTCCGGCGCGGCGCACCAGATAGCACATACGCTGCTGGCGCGTCTCGGTCTGCGCTATGTACAGCTGTCGGTGATTATCATCGGCCTGATTTTCGGTCTGGCGATGTTCTATGAAGTGGCCTTTATCATGTTAGCGCCGCTGGTTATCGTGATTGCCGCCGAAGCTAAAATTCCGTTCCTGAAACTGGCGATCCCGGCAGTAGCAGCTGCCACTACCGCACATTCACTGTTCCCACCGCAGCCGGGTCCGGTGGCGCTGGTGAATGCTTATGGCGCGGATATGGGGATGGTTTATATCTATGGCGTACTGGTGACGATCCCAAGTGTCATCTGCGCAGGTCTGATCCTGCCGAAGTTCCTCGGCAATCTTGAGCGCCCAACGCCATCATTCCTGAAAGCAGATCAACCGGTAGATATGAATAATCTGCCCTCTTTCGGCGTTTCGATTCTGGTGCCGCTGATCCCGGCGATCATTATGATCTCCACCACCATCGCCAATATCTGGCTGGTAAAAGATACCCCTGCGTGGGAAGTGGTTAACTTTATCGGTTCCTCGCCGATTGCAATGTTTATTGCGATGGTGGTTGCATTCGTACTCTTTGGTACCGCGCGTGGTCATGACATGCAGTGGGTGATGAACGCTTTTGAAAGCGCGGTGAAAAGCATTGCAATGGTGATTCTGATCATCGGTGCAGGTGGCGTGCTGAAGCAGACCATCATCGACACCGGCATTGGTGACACCATCGGCATGTTGATGTCCCACGGCAATATCTCGCCCTACATCATGGCATGGCTGATCACTGTACTGATTCGTCTGGCGACAGGTCAGGGTGTCGTTTCGGCGATGACCGCTGCCGGGATTATCAGTGCAGCAATCCTTGATCCAGCAACTGGTCAGCTGGTTGGCGTGAATCCGGCGCTGCTGGTACTGGCGACGGCTGCGGGTTCCAACACCCTCACCCACATTAACGATGCCTCATTCTGGTTGTTCAAAGGTTACTTTGACCTGTCAGTAAAAGACACGTTGAAAACCTGGGGTCTGCTGGAGCTGGTCAACTCCGTGGTTGGGCTGATTATTGTTTTGATTATCAGCATGGTAGCGTAAAATAGCACCAGAGCCTGCCATTGGCAGGCTCTGTTCGGATTGTCGGCAAAGTGCGCTTTGTTTATGCCAGATGCGACGCTGGCGCGTCTTATCTGGCCTACAGAGGGCTAACGTGCAGTTTTTTAGCTTCAGGTAATATTGCGTACCAGCATTAGCAATGCCCTGTAATTTTTTTATTGATAAACAAAAGTCACGCCAATAATCGATTGCACATTCCCTGCAGTCACCTGCCCTCCGGTACGAGCGTAATTTGCCGTTAATCCCAGACTTACCGCCGAAGTCCCTACTGCTCCTAACGATACCGTGTTATTCGCTGGAATAATCGTACCGTTGCGCGTCAACTGTACGCCGACGCCCTGCGCTGGTGAAAACGACGCGGTATTGGTGAAAATCGAGTTGCCCGCATCTGCGGTTGTGCCGGAGAGGTAATACCCCAGGTTTTGGCTTTTCGCACAATAAACGGTAAGAGGAATCGGCACTGAACCAGGGTAGTCCGGCAGAGTAACGGTGACATCACGAGCAGAAACATCGCAGCCGCCAGTAGGCACCACCACATCATTATTGGCGTAAATATTCCACACAAACTGGAAATCATCGCTGTTATAGTTGTTGGTCTGTCGCAAAATAAGCACGGCAATTAATGAGCCAGCTTTAATCGCCACTCCCCCCGCACTGCTCACAGGCGTCAAATAAAGCGCCACCGGCCACGGCTTATCCGTTCTCGAATTATAAACAACGCGCGGCGTTTCACTGGTGGTCGGAAATGGATAGCTACTGCCACTATATTTTACGGTCCCGGAAAAATTAGATAACACGCCGCCATAAGCCGAGCCTCGTTGCAGTGTGACATAATCTGTAATGGTTTCCGGGTAATCGTTATGGCAAAAGATTTGCGTCGAAAGATCTACGACTAGGTTTTGCCCCACATTCACGGCGGGCGCAAGGTTTACATAAACATTGGCGCTGCCACCGCCAATAGGGATAGCGGTGCCATTGGCAGTTTTACAGGCGAATGACCAGGCATTTACCGACCAGCCCATCAGCAGAACAGCAAACAGGGTAATAACTCGTTTCATTACAATCATCTCTTCGGCTTCAGCTGTAGGTATAGGTGATGCTAATCACTGCCTGAATGGTTCCCTGAGTGGCTCCGCCATTTACCGTCAATGCTCTGACCTGTAACGGGAAGTGCGCTGATTGTGAGGAATCATCCACCTGAACTGTTTTGGTTGCGCCAGTATTCAATGTGTTGCCACTGTCATCCTGTAGCTCTAACTGGATGTTTTGCGCGGTCCCCTGGTTTTTATAATATCCGGTACTGTCGGCTGCCCCGCTGAAGCTGGCGGTGACCCTCGACGTTCCCACCGGACAATTAGTCAACTCAAGCGCAACATCATGCCAGGCCGATGCCGCCCCGGCAGACATCAGACTGAAAGATCACCGAGATCTACCGTGGCATTGGTGGTGGAAACCGTGCACGGTTTGGCGACGACCTTACCGTTCACCGTGATGGTGACATCGGCTGCCTGTATCGTCGCACTTGCGAGCGCCAACATTGCCGCCAATAAATACCCACGTTTGCGCCATTTCATGAGCATCTCCAGTTACTGATATTCAAGAGTGAAGGTAGCCGTGGCATTGATATGCCCCGCAGTGACAGGCACCTGTGTCGCCATTAGCCGGGCGTAAAAATTCAGCGTATTTGGTTTACCCGGCGTCAGGGTCGTCCACGAAAGCGCGGACGATGGGGCATTAAGGGGTATCTGATTTTGTTGCTCATTCAGAAGCTGTATTCCCAGTCCCGCAGCCGCTGACACCGTATTTTCAAGTGCAAGCAGGTTGGCATTGTGGCTATCTGCAACACCGGTAAACCCAACTTTTACGGCAGAAACGGCATTACCACAGGGTGACAGCAAAATACGAAATGGAACGACAGGAGTCGTCGCGCCAATGTTGTTAAATTGCTTCGCCGCGTTTTCCATCAGATCAACAGTAAAATTGGTTGATTCAGCGGCCACACTACAGCCGTTATCTCTGACATAGCCGCGGATAGTAATCGTGCTATCCGCAGCCAAAGCGTGACTCACCGCCAACCACAAAAAAGCGCACAGAAGATAAAAAGGTTTGTTTCTCATCACGCCCCCTTAACGACATTCAGCTGATAGCTGGGTTAATAACTGCTGCTGACTCTCTGGTGGCAGTTGATAATTGGCGACACAGTGAGCATTTTCCTCTTCTCCCCATTTCACCTGAACTTTTCCCGCTAAAGGCATTCCGCTGAGGTAAACCTGACCATTATCCGCAACAATGCCGCTACTCTGGCTACTCTCTGATGTCACCATCGCCCCAAACGGCAGCGGCTTATTATTGTGGGTTAGCGTCATGAGCAGTTTTATCCCAACGCGCGCTTTAAACTCTGCTCGCACGATCGCCCCACGGGTGGGAACAACGTTAGCGACCGCGTTATCTAAATCGACGTTATCAGCCAGGGTATTGGTATCCAGCGCCACTCTGTTTTCCCGATATTCAGTGGCATAAGGCAGCACGGCATAACCGCGCCAGTCGGTACGCACCCCCGTCTGGTTTTCGACTTTTGCATCTTTTGCGCCAGGCGCTTTAACAAGCACCACCGTATCGTTTAACGGCTGCCCCAGCGTTACGCCATTGGCATGAGCCAGTACCCCACCGCTGACTCCGTAATAGAGCTGCTTAATATCATCACTATGGCTGTAACCGATATTGGCATTGCCGTAACCACCGCGATAATTCAGCGTGGCGTAGCCTGTGCTTCCGCTATTACCATCGCCTCCCCCGGCATAACCGGTTTGCACGCTATAGCTGAGGTTGTTGTCTTCCAGCAACGTACCGTATACGCCAGCCAGATTGGTCATCCGACCGTTGAGATCGTGTGACATGCTGTAGCTGGCACTGGCATGTCGCCACTGAGATTTACTGTCAGAACGCAGCCAGTGGCTGAAAGGAATATTGACGTTAAGCGCTAACATCTGATCCCGTCCTTTTTGCCAGGCGTTTTTCGTCAGGCTATAGCTGAGCGTCCAGTTGATATCTTCGAATGCAGTATTTAAACCAGCCTGGAATTGCTCATCGACATTACTCGTTCCCCAATAAGTTTGATGGCTACCACTCAAATACAGTGTTGATGTGCGCCCGAGTTGCTGAGTAACGGTGAGTTGTAATTTCCCGCGTTTGTTATAAGCGAGATTGTAATAGTCGGTGAATTTCGGCTTAACCTGAATAACACCATCCTGTGTTTCGATGTTGTAGCCATTCATTCGACTGTATGTTGTATCAGCGAAATTAAAATACCCACTGGTCGAATAACGGTAACCCACTAACTGAATATTCGTGCCTGATTCATTGAGCGATTTGTTATAGAGAAAACGCACCGATTGTCCGTCATGCTGACTGTCATCGGGAAGTGTGGAATTAGCCTGCGTCATATCCACAGACAGAGCGCCCAGTGCCCCCATGTTTTTCCCGATACCGAAATTAAAAGCACGATAACGATCCGCCAGTTGCGTTCCACCATATATTGTCCAGCCAGCCGGAAGGCCGTGGAGTAATGTACTCTGGAAAAAGCGGGGTTTTTCCTGCTGCGCATTTCCACTACGGTATTCTCCTGCCGTAATGGAATAACGAGTATGTCCTTCACGTTGCAAAAGCGGGACTGACGAATAGGGTACGGTAAAGATCTGCGTGCTGCCGTCAGCCTCTTTAATCGTTACCTGCAAGTCACCACTATTACCTGCGGCATAGATATCGTTGATGGTAAAAGGCCCCGGCGGCACCGTACTATTATAAATGTCATACCCATTTTGTTTAATAGTGACCTGTGCAGTACCACGAGCAATACCGTGGATCACCGGGGCAAATCCTCTTTGGCTATCGGGTAACATATTGTCATCTGAGGCCAATTGTGCGCCGCGAAAGTTAATACCATCGAAAATATCGCCCTGAGTATAACCATCACCCAGCGTCAGCCGG
>ERZ827478.2332-NODE-2332-length-9914-cov-3.799777_pt1 | contig 9914 bp, 8 predicted proteins | sample MGYA00519705_ERZ827478 | MGnify/ENA primary metagenome ERZ827478 (study PRJEB31778, sample SAMEA3449318) | human gut metagenome | biome: human gut; feature: human-associated habitat; material: faeces | place: United Kingdom | collected 2010/2012 ... | reverse complement strand
CGATGATATAGACCTTGTCGTTCCTATCCACGATGAACTGGATGTTATAAAGGCCCACGATGCCTATGCCCAGTCCCAGCTTCTTGGCATACTGGAGCACGATGCCCTTCACCTTGTCGGAGATACTGAAAGTGGGATAGACGCTTATAGAGTCGCCGCTGTGGATGCCGGTGCGCTCTACCAGCTCCATAATGCCGGGGACGAACACGTCCCTGCCGTCGCAGATGGCGTCCACCTCTATCTCCTTGCCGATGATGTACTTATCCACCAACACGGGCTTATCCACATCCACCTCCACGGCGGTCTTGAGATACTGGCGCAGCTGCTGCTCATTGGCAACTATCTGCATGGCCCGTCCGCCCAGCACAAAGCTGGGGCGCACCAGCACCGGGTATCCGATGCTCTCGGCGGCCTTTACACCGTCCTCGATGTTGGTGACGGCATGCCCCTCCGGCTGTGGGATCTCCAGCTTTTCCAGGATGTGCTCGAAGCTGTCCCGGTTCTCAGCCCGCTCTATGGCCTCGCAGTCGGTGCCGATTATCTTCACTCCCCGCTCCATAAGGGGCTGGGCCAGGTTGATGGCTGTCTGGCCTCCCAGGGAGGCGATGACGCCCTCAGGCTTTTCAAACTCTATGATGTTCATAACGTCCTCGGCGGTGAGGGGCTCAAAGTAGAGCTTGTCGGCGGTGGTATAGTCGGTAGAGACGGTTTCGGGATTGTTGTTTATGATGATGGCCTCATATCCGGACTTCTTTATGGTAGTGACGGCGTGGACGGTGGAATAGTCGAACTCCACGCCCTGGCCTATGCGGATGGGGCCGGCGCCCAGCACCACTATCTTCTTTCTGTCCTCCAGACGGGAGGCATTTTCCCGGGTGTAGGAAGAATAGAAGTAAGGGATGTAGGCGTTGGTGCGGCAGGTGTCCACCATGGGGTAGCTGGGGAACAGCTTAATTTCCCGGCGGAGGTTGAACACATCCAGTTCTTTTTTATTCCAGAGCCTGGCAACGTACTTGTCACTGAAGCCCATGGCCTTGGCCGCTTTCAGCAGTTCCCGGTCGCCGGGATTTGCGGCCAGGGTCTTCTCCATGTCCACAATCTTCTTTATAGACTCCAGGAACAGGGTGGTTATCATGGTCACTTCATAGAGCTTCTCTATGCTCACACCACGGCGCAGCAGCTCCGCCACGGCAAAGATGCCGTCGTCCCTGAACTGGCCCAGATAATCAAGAATTTCCTCGGTTCCCATGGTGTCGAACTTTGCAAGATGGAAATGGCAGACCCCTATCTCCAGGGAGCGCACGGATTTAAGCAGACACTCCTCCAGGTTTGCACCTATGCCCATGACCTCGCCGGTGGCCTTCATCTGAGTGCCCAGTACATTTGGTGCCGTGGCAAACTTATCGAAGGGAAAGCGGGGCATCTTGGCTACAACGTAATCCAGGCTGGGCTCAAAAGCCGCGTTGGTGTTGGCAATGGCGATATCCTCAAGAGCCATGCCCACGGCGATCTTGGCGGTGACTCTGGCTATGGGGTAGCCGCTGGCCTTGGAGGCCAGGGCGGAGGAACGGGAGACTCTGGGGTTAACCTCAATGAGGTAGTATTCGCTGGAATTGGGGTTAAGGGCAAACTGCACATTGCACCCACCCTCTATCTTCAGGGCCCGGATTATCTTGATTGCGCTGTCGTTGAGCATTTTCAGGTCGTGGTCATTCAGGCTCATGATGGGGGCCACAACTATGGAATCGCCGGTGTGCACACCCACAGGGTCCACATTCTCCATACCGCAGATGGTTATGGCGTGGTCCTTGGAGTCCCGCATGACCTCAAATTCTATTTCCTTGTAGCCCTTGACACTCTTTTCGATGAGCACCTGATGCACCGGGGAGAGCTTGAAAGCATTTATACCGATGTCCTCCAGTTCCTGGGGATTGTTGGCAAAACCGCCGCCGGTGCCCCCCAGGGTGAAAGCCGGACGCAGCACCACTGGGTAGCCTATCTTTTCTGCGGCTGCTCTGGCTTCCTCCAGGCTGTAGGTTATCTGAGAGGGTATGGTGGGCTCACCTATGGACTGGCACAGCTCCTTGAAAAGCTCCCGGTCCTCGGCCTTTTCGATACTCTCGCTGCTGGTGCCCAGCAGCTCCACACGGCACTCTTTCAAAACGCCCTTCTTCTCCAGCTGCATTGCCAGGTTCAGGCCGGTCTGTCCGCCTATACCCGGGACTATGGCGTCGGGCCGTTCGTAACGGAGGATCTTGGCGATGTACTCCAGGGTCAGGGGCTCCATGTAGACCTTGTCGGCTATGGCGGTGTCGGTCATGATGGTGGCGGGGTTGGAATTGCAGAGCACCACCTCGTAGCCCTCCTCCTTCAGCGCCAGGCAGGCCTGGGTGCCGGCATAGTCAAATTCCGCCGCCTGGCCGATGACTATGGGGCCGGAGCCGATGATGAGTATCTTCTTAATGTCTGTTCTCTTTGCCATTGCTGTTCCTCCGTAAAATGTCTTTTTCCTGTCTTGTTTATGTTCTAGCTTTTGGATTATCTATAGTATACGGCCTTGCCGCCATGTACCGTCAGGTGGCAGCGGCCGAATACCTGCCAGCCCTCAAAGGGAGTGGCCCTGCCCAGGGACTTGAACTCCGCCGGATCTATGGTGTAGCTCTCCCCCAGGTCCCACAGGCTGAAGTCCTCTCCCAAGGGTATGCCGAAGCGACGGCGGGGATTGTGGCACATCAGCTCCAGGAGCTTTTCCAGGCATATCTCCCCTGTAAGCACCAGATTGGTGTACAGCAGGGGAAAGGCTGTCTCCAATCCCACAATACCGAAGGCGCTCTTTTCCAGTCCCCTGGATTTTTCCTCCCCGGAGTGGGGCGCGTGGTCGGTAGCTATGATCTCAATGGTACCGTCCTTTATGCCCTCTATCAGCGCCTCCCTGTCCTCCCGGCTGCGCACCGGAGGATTCATTTTGAAGCGCCCCTCCTCCCGGAGCATGCTGTCGTCCATGAGCAGATAATGAGGGGCCGTCTCGCAGCTCACGTCCAGTCCCCTGGCCTTGGCCCTGCGTATGAGCTCAACGCTCTCCCTGGTGGATACATGGCACACATGGTAGGCGCAGCCGGTCTTCTCCACCAGCTTCAGGTCCCTCTCCACCTGAGCGTACTCGCTCTCGGAGCAGATGCCCCGATGGCCGTGGGCCCTTGCATATTCCCCGTCGTGGATGTATCCGCCCTTCAGCAGGGAATTCACCTCGCAGTGGGCGACGATGAGTTTGCCCAGCTCCTTGGCCCGAAGCATGGCCTGCTCCATCAGCTCGTCGCTCTGCACGCCCCGTCCGTCATCGGAAAAGCCAACCACATTGGGGGCCAGAGCCTCCATGTCGGAGAGCTCCTCTCCCCTCTCACCTCGGCTTATGGCGGCGTAGGGCAGCACGTCTATGCAGGCATCCCGGTCTATAAGCTCCAGTTCTCTGTCCAGATTCTCCCGGCAGTCCGGCACCGGGTTCAGGTTGGGCATGGCACACACGGCTGTATAGCCCCCGGCAGCGGCGGCAGCGCAGCCTGTGGCCACCGTCTCCTTATAAGAAAATCCCGGCTCTCTGAGATGCACATGTGCATCGCAAAAACCGGGAAAAATACTGTATTTGTCGTTTTCAAAATCAAAGCTGCGGCCCTCCAAAGAGAACAGCTGTCCCTCGTGGGCCTTGTACATATCCAGTTTGCAGGTCAGTTTCATATCCGTCACGGTACATCCTCTCTTCTGCTTTTTCAGTTTAGGGTATGAACACACAGAAACAGACGCAGCCAAAGCCGCGTCCATCTGCCGCAATTTTCAGTCATTATACCATATTTTTTGCGCTTGTCAACACGTCTTTATTCCTTAGGTAGTCCTCCAGCGGAGTTAATCCTTCGCCCTGCCCGGCAGCGGCCCAGTCCATCCCGGCTGTTTTTATTTCCTTTATGGGCAAAATGACGAAAACACTTAATTATTCTTAAGTATAAATTTACAATTACTTCTTTTCTTTTTCAGGCTCTTAAGTTATAATGTAGCCACTCTGTAATGAAGGATGGCGATTGTCATTAGCAAAAGCATAAAGCTGGTGCTTGTCCTGCTCTGCCTGGTCTTCCTGTGCGTGTTCGGATTCAGCGCCTATAAAATCATAAGCACCCTCAATGGCTACAAGGTGGCTGAGGAAAATTATAACGCTATGAGCCAGCAGTACGTCACCACCACCGAGACCACTCCCAAGCCCTCCCCCGCCGACGGAGAGGAGCCCGAGGAGGAAGAAGTGGAAGTCTCCCCCATCAGCGTTGATTTTGCGGCACTACAGGCCGAAAACCCCGAGGCCGCCGGCTGGATCTACTGTCCCAACACCGTTATCAATTACCCCATTGCCCACACCGAGGACAACTTCACCTATCTGGATCATCTGCTCAGCGGTGAGTATAATGCCAACGGCACTATCTTTATCGACTGCCAGAATTCTCCCGACTTCAGCGATAAGAACACCCTGGTATACGGTCACAACATGAACGACGGCTCCATGTTTGCAAGTCTGCGCAACTACCGCGATGCCGAATATTATCCTGAGCATCCCTGTCTGTACATAAGCACTCCCGAGAAGAATTACCGTCTTGACCTCTTTGCCGGTCTGGTAACTCCCTCCGACTCCTATGTGTACGCCCGGCAGTTTGATGCCGATGAGCAGTTCCTGGCCTATGTGGAGAGCGCCAAAGCTGAGTCCACTTTCCAGAGCGATGTGGAAGTTAGTATCGACGACAGGATCGTGGTCTTGTCCACCTGCACTTATGAGTTTGACGACGCCCGCTATGTGGTCATCGGCAAGCTGGTGGAAATACAGTAAAAAGCAGCTTCCTGAAAGATCTGAACGGACTATTTCGTTCAGATCTTTTTGTATTTTTCTCTTTTGCCCCGGTTTTTGCCCTGTGAACTTAAAACGAATTTAAAGGAGTAATTTGAAATCAACCAAGCTTATGCTCTCCGGGATAATGCTGATGCTGGTGGCCATTATTTTCGCCATTGCCGACCTGGGCCGCAACTCGGCACTGCCCGGCGCAGCCATTATTATTTTTTTCATTTCCCTTGCAGTCTTTGTCATAGGGCTGATATATAAGAGCTGACTGCTGCTATTCATAAAGCTCCCCCAAAGGACTTAAAATCCTTAGGGGGAGCTTTTTAGTTGAAATCTCCATAGTACAGTTTACATAACTATTTAATTGGATAGCTCTGCGCTCCTGTGCTCCCCTGTAACGGAGAAGATAACCCACTCGGCAATATTTGTGGCATGGTCGCCTATACGCTCAAAGTATTTGCCTATCATGAGCAGATCGAGAGCGCAGCTGCCCATATCAGGTTCCTTCACCATAATATCCACCAGGCTTTTTTTCACTCTCTCAAAATAATCGTCTACAGTGTCATCCTGAGCTATCACCTGCTTTGCCAGCTCCAGGTCCTGCTTCACATAGGCGTCCACGCTGTCTGTCACCATCCGTATGGCACTGCGGGCCATAGAGTTCAAAAGCTCTATCTCTTCCTGGCGGCAGCCGGACATGGAGACTACTATCTCGGCTATATCCTCCGCCTGATCGCCTATGCGCTCCATGTCGGTTATCATCTTCAGGGCTGCGGATATCTGCCGCAGATCCCCGGCCACAGGCTGCTGGCGCAGCAATAGCTTCAGGCATATGTCTTCCACATCCCTCTCCTTCTGATCCAAAGCCGAAGATATGGGCGGTACCTTTGCCGCCAGCTCCCGGCTGTTTTCGGAGAGTGCCTTGGCGGCCAGGGCGATGGCATCCTCGCACAGAGCACCCATGGCCTTCATCTCGTCGTTGAGCGTTTGCAGCTGTTTGTCGAAATAAGTTCTCATCAGCCGAACCTCCCTGTAATATAAGCTTCCGTCCGCTTGTCCGCGGGCTTCGAGAATATTGTCTGAGTGTCACCGAATTCCACCAGTTCCCCCAACAGGAAAAACGCCGTATAGTCCGACACTCTCAGAGCCTGCTGCATATTGTGGGTCACCATTATAACGGTATAGCGGCTTTTGAGTTCCATTGCCAGTTCCTCTATCTTGGAGGTGGATATGGGGTCCAGGGCGCTGGTACTCTCGTCCATGAGCAGCACTTCCGGTTCCACCGCCAGGGCACGGGCTATACATATCCGCTGCTGCTGTCCGCCGGAAAGGCCCAGAGCGCTTTTATTCAGCCTGTCCTTCACCTCGTCCCAGATGGCCGCGTCCCTGAGGGAGCGCTCCACTATCTCGTCCAGGCGTGCCCGGTTCCTTATGCCGTGGGTGCGGGGGCCGTAGGCGATATTGTCGTAGATGCTCATGGGGAAGGGATTGGCCTTTTGAAACACCATGCCGATTTGCTTGCGCAGACTCGTCACATCCACGGCCTTGCCGTAGATATCCTCGCCTTTGTAAAGCACCTGTCCTTCTATCTTCACCCCAGGCACCAGGTCGTTCATCCGGTTCAGGGTTTTCAGAAAGGTGGATTTTCCACATCCCGATGGGCCTATGAGAGCCGTGATGCGGTTTTCCGGTATGTCAAAGGAGATGTCCTTCAGGGCATGGTTGTCGCCGTAATATAGATTAAGTTTGTTGGAACGGATTATGTTTTTTCCCCTATTATTTTCACACATATAAAATATCCCCTGCTCTCAGCGTTTTTTCAGCCTGCCGCCGGCAAGCTTTGCCGCAATGTTTATTAGGAAGGCTATTATCAGCAGCACCACGGCCACGGCAAAGGCCGGTTCGAAGTCCGCCCTCTCCTTTGCGTAATTGTACAGCGCCACGGTGAGGGTGGCTCCGGAACTGTCAAAGAGGCTCTTGAAAAACTTGCCAAATGTGTCGCCGTACTTGGCAAGGCGCATACCCATGCCCGCCGTGAACATCAAAACGGCGCTCTCCCCCACTATGCGACCCACAGCCAGGATACAACCGGTGACTATGCCGTCCACGCTGGAGGGCAATACCACGGTGCGCACCATGTGCCACTTGCCGCTGCCCAGAGCCAGGGAGCCCTCCCGGTAGCTCTGGGGTACGGTTTTGAGAGATTCCTGGGTAGTGCGGATAATGGTAGGCAGGGTCATCATCACCAGAGAAAAGGCTCCCGCCAATAGGCTAATTCCCAGCCCCATAAATTCGCAGAACACTATTACTCCCACCAGGGCAAAGATGATGCTGGGCATCCCCGCCAGTGTCTCCGTGGCAAACTCTATGAGGGACACCAGCCTCCTGTTGGTGGCGTACTCCGTGAGGTAGATAGCGCTGCCAACGCCCAGAGGGAGCACTATAATAAGCGTGGCAATTACCACATACAAAGTATTTATCAGAGCCGGGAGAATACCCTCAATACCCTTTATCACACTTTCCTCACTGGAGAGGAACTCCCAGCTCAGGTGGGGAATACCTCTCAGCAGGATGTACCCCATGAGAAAGGCCAGCAGCACACAGATGACAGCTGCCGAGGCATAGACCAGCGCGCGCATGGTTATGTCGTAAGCCCGGCGCCGGTGGGACAGTCCCCGGGTTATAGACTTGGATTGCTGTTCCATTTCAGCCGCCCTCCTTGTCGTTTTTCTTTAGAAACATATTGAGCACTGCATTTATAAGCATGATAAAAAGGAAGAGGACAAGGCCAATTGAAAACAGTGCCTGGCGGTGCAGCCCGCCGGCATAGCTCATCTCGCCGGCAATGGCGGTGGTGAGAAACTTCACGCTTTTGAGCAGCCCGGGCATATTTGCCACGTTGCCCGCCACCATCAGTATGGCCATGGCCTCGCCAATGGCCCGGCCCACGCCCAGCACCACAGCAGCAGCTATACCGCTCTTGGCCGCCGGTGCGGAAACTCGGAAATATGTCTCCAGCTCCGTAGCCCCCAGGGCCAGGCTGGCCTCCTCATATTCCCGGGGCACCGCATCAAGAGCCGTTTCGGAGACGGAGATTATACTGGGCAGTATCATCACCGCCAGCACTATCACCGCAGCCAGCAGGCTGTCTCCGGCAGGCAGTCCGAATAGTACCCGTATCCCCGGCACCAGTACCATCATGCCCACAAGGCCGTAAACAACGCTGGGTATGCCGGCCAGCAGGTCTACAACTTCCCGGATAACCGCAGCCACTTTACGGTTTGCAATCTTTGAGAGAAATACGGCCATCAGGAAACCTATGGGTACACCGATGACCATTGCCCCGGCAGTACCGTAGATGCTGGTGAGTATCATTGGAAGTATGCCGTAGGATGGGTTCCCGCTCTTATTTGCTGGGTCCCAGTCGGAGCTGAAAAAGAATTCGAAAAATCCAACCTGGTGTATGGCAGGGATACCTGATATTATAAGATAGAGGGAGATGACCAGGACAAAGCCCACCGCCACCAGTCCGCACACAAGAAAGACGGCCTTCATGAACTGCTCCATCAGGTCCTTCAGTCTTCTCCTGCCGTCTATTGTCCGGGCCTGCCCGGCGGCCTTATTTTCAGCGGCTGTGCCGCCGGGTCTTTCTGCTTTTCCCACAGGCAGCTTCATCCCGCTCATCTCTCCTTTAACTGATACAAGTTCCTTCAAGAAGCTTTTCCTTTCCAGGGCCTGGACTGGTAGACTAATGCTTGGCTGATACCCTTGCTCTCCCGGCCCTTAACAGGGCAATAGGCCCCCAGGGATGTGGGGGCCATTGCCGTCAGATTCGGTTCAACGCTCAGCCGTTGGCGCTGACAGCACCGGCGGCGGCTATGATGTCGGCTACCTCGGCACTCATGGCGTAGTCCAGGAAAGCCTGGGCAGCGGCGCTGAGCTCAGTGCCTTCAACGGTGACTATCACGAAGGGACGCTGGATGGCGAAGCTGCCGTCAGCCACAGTGGCCTCGGTGGGAGTCACGCCGTTGACTGCCACGGCCACCACGCTGTCATCCACGGCGGAGAGGCTGGCGTAGCCGATGGCGTTGGGGTTGGAGGCCACGTTGCCGATGACGTCGCCGGTGGAGCTGTACTCGTTGAGGTAGACACAGGCATCCTCAATGCCCAGGATCTCCTCAAAGGCGGAGCGGGTACCGGAGGCACTGTCACGGCCCAGGACTGCGATCTCGGCGTCAGGGCCGCCAACTTCGGACCAGTTGGTGATCTCGCCGGTGTAGATGGCTGCAATCTGCTCGGTAGTCAGGTCGGTGACGGTGTTCTCAGGATTGATGACCACAGCTACGCCGTCCTTGGCCACAATATTCTCAACGGCGCCCTGGCCTTTTTCATCTTCGGAGAGAGCCCGGCTGCTGAGGCCCAGGTCGCAGGTACCTGCAAGGACGCCCTCAATACCGGCGCCGGAACCGCTGCCGGTGTAGTTGATCTGCACATCGGGATTGAGCTCGTTGAAGCCCTCGGTGAGAGCGGCTATCACGTCGGCCATGGAGGTAGAGCCGTTGACGTTCACGGTGCCGGAGAGCTCTTCGGCGGCGGGGGCTTCCTCTGCGGGAGCTTCAGTAGCAGTGTCCTGGGCAGGGGCCTCAGTGGCGGCAGGAGTCTCCTCAGCGCCGCAGCCCACCATCATGGTCAGAGCCATAAGGGCAACAAGAGCAAGAACAATAAGCTTTTTCATTTTCAGTGTTCCTTTCATTTTCTCATAATTCACAATCTGTGTCTCCCTGACACGCCTGTAATTCTAGTTCCGGATTGTAAAAAACAAAATCCCGCAGATGTAAAATGAATTTAATCGCTTTGGTTTACATAATCCAAAATTTTACCGTAACATTACATAGTACCGCAAAAAAAGCCGCCGCCCGAAGGCGGCGGATAAAAGGCTCCCTGAAAGCAGAGCAAAGTATAAAAGGCAGTGCCTCACAGCACTGCCTTCAGCTTGTCGAAGAAGGTCAAGCCTTCTTCGACAAAAGGGATTGCACTTCGCTCC
>ERZ827478.2331-NODE-2331-length-9939-cov-5.539964_pt1 | contig 9939 bp, 11 predicted proteins | sample MGYA00519705_ERZ827478 | MGnify/ENA primary metagenome ERZ827478 (study PRJEB31778, sample SAMEA3449318) | human gut metagenome | biome: human gut; feature: human-associated habitat; material: faeces | place: United Kingdom | collected 2010/2012 ... | reverse complement strand
CATAAGTAGGTCCCGGCACTGCCCACCAATAACACCCATATCCATATCCGGGAAATTTGTCATTACTATATCCCCTTTGCGTATAATACAAACCAGACTTCAGAGAGAGAAATTCCGGCTTCAACTGATATTCCACTCCTACCCCAATCTTCCAACTCGGTTTCCAATCAACCATTGGACCCGCCTTCATCACTGTCATACCCGCTTCCGGAACTACCGACCACTGGGCTTGTACCGATATTACACCCAACATTAACACCATCGCAAATAATACAACTCTTTTCATATACTTTTTATTTTGATAAAATAATCGAACGACATATATGAATAAGACATGAAACAATAAAAAACCCCTATTGGCTCCAACAGAAAAAGGCCGGAATCACTTCCGACCTTCTCCAAACGCAATGAATCACCTTTTTTACTTCTTGCAATCGCAAGTTGAATATGCTACTAACATCCAAACCAACTTCTCCTGTTCTTTCAGATAATCGCTCATCAAAGCGACCGTAGCCTCATCGCCTGCCTCAGATGCCAAGGAAAGAAGTTTACGCTCCTCACCGATCAGATGACCGTATGTATCAAGAATATTCTTTAACGCCTCATCACCGCAAGATACGCCTGATACCTCTTTTACACAGGCTACTTTCAAATACTCGCTGAACTTGTTCTCCGGCTCGCCTCCCAACATCAGGATACGTTCCGCCAACTCGTCAACCTTCTCGGCAGCGTTGTTGTACATATCCTCGAATTTACCATGAAGAACGAAGAAACCGTGTCCCTTAATATTCCAGTGGAAACCACGAAGGTTCGTATAGAATACTTGGTAATCCGCCAATAATTGTTTCAAGCTTGCTACTACGTTACTTACCGCTGATGCGTCTAAATGGATATAATCTAATGTTTTCATAATTGCTACTTTTTAATTTGTTATACTTTCTGTTTTTCTTATACCGCAAAGATACGGCAAGTATAAGTAGCTGTCAAACAGATAATTTTTATATCAAGATAGAGGAGATTTATTAAACTATTCCATACAATAAGTATGCAAATGACATGAATACATAAATAATTGGATACTAACATTTTAAAAAGACGATTATCATTTTCGAAAAACACGTACGTGTTTTTTTGAAAAGTCGTACATGTTTTTCGGCAAACACGTACGACTTTTTACAGATACTCCGGCGACATTTACTAACATTGAGATTTCTCCATGCTTCTGCGCTTCGTCTATCAAGCTCAGAATAGACGAGCGTGAGGACAAGTCCATTTCCATCGGCAGTACGTCAAATCCGGCATTGTTCATTGTCTGGGCAATAATCGCTGCATTATTCATACTGTTTTTTTCCCTAAAAAGGTTACCTTCGCGGAAACAAGATATCGCTTTGGAAGTACAAGAATTATTGAAACTATATGCCGCTCACCCGCAAGTGACGGCGCTGGACACCCTACTGAAAAACGATACGTCCCGCAATATATTCCTAAAGGGACTGAATGGCTCGGGTCCGGCGATGACGATCGCCTCTCTTTTTACGAAAGGAAGGGGAAGCTATGTGTGTGTGTTGAACGACCAAGAGGAAGCCGGCTATTTCTATCATGACTTGATGCAGCTTACCGCCAGCAATGAGGTATACTTCTTCCCATCCGCTTACCGGAGGGCCATCAAGTACGGGCATGTCGATCCGGCGAACGAGATCCTGCGCACCGAGGTACTCAGCCGGTTGCAAGACCCGGACGCCTCTTTCGTAATCGTCACGTATCCGGACGCCTTGGCGGAACGAGTCGTGGCCCGGGAGGTATTGAAGGAGAATACCTTAAAGATCAGCGTGGGCGAGAAGCTGGATAATATGTTTGTCTCCGACGTGCTGGACGAGTATGGCTTCGAGCAGGTCGATTATGTATATGAGCCGGGACAGTACGCCCTCCGGGGCAGTATCCTCGACGTTTTCTCTTTCTCCTACGAGTTCCCCTACCGTATCGACTTTTTCGGCGACGAGGTGGAGACCATCCGTACGTTCGACGTGGAGACGCAACTCAGCAAGGAGAAGCTGGACAGCATCTATATCGTACCGGAGATGAGCAAGAACGCCAAGGATAGTACTTCCTTGCTAGGTTCCCTCCCCCGGAACACCTTCATAGCGGCGAGAGATCTCGCATGGTGCAAGGAGCGCATCGGAAGCGTATGGAACGACGATCCGGTGGTAGCCGATGAGGAATCCTTCGCCGATATCGACCAGATGCGGAAGAAATTAGTCCAAGCGGAGGACTTCCTACGGGAGGTCTTGGATTTCCGTCGCATCCATTTCGGGGCACGGCCGATGGGAACGGCGGACGCTACCATCCATTTCTCTACGCAAACGCAGCCGATCTATCATAAGAATTTCGACCGGGTGAGTGAGTCGTTCCATAAATACCTCGACGAGGGCTATACATTATATATATTGAGCGATCAAGAGAAACAAGCCAACCGTATCCGGATGATTTTCGAGGATAGGGGCGACAATATCCCTTTCACCGCCGTAAACCGCACGATACACGAGGGATTCGCCGATGATACGCTACGCATCTGCTTTTTCACCGATCATCAATTGTTCGACCGCTTCCACAAGTTCAACTTGAAGAGCGATAAGGCACGAAGCGGAAAGATCACCCTTTCGCTCAAGGAGCTGAACCAGTTCTCGCAGGATTGTTAGTCCTAAAAATTTGAATTACAGTATCAATATTGTACTTTGATACGTCAATTCCTGTTGAAGAGTAAGGGATCGTAATGAAGTGAGTTTCAGTAATGAATCGTCTGATTTCTCTAAAAGCTTTATCAACAATCTTACCTAACATCTCTTCAATCTCAACCTGGACGATCGGTGCACCCAAGCTGATTTTAATGTCTTCTATATACTCTTCTCTTGTCACCTTATCACCTCTGTTCAAAGGACTACTCTACTTATTTAACCTCAATTTGTCTGGCTCTGAGATCGTGAATCGGATCTCTTGAAGTATTGTAGTCGAAATAAGTCCTCCAAAACTACTGAGTTGAATATCAGGAGAGGCTAGGAGGAATCACCTCTCCTGATACCCTCAACTACCTACAACTCAGTAGAGTCATAGGTCAGGATTACTCAGTTACTTCAGTCGAAGGATCCGTTGCATTAGCAGGATCAAGGTAGTACTGATTCTGATCTTTAATAACAGCCATTGTCAACTGACCCTGACTATCATTAACTTTTCCTTCAGCCTCGGTAGTACCATCAACCCACACAGTAGGTTTACCATAGGACTCTCCAGAGTTAACCAAGGTACCCTCAATATTGAGAACTCCAGGATTAGGAGTAGAAGCACCCTTAGATACCTCGATACCTCCAAAAGACATTCCACTAATCGTTGTAGTACCCTTTAGTGTAACAGTCGATCCGTTTACTAACAGACCTGCATTACCACCAACGAAGGTGCAATCTTCAACGACAGCTTCACTATTATAAACCTGAAGTCCATAAGTTGACGACCAGACAGGATCTGATGCTGCCTTACGACGAGAAGTACCATTTCCAGAAGTATTACGAATAACTACTCCTTTAACAGTACCACCTGAAGTTAGTACCAGGTTCTGACCTGTCTGAGAGAACGTCAGCTCACCACCAGTAATCGTTACTGGACGATCAACCTTAAGAGTCTCGGTCATCGGAATCGTTCCTACGATTTCGATCTTATCAACAGTAGGATCATTAACTAACTGGTTAAAGACTCTCGGCGTCACTTGCAGTGGTGCCTGACTCCTCTCCACTTACAGTGACTTCGAGAACTCCTTCCATAGCTTGAGCCTCGTAGAAAACCTTAGCTGCATCAGAGTCAGCAGTAAAGGTTACAGTCTCTCCTGCATTCAGAATTACATACTGAGCAGACAGACCAAACACAGCTACTGCAGTCTGACCCTTCTTCAGCACGGGAAGGATTTCAGAGGTATCAGCGATAATCGCCTTACCAGCATTTGCAAAGTCTTCGTCACAGTGAGGGTCGCCTACAGCAGACAGACCAGTATTCCAAACCTGATCAGCAGCCTCTTCAACAACCATGAGATTCTTCAGAGTAATTGTTGCCATGATGATTCACTAACCTTTCTTAATTAGATTACGTCGTAGTAGGCTTTACAAGGTCAATTAAGAGGTTCAGGTTAAAGCCTTAGCGGGCTTACGCCCAAACCTCTTAAGACCTCTACGAGCCAAATTACGGGAAATTAGAACCTTACAAACCTTAGATGATCCGGCCACGGACATACAGACGAGGATTGATAGCCTTAGTACCGTAGCTGGTAGCCCAACCCTCACGAGCAGCAAAGTCGTCAGCCAGAGTAATCATACCAGTCGTCATGATGGGCATGTAAGGAGCATATACATAACCAGCATCGATCAGAGTATTACCCTTGTAGCCAAGAACAAATACATTCTCGTCAAAGTTAGGATTCACGTAGCAACGGATTCCGTTAGACAGAGTACCGATGAAGTGCGGACCAATGGCAGTCAGATCCTCAGCACCATCGAAGTTACGCATTACCTGCATAACGGAAGCTACTCCGATACCACATACCATAAAGTTGGCATGAGCACGACGAGTCGCCTGGAAAATCTGATTGCTACCCTTTACGATCTCAGCAAAGAAAGTATCGTAATGGTCAATCATATTTACACCAGGAGGCTGAGTACGAGACCAAACAACTTCAGGACCTGCATTAGCGATCTTCAGAAGATCGTACATAACTTCGTTATCAATCTCCTGCTGAATTTCAGCGGTAGACTGAGTAGCGAGCATTGTCTGCATATCCTGACCATACTCCTTGGTCAGTTCATAAGCAGCATCAAAAGACCAGATAGCCTTCAGTTTACGAGACTTAGTCTCAACAGGAATCGAACGGATATCCAGTTTAATTGTAGGAGCATTCACGGGAACAGTCTCATTATCGTAGAAATAAGAGACAACGTCGCCAGCCTTGATTTCACCGTTGATAGTACCGTCGATCTCGACAGTAATTCCACTTACAACCTGACCAGCACGATATACGTGGAAAGTCTCAGGCTTCACAGGTACCCAGGTCAGAGTATGCTGATTCTCAGCGATTACCTCAGACTTAACAGTAGCAGAAGTGTAGTCTACATCTGTACCCTGATAAGCAAGAGGAGAGGCAAAGGTCTGACCGCGACGAGCAACACCCTTGTCATCGCCATACTGATACTCAAGAATATTGATCATGCCTACCCTGTTATCGATGGCCTGAACAGAAACCAGATCAGGAGCGATCAAATTAGGTACCAGAGTTGCTACCATGTCCATAGCAAATCTCTTGTACTGACCTACACTAGAAGGCTGAGTAGCCTGACCCATTGACAGAGACTCCATCGCCTTAATCTGACGACGAGTATTCTCCAGACACTGAGCAGTAGCGAGACGACGCTCAAAGTTCATATCGCGACCTCTCTTGGAAAGCTTCTCAGCAGCTGCATTAATCCGAGCCTCGTGGAGTTTCAGTGCACGCTTAGCACTAGGAGTATTGAAAACGGACTCATTCATTGTTGCCATGATTATTCACTAACCTTTCTTAAAAGAATTTATCGGCTTCTTCCATAAATTTTAATGTTTGATTGTAGTCTTCGTCCCTGGGAATCTGACCCTCGCTGAATCTTATCTGACCTTCCTCAAGGAGTTTGATCAAAGAATCATCAACGATAGGAACAGATCGACGACGTTCGACTTTATCAACATAAGACTCAATAAGTTTATTAACTTTCGAGATATCTTGACAAGTCTTCACGGACTCAAGTACCTTAGCAGGATCAACTCCAAGACGTTTACATCTCTCAACTACGTATGCGTTTCTTATCTGACAGAATAAAGTTTTAGACTCAGTAAGCTGAGTTTTAACCTTATTATAACTCTCCTTCAACTTACTCTCCTTTGACAAGGACTCAGTAAGTTTAGAAGTGCTCGTCTTTTTAAGAGACTCAATCTGAGATTTAAGAGACTTAACTTCTTCAATTTTCTTCTTACTAAGTTTTTGAGACTGACTCAGAGACTCTTCCAGATCCCTAACTCTCGACTCAGACTGACTAAGCTTAGAACTAGTAGATCTAATCTCATCTTCGAGTCTCCGAGACTTTTCATCTGAAGAGGACAAAGAGTTTTCCAAATTTTCGACCTTACGAGAAAGTTCTAAAGACTCAAATACTGAAGCACTATACTTCTCATTCAAATCTTTAATCTCTTTCTTCTGACGAACTGACTCTCCTACCAACTTCTGACGAGACTTAATCTGACCACTATATCGTGACTTACAAGTAGTAACTTCACTAGTCAGTCGACTAATCTCCTCTTTCAATCGTAGAATTTCATTATTCGCCAATTCCAGATCCTCAACAAGTGCAGAAGAACCAGTAGTTCCACTCTGTAACTTTTGAGATTTATTATTAACAGATTCTAGTAAAGAATCTGCATCTGGTAAATCCGTAGCTTCGACTACTTTCTTTATTAAGTCTAACTCAGAAGCAGTTGTAGCAGAATCAACCTCTTTTTGAAGAGATTCACGTAATGACTTATGGTCTAACGACTCTCGAAGTGTAGGTTTAGCTGCTTTTACTGCAGGAAGTACTACTGCATCAAAAGCAACGAACTCAAAGTTATCCTCATCAACGAAATTAGTTTCACCATAAGTACTAATATCTTTAACCTCTACGTCTCCTTCTCCTCTTGAAGAAACTCCGATTTTACAACCGTAGTCCAAAAGAGACTTAAGGATTCTACCGTTAGGAGTATCAAGTACGTCAAAGGTTCCATAAAGGAGACCTTCGTCATCATGAAACTCTTTATCAGTCATAACGAGACAAGCATTAACTGCTTTAGTCTCGAGTCGGTCAAGTGGATGATCCAACTCTCCGATAAGAATACGATCGTCTAAAGACTCTTTAATAATATCACTATTAAATACGTTCTCCCATAACTTACGAGAATAAAAATTACCGTTCCTTGTAGGATGATCGTAATCTGCACACGGACCTGAGATTGTACAGAGATATCCTGGACGAACTGACTTAGTCGACGATTCACAAAGTTGAAGACTATTAAGTCTGGTCTCGACTAACATCCTCTTAGCCATAATCATTACACCTCCTTAATCATAATCTAGTTCTGGACTACATTTATGACAAATTCCTTGATCGTCTAGAAGAGATCCACAGTCATCACAGTAATCTGGAAACTCTTCATCTTCAACAACCTTAATAAACTTACCTGGAAGAGAAGAAGGAGTTCTACCTGTTCTCTCTTCAATTTCATCAGAAAGTATCTGACGAGCACTTCTCACACTTACTGCTCCGAAAATTGGATGATCTCCAAGATCAGCGACTACTCCTGAAACTGGATCAATAACTGGACCTGTGTACAGATAGTAGACGACCCTCTCTTTATGATAAGACTCATTAACGATCTCAATCAACTTGATCACCTACTCAGTCATCATCGTCAAAGAATTCAAAGTCGTTGTCTCGATAAGTCTCAGTATCTCCCTCGTCTACATCGATGAAGTCTCCAGCCATTCGATATCCATGACTAGCCAGGACCTTTGCAATATCATTCCACAACGAATTACGACCCGACCCTGCATGAGTACCTTTAACTTTATCTCCGTCTCTAACTGCTACATCCATTGAGAGTGTCATAATCTTATATCCTGACGACTCTTTTAGAGACTTACGACCTTCTTCAATCTCACGCTCTTCGTAGTTCTCGCTACCGCAATCCTGACAAATGAACATATCCTCTTTATTCTGATTATATGTTCCACGATATTTCTGACGTGTTACTTTACCGCAGTCACTGCAGTACTGATCATATGAGCGATCTTTCTCATACCTCTCTTGAAGTTTAACTACCACTATTGTCATTCCTTTCACTATTTCTACTTTTACAATAAACTAACATTGCATTTCTATGTTCAGACAATACTTCATTGAGCATCGTATCGTCACCAATAGACAAAGAACTCTCAAGTGCTTTAGCTAACTTAGAAACTTTTAAGTCTTCTAAAAGACTCTCATCTAAATTTTTATACTCAATTGAAATCATCGATCGTGTAATCAAAGAACTACACACTTTAATCCTGCCGACTCTGTCCATCGACTCGTAATTAAGTATATTCTTCATTAAAGCTTTCTGATTCTTTTGAATATCCTTATAGAACTGGAACTGAGGAGAGCGATCTCTAAGAAACGCTACTACCTTGTCAGGAATACCTTTTACGGACTCCATTACCTTAATAGGTTCGGTAATATCAACTCCTGCATTCTTTAACTTAAAGAGATCAGAGTACAGATCCTGACGAGTAATCATAAATCTTAATCCCTACCTTTTGAAACTTTTAAATAGATTACAGAAAAAGTTAATTACCTTATAGAAGATCCTGACAAAGAAATTGTCCTCAGGGACCTTAATATCATCAAGTAACTCGACTACAGTATCTGTAATTCCCCAAGACTCTGCAATTTCATAATCATAAGGAAGAATGCATTTACCTTTATCTCCCCACTTACTTCCCCAAGAATTTAGAAACTTAAATCCTTTATCATTCCAACCATAAACCATAAGACAGTGATATCCACCACTACCTGAACCTTTGTCCAGTACTCCGTCTTTAACGTCATTATTGTCATACCACTTTACAGAAATCATTACAGGACCATATTTCATTAAAGCTGACTTAATATCTTCAGGACTATTTAATCTAAAGTAGGTAGAAACTCTTCTAGAAAAAGACTCTCTTTCATTAATCTCTTCAGAAGAAATTGACTCATTTAACTTATCGATAATCTCAGGTACTTCAAGATTCCAAGGAAACTCTTGATAGGTACAAATACCTTTATCTTTCATTGTTTTAAGAGCATCTCTTAGATACATACCTTCACCAAGATAATCATAACGGATACCGTAGATATATCCTACTGCAAGTCGATGAGTGTCATTAAGTTGAATCTTTTGAAAGTACTCTTGAATCTCTGAAGCAACATGAGCTACGCATGAACTAACAGATTCTTGATTTCTAGATTTAGGAATCCAGGATAACTCAAACTCGTCAGGAAATTTCTCATCAGTTAACTTAGATACATTAAGTTTATAATCTCTAACGTCAACCGGTGAGATGATTGCTCCATATTGACTCAAAACTACTTCCTCCTTTATAACTCGTCCTCAAAACTTGAATACTCTGAATCTGTAAATCCACCTTCAGGGGACCCACTAGAATCTCCAAAAACATCAGAGGCGTCGATAGAGTCTCCATCACCGGTTGTAGGTTCTGGACCTACGTCTCCGATATCAATATCTAAGTCTGAACCTCCTGATCTCATCTCTCCATCAACCATTACTTCTTCACTAGGAGTTTGATCTTTCTTAATAATTTCAGCTAGATCAGGCATCTTAAGAATTTCACTTACTAGCTTAGTTAAGATCTCCTTTTGAGTTTCTCCTTGTAGTGACTCAGTAAGACCCATAATCGAACTGATCAAATCAATATTTCCATTAATCAAGTCATTACGTGAAATATCTTCTTGTGTCGACGGAGAGGTCATCCTAACCTGAAACTTATTAACGTAGTCAAGTTTTTTATCAATAAAGAAAAGATTAAGTAAAGTAGTAATTGCACGAATATAAGCAGTTTGAATCCTTTTAATGGTACGAGCATATCTCATTGACAACTGAGTAAGTGTTCCACCATTATCAAGTTGAGATCCTTCACCTGAATCACCTAAGAACGAACGAGGAATCTTAAGAGCACCACTACGTTTATTATTAAAGTAATCGATATCAGCAATATCTCTTACATTAACATCTCCACCAAGATTATTAATATTAATATGACCTTTACCATTTTGAACTGGAATATAGATCACATTATCAATTGGA
>ERZ827478.2318-NODE-2318-length-9984-cov-4.452009_pt1 | contig 9984 bp, 14 predicted proteins | sample MGYA00519705_ERZ827478 | MGnify/ENA primary metagenome ERZ827478 (study PRJEB31778, sample SAMEA3449318) | human gut metagenome | biome: human gut; feature: human-associated habitat; material: faeces | place: United Kingdom | collected 2010/2012 ... | reverse complement strand
TATTTGCTGGCCGCCCAAGACGGAGCGCTCATACCGGAAACCGGAACATATTCGTTTCCAACTTTCTCGTAATAATTCTTGTAATTTGTCGCCCAATCTTCCGGCTCACTGTCTGTTACTGTGGGTTCTCCGCCGTACAGAATATCTTCGATCTTTTTCATATTACCGGGCGGTGTCTTTGTGGAGTCAATCTCCATCTTAGCAGTCGCCTTGTGTCCGGTTACATTTACCGGGGTTGTATCAAACTCCCAAGAAAGAGTTGCCGCCTCCGGAGAGTCATTGATTGTGTCTCTGGATTTCTCAGACGGAGACGCCGTCGCGCCATATACCAGATGAAGCTTATAAGAATCATCAGAATCGCTTCCAGCATCGCTTCCGATCATTGTCCGATAGCTAAAGCCAAACGGAACACGAGACTGCTGCCCGATATACACGCCAGGCGCAACTTCTACGTTACCGTCACACTGATTGAACTCCTCCGGATACGTGTAGGCTTCGATTGTTCCTCCAAAAGTCTCTGCCGAACGAAGAGAGCCATATTTGATGTTATCCGCCCACAAATCGGTCGCTTCCGCACCCTCCGGGGACTCTGTCACATTTGTCAGACCATTCCACGGAACGCCCTGAGTATACTTACCAGTCTTATCCTGCGGATAAAGAACACCATGGTCGACACCCATTTCATACTTTCGTTCGCCCGTTGCGTCCCATACAACTTTCATAGTATTTATCCTCCTTACCAATAAATTGTCATTACATAATGCTCTAGATTATCTGCTCTATATGAACGATCAAAAGAACACCACTTTTCCTGAATCAAGGCATCAATCGCCGGATGGTCCGGAAGTCTTGAAATAAGGAGCAACTGGTAACGTTTCTTTATCATGTATCCAATATTATCAGCAGAACGACGCTCAACGTCATCCAAATGATAAATAATGCATGGATAATCTAATACCAAATCTTCTGGGGGGTTATAATAAACGTTCCTAGTTCCCAGAATCTTTTCCAACGTTTTCTGAAGCGATATTCTTGACGCCATTATAAACACCCCCTAACGTTAGAATGATACGGGGTTCCTGAATTTTAGCATCGCTAATCTTCCAACGTCCGCCTATGTTAGGCATGATGAAATCAATATATCGCATTTGAAACACATGCGCTTTGGCATATGGATCTGATACGATACTGACTTGATTTGAGATTCGAATATTGTCGTTCACGCTTTCGGAAGACGTCTCCATACGAACCGTAGATTGCAAAAGATCTCCTCGATACTTTCGTTCCTCAATAGTAGGTGCGTATAGTCCCGGTTCGATCTCTTTCTTTTCGGTTGCAAACCCGATCTTTCCAACAAATTTAGCCATTTTGAAATTTTCTCTCCTTTACTCCTCTGCGTACTCTTTGGAGTTCAGAACCACAGATGCAGAAGAGCCTGCGCCGATAGTTGTTGCGATCGTAAGAGCTGCATGTGTTGTTTCATCTGCAAAAGAAATCGGACTATAGAAGTCGTCATTGTATTTTACAACAACGCCCTTCTTTAAAAGCTCCAGCAGCGTCTCTTTATCGATCTTGTCTTCCTCGGTAGTTTTGCTTGTTGCATGTACAAAATTGTCAGATGTCTTTCCGTAAAGGATAATGTTCTTTACGAATTTTTCTTCCGCATCTGCATAGATTACATCATAACCTTTTAAATCCATCATAGGTTTTGATCTCCTTTCTTATTAACCCTGTGTTTTCATCTCGAATGCCATAGCAGAATATGGAAGAGTCAGTGCTCCAGAAGCTCTGGTCTCAATCAGGTATTTCTGCTGATTGTAATCGATATCAAAGTCATCAAACATGTTGATGGCACCGCCACGATCTGCTCCAACATTGTAATCTGCCATGTTCAGTACGACACCTACAAGCGGATTTCCGTTCTTTCCTGTTGCAGATTCCATCGGAGGCACGGTAACAATTTTGCTTACACGAAGCTTTCTTGCCAGCGCAGCCTCGTCTGAATACAGATCTCTGCCCATTTCGTCTGTCAGAAGAAGCATGTCTGTCAACATGTCTTCTGTTGTAAACAGAGTCGGATTACCGGATCCTTTGTACTGTTTTCTGTTCCTGATAACAGCGCGGATAAATGCTTTTGCTTTGTCATCTTCTGTTGCAGAACTTGCGACCGTTACCTCTACGTGAACGGTGAACAGATCATCATCTTTTGCGACTGGACGAATGTTGGATTCGTTGATCTTGTCGTCGCTAGAAGCCAGACGACCATCGCCAATCAGGATTGCACGAGCCAATTCCTCATCCAGCATCATCCGCATCTCGGACTTGATCCAAGATACAACGTCGAAATCGGTAATATCAATGACGTCGTCACGATCCATTTTCTGCTTCTTGTAGACTGTTGTCGGTTCTGTGGTACGCTTCAGAAGGCTGAAGAATTCTTCTTTCTTCATCTTTCCTTTGATGTAACCTTTTGCCCTTGCGTCATCTTCTGTAATATCAGCAAAGATGGATTTGATCCTGGAGAATGGGGATTTGTGCACCCGATTCATAACTTCCCCAACCCAAGCCTGGTCTCTCTGAATGAACGTTGGCTGTGTGGTCAGTGTCTTTGGATCGGGAAGCAAATATCCAACCTCTTCAATACCATGCTGGAGACAAGCTTCCTTTAAGCTTCCATAACGTTTACCATCTTTGAACACCTGGTCCACTTCCTCTACGGTTACCAGTGTTCCATCAGAGTGCATGAGAACGCCATCAAGATCTCTTTCATCATTCTGCATATCAAACACATTCTGTTTCATTTCTTTGTTCCCTCCTGTTGAGTCTTCGTCATCTTCTTCCTCGTCAGACTCGCCAGTAGCGTCTGCAACGGCCTGTCCGACAATAGCATATACTGCTGTTTTCTGATCCTCCGTCAGTTCGTTGAAAATATCTTTGATTGTTTTTTGATCATTTTCAGATCCTTTGCCCTCCGGATCTTCGGATGAGCCCTCTTCTTCTGCATGAAGAAGTAGCCCATCGCCAACACCACTGTAAATAATTGCTTCATCTTCAGATTCTTCTCCGTGAACCATTACATTTTCAATGTGTGCTCCCGGATTTGCTCCAGCAATTACTAAGCTCACTTCTCGGATGATTCCATCCTGAACCTGGGATCCAACCTGTTTTAATTTGTTTGCACAAATAGACAGAGAATCTACATCCCCGTGCTGAACTAATGCTTTTCCAAGACGGCCATTCTTGGTGTCATTGAAAGTACAATGAGCATAAACGCCATCTGCACGATGTTCCAAAACGGCATTTCCAATCACGTCAGCAATATCCCCATGCCGATGATTCCAAACCAGTGGAACTTTTACCCCATCCTGACCCCTAAATGCGCCAGGCATGATGACTCGACCATCTGAGCATCTTAAGTTCGCTTTTGTAGCATACCCACTAAAGTCATACTTACTCATTTTGAACTATTTCCTCCTTTTCTGTTTCAATCTCCACCTCGTTCGCCGGTGGCGCTAGATCTTTCATTCTACTAATATTACTATTTCGAAGTTCATCCGCTTTCTTCTCTTTTGACGGTTTCATACCAATACCCTGACGAATTTCATTCGAAGTTGTGATTTCATTTCTGGTGAACTTATCAGCAACTTCCGCCATATCAGTAATCGAAATCATCTTAAACGGATTGCGGAAGAACAGAATCGAATGATGCTGCGTAAGCGCAGTTTTGGTAAGAAACTTTCGTTTCATTTCATCAATTACTGCCGCTACAATTGGCTCAATTGTTCTGGTATAATAATTTTGCATCGTTTTCTCGTCTGCGGTACCATCTAAAATTCCCTGCGTCATATTCAATTGGGAAAACAAAAGATTTGTGAAGTATTCTACCTGCGTCATCAAGTGATTCTCAATAGAACGATTCAACTGTGTAATTCGTTCGCTGCTGTCAATGTAAGCAACACCATAGGTCGAATTGTTTAGTTGATCTTCCATCTCTTTTCGCCTTTTATCGGCGAGTGCTTTCCGGCTTTGACTTTTCACGGTATAGGGAAGTTGAATAATCAAATCGATATTACCAGATGCATTATGGTCATCCGTTGCGTCCAAAAGAGATAGTTTCCGCATTAATCGTTGCGCGGTTGAGTTTGGTTCATTCATCACCGCGAAGAACGGATTTTCAACCAACGCAACACTGTTTTTTGGAACAGTGATCTCTTTTCTCAAACCGTCTCGGTCGTCATAAGCACGAAGTCTAACATCTCTTGGATACCAGGTAAGAACTTTTGCGGTTCTCATGGAATAAATCGTATAAGACCCGGTTTGACGATCGATTGGGTCGGTGTCTGTTTCTGTTGGGAGAACCGCCACGCAACCTTCATCCAACATCGACATCACAACATCTTGAATGAAGGCACGACCGGTCTGATCAATATTCGCTTCCAAGTTTAAACACTTGTTCAAATCGTCGTTCACAACGCTCAAAAATCTTCCATCTTCATCGGTCATACAATGATTAATGGTCATCTGTGCAGCATCCAAAGCGATCCGATTGTATATGGAAGTGATAATGCTTCGCTCGTTCCCCCTAGTGAATCTCGGTCGATCAGGTCGATAGGAATAGCCAGGTCCCAAATTACGATAGTGAGTGGGATCTCGATTCATAAAAGCGTTAAAGGCATGTTTCAGCCTAGATCCAATTGTTAAATCCATTTTGAAGTTTTCTCCTTACCATATTAATGCGCATAGTATGCTCTTAAACGTTTGTTCTGATATGCAGATTTCCCTGCTATCACGGCATTTACAACCGTACCGCCAAGAGCTAATGTTCCAGAGGTTATATCAGCCAGTTTACGATCTCCAACTTTTTCATAAATCACTTGTCTGGCCGCAGCACTACCTAAAACGATAAAACCCTGAACTCTGGAAGATCGTATAGAATTTCCAGTTATGGTTTTTCCTTTAGCATAAAGCTTCTTTCCTGCGGCGGTCAGTGTTCCATCGGCATTCTGATAACGACGAACGCCCCATTTCATTCCTTTGATACCAAAATGGTAAATTTCATCGTTATACAAAATTATCACCTCCTAGTCAAATGCATCTTTATTGTCTTTATAAGCAACGAAGCCATCCATCATAGCTGCTACAGCATCAATCTTGGCATCCCGTCGCTTCTTTAAAAGCTTTCGATTTCCGTTTGTGTCCTCCATCACAATACAATTCCCCATCGTAAAACTCATCAGCGCTTCATCGAAAAGAAGTTTTCGCTCTGAGGCCAACGTTTTTAGCTCTCCTAGTGGAACCGATTCTGTTCGAGATCCCTGCGGAACTTTCTCTACACCATACTGTCCGTTTTCCATTTCCCATCGTTCGACGAAAGCTTTAGCACCATAAGGATCATATCCAAAACATCTTACATCGTACTGTCGAAGTTCAATGTGTTGATCCAATTCCTCATAAACTTCCATCATATCCAAAACGGCACCTTCCATAATTACTAAGCTTCCTTCAGCAATAAAATCTTCATATTTTTGCCTCATAGCCAGTGGTAATCTTGAAAGAGTAACCGAGGAAATATAATTCCTTGTTTTAATACCAAAGCAATCCTTTGACAATGGAAATAAAAACGTAAAAGAACAAAAATCATCTCCCTGAGACAAATCTGCTCCAAGTGCGCACGGCATTCCCCAAAAATCCCTTCTTCGATGACAAACGGTTTCCTCATACGTAAAGAAATACGTATACCCTTCCATTGGGATTCCAAATCGTTTTGCCAAAGTATCATTCCTAGTGGATGGCGCGTTTTCCATACGTTCTACGTCCAACTGATAAGTTTCATAGGAAACGGTTTTTCCAAGATTCGGATTTGCTTTTACCCACAATTCCGGATGCGACACTTCCTCGATATCGTCAAGCCGATAATACCAAATCGATACATGAGGATTGTAATACTCTCCTTTTAAGATACTCATCAATTCCATTTTGATGGTATCGCCACTTCCATTACGGACAGTTCCTTCTGAACTGGCAGCAACGATGACGTAATCGTCATTCTTCGACGCCCCCTGTTCAATCGCGCCAATCGGATCCTCTCTTACATCTCCAGATAGCCATTCGTCCACGCTTGCTACCTTACACCGAAGACCCTGAAGCTTATCAACAGACATTGGCCGGATTTCCAAATAGGATCCAGTTAAGAAGTTCTCTACGCCTTTCTTTGTTGATGCAAGTTGTGCTCTTGTCGCCATTGAACCTTTGGTATTCTTAACGCTTCCATTTGTCAAAAAACGAAATAAAGGTCCCCTGGATCTGGTGATTGCGGTTCGAATCGGCGACATGACTTCTTCCGCTTGTTTCATTGTTGGTGCCGTTGTGATCTGATGGGTCGTAGATGTGTCTACATTCAAGAAAAAGCTTTGAATACAGGACATATACATTGACTTGGCAGCACCCCTGGCAATGATTAAATATTGCTTATTGACCAGACGTTTCTTTACAATTTTTCGAACATAATGTCCTCCGTGACCATCTGGATCTGGCTCAAACACCTGACGAGGCTCGAAATAATACCAGCCGAACAAATCTTCCGCCCATAATTTAAATGTGTCGAGAAGATGCAGATCTTCACCATCGGTAAGGGTTAATTCTTCTTCACAATAAGAGATGAAGCCTTCTACGGCTTTGTCATCATAGTAATACATGGGGTTGTCAATGAGAGCATCAATTCGGTTCATTTGCATAGAAATTGGCTTGCATACATACGTGTCGCCCCTCAGCACGGCATCCCGAAATTCTCCATAATAACGAGGAGTAGCTGTATTTGATAGCGCCATGAACTACCACCCACTCCTTTTTAATTCATTAAGAACCATGCTTCCAACTTGTTCAATCGCTTGATCTCCAAAACGTTTATATGTCTTATATGCTCCTTCTACGGCGGCCAGAGTTCCAGCAGTAGATATGATTCTCTGGACATACTTTTTTCCATTGCTTGTTTTCTTTGTAAGCTGTGAGTATTGACGTTCCATTTGCAAACGATTATTTACAGAACGAAGCTCCTGATCACTCATATTTCGAACACTTTTTCCAGAATGAGCCTTTTTATAATCCGGATGGGAGTCCTCCGCGTATCGTTTCTTACCGGCGGCGGTCAACGTTCCATTCTTATTTTGGTAACGTCTGATTCCCCATTTCATACCTTTAATACCAAAATGGTAAATGGTTTTCATTTTGAATTTTCACCTCCTATGCTTACAACTCTCGAACTCTACCCATATCGATCAGCTTCTGTGTTAACGATTCGTTGGAAAATGGGAATTCAAAGTTCGGTTCAATTGCGTAAGTATATGTGGTGTCAATCAGCGCACCACTTGGGTAAACTCCTGGAGGAATGATGATGTATCCCGGCGAGATTTGCAAATCGTCAATGGATCGAACAGCTAATGTTCCAACAATAACTGCCCCCGTATTGTCGTGTGCTTTGACTCCTTCAATCAAACTATCTGGATCTACTGTGTCCTTGGTTAGATCGATCTTCACATTTCCATTCACAACGATTTTATTCACATATTTCGTAGGCATACGTTTTCCTCCTTTCTTTATCCAACAGTCAACGTAAGCCCTCCGTTGTCTCCTTCTGTTTCCTTAACCGGAATCGCTTCTACTGTGACCTGAGCCAAATAATTATACCCAGAACCGGTGTCTGGTGTAATCACCTGTTGTGAGAAGGTTGGCGTAACGGTCTTGCTTTGAGCCTTGGCTCCTTCTGTTCCCGACATTCCGCCTTCTACCCCAAGAATGGTGATTCCTTCTCGGATGTTGTCCGGAATCAGCTTTGCTTTTTCCGCAGAATCAATGGACACCGTGCCGGCTCCATCATGGTATCCCTGAGGGATCGTGTAAGGCGTATTTACGTTTGAAATGGTCCCCGTTACGGATCCTTTATTGGGCATAGAACCTGTGATCTTACTTCCTTTTACATAGGCTGTCTTTCCTTGAAGAATCTCCGGGGCAGTTGCGTTTGCATCCTTTGTGTCTGCGTCAAAAGTACAGGAACCCTCAATCGGCGCTCCTGACTTATCATGTGCAGTATATCCACTTAGCAAATGCGCTGGATCAACGGTATCGCCGGTAAGATCCATTTTAGTCTGACCGTTTACAATAACCTTATTAACATACTGTTGTGTCATGATGTACTTCCTTTCTTTAAATGATGAGTGTTTTTCCGTCACTAGTATTTGACACTTCATTTACTTGAATTGGTTGAATGACAATATCTTCCCTTGTGCTTTTTTCATCCGTATCTAGAATAATAGTGTCAAAAGAAGGAACGACAACATAGTCGCCCTCATAATCAGGTAATGATGATTGGTCCAACGTCTTGATGATGTCATCCATTTGATCCATTCGCATCAACTCTGTAGAACCTGTTTTCTCTCTTATCGCGTCAGCAATATCGCGTAATTTCTTAGTAATAGCCATCTTCAATCTCTCCGATTTTATCGTCTACATAATCTTTATCAGCAAGGTTCATTTGTACATCCCCCTGCAACAAGGTTCCATCGAGAGTTGGTTTGTTGATGACATCTGTATTGTAATCTATTACATACTTATCTTGATCTTCTGGATTTGGATTTTCCGTTACCTCAATCTGCATTTCGATACGATCGACATCTTCTTGTCGAACATTTTTTAACGCTTCCATCACCATGGAACTTGTTGGTGGATCAAATACTAACTTGACGTCGATATAGACGACTTCTTTGATCGCATCCAAATATTCTTCATTGATCAATAATTGATCCCACGTTTCGCTATCACCTGTAATTCGAAATGCTTTGGCGCCAACACCTACCTGATATAGTTTTGAGAGAGAAGAATTAATAAGCACTACCAAATCGTTATCGAAATCAGTAATGTCTTCTTCGAGTTGGAGTAGGCTCTTAATTGTTTTTAAAATACTTTCTTGCATCTTTACTCCTCCTGATTTCACGATTTCCATGGACATGTGTCATTTGGCCTCCGTTCAACGAGGTCTGGTATCAATAAGCTCTTATCCCCATAGTGAATGGCTAAATGTGTCTCCCTAGATACACAAATCAAAAAGTCTGGGTTTACCAGACAATCGGAATGCTTTAAAATATCTTCAATGGTAATTGGATTCATATGATGGACGTATATTCGCCCATAGATTTCTCTGTCTGGGATGCCTAAATCGCAGCCCAAATCTCTCATAATCACATAATTCCGAATACGAAGCCATTCATCGGATGTATAAAATCTCTGATTTAAATATCGATGGGAGCCAAAAGTCTCTTCACCAACTTGGCCGTTTATCTTTAAATATTCAAACCGTTCTTCAAAGGTTGGAATTTTAATTAACTCGGAGTAACATCGATTAAATATCATCTGGTGTCTCCTCATACCCCTTATAACGGGTCATCGCTTCAATTGCTTTCTTATACATAGCTTCCATCTGTTGATTTGATTCAATCTCTTTTGTCTGAGCTCTTAATTTCTTATTCTCTTCTATCAAACGCTCTCTTTCAAGCTTCTCTCTCATAGAACCCATCTTCAAATAATGGGTAATCACCTGCGATGAGGCGGTGCCATCCCGAAGTTGCTGTTCGGCTAGGTCTACTGCCAAAGATATCAGCTGTTGCTCTCTTCCCTCTGGAGTGATGGCTGGCCTCATAGCTTTTTCAGAAGACAGTTTTGTCTTGGTTGTCTTTGATTTAGCCATCTTGCCCCTCCTCTGTGTGACATTGACTAAAGTTTGATAGTGCTTAAATGAACTTGGGAAGGCTTATGCAAGTCCTTTTACTCGATTCTATAGGCGCTCATGAATCAAATTGAAGGAGATTATACCATGTTTAGAGAGGTTCTTCAATGGTTGGATACACCCGACTGACAAAGCCCTCCTAAGCTCATCTAAGCACTATCGAAATATAAATTATTTTTCCAAAAATTACCTCCGGAGAAAAAATAAAG
>ERZ827478.2311-NODE-2311-length-10005-cov-3.615980_pt1 | contig 10005 bp, 8 predicted proteins | sample MGYA00519705_ERZ827478 | MGnify/ENA primary metagenome ERZ827478 (study PRJEB31778, sample SAMEA3449318) | human gut metagenome | biome: human gut; feature: human-associated habitat; material: faeces | place: United Kingdom | collected 2010/2012 ... | reverse complement strand
TGCATTATCCGGTGAAGATTACACAAAAGACTTACAGACACACATCACAGGAACCGGTATTGAGCTTATGGGAGCAAGACAGAACCTTGTGATCGCAGCTAGAGCAGCAGGTGTGCAGTGCTTCGACACTGTATACACAGACCTTGATAACATGGAAGGATTCCGTCAGGACGTAGAGACGATCCACTTTATGGGATTCGACAGTGTAGAGCAGTCTGTGGAAGATACTGTATTTGCCCTGCGTAATCATCCGCTGATGCCGAAAGATATTAAGATCTATGGATTCATCATGGATTCGACAACAGGAGAATTGTCGGAGGTTCCGAAAACAGGTGAGCAGTAAAGCAGCAGACAATACGGAAGAAGGAGAGAAAGAAGAAAAAATATAAGAACTTCTAAGACGGGTATTACAAACTGTTATTACATTTTACAATAATTTTGTTGACTTATAGAAAATCCATGATATGATTCAAATGTTGGATTTAGAAAATGGAAATTTTATGAATAGAACAAGGGGTAAAAAAAGATGGATTATAACAAGATTGTACAGGGAATCCTGGACATCGGAGAAGCGATGCTTCAAAGTGGTGCAGAGAATTTCCGACTGGAAGACAGCTTTTACCGCATGTGCAGAAGCTATGGATTTAAGAGATCGGATGTATTTGTCATTCCGAGTAATATACAGGTGACGGTAGAGACACCGGAAGGTGAGATCATTACACAGATCCGGCATATCGAGTCATCAGAACCGAATTTTGATCAGCTGGATTACCTGAACAATCTGTGCAGATATGTCTGTCAGCATACACCGGATGAAAAAGAGATGCGAGAGAAATATCTCGAAGTCATCAATCGTGAACCGCAGAAGCGAATTACAAGATATGCAGCAGGAATCATGGGTGGAACCGGATTTGCGGTATTCTTCGGCTGTAACGTCTGGGATGCGATTGTTGCATTGATCGTATCGGTGATGATCGTGGCCGTCGGTGACTGGCTGGCAAAGCGTGAAAGCAACTTAATGGTTTATAATGCTATTCTTTCGTTTATATCAGAAGTGATCATTATAGTGGCATTGAAGATGGGAGTTGCAGATCATCCGGACCGTATTATGATCGGTATCGTTATGCTGCTGATCAGTGGACTGGGCACGACGAATGGAATCCGTGATCTCCTTCAGAGGGATTTTATCTCTGGATTTATTAATATCATGAACTCGTTCCTTGGAGCTGCCGGAATCGCATTCGGAATCGGTCTTGCGATCATGTTGTTCCATGAAGGATATTCCGATCATTTTATCCTGAATCACAGTGTACCGATCCAGCTGATCTCCTGTACGGTTGCATGTACGGGATTTGCTTTCTGGTTTAAGATCAGAGGAAAGCAGGTATGGTATAACAGTATCGGAGCATTCTTTACCTGGGCAATCTATGTTGTGGTATTTGCACTGAAGCCAAGCAATTTCCTGGCAACGATGATCGCAGCAGTATTCGTTGCATTTTACGCATTTATCATGTCCAGAGTGAATAAGGCACCTTCAACGATCTTCCTGACAGCATCGGTATTCCCGCTGATTCCGGGACCGAATCTGTACTATGTAATGTATGGATGTGTCAGTCAGGATCCACAACTGGCATTCGATGAGACGATTGTTCTGATGGCAACCTGTCTTGCAATTGCATTCGGATTTATCATCGTAGATGTGGCATCCAGAAGTATTATGTATGCACTGAAGAGAGAATATCATATCGGTAAGAGTGCATTGAATCTTCCTCTGATCGGTGGAAAGAAATAATTATAGAAATAAGCAGAGAGTCTGAGAGTATGCTGGAAGAGAAGTAATCTTTTCCTGTATATTCTCAGATTTTTTAGACCATAGTATGCAAGAAAAACTGCCAGTGGCAGGAACTGCAGATACGAAAAGCTACGGGAAAAGATGCAGAAAAATACGCCGGTACAGATGTATCACAGACACAAATAATTTTCAGGAATCTGTGTTCCTTTGCTATATTAAAATGAAAAAGTGTGTGTTAAACTGAGCTTATACAGAACGTACTACAACTATTGAAAATAAAGAAAAATAGGGAAATATAAATGGAAACAAACGTGTAAAACATGAAATTATAAAAGGACAGCTGCCTATGAATTATGAAAAATTAGTACAGGGAATCTTGAATATAGGAGAAGCAATGTTACAGTGCGGGGCAGAAATCTTCCGCGTGGAAGACAGTCTGTATCGTATGTATAAGAGTTATGGTTTTATGACATATGATGTATATGTGATTCCGAGCAATATTCAGGTGACGGTGGAGACACCGGAAGGTGAGATCATTACACAGATCCGGCATATAGAGTCTACAGGGGCAGATTATGATAAATTGAATTATCTGAATGCCATGTCGCGGTATGTCTGTTCACATAATCCGGATGAAAAAGAACTGGTCCGGCGCTTTAAGAAAGTAATGGCGCGGCCGGATCAGAGTGAACTGATCACAGGGCTTGCACAGATTACAGGGGGAACGGCGTTTGCTGTATTCTTCGGATGTGATCTGCAGGATGCAGTTGTTGCATTAATCGTCTGTCTGATGATCGTTCTGGTAGGCAGATGGCTTAGCAGGCGGGAAGGTAACCCGATGATCTATAATCTGATCTTGGCATTCTTATCAGAGGTTGTGATCGTAACAGCTGTCCGGAGCGGGCTGGGACATCATCCGGACCGTATCATGATCGGAATTGTCATGCTGTTAGTCAGTGCACTTGGTGCGATCAACGGAATGCGGGATGTGATGCAGAGGAACTTTATCTCGGGTTCACTGGAAGTGATGAATTCGATGCTCGGTGCATTTGGTATCGCATTCGGTATTGCCCTTGCAATGATGCTGATGGGAAATATATCGGCGGAAGGATTCGATGTGAATAATAATACAGTGATCCAGCTGATTTCTTGTACGATAGGATGTACCGGTTATGCAAGCTGGTTCAAGATACGGGGAAAGAAGATCCTGTATTCCAGTGTCGGAGCTTTCCTGACATGGGGAATCTATTTACTGGTGTATGCGTGGTATCCGGATAATTTCTTTGCGGTAGTAGTTGCATCCTGCTTTGTGGCGGGCTATGCATTTGTCATGTCGAGAGTCAATCATGCGCCGTCCACCGTCTTCCTGACAGCATCCGTCTTTCCGTTGATGCCGGGAGCGAGATTGTATTATCTGATGTATGGCGTAGTCAGCAGGAACTTTTCACTGGCAGCAGAGCATGCACTTGTACTGTTGGAAACATGCCTTGGGATTGCGTTTGGATTCATCATTGTGGATGTGATTTCAAGAAGCATTATGCGGGCGCTGGGAAGAGAATATCATATGGGGAAAGAATCTACGGTTATTAAAAAAGAGAAAAAATAATGGCTGTGTTACGATGATCCGGATGAATTTTCCGGATTGACAATTTTGCGTCCTTATAATATAGTAAAAGTCAAAGAGAAGATCTGATGACTGACGGATAATGTGGAGTACCACAGGGGAATCAGATACTTGGTAAGAGCCGACCGTCTGGGCAGCATTTATCCCGAAGAGGATGAGTGTTGTCCTTTTTTTACACCGCCCGGTATCGGAAGAGTTGGAAGCAGTGTATCAAAAGGACTGGAAATGCAGAAAGACAACATACGATCAGGAGGAAATGAATGATGAAAACAGATATTGAGATCGCACAGGAATGTACTATGGAGCCTATCACAGAGGTAGCAGAAAGAGCAGGAATTCCAGAAGAATATCTGGAACAGTATGGAAAATATAAAGCAAAGATTGATTATAATTTCTTAAAGAAATCCGATAAAAAAGACGGAAAACTGATTCTTGTGACGGCAATCAATCCGACACCTGCCGGAGAAGGAAAGACAACAACAACCGTAGGTCTTGCAGATGCACTTCAGAGAATGGGTAAGAAACCTGTGGTAGCACTGCGTGAGCCATCTCTCGGACCGGTATTCGGTATGAAGGGTGGAGCAGCTGGCGGCGGATATGCACAGGTTGTACCGATGGAAGATATCAACCTTCATTTCACAGGAGATTTTCATGCGATTGGAGCTGCGAATAACTTACTGGCAGCCATGATCGACAATCACATTTATCAGGGAAATGATTTGAATATTGATCCGAGAAAGATCGTATGGAAGAGATGTGTCGATATGAATGACCGTCAGCTCCGTTTCGTCACAGACGGACTTGGCGGAAGAGTCAATGGTGTGCCGAGAGAAGACGGATATGATATCACTGTCGCTTCTGAGATCATGGCGATCCTGTGTCTGTCAAAGGATATCGCAGATCTGAAAGAAAGACTTGGAAAGATCATCGTAGGTTACACTTATGGCAAGATCGCAGAGCAGAAACCGGTTACCGCACATGATCTGCATGCAGAGGGAGCGATGTGTGCGCTGTTAAAGGATGCTCTGAAACCGAACCTTGTTCAGACACTGGAGCATGCACCTGCAATCGTACACGGTGGACCATTTGCCAATATCGCACATGGATGTAACTCACTGACAGCAACAAGAATGGCAATGAAGCTTGCAGACTATGCGATTACAGAGGCCGGATTCGGAGAGGACTTAGGAGCTGAGAAATTCCTGGATATCAAGTGCCGTATGGCTGGCATCAAACCGGATGCAGTAGTCATTGTAGCAACGGTAAGAGCACTGAAGTATAATGGAGGCGTTGCAAAACCGGATCTGAATGAAGAGAATCTGGAAGCACTGGAAAAAGGTATTCCAAACTTGATGAAGCATGTCAGCAATATTAAGAATGTATACGGTCTTCCATGTGTGGTTGCGATCAATGCATTCCCGACAGATACCAAAGCAGAACTGGATCTGGTAGAAGAAAAATGTAAAGAAGTCGGAGTCAATGTTGCACTGTCCGAAGTATGGGCAAAAGGCGGCGAAGGCGGCCTGAAGCTTGCAGAAGAAGTGGTACGTCTGTGTGATGAGCCGAGTGATTTCCACTATGCTTATGAACTGGAAGGAACGATCGAAGATAAACTGAACCAGATCGTACAGAAAATCTATGGTGGAAATAAAGTGGTTCTTACCGCAGCAGCCCAGAAGCAGGCAAAACAACTGACAGATCTTGGATTTGGCAATGCACCGATCTGTATGGCGAAGACACAGTACAGTCTGACAGACGATCCGAAGAAACTGGGAGCACCGACAGACTTTGACATTACAGTACGTAACCTGAAAGTCTCCGCAGGTGCCGGATTTATCGTAGCTCTGACAGGAGATATCATGACTATGCCTGGACTTCCGAAAGTTCCGGCAGCTGAGAGAATCGATGTAGATGATGAAGGAAGAATTACAGGATTGTTCTAATTGTAAATGTAGTTAAAAGTAAAAATCCGGCGGCTTTTTGTGAGGCTTGCCGGATTTTTCTATTGCCATGCATGTGTTGTGACAAGATTTTACATAAGATTTACGGGATTTTGAAAAACAGCAGGAGAATATGTGCTAGAATTCCAAGTTAGTGTTATAATGCAAGAAGTAAAACAGGATGAACAAACGAGGATGGTGAAGGCATGAGATACGTATTAGGAGAAACGCTGCAGGAATATCAGGAAGAAATCATGGAGAAGGACAGACCATCGGTATTTCTGGCGACATCGCAGACTGCCAGAGACTGCCTGGAACAGGCCGGCATGCAGTATGAAGGAGAGATCAATCTGAAAGATGTAGGATTTTGTAAGATGGAGACTCAGCAGGAATGTCTTGCGGGTTCTCTTTGTATTCCAAAGCTTCTGGATATTCTGGGAGAACGATACAAGATCTTATTTTTTATTAACCGTCATCATATCGTGATTGTGGACGATGATGAATTTTCTTACCGTCTGATCCGCAGAATTAAGAGGAAGAAGACGAGACAGGGAGAATCGAAAGAAAAATTCATCTATAATTTTATGCTGGAATTCATAAGCCGGGATCTGGAACTTCTGGGACATTATGAGAAACGGATCATGGATCTGGAAGAAGGTGTCATGGACGGAAAAATCCAGGGATTCCAGAATGCGATCATGCCGATCCGACGTGAACTTTTGACACTCCACAGTTATTATGATGAGATCATGGACATGGGAAAACAGCTCGAAGAGAATGAAAATGGTTTCTTTGCCAAGAAACAGGTGAAATATTTCGGTGTTATCTCGGACCGTGCAGACAGACTGATGAGTAAAGCATCGCAGCTTCTGGAATATGCCCAGCAGGTAAGGGATGCTTATAAGGCGCAGGTAGATGCCCAGCAGAATAACAACATGCAGTTTCTGACCGTAATATCAACGATTTTCTTCCCGCTTACACTCATCACCAGCTGGTATGGAATGAATTTCCATAATATGCCGGAACTAAAGCACGGATATCCGGGAGTGATCATCTTAAGCGTTGTGGTTATGATTACCTGTATTATTATATTTAAGAGAAAGAAAATGTTATGATAATGTAAAATGTGATTTGAAAAGGAGGAGCTCTATGCGTCAATGCCCGAATTGCAAGACTAACAATCCAGACGATGCCAGATTCTGTAATTATTGCGGAATGCGGCTTCCCGAATCAAAAGAGGAAACATTATACAGTGACCTGGATGAGCTTGAAGAAGCCCCGAAGACAGAATTTTCCGATCAGGAGATCGAAGAAGAATCAGAAAAAGTAATTGATGAAGCGAAGAAGTTATTTAATCCTGATGAGAAAGAAGAAAAAAAAGAAGAAAGAAAAGAAGATGAGGATACAGACACAGAGCAGGAACAGATGAAAAAACAGCTTACAATTCCTGAGAACCTGGACCGGATGATAGAAGAAGTTACAAGACAGGAACTGGAGCAGGAATTTCACCGGAAGATCAAGTTAAAAGAAGGATCCGGTAAAGAACAGAGTCATTTGGATGAAACTGAAGGTGTCAGTGAGCCGACGCTTATGATCGGAGAGAAGACAGAGGAAGAGGCGGATGAGCCGACACGGATGTTTACCGGTGATATCGGAGATTTTATAAAAAAGAAAAGAGAATATGAAGATGTCCCGGAAGAAGATGCATATGAAGAGATCCTTCAGTCATGGGAAAGAAAACGCAAAGAAAAAAAGATAAAACGTGAGCGTGAAGGGAAGGATCCAAGCCGTATACGGAAGTTTATCAAAGAGAAGCATTCCTGGTCAGATCTGACAGCGAAGCAGAAGAAGGCTGTGAAAAGAATTGTGGCAGGAGCCGCTGTATTTGCGGCATTTTGCATTTTTGAAAGTTACTATGGACGTCCGGAAGCAGTGGCGGAACGTTACTATAAGGCTTATGTAAAGGAAGACTGGAAAAAGACGGGACATCTGTCTGATCTTCCGAAGAATGGATATGCAACACAGGATGAATATGCAACATATATGAAGAAGAATGCCGTTACCGGTGTAGAGGATTATCAGATAAAAGAGACGAAGGAAAATCGCCAGATAAAGATAGAGTCCGGAGGAAAACAAAGAGCATTTACGGTCGAATACAAGACGAAAACTCAAGGTAAGAACAAAGAAACCGTTGTTCTGCAAAAGCAAAAGAGACAAAGACTGCTGTTATTTGCGAACTGGAAGGTATCTTCGGATAAGATGATCGCAAATGATTTTAACCTTTATATTCCAGCTGGATCGACGGCCTGGATCGATGGAACGAAGCTTACAAAAAACGATAAGATAAAAGATGATTCCGATGGCCTGGATCAATATAAAATATCGTTGTTTGAAGGAGATCATAAGATAAGGATAGACGTTCCGTGGTTTAAGACGTATAAATCAGAATTCAAAGCATCCGATAAGGGAAGTACAACAATCTCTAAAATGAAAGTATCACAAAGCGGGAAAAAGAAGCTGGATAAGAAAATGAAAGAAATTCTGAACAGTTATATCAAAGCTGCAAAAGAAGAAAAATCATTCTCACAAATATCAGGGTTATTTGAAAAGAATTCAAAATATGAAAAAGAGAATAAAGAATTCTATGATGATCTGAAAGAACAGTTAAGTTCAAAAGATGGTTATAAAGCGGATCAGATAACAACTGATAATTATGAAGGAAAATATGTGATCAGTGGTGTGACCGGAGTTGTGAGAGGAACGTTGTCTTATGATTATAAAGTAACATATCAGAAAGAAGATGTTACAGTTGGCAATATGAACGGAACGGTGGATGGAAGTTCGCAGATGAGTGCCGAATTCGTTTATAAAGACGGAAACTATCAGCTTCGTACAGTGAATCCGGGAAGTATCTGGTACAGGAAATCGCAATAAATGGTTTGGCAGTTACGGATAAAGTGTTTTAATAAATAAATTTTCGCGAAAATAATATAGGAAAAGGCTTGCTTTTTAGGCCTGGATATGATACGATATTCGGGCGAATGGAAGTAGGCTTTTTTTTTATGCCTAAAATCGGGCAGCATCGCAAGCTGCCACGAAACACGTTAACTAAGATTATAAAGCGAGGTGGAAGTTGTGCGTACAAGAATCACATTGGAGTGTACAGAATGCAAGCAGCGTAACTACAACATGACAAAGGATAAGAAATCTCATCCGGAACGTATGGAAACCAAGAAGTACTGCAGATTCTGTAAGAAACACACATTGCACAAAGAGACAAAATAATCGCCGCAAGAAGGAGTGAATGTCGATGAGTGGTAAGAAAACTCAGAAAGAAAGCTGGTTCAAAGGTCTGAACAGAGAGTTCAAGAAGATCGTGTGGCCAGACAAGATGACAGTTGCAAAAGAGACGGCAGCGGTTGTTTCTGTATCCGTGGTCCTGGGAGCGATTATCGCACTTGTAGATTTTTTCGCCCAGTACGGAGTAGATTTATTAATTAAATAACTCAAAACGGACAAGAAAGGTGAGATTATGTCAGAGGCAAAATGGTACGTCGTTCATACCTATTCAGGGTATGAGAACAAAGTAAAAGCAAACATTGACAAGACAATTGAGACTCGTCATCTGGAAGACCAGATTTTGGAAGTTCGTGTTCCACTTGAGGAAGTACCTGAGATACGTAATGGAGTGGAAAAGGTCGTACAGAGAAAGATGTTTCCTGGATATGTTATGATCCACATGATCATGAATGATGACACTTGGTATGTTGTAAGAAACACAAGAGGTGTTACAGGGTTTGTAGGTCCTGGATCTAAGCCGGTTCCACTTACTGATACAGAAATGCTTTCTCTTGGAATCAAGAATGAAAAAGTTGAAGTTGATTTTAAAGAAGGCGATATGATTGCAGTCATCGGTGGCGTTTGGTCAGGTACAGCAGGCGTGGTTAAACGTATTGATGAGAACAGACAGACAGTCACAATTAACGTTGACATGTTTGGTAGAGAAACTCCTGTAGAATTAAACTTTACAGAAGTTAAAAAGATGAATTAAGATTCACATTGTGAATTTTAATAATGCACATAAGTGCTAATAGAAGAAGGTTTTGCAATGAATAGCAAGGCCGTGGGAGGGATTCCCGCTAATACCACAAATTTAGGAGGTGCCGAAAGATGGCAAAGAAAGTAGAAGGTTACATTAAATTGCAGATCGAAGCTGGCAAAGCAACACCAGCTCCACCAGTTGGACCAGCTTTAGGTGGTAGTGGTGTAAACATCATGCAATTCGTTAAAGAATTCAATGATAGAACAGCTAACCAACCAGGTATGATAATACCAGTTGTAATTTCTGTTTATAAAGATAAATCATTCACATTTATTACAAAAGTTCCACCAGTTGCAGTTTTAATAAAGAAAGCTTTAAAAATCCAAAAAGGATCAGGAAAGCCAAACATGGAAAAAGTTGCAAAAATAACAAAGGAACAAGTTAAAGAAATCGCTGAACAAAAAATGGAAGATTTAAACGCAGCTTCAGTAGAAGCAGCTATGAGTATGGTAGCAGGAACAGCAAGATCAATGGGTGTTGTTGTAGTTGACTAATATACTTAATAAAAAAATTGGGAGAATTAGTAAATAATTCGTTAGAACCACGG
>ERZ827478.2310-NODE-2310-length-10016-cov-4.933039_pt1 | contig 10016 bp, 9 predicted proteins | sample MGYA00519705_ERZ827478 | MGnify/ENA primary metagenome ERZ827478 (study PRJEB31778, sample SAMEA3449318) | human gut metagenome | biome: human gut; feature: human-associated habitat; material: faeces | place: United Kingdom | collected 2010/2012 ... | reverse complement strand
AAAGAATTGACTTTGTCCACTCAAGGTTATTGATGTTGAACTGACCAACTGCATAATGACCAGCTTTAGCCTTTTTCAACATTTCTGTAGCTGAAACTAACATTTGTAATTCCTCCATTTTTCTTTAATTTTATCCTAGATAAGCATATTATACTATACTATCCGAAAAAATAAAAGACTATTGCTTACAATAATCTAAAAATTTCTCTTTGATTTCTTCCCGGTCTTTTCCCATAACCAGAGAAAGCTCACTGTATAAGCCCTCCTCGGCGAGCTTCATATACCGTTCATCAGTTACCGTCACTTTCTTGCCATGTGACTCACGCTCTTCTTTCCGGATCAGAAGTGCCTTGATTACCTTGACACACTGGCGCAGATCACAGCTTTTCATTGCCTTTTTGTAACTGTCATCCCGCATCCGCTCACTCTCTACCTGCAATGGTTCGATTTCCTTGACCTCTTCCATCAAAGCTGCCGCCTCATCGGCTGTGATCACACTCCGAAGCACAACCCGGCTATTGTCTGTCGGGCAAAACAACCGACTGTCCCTTGTCTTTTCCGGCACTAACACATAATACAATTTGTCTTCATCAATTCCCGCTATATCCGGATGTGTGATCTCCTCCACCCGGCATATACCATTGCTTCCATATACGATATAATCGCCTACATGAAACACTCTCTCGCCTCCATCTTTCTATTAAACCCTCTTATATTCTACCTATTTATAATATCACTTTTGCAGGCAAATCGTAAGTCGGTTTTTCTGAATCTCCAGATTTTCAGCACTTTTGCAAAGATAGTTTCCTATTTTTTTGTGTTTTTTCACAATAGTATGCTACAAATTTTACAATTTTTGAAAATTATGTTGAATTTTCAGTTAAAATGTCGATAATGAAATTATAAGGTTCGTGGTTTGTTTTATGGAACAAGGGGGAATTTTCTTTGCGAAAAAATATAGGATTGCTAATCAATGATTTGAATACTCCATTTACATCAGAGGCAGTCAAAGGTGCCGAGCTTGGCGCACGTGCCATCGATGCAAATATGTATATCTTTCCGGGTATGTATCTTGATAATACCCTTATTTCTGATGACCATTTACAGTACGAATATCAGTATAATACCCTGTTCCAGTTTGCAAATGATAATCACCTGGATATTTTATATATTATGATGGGACTGATCGGTTGTCGTATTGATCTTGACGCCCGCCGCAGATTCCTTGCACAATTTCTTGGAATTCCGGTTGTCATCCTCTACACCGATATGCCAGGGTATCCATCTATGATTTTTGATAATCAGGGCGCCTTCATGCAGGGCATCCGGCATCTGATCGTCGATCACGGTGCGAAGAACATCGGTTACGTCAGCGGTCCAAAGACCAATATTGACGCGATGGAACGTCTGAATGCCTATCGCAAGGTTCTGGAAGAACAGAATATTCCATATAACGAAAACTATGTTGTCTATGGCAATTTCGAGGATAGTAGTGAAAAGCTGATCGGAGCTTTCGTCTCAACCCATCCGGAATTAGATGCCGTCGTATTTGCAAATGATGAAATGGCAAAAGGCGGATATCGTGTATTTGCCAAGCTTGGACTGAAGGTCGGCAAGGACATCTTAGCAATCGGCTTTGATAATGCGCCTTACGCGTCCACATTAAATCCACCTCTCACAACCGTCGAGGCAAACGCAGCTGAGCTTGCATACAAGGCAATCCTCCATATGGCGGATTTCTTAGATGAGAATACAGCACCTGTCGCACAGCGTGTTGCAACCCATTATATTCACCGCTGCTCCTGCGGCTGTGCGAACTACGATTATGATTCTCTGGCAGCAAAACTGCAATTGGTTGGACTTCTCGACGAGAAGAAACGTCCAGAGATTCTGAAACATATTATGAACTATCTGTTCAGCACTTACGCTGACACAAACATCATCCTCCAGTTAAAGGATGACCTGTCCGTATTTTTCCGTCTGATCTGCGATCTGACAACATCAAACGATATTGCAGCAGATCGAATGGATGTCCAGACATTGTTCACACAGATTATCGAACAGCCGATTTTCTCCTATACTTCGGTAGAGCTTTTTGTGAATCTGCTGTTCTCCTTACAATTTGTATTGGAGCGTCAGATTGAAGATCCAGAGAAGCGGATTACGTTCGTCGATGTCTTTTCATCGATGTATCAGCAGCTTTCCATCTCCAACTTCCGTACCTACCAGAAGCAGTACGGCAGTATGGCACAGATCACACATCTGGTGGACGAAATCAGCGCAAACCTGTCACAATCCAGACTGATGGATCTTCCATTTGAATCCATCCTGAAAAATATGAGTGCGATTGGTATCCACTCTTCGTTCTTATATACGTTCAAACAGCCGATCAATCATCCACACGACACAGTATTCCGCAAACCGGATTCGCTGTTGTTACGTGCCTATACGATTGAAAACCAGTCCTTCGGTGTACCGAAGAACGAACAGCTTGTAACAATTAACAGCATTTTCAACAACACAAAGATGCAGCAGGATAAACGGAGAACTTACATCCTTGCACCGCTGTTCTCACAGGAACAGTTGCTTGGTCTGATTGTCTGTGATACGGAGCTTGATTATTTCAATATGGTTCCATCCCTTGGCATCCATATTTCTGCCGCGTTAAAGACGATGCTTTTGTTAGAACAGCAGAAAGAAATCAGTGAACATCTGCAGCAAAACTTAGAGCAGATGTCCAAGCATAATCTGATCTTAAAGGAGATCTCCAAGACCGATCAGCTGACCGGCTTATACAACCGCTGGGGATTCTTAGACTACGTCAAGACGATCATTGAGAATCCGATGAACCAGAACCGAGAGGTACTTGTTCTCTATGCAGACATGGACAACCTGAAGATGATCAACGATAAATACGGGCACGACGAAGGTGATTTTGCCCTCCGGGAAATCGGTATGATCTTAAAAGAAGCATTCCGAAATACCGATGTTATCTCCCGCTTCGGCGGAGACGAGTTTGTAGCTTTCGCACTGCTTGGTATTCCAAACTACGAAAAGATCATGAAGCATCGTATCGCAGAAATCACAGAACGCCATAATCAGATGGTTCAAAAGCCATACCGGATTGAGATGAGTATCGGTATCTGTGAAGTTGCCTGTACAAAAGATCTGGATATCGAAGAGGTGTTGGAACAGGCAGATAAAAAACTGTACATCGAAAAGAAAGCGAAGAAAGAAAAGCAAAAAAAGTAGAGCCAACCGCTCTACTTTTTCTTTATTCCTCTACAAATCCACGGAAGCCTTTTTCCACAACACGTCTTGGAATCATCACCATATGTCCACAAGTCTGGCACTTCAACCGGAAATCCATGCCAACACGCTGGATCTCCCATGTATTTCCACCACACGGATGCGGCTTCTTCATTCGAATGATCTGTCCAATCTGAAAATCCATTTATTATAACCTCTTTCCTATGTTACATCGATCATCCCCAACAGTATTAACACTATACAGAAACATAACCGCCCGTATTCTCATGTATTATCGCAGGATGATCTGCACCATCTCTTCCGCATTCTCTGCAAGATATCTGCAATCACAGGCTTCAAACTCTTCTTTACTGCCATATCCAAACAGTACACCGATCGTCTCGATTCCAAATGCTCTGGCACCGATTACATCGAACTCCCGGTCACCAACCATAATGATATCGTCCATCGAAGGTTTTCCCTGATCTGCCGCAATCCCGGCAAGCAGATACTCAATCACCGCTGCCTTTGTATCTCTTGATTTGTCAAAGGTACTGCCTGCAATGATATCAAAATATCCATCCAACTTCAGATGTTCCAGAATCTGTTTTGCATAAAGCTCCGGCTTCGACGTTGCCACATACAGATGACAACCACGCTCCTGAAGCGTCTGAAATGCAGCTTCCATCCCCGGCATAATACCATTTTGGTAGATACCCTTCGTGCTGTAATATTCCCGGTAATACAACACCGCCTGTTCTGCCTCTTCTTCCGAGAGTCCATGAAATTCCCGGAACGAATCCCGAAGTGGGGGGCCAATGTAAGGATACAACGTCGTCCGATCTTCTACTGTAATTCCAAACTTCGAAAGCGCATACAACACACCATTGATGATGCCCTCTTCCGGTTCCGTAATCGTCCCATCAAGATCCAAAAATACATACTTATACATATCAGTTCTTCAGGTACAGAATGATACTCTTTCGTGTGATAATGCCGATAAAGCAATCCCGGTCATCTACCACGCAGAGGAAATTCCGATCCAGAATCCTTTCCATAATCTCATCTTTTTCTACAGTATTTAATACTTTCGCGCCTTCGTCTTTGTTGACGATATCTGCTACCTTATACTTTGCGAGGTTCTCACGTCCGTGTTCCATGACCGCACGCAGGAAATCACCCTCACTGGCGATCCCGACATACCGTCCCTGGTCATCCACCACAGGGATTGCCGTATATGTGGCACCAAGCAGAAATGCGACTGCCTGATCCAGAGGATCATTTGCATTTAAGTACGTCAATGTGTGCTTCGGAATCAAAATACTAAATATATTCATATGTAACCTCCTGGCTCAAAATAAGCTGCTGATTGATTCGAACCAGCAGCTTATCCATAAGTCTCATTTTGCTTACAGCTGCTCTGCCATCTCCAGAAGCAGTCTCTCTGTCTTCTTCCATCCAAGGCAAGGATCTGTGATTGACTTACCATAGCATCCTCCACCGATTGGCTGATTTCCATCCTCGATATAACTTTCCACCATCACGCCCTTGACCAGATGCTTTACCTCATCGCTATGTCTTCTGCTATGTAAAATCTCATTGACGATACGTGGCTGCTCATCCCACTTCTTACCGGAGTTGTTGTGATTTGCATCCACAATACATGCAGGATTCACAAGCTTATACTTGCCATACGCCTCTGCAAGGTACTTCAGATCCTCATAATGATAATTTGGAATCGAACGTCCGCTCTTGCTCAAAGATCCACGCAGAATACAGTGTGCCAATGGGTTTCCATCGGTCTTTGCCTCGTATCCTGAGAACAGGAATGTATGCTTTGCCTGTGCAGCCACACAGGAATTGAGCATAACGGAGAAATCACCACTTGTCGGGTTCTTCATTCCAACCGGAACGTCAATACCGCTCGATGTCAGACGATGTGCCTGATTCTCCACACTTCTTGCACCGATTGCCACATAAGATAAAATATCCTCGAGATATGGCCAGTTATCCGTATACAGCATCTCATCGGCTGCAGTCAGTCCTGTCTCACGGATTGCTTTGATGTGCATCTTTCGGATTGCCTTCACACCCTCGATGAAATCCGGCTTATCCTCCGGATTCGGCTGATGCAGCATGCCCTTATATCCGGAACCATTTGTACGCGGTTTATTCGTATAGATTCTAGGAATTACAAAAACCTTATCCTTGATCTTCTCTGCAACAGCTGCCAGTCTGCAGAGATAATCGAGCACCGAATTCTCATAATCTGCTGAACAAGGACCAATGATTGCGATAAACTTATCGGATTCACCGGTAAATATCTTCTTAATCTCAGCATCTCTTTTTGCCTTGATCTCCTGTAACTCTTTGTCCATCGGATGCGCTGCGCGAATCTCTTCCGGCGTTGGAACCGCCTTTACCATATGTAAACCCATTTCTTTTTCCTCCAAATATTACTTATGCGTCTTTGTCAATATTCGCAAATACATATCTAAGCTGTTTTTTGAATGCACAGCCTGACTTGCACACACAGACACAATTTGTATTATAACATACTTACTCGATAGACTTCAACGATTCCGCCATATCTATTTTATCAATTTTCCGGCGCATCACCAGATCCACAATAATCAGGAATGCCAGTACAATCAGAACGCTATACAGATAACTGATATTCATGATTCTCGTTGCAAATGCCACCATATCGACCTGAATCTGGGACATAACAAACCGATGCAGCAAACAGCCAAGTGGAAGTCCGACAACGATTCCCATCAGCGTCAGTATGAAATTCTCCCGAAAAACATACGATCCTGTCTCTCGCGGATAAAAACCAAGTACCTTGATTGTTGCAATCTCCCGCACACGCTCCGTAATATTGATATTGCTTAAGTTGAATAACACGATAAATGCAAGCGCACCCGCACTGCCAATTACAAGTCCGACAACCGCATCCATCATCTTCATCATATTCTCCACACGGTCTTTGATGTCTGCAACAACTGAGACGCTCATCACATTGGAGAGTGCAGATAATTTCCCGCCTGCCTCATAAGCGGTACTGTCTGTATCGACATGCAAATACATTGTATTTGCCTCGCATGCTTTGTCAAAATACTGCTCATAGCATTCCGGTGTGATATATGCGTAGTGCCATACATAGTTTTCGAAGATTCCCGATACCGTAAGCGTCACATCTCCAGCATCCGTATCATGCAAGGTAATCGGATCGCCAACCGTCACATCCGCAATCTCCGCAATCTTCTTTGACAACATCACCTCACCGTTTCCCGGATAAGTGCCATTGCTGGTTGTCATGTCAAACTTCACAAAGCTTTCTAAATCTTCCGGCTCTGCAGCAATCAGATACACTGTTTTAATTGCAGAAGCTGCATGATATTCTACCGTGCTTTTGAGGATTGCTGTGGAATCCTCAAAGCCATCACCGACAGCATCCTCCACCTCCTGCTGTATATCCTCGTTATATGTGCCATTCAAGGTTACTTCCATATCGTAAGTATCGATATCACCATACTGAAACTCGGCCAGATTTGATACTGAATCCTTCACTCCAAGCCCCGTCAGGACAAGCGCCGTGCATCCGGCGATACCAAGCAGCATCATGAACATACGCTTCTTGAATCGGAATACATTTCGTGCGGTTACCTTATGTAAGAACTTCATCGGCTTCCAGATAAATGGAATCCGCTCCAGTAAGATACGTTTTCCTGCTGCCGGAGCCTTCGGCCGGATCAGCTCTGCCGGCATACACCGAAGTTCATTGATGCAGGCAAGGAATGCCGTTCCCATTGAGCAAAGCAGCGACACGATCAGGCAGATTACCAGAAGTCCTGGTGAAAAATAAAAGTCAATGCCTGTTCCGAAGTCATACAACATCTTATACGCCTCAGATATTACATATGGGAACAGATAGCTTCCTCCGAAAAATCCGATCACGCAGCCAAGGAACGCCGAGCTTCCGGAATAAATCAGATACTTCGCCATAATGCGTCCATTCGTATAACCAAGTGCCCGGTATGTTCCGATCTGTCCACGCTCATCATCCACCATACGTGTCATCGTCGTCGAACAGACAAGTGCCGCAATCAGGAAGAAGAAAATCGGGAATACCTTTGCTACGCCATCGACGATGTTCGTATCATTGTCATAGCACATATAACCGACATTCGTCGAACGATCCAGCACATACGTCTTTACATCTCCAAATGCTTTCTTCGCCGCCTGTTCTCCATATTCCTGTACGAGTGCATCCTGTTGTTCCTGCGTAAGAGGCTGTAACTGTTCCATCTGGGCTATCTGCTCCTGTGTGAGCGTTCCGCTCTGCGCATCCTGCATCATCGCCTGTAATTCTTGCTGTTGCTTTTCAACCGCGTCCTCCACAAGTGTCCTGCCCAGATCTGTCACAAGCCGGTCATACCGATCATCGGTAACCGCCTTCAATGCAGTCTCCATATCCGGTGTGACATCATCGATAAAATCATCATACGCATCCGTATAGATATCATAGGAATCCTGACTTTGTACATAGATTTCCTTATATGCATCAAAGGAAAATCCGCCTTCTGGAATAAAGATAAATGCACTGATCCGTCCATTTCCAAGATCCGTCGTTCCACGTTCGATATTGATATAGATTGGCGAATTCACCGTACCGACAACTTTGTATTTCTTGTGTGCAAATGCATCTTTTGTATCCTGCGTGTTGCTGTCCGCAATCTCAATTTCCTGTCCGATGATATCCTGTCCCTTGAACTGATATGCATCCACCACACATTCATCGTCTGCTTCCGGCATACGACCATCCCGCAGTTCCAGTGTATTCACATGCTCCGTAATGGACTGTGCGCGCAACACCTTCTCCTTACCATCCGCATCTTCATAGATCATATCCTCGTAGTAAGAGCCATCTGCCGCCAGCACATGCTCCTGCTTCCGCATTTCCTCTACCGCATCTGCATCAAATCCAATCGAAGAAAGCAGCCGGAAATCATAGAAGTTATGCTCTCGCAAATACTTATTTCCGGTTTCCACCATGCCCGGCTTTGTCACCTTCAGTCCGGAGAAAAATCCAACGCCCAGCGCAATGATTGCAAGAATTGCCAGGTACCGTCCCATACTCTGTCCAATTGTTCTACGTATATTTTTTCTATATGCCCGCATCTTCTATCACCACTCAATTTCTTCTACCGGTACAATCTGTTCATTCATCTTCACCGAAGCAATCTTACCACTCTTTACTTTAATGATCCGGTCTGCCATAGCCGTAAGTGCCTGATTGTGGGTGATGATCACAACGGTCATGCCACGCTTCCGGCTGCAATCCTGCAGCAGCTTTAAAATTGCCTTTCCCGTCTCATAATCGAGAGCACCGGTCGGTTCATCACAGAGCAGAAGCTTCGGATTCTTTGCGAGTGCGCGTGCGATTGCCACACGCTGCTGTTCTCCACCGGATAGCTGTGCCGGGAAGTTATTCATACGTTCTTCCAATCCGACATGGGCAAGCACCTCCGATGGATTCATCGGATCCTTGGACAACTGAGACGCGATCTCGACATTCTCCAGTGCAGTCAGGTTCGGGATCAGATTATAAAACTGAAATACGAATCCGATATCCCGCCGTCTGTACGTCGCGAGCTGTTTCTTGTTGTAATCCGAAACCGCTGTGCCATCCAGATACACCTCTCCTTCAGTCAGGCGATCCATACCGCCAAGGATATTGAGCAGGGTGGTCTTACCTGCACCGGACTGTCCCACGATGACACAGATCTCGCCTTTCCCGATCTCAAAGGATGCATCCTTTAAGGCTTCAACACTGACATCACCGGTCTTATAGGTTTTGCTTACGTTCTTAAACTCTACATAACTCATTTGCGTGTTCCTTTCTAATTTATCTGTGATAATTGCAAAATAATTCGATATACCCGAGTATAACATACTGTTTCCCTGCGATATATCAATTTCACGAAGCATATAATGTATTGCAACCAAGAAATACTAAATGTTCCAATCTACAATCTCTCATGCTTCCGCAGCCGCTGCCAATTCGCCATCCTTGGCTCTATTTATGGAACATCAAGTATTTCTAAGTTGCAAACATATCATATGCTTCATGAAATGATATATTGAAGGTGAACAATCATGTTATATCTCAGGCATATCCAATTATATTTTGCAATTATCTATAACTAATATTACTTCCTCCAGCTCGCGATTCTTAACAATACTTCCTTGTCAAGTGGATATGGGCAAAGCGCAAGCTTCGCTTTATTTTCGGCTACAATATCAACAACCTGACGGATGTTTTCTTCCGGCAGGATGCCGCAGTCGCTCACAACCTGAAAGAAATCTGCAAACTCGTCCACAGAAGAAAATCCAATTGTCGACAACAGATATTCCTGATCTGCCACATCTGCTTCACGGATATATCCCGGCAGGAAATATCCGATTGCAATGCCATGCGGCACGCCAAGTTCATACGTGATCGCATAGCTTAAGCTATGCGGAATCGTCGTTCCTGTCTGTGCAATCGCCATACCTGCGAGTGTCGATGCCAACAGGAAATTGCTGTAATCCTCGTCTGTCATCTCCCTCATACCAAGCAGGGCATCCTTGCTTCTCGCCCATACCTTTAGGCCCTGATCAACGAACATCCGGCTGTAATCCGTCGCGGTCGTATTCAGATAACTCTCAATCATATGTCCAAGCGCATCAATCGCGGTCTGTCCAATGACTTTCTTCGATGC
>ERZ827478.2305-NODE-2305-length-10043-cov-52.626452_pt1 | contig 10043 bp, 11 predicted proteins | sample MGYA00519705_ERZ827478 | MGnify/ENA primary metagenome ERZ827478 (study PRJEB31778, sample SAMEA3449318) | human gut metagenome | biome: human gut; feature: human-associated habitat; material: faeces | place: United Kingdom | collected 2010/2012 ... | reverse complement strand
TCGGTGCTTATGAAATTTAATTTTCACTGACCTGTGATTTGTGGGTATTCAAAAACAATGGCTTTTGATAACGATCATAAATTTCGTTCATAGTAATTCTTAATCCTAAGGGATCAATTTGCCATCCCCAATCACTTGTATCTAAATATGGATTAACAACTGAAGCAAAAATATTGCTTTCTGTTTGTTTTCCCTTGTCAGGATTAGCACTAGAAACACGAGATGAGTAATATGAGAAGCTAATAAAATCGACTGTGTTTTCTTTTAAGATATTTACATCATTCTCTGCAAATGGTATTTCTGCATTTCTTTTTTCAATCCATTTTAAGGCATAGTTTGGGTAATAGCCTCGTGATTGCACATCAATAAACATATAACTTTCTCTATCATCACAAATTGATTTCCAATAATCTTCAGGATTACATGTTTCAGGATAATAAGAACCCGCAGCAAGCATACAACCTACCATATTTTCAGGATTTATCTCATGAGCTAATTTTGTAACTAGAGCACTTGCAACCAATTCATGATGTGCGCAGGTAATCATAGCTTGGGTTTTATTTTCACCTTCTTTAAATCTTAATCCTGCTGCTACAAATGGAAAATGAAGAATCATATTGATTTCATTAAAAGTGAGCCAGTATTTAACTAAACCATTATATCTTTCAAATAATACTTTAGCTAATTTAACAAAACAATCAATCATTTCTCTATTACGCCAGCCACCAAATTTATGAATTAAATGCATTGGGCAATCAAAATGATTAATTGTGACTAATGGTTCAATCCCATATTTTTTACATTCTTTAAAAATGTTTTCATAAAATAATAATCCTTTTTCGTTAGGTTCCAACTCATCACCAAGAGGGAAAATTCTTGTCCAGGCGATAGATAACCTAAAAGTTTTAAAACCCATTTCTCCCATTAAAGCAATATCTTCCTTATAGTGATGGTAAAAATCAACGGCTTGATGACTTGGAAAATAATGATCATCGATTCGATCTATCCACTTTTCTCCAGTCCCAATCGCATAACGATCTGATCCATGAGGCATTAAATCTACATTGGCTAAACCACGACCATCTTCAAATATGCCACCTTCAACCTGATTGGCGGCAGTGGCACCTCCCCACAAGAATCCTTCTTTAAATCCCATATTAAGTTCCTCCTCTATTTATTTTGACACAAACAATCATAGATATCTCCATGTTGTTTGTCTTCCTGTCTATAGAATAGAGGATGAGATTGAAGAAAGCAAAAAAGTTTCCAATTTGGAAACCAACACGTAAAAAGTAGAGTATTAAGCAGTATCATATAAGCCCATGACTGTTAAAAATAGGAGTTATAAATCAAAACTATCTTATTTGTTTTGATGTGATTTTGCTCAAATTCATAAGAAAAGTGTCAAAAAAGTGTCAAAAATAATTCAATATTTCATCTAAAATACAATGTAATTCTAAAAACAGGAGTATGAAAAATGTCAAATTTTAACTTTATCAAGGCTTTTAAAGCCATTCAAGAAAACAAGAACCACGAAATAGAACTATCAAGTAATGAAATTACAGAACTAAAAAGCATAAATGAAAGCTTTATAGAACTATTGGGGAACGTCTTTTACTATGGGTATTATCAAGGAAACAATGCCCAGGAACTAGAGACAGACAAAAAAATAAATATAATCTGGGCGATTGATTCAGCAAAAGAGACTATAACAAGCCGTTATGATATTAATTTCATAGCATTGTTACAGATAGTAAAACTATGTGATTCAGATAATGAAGCCATGAGAAGCCTTTTTATTCTAGGCTATAACCAGGGAGTAAAGGCATATCGCAATAGCAAGAGATAACCAAGCATAAGAGAACCATGACATAATGAGCGTGGTTCTTTTTGCTTATCATCATAAGCACAAGCCCAGGAACTAAAAAATAATATGATCATGCTTTTTGTTCTACCTGGTATCAAGCAAAAAAGGACCCCAGGAGTTCCCAGGGGTCGGCATGCTTAAGGGAATAAAGGCATATCGCAATAGCAAGAGATAACCAAGCATAAGAGAACCATGACATAATGAGCGTGGTTCTTTTTGCTTATCATCATAAGCACAAGCCCAGGAACTAAAAAATAATATGATCATGCTTTTGTTATGCCTGGTATCAAGCAAAAAAGAACCCCCAGGAGTTCCCAGGGGTTGGCATGCTTAAAGGTATAAGCATACCTAAGTGAGATAATTCAAAAATGTTAGAAAAAGACTTTTTTTGAAGAACACAACCATTATATACATCTAATTAAAGATATTTCAAGCCACCTGGAGAGAAATGTATATATCATGATAAAGAGTATAGACCAATCAAAACGGCTCTCATATCCAAAAAAATAGACCATTTCAAATGTGCTTGCTTGAAAGTGTTTCATTGCCTTTACTTTTTCTAGAAGTATCTTTCTATATGCTTCATCTTCCTACCTATCAATTAGATACCACACCCCCACACGCGTGACCTGTGTGTTAAAAAGAGGTTCCCTCCATCGGTCCCATGCAGACATGGCGCAATTATTTTATAGGGGGGGTGATAATATCCAAAAGGTTTGTATATTGTCAATCTCTTACCTCTCTCTAATTGTCATGATGTTTTTTGTGAATGTTATTGGTATATCAATACCAACTTGACCACGTGTATTCTTAGCAATTCTTATATAGTAGTCGGCTTCTTGCTTCTGATAAATAAATATAACCTGTCTAGCACTGTTTTCTATTTCCCCACTTTCTTTTAGTCTGCTTAATGTTGGGGCTTCATTGTATTGTGCTTTACTCCCTTGTTGGGCTTGTCCTCTAGATACTTGAGATAATGCAATCATGGTTATATTGTGGTTTAATGCCATGGCTCTAAGGTTTTTTGCTATTTCTGTTGTTTTCTCATAAAGAGAAGAACGGCTAAAACCTCTTATCATGCCTATATGGTCTATGAATACTATGATATGTTCCTCTGGATCCATTCTGTTTATTGTCGCTTTTATGGCTTCTAGACTTTTAGCCCCTGTGTGTATGTCTATTCTTTTATGTTCTCCTATTTCCTTCATGGCTTCATCAATTCTATTCTTGAGTTCCTTATCTGTTATATACTTATATCTTTCTAGCGTTTCCATTGATACAGCACTTTGAATAGAGACAAGGCGCTCTTTTATGTCTTCTTCTGCCATTTCCATATTGAAGTAAACACATTGATAATGTTTAGACAGTTCACTAAGCATATTCAAGGCTAAAGCCGTTTTTCCCCCACCTGTTCCAGAAGCACTAATAACCATGAAATCATGTTCTTTCATCTTTAGATAGGCTTCTAGTCTTGGTAATCCTAAGCCCTTAATAGTCTTATTGTCACTATTTAAACATTTCTTTAGGTCTTCTTCTGTTATGTTCTCCTGTTTAACTGTTCCTAGTTGGTTTATCTGGTTCACGTTCTTTGAATAGTCTTCAATATTTTGTAAGCCGTCTTCAAGTTTTTTATATTCCATTCTTAGTAACTCCTCTTTGTGCGCTTGTATAATGACTTCTTGCAAACCTTGGATAGATGCCATTTCTTCATAAGGATTCCCTTTTACTGCACTATATATAAAGTCTTGGTCTATTTTGTTATCTTCCAATACAATATTTAAAAGGTCACTGTCTCTATTCTCGTTATGAATGCTTTCTAACTTTCCAAAGATGTATTTAAAATTATAGGTCTTTCCCTGTCTGTTTATGTCTTTAAAGTAATCCTTAGTGATAGACAACTTGTCTATCTCTTTAATGTGTTCATTTACTAATAGATAACCAATCACATTTAATTGATTTTCAAATAGATCTATATCTTTTATCATCTAATCTAATACCTCTAAACCTTCATAATATTAATATCCTCTCCCAATTCTTTCTATTTCTTCTTTAATTCTCTTTTGTTCTTCTGTTAATACAATGTTTTCATTATCTGGTAGTTTATTGCTTGTTGCTTCTCCTGTTAGTTCTGTTATGTCTAGCTCTTGGTTTTCCTCTATTTTATCTTCTATTTTATTATCTATTTTATAGTGGTTTATTTTGACCCTCTCACAAGGTTCATTTTGAACCTTATTGGAGTTCATTTTGACCCTTATTAGAGTTTCATCACTGTTTTTGTTGCTCTTATAAGGTTCATTTTGACCCTCTACTAGTGGTTCATTTTGAACCTCATAGAGTTTATAAGGTTCATTTTGACCCTTATAATTAGAAGCATTGATAGATAATAAACGTTTTCGGTTGCTTGTCTTCCTGTGTAAATAACCTTTTTTTACAAGTCTATCTATGTAGCGTTTTACTGTCGATTCACTTTTACCCATTATTTTAGAAATTGTTTTATTGCTTTCATAATAGGGTGAACCCACATTATTAAAACGTGCCACACGCCCCAATATATAAGCCTGTTCTAGGGTTAAGCCCTGTTCGGTGAAATTATCATAGATATTTACATACATATCCCTTTGTTTTCTGTTTTCTTGCATATGATCACCACTGACAAAAAAAGGAGCTTACGCCCCTAGTTGCTTACTTTTGACGTCTTCAATAGAAGCGTTAATATTTACAAGGTTATCCATGCTATAGCCTTCAAATGTTGCTTGAAATCTTTTAACGGCTTCCTGGGAATACATATAGCTTTTACCTGTCTTGATTGCTTTCAATGCCCCTGTTTCTCTAAGCATTGTTAAGGTGTTCTTACTAGTGTTCAAAATGTCTATTACTTCTTCCACTGTTAGCATTTTTAAGTCATTCATAGTGTTTTTAGTTCTCCTTTTTTGTTCTTTTTTTCTAACTGTTTCAATGATTCAAGAGTGTAAGATAACTCTAAGTTATTTTACACCATGATTTATTGAAATTACGTAGTATATATCAGTGTTTTTTCTGATATTTTCAAAACAATACTTTTGGAGTAAATTATCTAGTTTTTACCCTTTGTTATTCCTGGTTATACTAGATAAATTACTCCTTTAATAAGAATACTTCCCCAAGTATTTTATTATGCTTTATTTAAAGCTTATTTGTATGATTCAATGATTTTCATGATTCTATCTTTCTTGTCTTTTGGGAGTTCATGACGTAACCAACGTGATAGAGTTGTTTCATCAATACCCAATTCATCAGCAAGAACCCAATGGCGCATATTTGCATTTTTTAATGCTTCCCTAATATCAAGGTTTTTCATGTGGTCTGGTCTCCTTTCTTAATTTTCTATTACTGCAATAACTCACTTTTTTATTGTATAATCGGTGGTATCGTTATTGTATACTTGAATGATACACCATCATAATTTTGCTTGCAAGTTACCCACTTTTTTGAAAATTTGCTTATTATTGTTATTTGTGGTATCCTATATCGCACTTTCAAAATGACTAGCCTTATTATTTTCATTTTAACCCCAATTTGTTAAAATTTGTTAAGTTTATAATAATTCGTATTTGCCAAGTATGTTTTATATACTGTTATATAAAAAGTAAAAAAAGGTGTTTTTTTTGCAAAAAATTTTTTTATTTTTTCTATTTTGCTGACAGGTAGACCCCCCTATAATTATTTGCTATTTATGTTGTTGTTGATGTAATATATATATGTGAATTGAATAAATAAAAAGCCGTCACTATTGCAGTAGTAACGGCTCACATGACTTTATATAGTCATGTAGTGTAATAAAATACTTGGGGAAGTCTTTTTATTACGCTCTCTATTATATAGTCATGGGCTTGTAAATTCAATTCAAAAAGACTAGAAAAGAGAGGGCTTTAAAATGAGCATAAGAGAACGAGAGGGAAAGAAAGGTATCACTTACCAGGTGTATTTCCCTTATAAGAATGAATTAGGTATTTCATGTATCTATCGAAAAGGGGGCTTTAACACCAAGAAAGAAGCAAAAGCACACGAAACACTATTAAAAGCACAAATAGCAAAGAACGGATATTTAACTCAAGAATGCGAATTGACATTAAATCATGTTTTTAAAGATTACTATGAGACATTTAAAAAGAGAAAGGTATCTAATGCAACGGTAAAACTTTACGGCAGTATCTACAAGAACCATATAAAGCAAAAATTAGGTCATTACAAAATTACTAAAATCAAATATCCAACTTTACAAAAATATTTCAATGAGTGTTCTAACTTGTCTAAAGGATTACAAGAGAACATAAAAAAGATACTTAAAAATATTTTTAGTTATGCTTGTAAATGTTGCTATATTGAAAATAACCCTGTTTCATTGATAGATCTAACAGGAATTGAACCAATGAAAAAGAAAAAGACTATTACATGCCAGGAATTGGGGGCAATTATAGAGACTTTAAAGAATAGAACTTGTAAAGATTCATTTAAGAATGATTCAATGGTGATAGCCTTGTATATTGGTTATTATAGTGGTCTTAGACTAAGTGAAGCTTTAGCACTTGAAAAGAATGATTTTGATTTTATCAACAATGAAATTCATATAAATAAACAAATAGACTGCATAGGAAAACACATCAATGAAATAAAAACAACCAATAAACTAAAAACAACCTCAAGCAATGCAATAATCCCACTTGCTGAACCACTAAAAGAAATATTGGTGGATTGGTTCAAGATTAATCCTTATAGCCATGTTGTTTGTGATATAGAGGGTAATTACATAAATGACTGTTTTTTTGCTACTACTCTAAAGGGAGTATCAAAAAAGACAGGTATATATTTTCATTTCCATATGCTAAGGCATACATTTATAAGTAACTTAGCCAATAACGGAGTTAGCCCACAAATAGCAAAGGAACTTGCTAGACATTCAGACATAGCCACTACAATGAATATTTATACCCATGTAAATGAAGATAATCAGAAACAGGCTATAAATGCCGTTTTTGGTTCAAAAAGTGTCAAAAAAGTGTCAAATGCTACATTACTAACAAACTAGAATTAAAAATATACCGATATATTCATAGTTATTTTAATTTAATATATTCAAAAAAAGTTTCCAATTTGGAAACTAGTCTTGTAATTCTAGTAATAGAATATCTATCATGTACTTAATGATATATTCACTGTATTTTTCATCGAGCAGGGGAACGATTATTTGTTTTTGACATAATGTAATACTTTCATTACATGTAATAAGCCATTGATCAACATGAGATTCTTTTATACGTTTAATGACACGCTTATTATAATGGAAAGAATGTCCATTTGTACTTAGTACAATTAAGATATCATTATCTAGAAAATGATAATCCTTGTTAAAATCAGCATCACATATAATTGTCTGAATGTCATATATCTGAAGTTCTCTTTGGATATTATAACAAACAGATCTGACATCACCGTGTGCATATAAATATACTTTATTTGCTTGCTTGATATCTTGTATAAGTTTTTGAATTAACTTCAAATTAATATGATTGATCATATATTGGATATTTTGAATGAAATCTTTAGTAAAATGCATCACATTTGTTTCAAAACTTTGATGTGGGTTTAAGAATTTTTTTCTTTTTGAGATTAAATCTAAATATTGAATACAAGCATTTTTAAATTCTTCATAGTTTTCATAATCTAATTTTCTTATGCATTTTGATACTTGACCTTTAGAAATTAAAGATTCTTTTGAAATGTCATCAATGCTTAGATTTGGAATTCTATGGATATTCTTTTTAATATAAAAGCATAATTCAAGCAAAGTTGTACTTGAAGAATGACTATTTAAATAATCGTTTACTTTATCTATAATCATTGTATCAACTCCATTCATACATTAGTTTATCATAAATGATCTTGAGTGACTATAAGCAGGGGATAGTGAAGTATTTTCAGTAAGTATGAAAAATGATTTTGGTGAATAAAAAACACTTTAAAGGTAACGGTTGCAGTATTATAATGATTACTAGGTTAATTAGGAGGATAATTGATATGGTAAATATTATGTTGTGTTGTGCTGCAGGTATGTCTACAAGCTTACTTGTTGAAAAAATGAAGAAAGAAGCAGAGAAACAAGGTATTGAAGCAAATATCTGGGCAGTCGGTGCGAATGAAGCAAAAGCAAACGGCGCCAAAGCAGATGTTGTATTACTTGGCCCACAGGTAAGATATCTTGAAGCAACTGTTAAGAAGGAAGTAGCACCAACTCCTGCACAGTTAATTGATATGCGTTCATATGGTCGTATGGATGGCGCTGCAGTATTAAAGCAGGCTATGGATCTAATTGAAGCAAATAAGTAATGAAATCCGCATTTGCGGATTTTTTGTTTTATAATGGTAATAGAGGTGAGCATGATGGAAACAATATCTATTACCAATAGAGGGTCTATACGTAAGTTTGTGGATGATGTATTTATTGATACAATAGAAAATATCTATGCTTTATGTGATTTGAAAATATCTTATTATGGTGTAAGTATCGCATATAAGAATACTGGTCAGTTGAAGAAATATAAGAGAGGAAAAATATTACATAACTATCTATCAAATAATGAACTAGAAAGAATCAATTTCTTTTCAGTACCAGATGATTTTGTGACAGTAGCATATGATTATCTCCTCTCTATTTCTATTAACTATAAAAATAACTTTATGACAGCGACATTTGATAAAAATATAATCAATCATGAATGTATTGAAGAAATTAAAACCCTATTAGATACCTTTATGGAAAAAGCCTATATGCAAGAAATATATACGATGGATAAAGAAGAAACGCCATTATTATATGCGATGGGAATTAAAAATGATTTTAAGACATTAAAAATACTTTCAAGTGAAGCAGTGAAGGAGGACTATGTATGAATCTTCTTGTATTAGGAAATGGCTTTGATTTACTACATGGGTTGCCAACAACCTATAAGGATTTTATCGATTTTACTACGTTATTTCGTATGTCGTTAGAAAAGAATGATATATCTCGTTTAGATTATGATTCACGTATGATAGATTTTATTCTTCATCTTTCTCCTGAATTATCCAACGAACTTGAATCTCTCATTAAAGATAATCTTTGGCTTATTCATCTAGAAAAAGAAACAATAGGGGAAGGCTGGAAGGATTTTGAAAAAGAGATGTCTGAAGTCATTCAAAAGCTTGATACAATCAGAGTTGAATGTGATATGCAGTTTAAATCAGGGCAGAAGGTCGCAAGAATCAATGAGTATTTAGGCACATCTCTTCTTGATTTCTGGGGAGATCGTTGTTCTTTTTCTTCTATGGAACCTATTAAAGAATTAAGAGATATCCTCACTCATGATCTCTTACGTTTGACTCGATGTCTAGAAATATATCTAGATGCATTTGTGAACCACCTAGACACTCCAAAATATGTAGAAAAACTACAAGTATTGAATATAGATAAAGTATTAAGCTTTAATTATACGAATACATATGAACGTCTCTATGGTAATTCAGAAGTAGAATATGATTATATTCATGGTAAAGCAAATATTGAACATGATATAGAAACATGTGATCTAGTTTTAGGAATAGATGAATACCTCACAGGAGAACGTAAAGATCAGGATAATGAATATATTGAATTCAAGAAATTCTACCAGCGTATATTTAAAAGGACAGGATGTCGTTATCTCACATGGCTTAAACAATCCCAGGAAGAACGCCTCAATATCTATATCTTTGGACATTCTCTAGATGTCACTGATAAAGATATATTGAGACAGCTTATTCTTGCTCGTCATGCATATACTACAATATTCTATATTCATAAATCAGATTTGAAAAATCAGATTAAGAATCTTGTAAAGGTCATAGGAGAGGATGAACTGATTGAACGTGCCTATGGCTCTCATATCACAATACATTTCAAGAAGGTATAGAAAAAAGACTCCGATTTTGGAGTCTTATTTAATATCGCTGAATAAATCAGTTGAATATACGTTGTTGTCAATTAATTCTTTAAAAGAAGCTTTTACAACAGGTGCATCTTCTTTATAAGTCACACCAAACCATGAATCCTGTACTTCTAATACCTTAACACTTAATTTGTTTTCTCTTAGAAGTTCACCAATATAGATAGGTAATAAATATT
>ERZ827478.2297-NODE-2297-length-10116-cov-3.198092_pt1 | contig 10116 bp, 6 predicted proteins | sample MGYA00519705_ERZ827478 | MGnify/ENA primary metagenome ERZ827478 (study PRJEB31778, sample SAMEA3449318) | human gut metagenome | biome: human gut; feature: human-associated habitat; material: faeces | place: United Kingdom | collected 2010/2012 ... | reverse complement strand
TGCCCAGCTCGGCTTCACGCTCGAGCGCATGAAGGGCTGGGGCATCAACAACCGCGTGCTCTACCGCCGCGCCATGTCCATCCAGCACCGCATGGAGCGCATCGAGAAGACGGAGCGGCCGACCAAGGAGAAGACGCTCCGCGCCCGCTTCGGCGAAAAGGAGTTCCACGGCGACGAAGTCCTCACCGTCAAGAATCTCAGCAAGCAGTTCGGCGGCCGAACGCTGTTTTCCGGCGTGGAGCTGACGGTGCGGGGCGGCGAGCGCATTGCGCTGCTCGGCGACAACGGCACCGGCAAGACGACGTTCCTGCGCGTGCTGCTCGGCGAGCTGCCCGCGGAGGGAAAGATCAAGTTTGGTCCGTCCGTCAAGTCAGGCTATCTGCCGCAGGTCATTCACTTTGCCCACCCGGAGCGCACGCTCTATGACACGATGCTCTATGAGAAGAACTGCACGCCCCAGACGGCGCGCGACCGCCTCGGCGCATTCCTGTTCTCCGGCGAGGACGTGTTCAAGACCGTCGGCACGCTCTCCGGCGGCGAGCAGTCGCGGCTGCGGCTGTGCATGCTCATGGATGAAAAAATCAATCTGCTCGTGCTCGACGAGCCGACGAACCATCTGGACGTCGCCTCGCGCGAATGGATCGAATGCGCCCTCGAGGCCTACGAGGGCACGCTGATCTTCGTCTCGCACGACCGCTATTTCGTCGATAAATTCGCCACCCGTGTCTGGGAGCTTTCAGACGGGACCATCCGCGACTTCCCGTGCGGCTATGCCAAATACCGCGCCATTCTGGAGCACGAGGCGGCCGCCCGTCAGCGGCCCGCCCAGCCAAAGAAGGAAAAGCAGGCCAAGCCGGTCTCCGGCAGCAAGGAGCTGGAAAAGCTCGTCCGCAGGCTCGAGCGGGAGATCGCTGCGAAGGAGGACGAGGCGGCGCAGCTCGAGCAGGCGCTGGCCGGGGCTGCGAGCGACTATCAGGAGCTGCTGCGCCTGACGGCGGAAAAGGAGCGCTGCGAGGCGGAGCTGGAGGACCTGATGGCCCGCTGGGAGGAGGCCGCGCAGGCGCTGGAGCAGGGGTGAGGCCTGCACGCCGGATTGTGGAACGGGAAAGGACACTCGTATGGTTTCCTTTCCCACTTTTCTTCCCTCCGAAACTTTCGGCTGGGCAGGTTTTTTTGACAGCCTGCGATTTCTTAATGGAATATTCATGAATTCTGCGGCTTTCGGACTTGTGTCCGGGGGCCGCAGCGGCTATAATATACCATGACTATATCTGCTCCGTACACCCCGGAGCGGTCAGAAGGAGATTTTTGCATTATGAGTGAATCCTGCGGAGGCAACTGCTCGAGCTGCAGCGAAGCCTGCTCGGAGCGCAAGCCGGAGAGCCTGCAAGCGCAGCCCAATCCGAAGTCCAAGATCGGCAAGGTCATCGCCGTCGTGTCCGGCAAGGGCGGCGTCGGCAAGAGCACCGTTTCTGCCATGCTGGCAACGGCCATGCAGCGCACCGGCCGCCGCGCCGGCGTGCTGGATGCCGATATCACCGGCCCGTCCATCCCGAAGGCCTTCGGCGTCAGCGAATGCGCCAGTGCGGATGAGGAGGGCATTTACCCGGCCGTGACGGAAAGCGGCATCCAGATCATGTCCGTGAACCTGCTGCTCGAGCATGAGGATGATCCCGTTCTCTGGCGCGGACCCATCATCGCGGGCGCGGTCAAGCAGTTCTGGACGGATGTCGTGTGGGAAAATGTCGACTATCTGTTCGTCGACATGCCTCCCGGAACGGGCGACGTGCCCCTGACGGTCTTCCAGTCCCTGCCGGTGGACGGCATCGTGATCGTCACCTCGCCGCAGGAGCTTGTCTCCATGATCGTGGCCAAGGCCGTACGCATGGCCGAGATGATGCATGTGCCCGTCATCGGCCTTGTGGAGAACTACAGCTACTTCCGCTGCCCGGACTGCGGCAAGTGCCATCAGATCTTCGGCAAGAGTCATCTGGACGAGACGGCGCAGGCCTATCATCTGCCGGTGCTCGCGCGCCTGCCCATCGATCCCGCCGTGGCGGAGGCCTGCGATGCGGGCCGTGTCGAATCGCTCGACACGACGGAGCTCGAGCCTGCCCTGCAGGCCATCCTCGCGCGCTGAGGCACCTTTTCCGCGGAATTATTTTCCGATACAAGGGAACGAACGGCGCACCGGCGCCGTCTATATAGAGGAAACAGTCCGGCGAAAAACCAGAGGGACTTTTTCGGCTGGCTGAGAGGAAGCGCCGCTGCGGCGCAGAAACGGAGGATCTACAATGAAGAAACGAATGCTTTGCTGCCTGCTGGCATTGGTGCTTGCGGTCGGACTGCTGTCTGCCTGCGGCTCCGGGAAAGCGGCGGTTTATGTCCAGTCTGTGGCGGCGCTCACGGGCTATGGCTCGCTCGGCGGCGCGAACGCCAGCTCCGGCGTCGTCGTGGCGCAGAAGGAGATCAAGGTCGAACGCGATTCCAGCCGGAAGATCAAGCAGCTCAATGTCGGGGTCGGCCAGGAGGTCAAGTCCGGCGAGGTCCTGTTTACCTATGATATGGAGGATATGCAGCTCACCATCGACAAGGCCAAGCTTGAGATCGAGCAGATGAAGAACAACGTCAAGGATCTGACGACCCAGATCTCCCAGCTCGAGAAGGAAAAGAAGAGCGCGCCCACCTCGGAGCAGCTCTCCTACACCGTGCAGATCCAGGCACTTGAGGCCGACAAGAAGGAAGCGGAGTATAATATCACCGTCAAGCAGAAGGAACTCGATGCCATGACCTCCGGCTCCGGCACCGCGAATGTGACGGCTCCTGTGGACGGCAAGGTGCAGGCCATCAACGAGAACGGCACAGACAGCAGCGGCAATGCCGCAGCCTACATCACGCTGGTGCAGGACGGCGCTTACCGCGTCAAGGGCAAGATCAACGAGCTGAACCGCAGCGACATCGCTGTCGGCGTTCCCGTTGTCATCCGTTCCCGCGTGGATGATTCCGTCTGGTCCGGCACCATCACGGAGATCGATACGGAAAACCCGAGCTCCGGCAACGCCGGCGTTTCCTATGGCTACGGCTATTCCAATGCCGATGACACGAGCAGCTCCAGCAACTATCCGTTCTATGTCGAGCTCGACAGCACGGACGGCCTGATGCTCGGTCAGCACGTCTATATCGAGCCGTCGGACGGCGGAACGGTCTCCGACACCATGAAGCTCGACGCCTCATTCCTGCAGGGCACTGCGGAGGAGGGCTTCTGGGTCTGGGCCGAGAAGGACGGCAAGCTCGAGAAGCGCACCGTCACCGTCGGCACGTTCGACGAGACCTACAATACCTATGAGATCCTCGACGGCCTTGCGGCGGAGGATTATATCGCCTTCCCCGAGGACGGCATGGAGGAGGGCGACCCGACGACGCACACCATGCCGACGGAGGATCCGAGCGCAGAGCCGAGCGACGGCGTCGATGACAGCGGCACGATCGGCGACGGCGTCGATGACAGCGGCGCTATCGGCGACAGCGCGGACACTGGCCCCATCGAGGGCGGCGAAGAGGAGTCTGCAGGCAGCGAGGACGGCGAGTCTTCTCAGACGGGAGGAGTCACCTATGCTCGTTGAAATGAAGGATATCTGCAAGGATTATCCGCAGGGCAAGGAGACCGTCCGCATTCTGAAAAACATCAACCTGCAGGTCGAGGAGGGCGACTATCTCGCCATCATGGGCCCGTCCGGCTCCGGCAAGACGACGCTCATGAATCTCATCGGCTGCCTTGACGTACCGACGAGCGGCGAATACCTGCTGACGGGCGAGAATGTCACCAAGGCCAACGAAAACCATCTGGCGGAGATCCGCAACCGCCTGCTCGGCTTTGTGTTCCAGAGCTTCTATCTGCTGCCGAAGCTCTCGGCCGTGGATAATGTCGCCCTGCCGCTGCTGTACGCCGGTGTGAACAAGAAGGAGCGCCGCGAGCGCGCCATTGAGGCGCTGCAGATGATGGGCCTCGGCCAGCGGCTGAATTTCCGCCCGAACCAGCTCTCCGGCGGTCAGCGCCAGCGCGTCGCCATTGCGCGTGCCATCGTGGGCCGTCCGAAGCTGCTGCTGGCGGACGAGCCGACCGGCGCCCTGGACTCTGCTGCGGGCAACCAGATCATGGATATTTTCGACGCGCTGAACGACGCCGGCTCTACGATCATCATGATCACGCATGAGCAGGAGATCGCCGAGCGCGCAAAGCGGATCAATTATATCCGCGACGGCATCCTGTCGGACGGCAGAAGGGACGGTGAGAGCCTTGCATAAGAAAAAGAGTGTCAAAGCGATCGTAATTTCGGGCGTCAGCCTGCTGCTTGCCGCGGCGATCGTCGTGGGCGTGCTGTGGTACCTTGGGCATCGCAGCGACCCTGTCAAGGTCGCGCCCGTGTCCATGTTTATGGGCTGGCTCTCGAACGAGAGCACACAGTCCGGCAACGTGACGGCGGATAACCTGCAGAAGATCTATGCCTCCGATACGCAGACCGTCACAGCCCTGCTCGTGCAGGAGGGCCAGACCGTCAAGAAGGGCGACCCGCTGTTCCGCTATGATACCACGCTCTCCGACATTCAGGTCGAGCGGCAGGAGATCGCAGTCAAACAGGACGACCTGAACCTCAACAAGGCAAAAAAAGACCTTGCCAACATCAACCGCCTGCGCCCCTATGTGCCGACGCAGCCGACGGATCCCCCCACGGAGCCGACGGAGCCGGAGCCGACGGACGAGCCGACCCAGCCGCCTGAGCCGACGGAGCCGACCGTTCCCATTGCCCCGGAGGAGCTGCCCTATCTCATGGGCGGCGAGGGCACGCAGGCCTCTCCGCTGTTCTACCTCTGCGCGGCGGATATGCAGTATGATCAGGCCTATTTTGAAGAGCTCCTCGGCGAAAAAACGGAGCTGTGGGTCGTGTTCCAGGTGCGCGAGGGCAATGCCCTGCACGCCGAGCTGCTCAGTGAGCTTCCGCTGAAGCTTACGCGCGACGAGGAAACGCAGTCCATCCGTTTCACGGTGTTCATTCCCGAGCAGGACGACGTGAAGGAGGAGAACAAGACCCTGCGGGCAGCTGCGGCGGATGTCTCTGCCAGCCCGGATGTCACGGTCGTCGACTATGACGGCGAATACACTGCGGCGGAGATCGCAAAGATGCGCGCCGAGAAGCAGAAGGAAATCCGCGACCTCGACCTGAAGCTCCGCATGGACAAGGTCGAGCTGGAGCGCATGAAGCAGGAGGCGGCGAACGGCGTCGTAACGTCCAAGCTGGACGGCACGGTGCTCCGCGTGAATGACCCCGACACAGCCAAGCAGGAGGGAAGCCCCGTCGTGATCGTCTCGGGCGGCGGCGGTTATTACGTCAAGACCGGCGTGACGGAGCTTGACCGCGATAAATATCCGGTCGGCACCCAGATGCGCATCCAGTCGTGGGAGCACGGCGAGGTCTACGGTACGGTGGCGGAGATCTCCGATACCCCGGTGCCCTCCTCCAATAATCCCTATTACTCGTCCGGCAACCAGAACGTCAGCTTCTACACCATGCTCATTGCGCTCGATGCGGACAGCCCGCTGCGCGAGGACGAGTGGGTCGACGTCTACTTTAACGCTGCGTCGACGGCCAGCGAGGATGCCCTGTGCATTGAGACACGCTTCATCCGGCAGGATGACGGCGGAAGCTATGTCTATCGCCGCGGTGAGGATCAGCTCCTGCACAAGCAGTATGTCACGACGGGCGTCGTGCAGTGGGGCTATACGGAGATCAAAAGCGGCCTGACGGTCGACGACTGGATCGCCTTCCCCTACGGGAAGGATGTGAAGGAGAACGCAGAGACCATTGAGAGCGACAACTCGGATGATTTCTACTACTACGGCAGCTATTAACGGGAGGCGAGAGCATGTTTGAAAATATCCAGCTTGCATTTCAGGGCGTTTTTGGCCATAAGCTCCGCTCATTCCTGACGATGCTCGGCATCATCATCGGTATCGCTTCCATCATCACGATCATCTCGACCATCAAGGGCACGAATGAGCAGATCAAGCAGAATCTCATCGGTTCCGGCAGCAATATCGTCAATGTCCAGCTCTATCAGAATGACTGGGCCGTCGACATGTCCTATCAGACGCCGGACGGCATCCGCGTCCTGCAGGACGAGCAGCGCGATGAGATGCTTGCCCTCGACGGCGTGGCAGATGTGACGCTCTACCGCAGCCGCGAGAATGTTGAGGGCTTCTATTACCGCAACACGGGCTTCAGCGGCAAGCTCTACGGCGTGGACGATCACTATTTCTCCGTCTACGGCTATGAGGTCCGCAGCGGCCGCGGCTTTACGGCCCGCGACTTTGCCTCGGCCAGTAAGAACGTCATCCTCGATGAGACGGCGGCCAAGACGCTCTTTAGCTCGGACGATCCCATCGGTAGGATCGTGGAGATCTCCGGTGAGCCGTTCACGGTCGTCGGCGTGGTGAGCCAGAAATCCAGCTTCGAGCCGAGGATCAACTCCGTGAAGGACTATGCGATGTATGTGCAGGAGTCCAGCGGCCTGGCCTTTGTGCCGACGTCCGTCTGGCCGGTGCTCTACCGCTTCGACGAGCCGCAGAACGTGGCCGTCCGCGCCACGTCGACCGACACCATGACCGACGCGGGCAAGGCCGTCGCGGACTATCTGACGAGCCATCAGATCATCGCCAGCAAAGCCACGGGCGACAACAGCTATTCCTACCGCAGCGACGATCTGCTCAAGCAGGCCCAGCAGCTGCAGGAAATGAGCAGCGCGACGAACAACCAGCTCATCTGGATCGCCAGCATCTCCCTGCTCGTAGGCGGTGTGGGCGTTATGAACATCATGCTCGTGACCGTCACGGAGCGCACGGCGGAGATCGGCCTGAAAAAGGCCATCGGCGCAAAGCGCCGCCGCATTCTGGCACAGTTCCTGACGGAGGCGTCCGTGCTGACCGGCATCGGCGGCCTGCTCGGCGTGCTGGGCGGCATCGGCATGTCGCAGCTCATCTCGAAGTTCATGGACACGCCGACGGCGCTGAGTGTCCCCGCCATTCTCGTGGCGGTGGTGTTCTCCGTCCTCATCGGCCTGATCTTCGGCCTCGTCCCGGCCGTGAAGGCGTCGAGGCCCTTCGCCGCGAATAAGACGTTTTCTCATGCAGCCGCCCGAAAACCGGGCGGCTGCATTTTTCTGTTGCAATTTGCGGGCCGTTCCGCTACAATTACCGTGCCGGGCTTTCCGGCGCGACATCTGCAAAAGAGGGAACACGCATGGAGAAAAAAGCGGTCTCTCCCGGGTCGTTCGACCCGTTTACCAACGGCCATATGGACATCGTGCGCAAGGCCTCGGCCATTTTTGACCGGGTCTATATCGTCATGGCCGTCAATTCCGAGAAGCGGCGCGCCTTTGACTGCCGCCGCATGCAGGAGGCCATGGAGCGCGCGCTGGCGGACAGCGGCATCCGTAACTGCGAGGTCAGTATTTATGACGGCCTCATCGCCGAGTATACGAAGCATCACGGCATCGGCTATATGGTCCGCGGCCTGCGCAACAACATGGACTACAACTACGAGGAAAACATCGCCGAGGTCAACAAGCTCATCGATCCGTCGCTGGAATATGTCTACTTCCGCGCGGACAACGTCGCCGTGTCGTCCTCCATGGTCAAGGAGCTGCGCCACTACGGGCAGGATGTCTCGAGCTATGTCCCGCCTGCCATCGCCGCCCTGCTGGCGGATGGAAATACGGAGCGCTGAGGATTTGCAGCGGCTGTTGTTAAAACGGTAAACGCTAGCCGCGCCCGAACCGCCGGCCCTGCCGGCGGTTTTTTACGCGCAAAAACGGAAAAACTGAAAAAAGTTCTGCGCTCCATCTTGACAGAATACCCCGCAGGGGTATATAATCAAGATACCCTAATGGGGTATCTGAAAGAACGAGGTGACCGTCATGGAAGAATGCTGCTGCCAGAAGACCAAGGTCCGCACGGACGAGGAATACAAGAGCCTGATGAACCGGCTGAACCGGATCGAGGGCCAGATCCGCGGCCTGAAGGGCATGCTGGAAAAAAACGCCTACTGCCCCGACATCCTGACGCAGGCGGCCGCAGCCAACGCGGCGGTGAACGCCTTCTGCAAGGAGCTGCTGGCCGACCATATCCGCACCTGTGTCGCGGAGAATATCCGCGCCGGGAACGACGAGGTGATCGACGAGCTTGTGCGCACCATGCAGAAGCTCATGAAGTGAAGCGATCCCGGAAATTCATCGGAAAGGATGGGAACGATGGAACAATATCAAGTGACCGGAATGAGCTGCGCGGCCTGCAGTGCCCGCGTGGAAAAAGCAGTCTCCAAGGTGCCGGGTGTGACGTCGTGCAGTGTGAGCCTGCTGACGAACTCCATGGCCGTTGAGGGAACGGCGGACGAAGCCGCCATTGTCGCCGCCGTGACAGAGGCGGGCTATGGAGCAAAGCGCAAGGGCGCAGAGCCGTCGGCCGCCCGGCCGTCCGAGGCACTCGAGGCGCTGGAGGACCGTGAAACACCGAAGCTGAAGCGCCGCCTCATCGCCTCGGTCGGCTTTTTGGTCGTGCTGATGTACCTCTCCATGGGCCACATGATGTGGGGCTGGCCGCTGCCGGGCTTCTACGCAGACAACCACGTGGCGATGGGCCTGACCGAGATGCTGCTGACGATCATCATCATGGTCATCAACCAGCGCTTCTTCCTCAGCGGCTTCCGCAGCCTGCTGCACCGCGCGCCGAATATGGACACCCTCGTGGCCCTCGGCTCCACGGCTGCCTTCGGCTACAGCACCTATGCGCTGTTTGCCATGACGGCCGCGCAGCTGCACGGCGATGCCGAGCTGGTCATGCACTATATGGACGAATTCTATTTTGAATCCGCAGCCATGATCCTCACGCTCATCACCGTCGGCAAAATGCTCGAGGCCCGCTCAAAGGGCAAGACGACAGACGCCCTCAAGAGCCTCATGAAGCTCGCCCCGAAGACGGCGACTGTCGTCCGTTCCGGTAAGGAGACGCTCGTCCCCATCGGGCAGGTGCGCACCGGCGACATTTTTGTCGTCCGCCCCGGTGAGACCATCCCTGTGGACGGCGTCGTCGAGGAGGGCAGCAGCGCCGTGAACGAGGCCGCGCTGACCGGCGAGAGCATCCCTGTGGATAAGGCCGCGGGAGACGCCGTCTCCGCGGCGACCCTGAACCAGTCCGGCTTCCTGCGCTGCCGCGCCTCGCGCGTCGGCGAGGATACGACGCTCTCGCAGATCATCCGCATGGTCAGCGACGCCGCCGCGACAAAGGCCCCCATCGCCAAGGTGGCCGACCGTGTCTCCGGCGTGTTCGTCCCGGCCGTCATCGGCATCGCGCTCGTCACATTCGCCGTCTGGATGCTTGTCGGCCAGACCGTGGGCTATGCGCTGGCGCGCGCCATCTCCGTGCTCGTCATCAGCTGCCCGTGCGCCCTTGGCCTTGCCACGCCGGTGGCCATCATGGTCGGCAACGGCGTTGGCGCAAGACACGGCATCCTGTTCAAGACGGCCGCTTCGCTGGAATCGGCCGGGCGCGTCGAGATCGTCGCGCTGGATAAGACCGGCACCATCACGCAGGGCGAGCCGGAGGTCACGGACCTGCTGCCCGCGCCGGGCGTGACGGAGGATGAGCTGCTGCGGCTGGCCAATGCGCTCGAGCAGCGCAGCGAGCATCCGCTGGCCCGTGCCGTGGTGCGCCGCGCGGCCGGCATGGACGCGCCGGACGTCACAGACTTCCGCGCCGTGCCCGGCAACGGCCTGACGGCCGAGCTGGACGGGCAGAAGCTCGCGGGTGGTAATCTTGCCTTTGTGCAGAGCCTTGCCGCGATCCCGCAGGAGACGCAGGACCGTGCTGCCCGGCTGGCAGAGCAGGGCAAGACGCCGCTGTTCTTCTGCCGCAGCGGCAAGCTCCTCGGTGTGATCGCCGTGGCGGACATCATCAAGCCGGACAGCCCGCAGGCCGTCCGGGAGCTGCAGGGCATGGGCATCCGCGTCGTCATGCTGACGGGCGATAATGAGCGCACGGCAAAGGCCATCGGCGCGCAGGCCGGC
>ERZ827478.2294-NODE-2294-length-10121-cov-3.714882_pt1 | contig 10121 bp, 8 predicted proteins | sample MGYA00519705_ERZ827478 | MGnify/ENA primary metagenome ERZ827478 (study PRJEB31778, sample SAMEA3449318) | human gut metagenome | biome: human gut; feature: human-associated habitat; material: faeces | place: United Kingdom | collected 2010/2012 ... | reverse complement strand
TGGGCGACGAGGCCAACCAGGGCCTGTGCACCGGCACCGAGAACTACTGGTGCGTGAACAAGGAAGCCTCCGAGGACGACATCCAGGCCACGCTGGACTTCATCAACTGGTGCGTCACCTCCGAGCAGGGCACCAAGGCCATGGCCGACGACATGGGCTTTGTCATCCCGTTCAAAACCGCGCAGGAGTCCCCGAACCTGTTCGTAAAGCAGGACGCCGAGATGACCGCCGCGGGCAAGACCCCGGTGTCGTGGAACTTCACCACCATGCCTTCCGAGGAATGGAAAAACGGCGTTGGTTCTGCGCTGACAGCGTATGCCGCCGGCACGGGCGACTGGAACGGCGTTGTCTCCGCTTTCGTGGACGGCTGGGCCAGCGAGGCCGCGCTGAACGCGGCGTAAGCGAATACCGCAGCAAAATGGGGGAGCTTGGCTCCCCCATTTTATAAGTAAGCAAAAGAAAAAGGAAAGGAAGGGACCGCAGCCGCCATGGAAAAGACGCTCAAAAAATATTTCCCGCTGTTTGTGCTGCCGACGCTGGCCGCGTTCATCATCGGGTTCATCGTCCCCTTTGCAGAGGGCATCTATCTCTCCTTCTGCAAATTCACCACGGTGGGCAACGCCTCTTGGGTGGGCGTTTCCAATTATGTCAAAGCGTTTTCGGACGCCACGTTCCGCAGCGCGTTCTGGTTCACACTGGGCTTCACAGCCGTGTCCACCATTCTCATCAACGTGCTGGCCTTTGCCATCGCGCTGCTGCTCACGCGGGGCATCAAGGGCACCAATGTATTCCGCACGGTGTTCTTTATGCCGAATCTCATCGGCGGCATCGTGCTGGGCTACATCTGGAAGCTCATTTTTGACGCCTTCCTCCGCTCGGCCTCGCTGCAGCCCCTCCTCACGAATGCGACCTACGGCTTCTGGGGTCTGGTCATCCTTGTGGCGTGGCAGCAGATCGGCTATATGATGATCATCTACATTGCTGGCCTGCAGGCCATCCCGGACGACATGCTCGAGGCCGCGAAGATCGACGGTGCGGGCCGCTGGCAGGCGCTGTGGCATGTGACCATTCCGAATGTCATGCCGTCCGTCACGATCTGCGTGTTCCTGACGCTGACGAACTCCTTCAAGCTCTTTGACCAGAACCTCGCCCTGACGGGCGGCTCCCCGCAGATCCCCGGCACGAACATCTATAAGACGGAAATGCTGGCCCTGCACATCTTCAAGACGAACGGCATCGGCAACAACTGGAAGGGCGTTGCCCAGGCAGAGGCCGTGATATTCTTCATCCTTGTGGCGGCGCTGGCCCTGCTCCAGCTCCGCGCGACCCGCACGAAGGAGGTGCAGCAGTGATGCAGAGACCGCTCCGTAAGAAAAAGCGCGACATCGGCGGCATCGTGCTGACCGTGCTGTTCTCCCTCGTGTGCATCCTCTATGTCATGCCCATTGTCGAGGTGCTCATCAACTCGTTCAAGACGCACAGCGCCATCAACACCGACACGTTCGCCCTGCCGAATGCCGGCACATTCGCAGGAACGAGCAACTATGTCAAGGGCATGACGTTCGGCAACTATCCGTTCCTCAAGTCCCTGCTGTACAGCATCGTCATCACCATACTGTCCGTCACGCTCATCCTGCTGTGCACGTCCATGGCCGCATGGTTCATCTCCCGCGTCGGCGGGCGGTTCTCCCGCCTGTTCTATCTGGGCTGCGTGTTCTCGATGATCGTGCCGTTCCAGATGGTCATGTTCCCGCTCGTCTCCGTGGCGAACGACCTCTATCTCAACACGCCGTGGACCATCCCCGTCATCTACCTCGGCTTCGGCGCGGGCCTCGCCGTGTTCATGTTCTCCGGCTTCGTCAAGAGCCTGCCGCTCGAGATCGAGGAGGCCGCCGTTATCGACGGCTGCGGCCCGATCCGCACGTTCTTCAGCGTCGTCCTGCCCATGCTGCGCCCGACGCTCATCTCCGTCGGCATTCTCGAGGTCATGTGGGTGTGGAACGACTACCTCCTGCCCTCCCTCGTGCTCGACATCAACGAATACAAGACCATTCCCATCCATGTGCAGTATCTGCAGGGCAGCTATGGCACGGCCGACCTCGGCGCAACGATGGCCGTCATGATGTTCAGCATCGTGCCGATCATTATCGTCTATCTGTTCTGCCAGAAATATATCATCAAGGGCGTCGCAGCCGGCGCCGTCAAAGGATAACCCATATGACGATCAAAGACCTTGCCCGCCTGTCCGGCTACTCCGTCGGCACGGTCTCCCGCGCCCTGAACGGCCTGCCGAATGTCAGCGAGCAGGCACGCAGCGCCATTCTGGCGCTGGCGCAGGAACGCGGATATCAGCTCAATACCAACGCGAAGTACCTCAAGCAGATCCACAGCAGCGGCATCGTCGCCGTGGTGACCGGCACGTCGAACGAGCTGTTTGCCCAGATGATCGAACGCATCCAGCAGACGCTCCCCACGGACCGCTACCCGCTGACCGTGGACTACGTCGACGAAAACGAGGACCCCGTCGAGCGCGCTCTGCACCTGAGCCGCGAGAAAAAGCCCGCCGGGCTGCTGTTTCTCGGCGGCGACCGGCGGATGTACGCCAAAAGCTTCGGCGAGATCACGCTGCCGTCCGTCGTGCTGACGACCGACGCCGCCCGCCTCGGCTTCGACAATCTCTCCTCCGTAACCACGGACGACGTGGAGGCGGCGGAATGCGCCATGGAATACCTGCTGGAAAGCGGCCACCGGCGCATCGGCGTCATCGCGGGCGACCTGAGCTGCTCCGGCCCGTCGCGGCTGCGCTATGAGGGCTGCCTGCTCGCGCTGGAGCGCTGCGGGCTGACCTTGCCGGACGAATGCTGCGCCACGGCGCGCTATGCCTTTCAGGACGGCTACGACGCCGCCCTGCGGCTTCTGGAGCAGCCGGGACTGACGGCCATTTTCGCCATGTCGGACGTGATGGCCATCGGCGCCATGCGCGCGCTGCACGACCGCGGTCTGCGCATCCCCGAGGATATTTCGGTCATCGGCTTCGATGGCCTGGAGCTTGGCGAGTTCTACACGCCCAAGCTCACCACCATCCGCCAGCAGGCCAGCCTGCTGGTCGACCGCGGCGTGGCCCTGCTGCTCGGCACGCTCGAGCGCGGCGCCGTCGCACGCCACGAGACCGTCCCCTTCACGCTGGCGGTCCGCGAAAGTACCTCACACCCACCCCGGAAGGACGGAACAAACTCATGAGAACCAGTGGAATTCTGATGCACATCTCCTCGCTGCCCTCCCCCTATGGGATCGGCACGCTTGGCCAGGCGGCCTATGACTTCGCCGACTTTCTGAAGGCGGCCGGGCAGCACTACTGGCAGCTTCTCCCCATCGGCCCGACGAGCTACGGCGACAGCCCCTATCAGAGCTTCAGCACGCACGCGGGCAACCCCTATTTCATTGACCTCGATCTGCTGCGGGAGGACGGCCTCCTGACGCAGGAGGAGATCGACGCCGTCGACTGGGAGGCGCACAGCGCGCGCGTGGACTACGGCTTCCAGTACAGCGTGCGCTTCGACCTGCTCTACCGCGCCTTCCTGCGCGGCTGGGAGCGCGACGCGGACGCCGTGCGCGAATTCCGCAATGCGAACCCGTGGGTTGAGGACTATGCCCTGTATATGGCGCTCAAGCGCAGCCAGGACATGCGCTCATGGGAGACGTGGCCGGAGGAGATCCGCCTGCGCCGTCCGGGTGCGGCCGAGACCTATGCCGTCCGGCTCGGCGACGACGTGCACTTCTTCATTTATCTGCAATATCTGTTCTTCGGCCAGTGGGACGCGCTGCGCAGCTATGTGCACGCGCTCGGGCTGGAGATCATCGGCGATCTGCCGATCTATGTGCCCTATGACTCCTGCGACGTGTGGGCGAACCCGTCCCTGTTCCAGCTGGACGAGACCGGGCTGCCGACCGGCGTGGCAGGCTGCCCGCCCGACTATTTCTCGGCCGACGGCCAGCTGTGGGGCAACCCGCTCTATGACTGGGAGCGTATGCGCCAGACGGATTACGCCTGGTGGAAGGAGCGCATCGCAGCGGCCGCGCGGCTGTTCGACGTCATCCGCATCGACCACTTCCGCGGGCTGGAGAGCTACTGGGCCATCCCCTACGGCGACAAGACCGCCCGCGGCGGCAAGTGGGTCAAGGGACCGGGCCACGACTTCGTCCGCGCTATGCAGGAGCGCTTCCCGGACCTGCGTCTCATTGCGGAGGACCTCGGCTTCCTGACAGACGATGTCATCCGGCTGCAGAAGGACTCCGGCTGGCCCGGCATGAAGGTGCTGGAATTCGCCTTCGACTCCCGCGAGCCGAGCAACTATCTTCCCCACCGCTATATCCGCAACTGCATCTGCTACAGCGGCACGCACGACAACGAAACGCTGGCCCAGTGGCTGGCGCAGACGTCGGAGACCGCGCGCGCCTATGCCGCGGAATACCTCGGCCTGACGGAGCAGGAGGGCTACGCGTGGGGCATCCTGCGCAGCGGCCTTGCCAGCGTGGCTGACACGTTCATCGCCCAGCTGCAGGACTATCTCGGCCTCGGCGCGGAGGCCCGCATGAACACGCCCGGCACGCTCAGCGACCGCAACTGGAGCTGGCGGCTGCAGCCCGGCCTGCTCACAGCGGAGCTGGCCCACCGCCTGCGCCGCATGAACACGATGTACGAGCGCCTGTAAGGCAAATATACAGAAAATGACCGCCCCCTCCGATCCGGATGGGGGCGGTCGTTGTCGGTGCAGCATGGTGCAAGTGGAAAATGGAAAGTGGATAGTGTAAAGTTACGCAAAGTTTCCAGTCGCGCGTTGTAGGGGAGGGGCATGCCCCTCCCGGCGCTGAACTGACAGTTGGTACAGGTTGCCGATATAATGGTACTGACCCCCGAATTGTCATTGCGAGGAGCGAAGCGACGCGGCAATCTCGGGAAGGCACTGCCGACTCGTACCGGCCGCCGATAAAACGGCATGCACCGATTGCGTCTGTAGCGGCGCTCACTGAGCGCCTTGCAGGCTGGCAAATTGCAGGGTGGCCTCGCCAATCGCACAGGCCACCAAATTTGTCATTGCGAGGAGCGAAGCGACGTGGCAATCTCGCAGTGTCCGGTTGGATAACAGGCAAATTCCGGCGAAAACGTAACTGCCTTCCCGAGATTGCACCCCAAGGGCACTTCCTCGCGCTTCGCGCTCAGGGCGCCACGTCGCCCTTCGGCCTCCTCGCAATGACAAACTTGGGAGCCTTGCGCCGCAGAATGTGTGCCGCAGTCATTGTCAACCTGCAAGGCGCTCAGGGAGCGCCGCTACAGGCAGCTTTGAAAATCCGTGCAAAAAACGCCCCCATCCGATCGGATGGGGGCGCCTGCATTTTGATTCAGCCGACGACAAAGCGCGCGGCAGCTTTGGCAAAATGGGCCTCGTTCCGGCTGTCTGCGATCTGCACCTGCAGAGGATGGGTAAAATTAATCGTAAATAGCTCCATAAAGTTCTTTGCGCTGACAACATGCTCGCCATCTACCACGTCAATGGCATAGGGCTGCAGCGTGGCCAGTCCGACAAATTCTCTCACGTCGCTCACGGATGCAAATCGAACGATCATGTGCTTCCTCCCAAAGAAAGACTGTCAGCTTGTCAAAAAAGTCCTTATGAGTCTGCGATCCTGCCGCTGCGGCGGGCAATCGAACGCGAAAGGGCGCCCTGACGGCTTCCTTTCCCACGTTTCTTTCCTCCGAAACTTTCGGCTTGGCAGTTTTTTGACAGTCTGAGACTGTACAAATCCTGTTTTTTCCACTATAATGATCGTGATTATTATACCGCAAAAACGGGCAAAAGCACAATGCACGTTTTGTTCAATCTTTTTTGGGACCCTCAAAGATTTTTTGGAGAAACTCGATGAAATTTCAATGTTATACGCTTGGCTGCAAGGTCAATCAATATGAAACGCAGGCTATGGAGCAGCAGCTTCTGGCCCTTGGCCACGTCAGCGGCACGGATGCCGACGACTGCGATGCCTATCTCATCAATACCTGCACCGTGACGGCGGTCGCCGACCGCAAGAACCGCACCCTCATCCGCCGCCTGCGCCGCGAGCACCCGCAGGCCGTCATCGGCGTGTGCGGCTGCTATGCACAGGTCAGCGCCGGGGAGGTCGAGGCTCTCGGCGTGGACGTCGTGTCCGGCAGCGGCGGACGCGAGGCCTTTGTCCAGCTCGTGCTGGACGCCGTGCGGCAGAAAAAGGCCGGGCAAAACGCCGGGCAGCAGGTCCTGCTGGACGACGCCATGCGCCGCCGTGCCTTTGAGTCGCTCCCGGCCGGGAGCCTCGGCACGCGCACCCGCGCCATGCTCAAGGTGCAGGACGGCTGCTGCAACTTCTGCACCTACTGCATCATCCCCTACGCCCGCGGGCCGGTGCGCTCGCTGCCGCTGGCGCAGGCCGTGGAGCAGGCGCGCGCGCTGGAGGGCTACCGCGAGGTCGTGCTCACGGGCATCGAGGTCGCATCGTGGGGCCGCGATCTCAAGGACGGCAGCACGTTTGCCGATCTGGTCGAATCCGTCTGCCGGGCCGTACCGCAGCTCCGCGTGCGCCTTGGCTCGCTCGAGCCGCGCGTGGTGGACGAGGACTTCTGTCGCCGCCTTGCCGCGTGCCCGAATTTCTGCCCGCAGTTCCACCTGAGCCTGCAGAGCGGCAGCGACGGCGTACTGCGCCGCATGCACCGCCACTATGACACGGCGCGCTATCTGCAGAGCGTCCGCCTGCTGCAGCAGTGGTTCCCCGGCTGCGCCGTCACGACGGACCTGATTGTCGGCTTCCCCGGCGAGACGGAGGAGGAATTCGCCGAATCCCTCGCCTTTGCCCGCACCTGTGGCCTTGCCATGGTCCACGTCTTCCCCTATTCCCGCCGCGCGGGAACGCCCGCTGCCTCCATGCCGGGCCAGCTCTCCCGCGCGGAGAAGGCCGACCGCTCCGCCAGGGCCGTTGCCGCCGCCGCCGAGCTGCACCGCGAATTTCTAACCGCCATGTGCGGCACGGAGCAGGACGTGCTCTTTGAGCAGGTCGAGGACGGTTGGTTCACCGGCCACGCCCCGAACGGCATGAAGGTCTATGCACGCGGCGAGGACCTGCATAACACCGTCCGCCGCGTCCGCATCGAGGGCCTGCAGGAAGAGGGCCTGTGGGGGGAGATTTTGTAAGGCTGCCAAATATGTGTTGTAGGGTCGGGGACAGCCCTGCCCGGCGCGGCGCTGCCGACTGGCACAGGGCATCGTTAAAATGGAATTGGCCCCAAATTGTCATTGCGAGGCCCCAAAGGGGCCGTGGCAATCTCGGGAAGGCAGTTACGTTTTCGCCGGAAGTACCCTGTGATCCGACCGAGTACTGCGAGATTGCCACGTCAGGTAGTGCTGCGGTGCACCAGTGCACTCCTACGGTTTAATGATCCCCTACAAGGCGCTCACTGAGCGCCGCTACATACTCCATCGGCGGCTTTCCACACAATATGCCGCTGCATTCCGCCGGCGGCCCTGCGCCGCCCCACCCTCGAACCAAAATCTTATCTCAAAAAGGAGAAAACATATCATGGCAAAGCAGTTACTGGGCAAAGAAGTTACCGATGCACTGAATGCAAAGCTCATCGAGCGCGCAAATGCGCTGAAGGAAAAGGGCGTCGTTCCCACGCTCGGCATCGTCCGCGTGGGCGAGAACCCCAGCGATCTGTCCTATGAGAAGGGCGCAACGAAGCGCGCCGAGCTCATCGGCATCAACGTACAGAAGTTTGTCCTGCCGGAGGATGCCTCCAAGGAGGACCTGCTCAAGCTCATCGACGAGATCAACGCCAATGACGCCATCCACGGCGTTCTGATGTTCCGTCCGCTGCCGAAGCATCTCAAGGCTGACCAGAATGAGATCTGCAACCGCCTCGACCCGAAGAAGGACGTCGACTGCATGACCGATCTGTCGAACGCCGGTGTGTTCGAGGGCCGCAGCGATCTGGGCTTTGCCCCCTGCACCCCCGCCGCCTGTATGGAGATCCTGGACTACTACGGCATCGACTGCAAGGGCAAGAACGCCGTCGTCATCGGGCGCAGCCTCGTCGTCGGCAAGCCTGCCGCGATGATGCTCATGGGCAAGAATGCCACTGTGACCGTCTGCCACACCAAGACCGTCAACACCGCTGAAGTTTGCCGCAAGGCCGATATCCTCGTCTCCGCAGCGGGCGTGCTGAACTCCCTGACGAAGGACTATGTCCGTCCCGGTCAGGTCGTCATCGACGTCTCCATCAACTGGGATGAGAACAAGCCGAACGCGCGCGGCGGTCTGGGCGCCATTGCGGGCGACGCGGTCTATGCCGAGGTCGAGCCGATCGTCGAGGCCATCACCCCCGTCCCCGGCGGTGTGGGCAGCGTGACGACGTCCGTCCTCATGAAGCATGTCATCGAAGCTGCCGAGCGCGTCTGATTTTCGGACGGGAAAGTTGAGAGAGAATCATGCATAAGCTGAAGCAGCTTTCGGTGAGCAGCTTCCTCAGGCTTCTGTTCGCCGCATTTACCTTCGCCTTCTTCTGCTCCGCCTTCATCGCGCCGGACCGCGCGGAGATGTTCACCGGTCTGCGCCGCATCATGACGGAGTCCTCGAAGGTCTCGACCAACTATTTTGATAACGGCGGCTACGCCGGAACGTTCCTGAACGCGGGCCTCGTCTGCCTCGTCCTCACGGCCCTCTACAGCCTCCCGAAGGTCAAGGTCAACGCCACGTCGTGCCTCGCCTTCCTGCTGACGGCTGGGTTCTGCTTCTGGGGCGTCAACATCCTGAACCTCTGGTTCGGCTTCCTCGGCGTGCTGCTGTACTGCCTGGTCAAGCGCGAAAATCCCGCGAACCAGATCAACGCCATGGTCTTCACGACCGGCATCTGCCCGCTGTTCACGGACCTGATGATCCGCTATCCCCATGCGGATGTCGTCGGCTTCCGCTGGCAGGGCATCCTGCTGGCCGTCGCCATCGGCCTGTTCATCGGCTTCTGCCTGCCCGCCGGGCTGGCCCACTCGCCGAAGATGCACAAGGGGTATGACCTCTATTCCGCCGCGGTGCCCGTCGGCCTGACGGCCTTCTTCGTCCGTGCCCTGCTCTATCAGGCGCTCGGCGGCACGCTGCCCGGCGGCGCGAGCACCGATCTCGGCGTCTCGAGCTGGAATGTGGCCAATGTGTTCTGCTTCGGCGTGTTCGGCCTGTGCATTGTCGGCGCGCTCGTGCTGGGCTGCCGCCCGAAGGACTACTGGCGTCTGCTCCGCGACCCCGGCTACAGCGTCGACTTCTCGCAGAAGTACGGCAATGCCGCGTTCCTGATGAACGTCGGCGTCTACGGCCTGTTCATCGTGCTGTATTATAATCTGGTCGGCGCGACGTTCAACGCCGTGACGTTCGGCTGCATCTTCTGCATGCTGGCCTGCTGCTGCTCCGGCAGCCATCCAGGCAATGTCTGGCCCATCATGGTGGGCTATGTTGCCGCGTCGTTCCTCGGCAAGTGGTTCTGTGTCGGCGAGGCCTATACGCAGGCCATCAACGCGCAGGCCATCGTCGTCGGCCTCTGCTTTGCAAACGGCCTTTCGCCGATCTCCGGCCGCTATGGCTGGCCGTTCGGCATCCTCGCCGGTATGCTGCACTTCACGCTCGTCACGAGCGTGCCCCTGCTGCACGGCGGCTTCTGCCTGTATAACGGCGGCTTCACGGCGGCGTTCGTGTGCATGTTCTTCATCCCGGTCTTCGAGCGCTTCTTCCGCACGAAGGAGGAACGCAGGCTGGCGAAGGCAGAGCGCACGGCAAATTCCCAATAATGCTGACGGGCCGCCCGGGATAACCCCGAGCGGCCTGTATCATTGGGGCGTTGTAGGGGAGCGGCGTCCTCGACGCCCCGTACCGCACTGTCGTCTCGTACCAGCTGTCGATAAAAACGGCACGCACCAATTGCGTCTGTAGCGGCGGTCAGTGACCGCCTTTGGCAGCTGCAAAGATGGAGGCATTCATGGCGAACGTGTAATGCCCCCAAGTTTGTCATTGCGAGGAGGCCAACGGCCGACGTGGCGCCCTGAGCGCGAAGCGCG
>ERZ827478.2292-NODE-2292-length-10126-cov-2.450501_pt1 | contig 10126 bp, 7 predicted proteins | sample MGYA00519705_ERZ827478 | MGnify/ENA primary metagenome ERZ827478 (study PRJEB31778, sample SAMEA3449318) | human gut metagenome | biome: human gut; feature: human-associated habitat; material: faeces | place: United Kingdom | collected 2010/2012 ... | reverse complement strand
CTACGTGGACGACGTCATTGCCGACTAAAGACTGTTTTACCCAAAAAATATGAGGTGTAACGAAACCATGATTACTGGCCAGACCCTGCGCGACGCCATTCTTTCCGGCGCCAACAACATTGCCAACCAGCGCACCCGCGTGGATGAGCTGAACGTTTTCCCCGTTCCGGACGGTGATACCGGCACGAACATGAGCATGACCATCGGCGCCGCCCGCGCCGAGCTTGAGGCCATGCCCGACAGCTGCACCGTGGCCGAGGCCAGCAAGACCGCTGCCTCCGCCATGCTGCGCGGCGCGCGCGGCAACTCCGGCGTTATTTCCAGCCTGCTGTTCCGCGGCTTTTCCAAGGCGCTGCAGGGCAAAAAAACAGCCGATGCAGAGGACCTTGTGCAGGCGCTGGAAAAAGGCGTTGAGGGCGCATACAAGGCCGTGATGAAACCCACCGAGGGCACGATGCTGACGGTGGCCCGTGTGGCCAGCGAGGAAGCCGCGGCCAGCGGCATCGCGGACGCGGTGGAGCTGTGGCAGCTGGTGTGCACCGCCGCCCAGCGCGCGCTGGACAACACGCCCGAGCAGCTGCCGGTGCTGAAAAAGGCCGGCGTTGTGGACGCGGGCGGCCAGGGCCTTGTGTATATCTTCGAGGGCATGCTCTCCGTTTTTAAAGACAACCATATCATCGCCGCTGACGAAGCGCCGGAGAAGAGCGCCAAGCTCTCCACCAGCGGCGCAGGCAAGGGCGTTTACACCGACGATCTGATGAAGGTCGAAGACATCAAAAACGGTTACTGCACCCAGTTTCTGGTGAACAAAAACGACGGTGCCAGCAGCAATAAGCTGCGCGCCTTCCTGGAGAGCAACGGCGACAGCGTCGTGGTCATCGAGGACGATGAGGTCATCAACTGCCACGTCCACACTGCGGACCCGGGCAAGATCGTCAGCCATGCGCTGCAGTACGGCTACCTGACGAATTTCAAAATTGAAAACATGCACGAGCAGTTCCTGTCCCGCCAGGCGCAGGGCGAGGGGCTGAAAAAGCAGGCCGCCGCCGAGGCCGCGGACACGGGCAACGAGTTCACCTACGCCGCCGTGGACAACGACCGGGCGTTTGGCTTCGTGGCCGTCGCCGCAGGCGAGGGCCTCAAGGCCATCTTCACCGACCTTGGCGCTGACGCCGTGGTGTCCGGCGGGCAAACGATGAATCCCTCCACGGCCGATATCGTGGCCGCTGTGCAGAGCGTGCCCGCCAAGACGGTGTTTGTGCTGCCCAACAACAAAAACATCATTATGGCCGCCGAGCAGGCCCAGGGCATTGCGGACCGCACTATCGTCGTGCTTTCCACCCGCACCATTCCCCAGGGCATCACAGCTATGCTCAACTTTGACCCGGACGCCTCCGAGTACGAAAACGCCACCAACATGATGCAGGCGGCGGACAAAGTTGCAACAGGCCTTGTCACCTTTGCTGCCCGCGACAGCGATTTCGACGGCCGCAAGATCAAAAAAGGCGAGATCCTGGCGCTGGAGAACGGCAAGCTGGTGGCCACGGGCACCGACGTCACCAAGGTGACGTACCGCCTGGCGCGCAGCATGTGCAAAAAGGATACGAATTTCATCACCGTCATCTCCGGCTGCGATGTCAGCGAGGAGGACGCCGCCCGCACCACTGAGCTGGTACAGGCGAAATGCCCGGCAGGCATCGAAGTCACACACCTGAACGGCGGCCAGCCGGTGTATTACTATATCATAAGCGTGGAATAATAACCTTCCGGCCGCCGGCGCGGCCGCGCGCTGATGCATCCGCGTGCATGGGATTGCTGTGCCCGCCGAATGGTTGCGGGACAGTACGTGGGACTGTGCGCTTAGCAACAGGATATGACCAGAAATATAAGCGCCGCCGGAATCGGCGGCGCTTTTTTTATTCACTGCTCACTGCCGTGAATGCCGCGTACCCGGTATCCACGTGCATACCGCAGAAAAGGAGGGCGCAGGCTTGGATATCCGCTATTTAAAAGGCGTTGGGGAAAAACGTGCCGCCCAGCTCGCCAGGCTGGGCATCCGCACTGTGGACGACCTTCTGGGCTTTTACCCCCCGAATTATGTGGACTACTCCCATCCCTACCCTGTTGCCGGCGCCCCCTATGACGTGAAGTGTGTGGTGCGCGCCACCGTATACGGCAAAAACGGCGGCGCGCGCATCCGCGGCGGCCGCCAGATGGCAAAGGCAACGGCCGGAGATGATACAGCCGGTTTAATTTTGACCTATTTCAACAATCCGTATGCGCTTCAAAAGCTGGAAGTCGGGCGCGAATATCTGTTCTTCGGCAAAGTGGGCGGCACATTCACGGCACGGGAGATGGTGAATCCCGTAATGCTGACGGTAGAGAGCGCCGCGGCCTCGCCACTGGTGCCTGTGTATCCGCAGACAGAGGGCGTGAGCAGCGCGTACCTGGCCAAGTGTGTGCGTGCTGCATTTGCCGCCGCACCGGATATCGAAGAACCGCTGCCCGCCGCGCTGATCGAAAAATACCGCCTGTGCGGCAAGGCCGAGGCCTTGCAGAAGATTCACTTCCCCCAGAGCCGGCAGGACGTGCAGGCTGCGCGGCGGCGGCTGATCTTCGAGGAGCTTCTGGCGCTGCAGCTGGGCCTGCTGCTGCTGCGCGGACGGGAGGCCGCACACACGGGCGCGCCCATGCGCCCGGCGGACCTGTCCCCTTTTTGGAACGCACTGCCCTTCGCGCCCACCGGCGCACAGCGGCGCGCAGCACAGGAGATTTTAGCCGATTTGGGGAAAAAGACGCCCATGAACCGGCTTTTACAGGGCGACGTGGGCAGCGGAAAAACGCTGGTGGCGGCGGCGGGCGTTTACGCGGCCGCGCAGAGCGGCTACCAGAGCGTGCTCATGGCCCCCACCGAGATTTTAGCGGCACAGCACGCGGACACGCTGGACCGCCTGCTGGCGCCGCTGGGCATCCGTGTGGCGCTGCTGACGGGCAGCGTGAAGGGCGCGGCGAAAAAGGCCGCGCTGCGGGCCATTGCCGCGGGTGAAGTGGAACTGGTGGTAGGTACTCACGCTGTGCTGAGCGCGGGCGTGGAATTCGCGCGGCTGGGCTTTGCGATGACGGACGAGCAGCACCGCTTCGGCGTGCGGCAGCGCAGCCTGCTGGCCGCCAAGGCCGACCATCCCCACCTGCTGGTGATGAGCGCCACGCCCATTCCCCGCACGCTGGGGCTTCTGATGTTCGGAGACCTGGACATCTCGGTGCTGGATGAACTGCCGCCCGGGCGCACACCCGTCAAGACCTATGCCATCACGGGCAAAAAGCGCGCGGACATGTACGGCTTTGTGCGCAGGCAGCTGGCCGCCGGGCGGCAGGCATACATCGTGTGCCCCGTCATCGACGAGGGAGAAAACGACATGCAGGCCGTCACCACCTATTACACGGACGTAGCCCAGCCCCTTTTGGAGCATTACCGCGTGGGACTGATGCATGGGCGGCTGAAGGCCGCGGAAAAGGCCGCCGTGATGGACGCCTTTAAGGCCGGTGCGCTGGACGTGCTGGTGTCCACCACGGTCATCGAGGTGGGCGTGGACGTGCCCAACGCCAATATCATCGTGATCGAAAACGCCGAGCGGTACGGCCTTTCGGCACTGCACCAGCTGCGCGGGCGCGTGGGACGCGGCAAAGGCGAAGCGTACTGTGTGCTCATCAGCGACCATGCGACCGATGCGGTAAAAAAGCGGCTCTCGTTTTTATGCCATACGAACGATGGCTTCGAAATCGCAAAATTCGATCTGGAAACACGCGGGCCGGGCGACTTTTTCGGCAGCCGCCAGCACGGCCTGCCCACGCTGCGCATCGCGGACCTGATGGCCGACAGCCGTGCATTGTATGCGGCCCAGAAGGAGGCGCTGGCGCTCGTCGGAGCGGACCCGGCGCTGCGCAGCCCCGGAAACGCGGGGCTGCGACGTCTGGCCGAGGAGTTGTTCTCCGGCGACACGGCACTGAACTGAAACGGAAAAGCGGCACTGTATGGGGCCAAACGCGGAACCATCCGAAGGCATTCCGGTGGCGGCGCGCATGCATTCGCTGTAAGCGGGCACAGTGCCGTCCGGATAAAAGAAATGCGGGGGGACGGAAAAAATGACAGGCACGCTGGTAAACGCCGCGGCCATCGCGGCGGGAGGCTGCGTTGGGCTGCTGCTGAAAAAAGGGGTAAAGGGCAGCCATCAGGACTCCATCAACAAGGCGCTTGGCGTTGCGGTGCTGGTGCTGGGGCTCAACGGCGTAATCTCCTCCATGTTCACGGTGAACGCGGACGGTACGCTGGCCTCCTCGGGCGAGCTGCTGCTCATCATCAGCCTGGTGCTGGGCACGCTGGCGGGCGAGGCGCTGCGCATCGACGACAGGCTGAACGGCTTGTCCGGCCTTGTGGAGCGCAGGCTGCACCTTTCGGGCTTTGCCCAAAGCTTTGTGAACGGCGCCCTCATCTACTGCGTGGGCGCGATGGCCATCATCGGCGCGCTGAACGACGGGCTGCGGGGCGACGCCTCGGTGCTGTACATCAAAAGCCTGCTGGACGGCATCTCCTCTGTGGTGCTGGGCGCAACGCTGGGCCCGGGCGTCATCTTTGCCGCGCTGCCTGTTCTGGTATACCAGGGAGCCATTTCCCTTCTGGCGGGTGCGCTGGAACCGTTCCTCGCGGGTGAATTGCTGGGGCAGATCTGCGGCGTGGGCTACTGCCTGGTGCTGTGCATCGGCATCAACTTTCTCGGCATGACGAAGATCAAGACCGCCAATATGCTGCCGGCGCTGCTGGTACCTGTGCTGTGGAGTTTTCTGCAGCCGCTGTTCAGCGGGGCGGCATAAAGCGCGGCATGTTCCGTCCTTTTTGCAGATGTTCAACAAAACAAAAGCACTGTTTCGGGCGGCGGTTTTTGCTGTTTTCGCGCATATGAAATGCCGCGCAAAAATATTTTGCGAATACGCTTGACATCCTCTGTAAAACACGATATAAAGTTTATAAGACCTTTGCGCGGCCTCTTGCGCGCCGCGCGCAGAGATATTTTGGAGGGAATTTAGTTATGGTTTTTGAGCGCATCCGCGAGATCATCTGCGACCAGCTTGATTTGGAGGAAGACAAAGTCACCATGGACTCCGATATCATGGAAGATTTCGAGGCGGACAGCCTGGACGTTGTCGATCTCGTGATGTCCATTGAGGACGAATTCGGCCTGGAAGTGCCGGACGACCAGATCGAGAACTTCCGCACGGTCGGTGACGTTGTCCGCTATATCGAAGAAAATTCCTGAGCATCTGCCTGACGACGATCCCCCATGCGCACAGCAGGGGGATTTTTTGTGTGCCTGCGGCGCGAACGGAAAAGAAGAGGAGTCAAAACAATGAGCCAGAACAAAAAAATGGTGGAGGCCATCACCCCCATCAACGAAGATTTCACCCAATGGTATACCGACATCTGCCTGAAAGCAGAGCTGGTGGATTATTCCACCGTCAAGGGCTGCGTCATTCTGCGGCCTTACGGCTATGCCATCTGGGAAAACATCATGCATCTGCTGGACGCGCGCTTTAAGGCCACAGGGCACGAGAACGTAGCCATGCCGCTGTTCATCCCCGAAAGCCTGCTGCAAAAGGAAAAAGACCATGTGGAGGGCTTTGCCCCCGAGGTGGCCTGGGTGACGATGGGCGGCTCCGAGCCGCTGGAGGACCGCCTCTGCGTGCGCCCCACCAGCGAGACGCTGTTCTGCGACCATTTCGCCCACGTGCTGCACTCCTATCGGGACCTGCCCATGAAATACAACCAGTGGTGCAGCGTGGTGCGCTGGGAAAAAACCACGCGCCCCTTCCTGCGCACGCGGGAATTCTGGTGGCAGGAGGGCCATACCATTCACGAAACCGCGCAGGAGGCCATCGAGGAGACCGAGCAGCAGCTGGAGACCTACGCTGATTTTTGTGAAAACGAGCTGAACATTCCCGTGCTCAAGGGCAAAAAGACGGACAAGGAAAAATTTGCGGGCGCGGAAGCCACCTATACCATCGAGGCCATGATGCACGACGGCAAGGCGCTGCAGAGCGGCACCAGCCATTACTTTGGCGACGGGTTCTCCCGCGCGTTCGGCGTGCAGTTTACGGGACGCGACAATACGCTGCAGTATCCCTTCCAGACAAGCTGGGGTATGAGCACGCGCCTCATCGGCGCCATCATCATGACTCATGGCGACGACGAGGGGCTCATCCTGCCTCCGGCCATTGCGCCGTACCAGGTGGTCATCGTACCGGTGGCCGCCCACAAGCCCGGCGTGCTGGAAAAGGCCGAGGAGCTGCGCGCGCGGCTCTCTAAATTCGTGCGTGTGAAGCTGGACGACAGCGAAAACAGCCCAGGCTGGAAATTTGCCCAGTGGGAGATGAAAGGCGTGCCTCTGCGCCTGGAGATCGGGCCCAAGGACATCGAGAACGGCCAATGCGTGCTGGTGCGCCGTGACAACCGGGAAAAAGCCTTCACAAAGCTGGAAGACCTGGAGGCCGCCATCCCCGCTCTGCTGGACGCGCTGGGCAAAAGCCTGTACGCCCGCGCCGAGGCAAACCGCGCCGGGCGCACCTGGACGGCCACGACCATGGACGAGGTGCTGGAGCGCGCCGGAGGCGAGAACGGCTACATCAAGACCATGTGGTGCGGCGATCTGGCCTGCGAGGAAATGATGAAGGAAAAGGCGGGGCTTTCCAGCCGGTGCATGCCTTTCGCGCAGGAGCATCTTTCCGACGTATGCCCCTGCTGCGGCAAGCCCGCGAAGGCCATGGTGGTGTGGGGCAAGGCGTATTGAGAACGCCGCCCAGCCACCGGACAAACAGCAAAAAAACAAGCGCCGTCCCCGTGGGGGCGGCGCTTTTGCATTCCGTTCTATTTGTTTTTGTACATCTCGGCATAATATTTCTGGTAATCGCCGCTGGTCACGTTTTTCATCCAGTCCTCGTGCTCCAGATACCAGTTGATGGTCTTTTCGATTCCCACCTCGAACGTCGTCTCGGGGTACCAGCCCAGCTCGTTCTTGATCTTTTCCGGGTCGATGCCGTAGCGGCGGTCGTGGCCCATGCGGTCCTCCACATATTTGATGAGCGATTCGTCGATGGACGGGTCTACTTTATCGTGCAGGATCTCAATGATCTTCTTCACGATAAAGATGTTCGGACGCTCGTTATGGCCGCCCACATTGTACACCTCGCCCACGCGCCCGCCGCTGGCCACCATGTCGATGGCCTTGCAGTGGTCCTCCACATACAGCCAATCGCGCACGTTCATGCCGTCGCCGTACACGGGCAGGCCTTTTTTTGTTTTGGCGTTGTTGATCATCAGCGGGATAAGCTTTTCCGGGAACTGGTACGGACCATAGTTGTTGGAGCAGCGGGTAATGTTCACAGGCATGCCGTAGGTATCGCCGAAGGCCTTCACGAACAGGTCCGCGCTCGTCTTGCTGGCGGAGTAGGGGCTGTGGGGGTCCAGCGGAGTGGTCTCCATGAAATAGCCTGTCTCGCCCAGGCTGCCGTACACCTCGTCCGTGGAGACCTGCAGATACTTTTTGCCCTCGGCCCACTTGCCGTCCCTATACCAGGCGTTCTTGGCGCACTGCAGCATATTCACCGTGCCCTCCACGTTCGTCTTGACGAAGATCTCGGGGTTCGTGATGCTGCGGTCCACATGGCTCTCAGCCGCAAAGTTGATGACAAAATCAAAATCATACTGTCCGAACAGCGCCGTGATGGCCTCCCGGTCGCAGATATCGGCCTGCACGAATACATGGCGTTTGTCGCCCTCGATGCTCTTGAGGTTCTCCAGATTGCCCGCATAGGTCAGCTTGTCCACGTTGACAATGGTGATATCCTTGTACTTCTCCAGCATATACAGCACGAAGTTGGAGCCGATGAACCCGGCGCCGCCGGTGACGAGATAGGTTTTCATGTGTTTACTCCTCCGGTTTGTAGTTTTCAAAAAAACAGGCCAGCGCGGTTTTCCAATCGCGCATTTCATTTCCGATAGTCGCTTTCAGCATGGCGTTTTCCAGCGCCGAATACGCCGGGCGCGGCGCGATCTGCTTTTTCGCTCCGGCGATGAACTGCTCCGTCGTGCAGGGTGTCACCGTGGCGGGGATGCCGGAAAGGCGGATGATCTCGGCTGCGAACTCGCACCAGGAGCACACGCCCTCGCCCGTGCAGTGGTACACGCCGTATTCCTTGGTCACCAGCAGGTTCAATATCTCGTGGGCCAGATCCGCCGCATTGGTGGGGTTGCCCAGCTGGTCGTCCACCACCGTCACGCCGCCGTTCTGCCCGGCCAGACGAAGCATCGTCTTGACAAAGTTGTTGCCCGCGTAGCCGTACAGCCACGCCGTACGCACAATGAAATAGTGCGTGCAGAACTGCTGTACATACTGCTCGCCCAGCAGCTTTGTTTTGCCGTAGACCGAGCGCGGCGCGGGCAGGTCGTATTCCCAGACGGGCTGCGCCGCGTCGCCGCTGAACACATAGTCCGTGGAGACATGCACCAGCTTTGCGCCGATCTCCTCCGCGGCCATGGCCAGGTTGCGCGCACCCAAGGCATTCACCGCAAAGGCCGCCTCCCGGTTTGTTTCGCAGCCGTCCACATTGGTGAACGCCGCGCAGGAAATGATGGCGTCCGGCGCGTGATGGCGCACATAGGCAGCCACCTCGTGGCGGTTTGTGATGTCCAGCGTGTCCACGTCCGTGGCAAGCACGGTGGCGCGCTGCAGCTTTGCGGGCAGGGGCCCCAGCTCCGTTTTTCCCGCGGCAATGCACCGGCGCAGCTCTGTCCCAAGCTGCCCGTTCGCACCTGTGATGAGTATTTTCATAATATTTTCCTCTTTTTCTGTTTTGCACTTCATTCGGCCCGAAGGGTGCCTCAATACTGCAGCCGCCCCTCAGCCACTCGCTTCAGGTGCTCGCCGTAGGGGCTTTTGCCGTAGCGCCGGGCGCTTTCCATCAGCTTATCCTTTGTGATCCAGCCGTTTTTGTAGGCGATCTCCTCGGGCGCAGAGATCTTGATGCCCTGGCGCTTCTCCACCATACGCACAAAATCCGCCGCGTCCACAAGGCTGTCCATCGTGCCGGTGTCCAGCCAGGCAAAGCCGCGGCCCAGAAGCTGCACGTCCAGATCACCCTTTTTCAGGTACATCTCGTTGAGCGTCGTGATCTCCAGCTCGCCGCGGGCCGAGGGCCTTACCTCCTTCGCCATCTGAACCACGCGTTTGTCGTAGAAATACAGGCCCGTGATCGCGTAATTGGATTTTGGCTGCGCGGGCTTTTCCTCCACGGAAACGACCTTGCCGTTTTCGTCAAATTCGTAATGCCAGCCCTCCTGATGGAAAATCTCCGGCTTGGAGTAAATCAGCGGGCGGAAAACAGCGTCAAGGTAAACGCGGGTAAGGTTCATAAAGTCCTTATCGTTGCGGCTGCAAACCGGGTAAACCGTCTTATCCGGGTAGGTCATTGCGTTTAAGAAGGTGTTCATTGAGCTCTTTAACAGCTCAACAAACGGCTCCTTTACTTTATATTTATCCGAGCCGCAGAGAACGGAATGCTCCAAGATGTGGAACACGCCGGTGTCGTTCCAGGGCAGGGTTTCAAAGGCTACGCCGAAGGTCTTGTTTTCGTCCGGTCTTTTGATCCAGATTGCCTGTAAGCCGGTTTTGTCATGGGTAAGCTCGATAAGCGAGCCCCCAAGCTCAGGCAGCTCGCGGACACGTGTGACCGTAAAACCATGGATTTTTTCGTTAACTGTCATTTTTCATTCGTTCCTTTCAGATTAATATGAAACCTCCGCCGGTGCTCCCGGCGGATATGCGTATGCGTGGATATTTTGGCCACTGGCCAAAATCGTTTGGTCGTTAGACCAACATCATATGGCCGAAGGTCAACATCGCCAAGCAATGATGTTGCGTACCCGCAAATGAAGTTACGGCTTGTTCCGTAAATGAAGTTGTGCTTACGCGCAAATATAAATAGCGTTTTAGCGCTATTTATGGTTATTATATCACATATTTATTAGCAATTCAATAGTTTTTTGTGATGACCGTACGCCTATCCCTCTTTTTCACAA
>ERZ827478.2277-NODE-2277-length-10260-cov-3.396864_pt1 | contig 10260 bp, 8 predicted proteins | sample MGYA00519705_ERZ827478 | MGnify/ENA primary metagenome ERZ827478 (study PRJEB31778, sample SAMEA3449318) | human gut metagenome | biome: human gut; feature: human-associated habitat; material: faeces | place: United Kingdom | collected 2010/2012 ... | reverse complement strand
ATGCACCGTGCTCATCAATGGCGAGCCCTGCCGCGCCTGCGTTCCGGACACCGAGCGGCTCGACGGCAAGCACATCCTGACGGTCGAGGGTCTTTCCGACTTTGAAAAGGCTGCCTACACCTTCGCCTTCGGCGAGGCGGGCGCCGTGCAGTGCGGCTTCTGCATTCCCGGTATGGTGCTGTGCGCCAAGGCCCTGCTCGACCGCACGCCGGACCCGACGGAGGAGCAGATCCGCTGGGCCATCCGCAACAACTACTGCCGCTGCACCGGCTATGTCAAGATCGTCGAGGCCATCCGTCTGGCCGGGAAGATCCTGCGCGAAAAGAAGATCCCCCTGCCCGCCACGACGGACTGGAAGATCGGCTCCCGCGTCCAGCGTCTGGACGTCGAGGAGAAGGTCCTCGGCACCGGCAAATACCCCGACGATTACTACCCCGAAAAAATGTGCTACGGCTCCGCCGTGCGCAGCAAATATCCGCGCGCCCGCGTGCTGTCCATCGACACGTCCAAGGCGGCCGCGCTGCCCGGCGTTATCTGCGTGCTGACCGCAGCAGACGTGCCGGGCGAGAACATCATCGGACACATCGTCCACGACTGGGACGTCATGGTCCCCGTCGGCGGCGTCGTCCACTTCCTCGGAGACGCGCTGGCCCTTGTCGCGGCTGAGACGCCGGAGATTCTGGAAAAGGCCAAGAAGCTCGTCAAGGTGGAATATGAGATTTTGCCCGCCGTGCACAACCCGGAGGAGGCGGCCGCGCCCTATGCGCCGCTGGTCCACCGCAAGGGCAACCTGCTGGCGCACAAGCACGTCTCCCGCGGCAATGCCGAGGAGGCCATTGCCCACTCGAAATTTGTCGTGCAGGATCACTTCTCCACCCCGTTCACGGAGCACGCCTTCCTTGAGCCGGAATGCGCCGTGGCCGTGCCGGACGGAGACGGCATCCGCCTCTACACGACGGACCAGAGCGCCCACACCACGCTGCACGAGGTCACGATGGCCCTCGGCCTGCCGCCCGAGAAGGTCAAGATCCAGAATGCCCTCGTCGGCGGCGGCTTCGGCGGCAAGGAGGACATGACCGTCCAGCCGTTGGCCGCGCTCATCGCCTATAAGACCGGACGCGCCGTCAAGTGCAAGCTGACGCGCGCCGAGTCCCTGCTCATCCACCCGAAGCGCCATCCCTTCGAGATGGACTTCACCATGGGCGTGGACGAAAACGGTATCATCCAGGGTGTGAAGGCCAAGGTCGTTTCTGACACTGGCGCCTACGCCTCGCTGGGCGGCCCGGTGCTCGAGCGCGCCTGCACGCACGCCGCCGGTCCCTATGCCTACGAAAACTTCGAGATCGACGGCTATGCCTACTATACAAACAATCCGCCTGCCGGTGCGTTCCGCGGCTTTGGCGTCACGCAGACGTGCTTCGCCGTGGAGACGCTGCTGAACCGCGCTGCCGACCTTGTCGGCATCTCCCCGTGGGAGATCCGCTACCGCAACGCCATCCGTCCCGGCGGTGTGCTGCCGAACGGGCAGATCGTCGATGACTCTACCGGCCTTGTGGAGACGCTCCTTGCCGTAAAGGACGAATACGACAACGCCAAGGTCAAGGGCATCGCCTGCGCCATGAAGAATGCCGGCCTCGGCGTCGGCCTGCCGGACTGGGGCCGCTGCAAGCTCATCGTCGAGGGCGATTCCAAGGTCCATATCTATTCCGGCGCTTCGTGCATCGGGCAGGGCCTCGGCACCGTGCTGGTGCAGATGGTCTGCTCAAACACGAACCTCTCCCGCGACGACATCGTCTATGAGCGTTCCAACACCTGGATCGCCCCGGACTCCGGCGACACGTCCGGCTCCCGCCAGACGCTTGTGACCGGCGAGGCCTGCCGCCGCGCCTGCCTGCAGCTCCACGAGGCGCTGGCCGGAAAGTCGCTCAGCGACCTCATCGGGAAAGAATTCTACGGCGAATACCTCGCGAAGACTGACCCGCTCGGCGCGGACGTGCCGAACCCGGTCTCCCACGTCGCCTACGGCTACGCCACGCAGGTCTGCATCCTCGACGAGAAGACCGGCCTCATCCGCAAAATGATAGCCGCGCACGACGTCGGCAAGGCCATCAACCCGCTCTCCTGCGAGGGCCAGATCGAGGGCGGCGTCGTCATGTCCATGGGCTATGCCCTGACGGAGCAGTATCCCATCGACGAAAACTGCCGCCCGACGGCGCGCTTCGGCACGCTCGGCCTGTTCCGTGCCCATCAGGTGCCGGAGATCAAGGCCATTGTCATCGACAAGCCGGGCCTGAACGTGGCCTGCGGCGCGATCGGCATCGGTGAGATCACCTCGATCCCCACCGCACCGGCCATTGCAGATGCCTATTACCGGCTCGACGGCGAGCCGCGCACCAGTCTGCCGCTGACCGGCACGCCCTATGCACGCAAATAACGGGGAGGTTGCATGAGATGAAAGTCAGAAAGAAGTTCCCGTCCAAGGTTGCCTGCGTCCACTGCAACGGCGGCTGCCGCGCCAACCAGAGCCCGGAGGGCTACGATCTTTGCCTCTACGGCTGCACCGGCTGCGGTGCGTGCATGGAGGTCTGCCGCTTCGGCGCGATCTCGCTGAACTCCTACGGCGTGGCCGAGGTAGACGAGAGCCGCTGCATCGGCTGCGGCGCGTGCTATCAGGCCTGCCCGCAGCGCGTCATCCACCTGCGGCTCGAGGACAACCCCATTGTCGTCCTCTGCTCGAACAAGGACGCCCGCTGCCGCGATGTCTGCGCCGTGAGCTGCATCGGCTGCGGTCTGTGCGAGCGCACCTGTCCGGCCGGAGCCATCGTTGTTTCGGAAAACCGCGCCTTTATCTACGCGGATAAGTGCCTCTCCTGCGGCATGTGCGCCATGGCCTGCCCGCGCAATGTCATCCACGACAAGCGCGGCCTGCTGACGCCCCGCCACTGAAGCCCATGCGCGTTCTGATCGATGCGGACGGCTGCCCCGTCGTCCGCGAGACCGTGCGGCAATGCGCCGCCTTCCCTGTGCCGTGTCTGCTGTTCTGCGACACGGCGCATGTCTTTTCCATTCCCGGCGTGGAGGTCTTTGTTGCGGACTGCGGGCACGACAGCACGGACTATCTGCTGCTGTCGCACCTGCGCCCCGGCGACGTTGTGATCACGCAGGACTACGGCCTTGCCGCCCTGTGCCTTGCGCGCAGCGCGCAGGCCCTGCATCCGGCGGGCCATGCCTACACAAAGGACAATATCGACGCTCTGCTCACCGTTCGCGCCGAGTCCGCCCGCCTGCGCCGCGGCGGTGTCCGCCTGCACCGTACGGCTGCCCGGAAGCCCGCGCAGGACCACGCCTTTTCTGTCCTGCTCTGCCGCATTCTGTCGGAAAATACCGGGACTTGACGAATCGCCGAAAACGTGGGATAATAACAAGACGACTATGATTCGTCTATCCGACGTCCGTTTTCCGGTGCCGTCCTGCGGCAGAAGGAGTTATTTATGATTGGTTTCTATGATTACACGGTCATTCTGACCTACCTCAGCCTGCTGTCTGCCGTGACCGGCATCGGGCTGGCCGTCGCCCGCCACCCGCTGCTGGCAATCCTCTGTCTGATGTTCAGCGGCCTTTGCGATATGTTTGACGGCCGCGTCGCCCGCACGAAGAAGAACCGCACGGCGGAGCAGAAGGGCTTCGGCATTCAGATTGACTCTCTGTGCGACATCGTTGCCTTCGGCATCCTGCCCGCCGTCATCACAATCGTCGTGTGCGGCTCTGTCTGGTATGCCGTGCTGATTGCGGCGCTCTATGTGCTCGCCGGGCTCATTCGCCTTGCCTATTTCAACGTGACGGAGGAGCTGCGCCAGCAGGAGACGGACGAATGCCGCAAGACCTACACGGGCCTTCCCATCACCTCAGCCGCGCTCATTTTCCCGTTTTTCTTCTGCTTCCTCGACATTTTCCAGCGTGCCGCGATCCTGCATGGGGCGCTGCTCGTTGTTATGGCGCTGACTGGCGCCAGCTTTGTGATGCCGTTCCATATCCGCAAGCCGCGCTCCAAGGAGCAGTGGGTGCTGCTCGGCATCGGCCTTGTGATCGCCGCAGGCTGCATCTTTGTCTGGGTGCGTTTCCGCATGAGGATCGTGCGATGAAGAGGCTGCTGCTCATTCTGAACCCCTGCTCGGGAAAAAAGCGCGCGAACCGCGCGCTGGCGGAGATCGTCAGCATTTTCAACCGCGGCGGCTACGACGTCACGGTCTATACTACAGCTGCCCGCGGCGACGCAACGCAGGTCGCAGCATCCCGCTGCCGCGAATTCGACTGCGTGGTCTGCGCAGGCGGCGACGGCACATTCAATGAGGTTGTCTCCGGTGTCTATGCGGCCGGAAGCGACACGCCCATCGGCTATATCCCCGCAGGCAGCACGAACGACTTTGCCAGCAGCATGAACCTGTCACGCAACCTGCTGCAGGCCGCGCGCGACATCGTCGAGGGCGAGCCGCACACACTGGACCTCGGCAGCTTCAACGGCCGCTGCTTCTCCTATGTCGCCTCGTTCGGCGCGTTCACCCGCGCATCCTACGCCACGTCGCAGAGCGTAAAAAATGCGCTGGGCCATCTGGCCTATGTGCTCGGCGGCATCAAGGAGCTGCCGTCCATCCGCAGCCGCCATGTGCGCTTTCTGCTCGACCACGAGACCGTGCTCGAGGACGACTATATCTTCGGCGCCATCAGCAACTCCACATCCGTTGCGGGCATTCTGACGCTCTCCCCGGAGATCGTGGACATGAACGACGGCGTGTTCGAGCTGCTGCTCGTTCGCAAGCCGCAGAGCCTGATGGAGCTGAGCGACTGCGTGCTGGCCCTGACGACGCAGGATTACCACACGCCCATGCTGACGTTCACGAGCGCCAGCCATCTGGAGATCGACGCCCCCGCCGACATGGACTGGACGCTCGACGGCGAGCAGGCCAAGGGACAGGCGCACTGCGTCGCGGAGAACCTGCACAATGCTGTGCGAGTCATCGTAAACCCCGCCACCAATCCCAGCGCCGCAGAATAAAACCGGCCCCTGCAACCGTCATGCGATTGCAGGGGCTTTTTTCAGGAGAACGATATGAAAAATACCACGCTTTGCTATCTGGAGCAGAACGGGAGTTGGCTCCTGCTGCACCGCAACAAAAAGAAAAACGATCCGAATCACGACAAATGGATCGGCATCGGCGGAAAATTCGAGGAAAACGAAAGCCCGGACGACTGCGTCCGCCGCGAATTCCGCGAGGAAACGGGACTGGAGCTGACGGAGTACCGCTACTGCGGCATCGTGACCTTCGTCAGCGACTGCTGGGAGGGCGAATACATGCACCTGTTCCACGCCTCGGCCTGCCGCGGAACCCTGCGGGACTGCGACGAGGGCGAGCTGGCGTGGATCCCGGAGACACAGTTCGCCGCCCTGCCGCAGTGGGAGGGGGACCGCATTTTCCTGCGCCTTATGCGGGAGCATGCGCCGTTTTTTTCGCTGAAGCTCCGCTACGAGGGCGACCGGCTGGCAGAAGCCGTTCTGAACGGCCGCCCGATGGATTGACACCCGCATCCCGTTATGCTATAATCAACTTGCATTTTTGCAAAAAAGAAAGGAAGAAAATCATGAAACATGTAAAGTCTCTCGCACTGTGCCTGCTGGCGCTGGCCCTTGTCCTTGCGCTCGCCGGCTGCGGCGGCGGCAAGTCCGACCTGCCCGGTACCTACAAGATCGATCTCGATCTGGCCCCTGCCCTGAACTCCGTCATGACCCAGCTCGGCCTTGCCGAAGAGGATCTGGCCGACCTGACCCTGCCCGTTCCCTACACTCTGACGCTGGGCGAAGACGGCACCTATTCCATGCAGGCCGACAAGGAAGCCACCGTTACCGCGCTGCACACCTATCTGCAGGGCTGCGGCTCCGCCATTGAGGCGGCGCTCTACAAGACCGCCGAGGAATCCGGACTGTCCCGTGAGGACTACGACGCTGCCTTCGAGCAGAGCACCGGCTCCAGCGTTTCGGACTATGTCGCCGAACAGATCAGCCAGCTCGACGAAGAGTCCCTGCTGAGCTCTCTGGAAGAGGACGAGGAGTCCGGCGTCTATAAGGCAGCTGACGGCAAGCTCTATTTTGAGGAGCAGGAAGCCGACTTCTCCGAAGAGGACTATGTTTCCTACACGCTCGAGGGCGGCAAGCTGACCTTCACGTCCGTCACGGGCGACGCGATGGACCTGCAGTCTCTCAGCGAGATGCTGGGCGATCTGTTCCCCATGGTCTTCACGAAGCAGTAAAACCCACATAAAACGGCCGGAGCGCTGAGCGCTCCGGCCAATTAACTGTATGGAAAGCCCTTTGGGCTTTCCATACAAAGGGACTACAGTCCGCTGCGCGCACGATCGTCCGCCTTTGCCGGACGATCCGCACACCGGCGGACTGCGCAGTATTTTCTCCGACGTACACGCCGCCGGAGAAAATGATCCGATTTGATTCGCCGCCTGCGGGCGGCGAACTCTGCGAGGCTTTTTTGACACACCGTCGGCTGGAGGAATACATACTCCGGCCGTTTTTTCTGTCAGACCCGCGCAGGGACGCCCGCGTGGACGCTGTAGGAAGTCACATTCCGGATGGTCTCGCCGTCGATCTGCAGCGCACAGGGGCGGTCAAAGCGCACCTCGATGTCATGGCCTGTCAGGATCTCGACCATTTCCGTGTGCTTCACATGGCCGCCCTTGAAAATGGACGGGAACACCGCCAGCGTCTTGATCTTGCCGCTGCCGTGCATGACGCACACGCTGACCTTGCCCTCAGCATTGCCGCGATGCTGGTCCAGCGTGACCATCATGCCGCCGCCGTAAAAGCGGCCGTTCATCGTTGGCGCGAGCCAGACGCGGCGATAGCGCTTCGTCTTGCCGTCGACCGTGACCTCGGCGTTAGCCGGGTGGAAGTGAAACAGCAGGCCCTTGATGGCGATGGCCGTATAATTCACGGGCTTGTCGGACTTGCCGCGCAGAGCGTCGCCGACCTCGCAGCAGTAGCCGTCAATGCCGTAGCCGATGCCGTTGAGGAAGCGCCAGTGCTTTCCGTTCACCGTGACCGTGGGCAGATCGCGCAGATACTGCGTCACGGGGACCGGGTCCGCGCCCTTCTCAAGGCCAAGGTCATGCAGGAAGTCGTTTCCGCTGCCGGTGGCGAAATAATAGAGCTTCTCCGGGAGGGCCATGCCGTCCGTGTCGTTGAGAAAGCGGTTCAGCGTGCCGTCGCCGCCCGCGATGATAAGGGACGCATCCGCCGGGAGCGTGCCGAGCCAGGCCGCATAGTCGCTGATCGTTGTCATATCGGTATAGGAAAACGTCTCCTCCGGGAAGCGCGCGTCCAGAGCGCGTGCCTGCTGCGCACCGCTGCCGTTTCCGGCCTGCGGATTAAAAAGCACATATTGCATACCGTTCTCTCTCCTTTTGGCATTTTTCATTATTATATCGGAGAAATTTCGGCAAATCAACGGTCACTTTCGGCAGAATGTAACAGAAGCGTACGCTTCGGCCTCCAGCAGAAGCGGCTCCGCGCGTGGGCCGAGCGCCGCAGTGAGATACCCGAGCTCGTCCGAAATGGCCTGCCCGTGCATCACATGCCACGCCCCGGCATCGCTGCCGAGGCCGATGCGGCCGCCGTGCGCCGCGACAAAGCGGACGGCCTCCTGCTGCTGGGCGAGCAGGCGCTTCAGCACGGCATCGGGATAGCGCCCGCTGCCGATCAGGTTCCCGATGGTCGAGAGCGTCGGCACCCACAGCGTGCGCTGCTGCGCCATGCGGAGCAGCACGCTCTCAGAGAGGTAGGCCCCGTGCTCGATGGAGTCCACCCCCGCCTGCAGGGCCGCCGTAACGGCGCGGTCGCCGTTCGCATGCGCCATAACGGCAAATCCGGCCGCGTGGGCCAGCTCGATCATCCGGCGGATGTCCTGCGGCTCCGGGCCCGGCTCCATCAGGACGCCGAAGTGGTCAAAATCGATGAGGCCGGAGATCATGAGCTTGATGAAGTCCGCCCGCTTCTCCCCTGCCTCGTCCAGCAGGGCGCGGTATTCGTCCTCCGTGTCGAAGCCGCGGCCGATGAAGGCCCCATAGTGCCCGCGGCGGTAGATGGGAAAGGCTGGACTGCGGTAATCGATGCCGTATTCCCCCGCCAGCTCCCGCGCCCGCAGGCTGACGCCCCAGGCGTCCCCGCCGTCGCGCAGGAGGCAGACCCCGCGCGCCTGATAATCAGACAGCCGCGCGCGGACGAGGCCGTCAAGCGGATGCTCCTTCTGCGCGTCGATGGCGGCGCGATAATACACGCCGTCGAGGATCATATGGATATGCAGATCGCCGAACATGGTTTTTCCTCCCGAAATATCGGTGGGGCTGCCGTTAACAGCAGCCCCACCCGGAATATTGGAACTTTGGGCACAGAAGCACGTCTTACAGGTGCAGCACGCGTTCCTTGATCTCCTGCGTTCTGCCCTGATTCCAGAACTGCGTGCCGATGTAGCCGCAGGTGCGGCGGGCAACATTCATCTTGCTCTGGTCGGTGTTGCCGCAGTTCGGGCAGGTCCAGACGAGCTTGCCATCCGTGTCCTCCAGCACCTCGATCTCGCCGTCGTAGCCGCAGACCTGGCAATAATCGGACTTTGTGTTCAGCTCGGCATACATGATGTTGTCGTAGATGAACTTCATGACCTCGAGCACGGCGTCGATGTTGTTCTGCATATCCGGCACCTCGACATAGCTGATGGCGCCGCCGGGCGAAAGGGCCTGGAACTGCGACTCAAAGGCCAGCTTGTCGAAGGCGTTGATCTTCTCCGTCACATGGATGTGATAGGAATTCGTGATATAGCTCTTGTCCGTCACGCCGGGGACGATGCCGAAGCGCTTCTGCAGACACTTGGCAAATTTGTAGGTCGTGGATTCCAGCGGCGTGCCGTAGAGGCTGAAGTCGATGTGCGTCTCCGCGCGCCACTTGGCGCAGGCCGCGTTCAGATAGCGCATAACATCCAGCGCAAACGGCGTCGCCGAGGGATCGGTGTGGGACTTACCCGTCATATACTTCACGCACTCATACAGGCCCGCATAGCCGAGCGAGATGGTCGAATAGCCGTTGTAGAGGAGCTTGTCAATGGGCTCGCCCTTCGGCAGGCGCGCCAGCGCGCCATACTGCCACAGGATGGGGGCCGCGTCGGACAGCGTGCCCTTCAGGCGCTCGTGACGGCACATCAGTGCGCGGTAGCACAGGTCCAGCCGCTCGTCGAAAATTTTCCAGAACTTGTCCATTTCCTTGCCGGAGGACAGCGCCACATCGACAAGGTTCAGCGTCACGACGCCCTGGTTGAAGCGGCCGTAATACTTCGGCTTGCCCGGCTCATAGTTCCCGGCATTGGCCACGTTGTCCCAGCCGTTGCCGGAGGAATCCGGCGTCAGGAAGCTGCGGCAGCCCATGCAGGTGTAGACATCGCCGTTGCCCGGCGTCTCGCCCTTCGAGAGCTTGAGCTCGCGCATTTTCTTCTCGGAGATATAGTCCGGCACCATGCGGCGCGCCGTGCACTCCGCAGCCAGCCGCGTCAGGTAGAAATACTTCGAATCCTCGTGGATGTTGTCCTCCTCGAGCACATAGATGAGCTTCGGGAAGGCCGGGGTGATCCACACGCCCTTTTCGTTCTTCACGCCCTGATAGCGCTGACGGAGCGTCTCCTCGATGATGATGGCAAGATCGTGCTTCTCCTGCGGATTACGCGCCTCGCCGAGGTACATGAACACCGTGATGAACGGCGCCTGGCCGTTCGTCGTCATGAGCGTGACGACCTGATACTGGATGGTCTGCACGCCGCGCTTGATCTCCTCGCGCAGGCGCTCCTCGACGATCTTGGAAATACGCTCCTCCGCGGCCTCGGCCCCGAGCTCACGGATCTCGCGCACCACACTCTCGCGGATCTTCCGGCGGCTGACGTCCACGAACGGGGCCAGATGCGTCAGAGAGATGGACTGACCGCCATACTGGTTCGAGGCGATCTGCGCGATGATCTGCGTGGCGATGTTGCAGGCCGTGGAGAAGGAATGCGGCTTTTCGATGAGCGTGCCGGAGATGACCGTGCCGTTCTGCAGCATGTCCTCGAGATTGACGAGGTCGCAGTTGTGCATATGCTGGGCATAGTAATCCGCATCGTGGAAGTGGATGATACCGGCCTCATGCGCCTCGACGATGTCGCGCGGCAGCAGGATGCG
>ERZ827478.2269-NODE-2269-length-10290-cov-2.558867_pt1 | contig 10290 bp, 7 predicted proteins | sample MGYA00519705_ERZ827478 | MGnify/ENA primary metagenome ERZ827478 (study PRJEB31778, sample SAMEA3449318) | human gut metagenome | biome: human gut; feature: human-associated habitat; material: faeces | place: United Kingdom | collected 2010/2012 ... | reverse complement strand
GACCACTGTGTATTGCCGTACTTCGCAAACATAGGCGCGTAGCTCGCCATACGCACAACGTCCGCATTTCTTTCAAGACCTGTCATAAACGCCGCCTCTGACAGTGCGTTATACCAAGCATTACCCTTTGACGCATATTCACCCAAAAATACCTTTGTATTTGTGTCACGTCTGTAATTATCATATCTGTAAGCGTGCTGTCTGAACCAATCGGCTGTTTCATAATAATGCTCGTCCATACGGTCGGCAAGCTCCTCATGCTCATTCGCCCAATTCCATGCAAGGTCATTTGAACTTCCGCTTGACGCAGTACCTGACGTTGTTACAAGGTTAATATCGGGATATTTTTCGTGTATCTGCTTTGCAAATTCTTCGTATCTTTCAAAGTAAATATCACCGTACTGCTCGTTTCCGATACCTATGTACTTCATATTAAACGGCTCTTTATGTCCCATTTGAATACGCTTTTGCACCCATTCATTACTTTCATCAGTACCGTTTGCAAATTCGATAAGGTCAAGCGCATCGTCAATATACGGCTGTAATTTGTCCATAGGAACAAGGTGTTCTTCGTCTGTTGCACTTCCGCTTCGGACTTGACACGCAATACCGCAATTCAAAATCGGAACAGGCTCCATACCCAAGTCCTCGCACATTTGGAAATACTCATAAAAACCAAGTCCGTAAGTCATCATATACGGCTCTGTCGCAGACGGATTCCATATGTTTATCATTTCCTTACGCTCCGACACATCACCGATTGTATCTTTCCAGTTCCAAGCCGTATCCATCGTCTGTCCCTCAACGGCACAACCTCCCGGAAAACGCAAGAATTTAGGGTGCATTGCCTCAAGCTGTTCCATCAAATCCTTACGCAAGCCGTGTCCTTTGTATGTATCCTCCGGCATAAGCGATACCATATCTACATCAAGGTCACTGTTGCCTGTATTTGTAACAATAATTCCGCTGCCGTCACTTTCAAGTTCTTCGTCAGCAGTGAATGTAACAGAATACTTTTTCCAATCGTCTTTTGAATTACATTTTATAACGGCAGCAGCTTCATTAAAAGGTTCAACCTCAAAACTAGCCTTATGTTCATCTATTACAATTCCCAACGACACCGTCAGTTCACCCTCGCCGCGTGCATATACCGAAAAATCATATTTTTCGCCATTTTTAAATTCCATTCCGCTGAAAGATGTACCTTTATCGCAATCCCATTCGGTTCCGTCATAAAAACCGTCATTACAAATCATTTCACCTTTCGGAATGGTAATATATGTAGGATTATTTTCGTTCATCGGTTTATCTGTTTTAACCTGTATATTTTCGGCGGTATAATATTTGCCGTCCTCTCTGTTAGGCTCTTTATATATTGAATAAAGTCCCCAATTATATAAATGTCCTTCTTTTTCATCACTCTTTTCAAAAGAACGGTTTTGCACCATTTCCGCATAAAGTCCGCCGTCTGCGGCAGAGTTAATATCCTCGAAGAACAATCCCCACATATCGTCCGAAACGTCCTTACTCCTGTCCGACGCATCAATATTAATCGAATAAGGTTCTTCCTCACTGCCCGTCACATACAGTGTATACTCTCTGTCTACACCGCCGTATGACTGCACAAGTGTTACTGTTTCGGCGGTTTTATTATGCTTGACCTCACCTGTTTCGGTGTTTATAAGTCCGAGATTATCTGTTTCATTCCACACAATACCGTCTGCCTGCGGTAAAGTTATACTGTCGCCTGTCACAATCTGTTCATCGTCTATCGCATATGAATCAAGCATAACATCGGCATTTATTTCACCGTCAGCCATAACTTTTAATATTTCGTCCTGTGAAAGTGCGCTGTTATAAACTCTGAAATCGTCCACTACCGCCGACAAATATGCGTCACCGTCATAGTGCGACTTACCTATATAATTAGCAGTGTTTGTAAGTTCGGATATATCCTTTATACCCGACTTACTCTTTATAAGTCTGCCGTTTCTGTAATATGAAACGGTATCGCCTTTAATTGTTATCGCATAGTTTACCCAATCTTTTGCGGTTTCCTGCGTACAATCCATTGTATCAACGGTTGCACCGTTTTTTATCTCCACTCTTGAAGCACCGCCGCTGTACGGTGCAAAGAAAAAGTTTTGGTTTGAGTCAGTACCAAAATCGAAAACTCTGCCCCATGTTGTGAATTTATTAATCTTCACCCACGTTGTAATCGTCATATCGCTTGACAGAATATTATCCGGCAATTCGGCATAGCCGTCCGTACCGTCAAGCAAAAGACCTTTACCCTTGTTACCGTCATCGGTTACACTTGCACCGCCCGACAGTTTCAATTCATTCTTGCCGTTTTGGTCGGCAAGCTGTTTGTTTCCGTCAAACGTGTACTGTAAAACGGGTTTCGGTACATTTTCCGCCGCAATGCTCACACACGGTAATGACGCAAACGTCATTGCCAACGCAGACACCATTGCAATAAGTTGTTTTTTCATAATTTCTCCCTCTTTTTATATAAATTTTATTTGTGACTTCTGTAAATACATTCCGCAACATATTGTTCCAATGCATTCCACTCTTCAACACGTCCTTCTTTTATCGCCAAGTCAATCTCCGCAACTCGCCTTAGCATCCAAACAAGCGAATCCTCCGAAAAGCCTTTTGCGCTGTTTATATATTTTCTTGCAACAAGCAACGGAACGCCTATTCCCGATGCAACCTCAGCTTGTGACGCACCGTTCATTAATTTTACACGGAGCATTTTTTCAAATGTCGAAAGCATTAAATATATAAGCGTAAACACATTTTCTTTGACCGTTTTTAAATCGGCAAGCGTTTCCATTGCCTTTTGTGTATTGCCGAGCATAATCGCGTCCGTAAGTTCAAAAACGATAACTTCCATTGACTTTGCAACAACTCTGTCAATATCGGTTTTATATATTTCTTCGCCACAAAAATCAATCAGCTTTTTAATTTCATTATTAATACTCGCCAAACCACTGTCACATATGGTTATAAGGTAATACGCATTTTCTTTTGAAATCTTCTTTTTTGCGTTCAGAAATTGCTTGACAACCCACGTCACAAGGTCAGCCTCGCTCAAATAAGTAAATTCAACCACTGTTCCGACCTTTGCCGCCGCCTTATACAAAGCACTTCTTTTATCAACCGCTGTTTCATCGAAAATCACGACCGTATCGTCAGATATTCTTTTAAACTTTTCGGTCCAAAATTCCTTTTTTTCTTCTGTCGATGCCTCATCTTTTCCGCTTTTCAACTGAAAAATACCGCTGTCCTTAATGTGTATCAGCTTTTTATCCGTCATCATCGGAAAGCTTTCCCATGCATCGTCATATTCCGAAAACGCAACGTCACGGCCTTCAATTTTTATGTGGTTAAAGTCCGGAAAACCGCCGTCCGGAACGCAGTCTTTTACCCTATTAACGTACATTTCACGCAGGTAATCCTCCTCACCGTAAAACACATACAAAGGCGCTAAAATACCCTCTTTAAGCTGTTTTTTCAGTTTTAACAAATTTCCGTTTTTCTTTTCCGCCATTCTTATCTCCTATTATATATATCCGTTTCGGCACTGCCGTTTTTATGTATTATAAATTTTATATCGCCGTCATAATCAGTACGAAAAATCTGTGCATTTTTCAGTCTTTCAAGTACATCGTAATTCGGCAAATTATATGGATTATTCTCACCGACGCTTATAACCGCATATTCGGGAGTTAATTTTTCAACCCATTCTTCACACGTTGCGGTATTCGAGCCGTGATGTGCAACCTTTAACAAGTTCGTTTTGCCTGCTTTTCCGTCATCAATCAAATTCTTTTCGGCAAATGATGACATATCACCCGTAAATGTTGCAGAAAAACCTTTATACTCGACGTAATACACATATGAAGTATCATTTTCATCATCACTTAACCCTGTCTTATTTGACGGAGGAATAATTCTTATTGTCATTCCGTTATTATAAGTAAGAAGTGTTTCCTGTGAAATGTAATGCACTGTCGTGCCGTTTTCCCTTGCGGTATTTTCAAGTGCCACACGCCATTCACTGCCCTCCATATTATCGGGCAGAAATAAATTTCTTACCTTTATATTCTCCATTGCCGCTATAATTCCCTGCACATGGTCTTGATGATAATGACTTACAAACGCACTGTCTGCCTTTGTTATCCCCTCTGTTTCAAGATAATCAAGGTACACCTTTTCACCGGGGTTGTAATCAGAATACGAATTACCACCGCCGCCGTCTATAAGCACATTAAATCGGTACGGTGCTTGAATTACCGCACCGTCACCCTGACCGACATTGACGAATGTAATTTCCACATTATTTGTACTAATCACTTCACCTATTACATACGAAGTCATCAATGCCGCCGCAACAAAAATCGCAATACGCATTTGACTGTTTTTCTTCTTGATATATTTCACTCCGCCGACAACGGCAAGAGTGTATATAATAAGTAATAACAAATTCGGTTTTGCAACTGTATGCGATACAAGACCGAGTTTATATGAAATTGTCGGCATAAGTTTTAGTATAAACAGCACACAGTCAACCGCCTGTTTAAACAGCGGTGCAGTGTTGAATACCGCAAGCATTACAAGCAAAATCGGTGCAAGCACCATAATCACCGTCACGCAAGGCAACATTATTATTGACAAAACAATAGAATATATCGAAACAGCACCGAAAAAGTACGCTGAAACAGGCAAAAGTCCGATTGTACAAATTATGCCTATCGCAAAAAGTCTGCGAACGTATTTTATATGTATAAATTTAAGTTTACCGTGCACATAGTCGTAAAAGTAATATATCATAATTGCCGACAGCACCGACATCACAAATCCTGCGTCAAACAGCATTATCGGATTTGCCGCTCCGACCGCAAGCAACGTTATACCGACTATATCCGGATAATATTTACGTCCGAATTTACTTTCGGTAAATATTATTACCGCTATCATCACAGCCAATCTGACCGAAACGGTATTGTTTGCATTTGCGAAAGCATATATAATAAGAAGAAACACCGTCAAAATATCGCGTGTCCTCTTTTTGAATATGCCCAAAACAAGTGTTATTAAGGACATTAAAAACATTATATGAAGATACGAAGAATAAAAATATCTTTTCGTACCCGTTTTGGTAAGTATCTTATCAAAATCGTCCGAAAATTCTTTTTTATCCCCTATCAGCACAGCTTTCATTATCGCATTGTAATCGCCCTTGTAATGCTTGTCAATTAATTTTGAAATTGAGTTTTTAAACGAATTGTTAATCGCATATGGTGAATAATCTTTTATCACTTCGTCCGAAAGTTTAACTTCACTGCTGTATGATTTAAAGAAAATCCCCAATTTTTTATAATATTTCTTATAATCAAAGCCATTTCTATTCAATTTTTCAGGAAGTTCGTTGATAAATCCGCCGAAAGTTACGGTATCACCGTATTCCGGCTTATTATCGGAAGTAAGAAGGATTTTATCCCTTACCTTTTCATTATTTACTTTACGCACATCGATTACATACCGTACATTTTCATCTTCTTCACTGTCCTGCGGTATCTCGCATACACGACCGACGGCAGTCACATACCGCCCTTCATACTTATACAAATCATGTGCATTTTCGCTCACTTGGGCGTTGCAAAGAACTGTGCCCATAACAAATGCCGTCATCATAACAAGTATTTTTGTATTGAATTTATGTTTAAAAACCGACACAACTGTCAATACCATTATAAGGGACAAAAGAAAAATTAATGCAAACGCAATGTCTATGCGTTCGTAAATATACACCCCAATCGAAAAGAATACGGCGATTTTAATATATTCAACCATATTTCTTACTCCTTGTATGCTTTAATTATATCAAATCGCAGTTTTCTTTACAACGGCAATGTAACTTTTGTAATCTTTGTAACGTGTTTGTAATATAAATGCACCGATTTTTACAAAGAAACATACTTTACGCGTAATCTGCCTGTAATATTAGGCTGAAATTCTGTAATTTTTGAATTATTTGAATTTTGTACACTTTTACATTATTTCACCTACAAAACGTACTGTTTATGCGACATATTGAACATTTTACCCCTTGTTTTATGTTACAAAAGCTACTGTTTTATTACTGAATTGTTACAAAAAGAATACGATACGATTAAAAAAGTGTTGACAAATGGTTTAATGTGGTGTATAATCCTGTTTGTAATGTTTTAGAAATATATTAGAAATACAAATGCAATTTAAGTAATCGTTAAGAAAACTTAAATCATTAGGAGGTTTTATTTTATGAAGAACTTTAAGCATTCACTTATTGCTGTAATAGCAGTAGCAATGATAAGTTCACTTGCAGTAGCACAAGCATCCGGCTTAAACAATTCAAAAACAGAAAGAGAACAAAGAATAAATGCGGCAGCAGCAGAGCAGAGCATAACAATCGCTCAAAAGGATATTACAGACGCAGTTAAAGGTACTGCCGAGATTTCAACAGAATCTACAGAGACTTCTGCTGAAAATACAGCAGAAGAAAGCGAAATTGCGGCAAAGAGTTTTTACCCTCTTGGCTATGTACTTATCTCAAACGGTTCACTTGACGTAAGAGAAACTCCGTCAGACGAGGCTAACGTTATCGACAAAGTCGAAGTATGTACAGAAGTTGAAGTTATGGAAAACTCAGAGGGTTGGTACAAAATAGCTTATAACGGCGGTAAGACAGGTTATGTTCCAAGCGAATCGATAACTCAAGATAAAAACCTTGCAGACGAGGCTAAAAAGAGTTATACTAATTACAGAATTGCTCAAGTTACACTTTCAGGCGAATCTGTAAGAGTAAGAAGTGCAGCAAACACTGACGCAGATGTTATAGAAGAACTTTCAGACGGTACTTATGTATATGTACTAAGCGGTGAAAATGATTTTATAAAGATTTGCTACGGTGATGACTATAAAGAAGGTTACGTTATCAATACTTCCCTTCAATTCACAGGCGAATGGATAGAAAAAGACACTATTGCACAAAAGCAACAGGAAATTGCAGACGCAAAGGCAGCCGCTGAAAGAGCAGAAAGAATTGCCAAGCAAAACGCAGCCGCAGCCAACGTTGCAACATCTGCACCGTCAGCATCTTCACAATCAGAAGAAACACAGTCGGCTCCGTCATCTTCATCAAAGGGACAATCTATCGTAAACACAGCAATGCAATATCTTGGTGTTCCGTATGTTTGGGGCGGCACTTCCCCATCAGGTTTCGACTGCAGCGGTCTTGTGCAGTATGTATGTTCAAAGAACGGTATCAGCGTAAGCCGTGTAGCGGCAGACCAAAGAAATAACGGAACTTATGTAAGTCGTGACAACCTACAACCGGGTGACCTTGTATTCTTCGGTAAGGGCGGAAACATTCACCACGTTGGTATCTATGTAGGTAACGGAAATATGATTCACGCTCCTCAAACAGGTGACGTTGTTAAGATTTCTTCAATCAATACAGAATACCGTATTTCTCAATACGCAGGTGCAGTAAGAGTTTACTAATTCGATTTAATTATACTGTCCTCTCAAAATGAGAGGACAGTATTTTTTTGTGTTATTTTACAGTTAATTATTGACATAAATCTGTTCGATATGATATAATTCGATTATAAATATTGTAAATTACGGAAAAGGAGATGTTGTTATGAAAAAAAGAATTATAAGCCTGCTTTCCGCACTTGCTCTTACTGCTCAAATCGTGCCATGCGCTTTGGCTGACAATGACGTGAAAGTGTATGTTAACGATACAGAAATGGTTACAGACGCACCCATAATTATCGAAAACAACCGCACCCTTGTACCTGTACGTGCAATCTTGGAATATCTTGACTACAATGTAGATTGGAACGGCGATACACAAAAGGTGGTAATAACCAAAACCAATACCGAAGTTGAACTGCATATAGGTGACGACACATTTTTTGTAGCGGTATATTGCAATCGACAGACACAGCACCGCAACTCATTAATGATTTAACATATGTTCCCCTTGCCGTAATCGCACAGGCATTTCTATGCCAAGTAGATTGGGACGGCGATAAGTACGAAGTACACATCACTCCGCCCTATGAATATGAAAAAGATAATTTTGCTCCGTTAATTCAATGCGGTATTATTTCGGAGAACGATTTAACCAAAGACGGATATATCACAACTCAGGAAGTAATTAATACAATTTCAAGACTTTGTTTTTCGCGTATATCTGAAAATTCATTAAATGAATGGTATAACTATGACTGTCTAAAACCGCTTGACAATATCGACGATACGCAAAAAATTTCACTTTTACATCTCAATTCTGCCACAATACTAACCTTGAACGATATAATAGGCTTAAAATTTGAAGATAACCTCACAAATCTACAAGCTTTGACCTATGCAGTCCGATTGGCTGACAGTTACAAAACTTTATATTCCCAAAATTTTGAACTGACAGATGCAAGTGAAAGCGACATTTATAATGCCGCATATCAACATGGATTTATCGAAAATGAGGATACATCAAACGCAAATTTACCAATTTTGCGAAAAGATTTTTATGAACTTTTAAACAAAGTATTGTTTTATAGTTATTATAATCCCTCAATATTCAGCTCAAGATCAACAAAAACCAACTTATATCGCAGATTGATATATACTTCATAAAAACGAAAATTATTCCGAACCGATATATCAAGGGCAGATTTTTACGAACTTTTGAATAAAATATTGTTCTTTAACTATTCAAGAGGTGGCGGTGCAGGTATATATACAACAAGTTTATATAAAACATTGCAAAAACAAATTTCATAATTCATAAAAACCTAAACCCTTTTGAGTTTAGGTTTTTATTTTGCCTATTGACAAAATTCGCATACAGAGTTATAATAGTTAGCAAGCTAAATATTAGCATACTAATAATAGAGGTGCTTTATGGATAAAAGTTTTCATTATATGATAATGGTAAACCAATCATTGTTTCAAAAAAAGGTATTGGACGCTCTATCCCCCTATAAACTCACAGCAGGTCAGCCGAAAGTGCTTGACTATTTAGGTAAGCATAACGGTTGCATACAAAAATCAATCGCCACAGGGTGTCAAATCGAGCCGGCAACGCTTACCGGCATACTGTCACGCATGGAAGAAAAAAAGCTTATTAAACGTCAAACAAAGGACGGAAACAAGCGTTCTTTATATGTGTATTTGACCGATGAGGGCAAACGGCTTCAAGAAATAGTGAATGATACTTTTGAAAAAGTTGAAAATGAGATTTTGGGCGGAATTTCAGAAAGTGAAAAGGAGCAGTTTATCAATACATTTTTTAAAATATGCAATAATATGACAAATACGGAGGAATTACAGTGACAGACAAAACAGAATTAATAAAACGATACATATTTTTACTTGCGGGACTTTTCGTCAACGGACTCGGCGTAAGTTTTATCACAAAAGCCGGACTCGGTACTTCACCGATTACAAGTATCCCCTACACTCTAAGTCTTGGTTTTACGCCGACAGTCGGAATGTTTACGTTGGTTTTTAATATCTTTCTTGTAATTCTTCAAGTAATTCTTTTAAGACGTAATTTTCAACTTCAAAACTTGTTGCAGCTGCCGATTATCGCATTGTTTTCATTCTTCATTGACTTAACAATGTCATTGCTCGGATTTATGCAGCCCGAAACATATACTATGAAAGTTGTATCACTTATAGTAGGCTGTTTAATTCTCGGTTTCGGTGTGTTTATGGAAATGGTCACAAACGTTGCAATGTTGCCGGGTGAGGCAACCGTCAGAGCGGTTTCCGATGTGTTCAGTACCGATTTCGGTAAAACCAAAATCGCATTCGATTCGTCTATGACAGTAATTGCGGCAATTTTATCGTTTATAATGTTCAGACACCTTGACGGCGTCCGCGAAGGAACTATCGTTGCCGCTATTCTTGTAGGCTTTATCGCAAGACTTTTCAAAAAATATATCGGCGGAATAGAAAAAATACTTATTTCTTGATTTTAGTCTTGACATTAGAAGATATTTATGGTATTATAATTGGGTAATTTGCCGATGTGGTGGAATTGGCAGACGCGCGGGACTCAAAATCCCGTGATGGCAACATCGTGTGGGTTCGACCCCCACCATCGGCACCACAAACCTTGTAAGCAGTAATGTTTACAAGGTTTTTCTTTTATTCCGACAGAATGTTTTCAAACAAAATTCGCCTGCAAAATTGTATAGGCTGCTACAGACTATATCAGAC
>ERZ827478.2268-NODE-2268-length-10296-cov-3.891222_pt1 | contig 10296 bp, 9 predicted proteins | sample MGYA00519705_ERZ827478 | MGnify/ENA primary metagenome ERZ827478 (study PRJEB31778, sample SAMEA3449318) | human gut metagenome | biome: human gut; feature: human-associated habitat; material: faeces | place: United Kingdom | collected 2010/2012 ... | reverse complement strand
TGTCATCCTTCAGGTGCTGCCCAAGCTCCAGCAGATGGACTCCGCCCTGCCGGAGGCGGCTATGGATTTGGGCTGCACTCCCCTGCGGGCCTTTTTCAAGGTGGAGATCCCCGAGATACTGCCCGGCATAGTCACCGGCCTTATAATGGCCTTTACCCTCTCTCTGGACGACTTCGTCATCAGCTACTTCACCGCAGGCAACGGCTTCCAGACCCTGCCAATACGTATATACAGCATGACGAAAAAGACCGTCACACCCAAGATGTACGCCCTGGCAACCATTATTTTCTTTGTTATCCTGGCGCTGCTGCTCATCTCCAATCTCTCAGACAGCGACGGCAGCCGGGTTATTAAAGAGGCAAAACAAAAACGCAAAAAACTCAAAGCACAAAATTCCATCTGATTCAGGAGGCAAAAAATGAAAAAGGTATTTATCCTCATCGCATGTATCGTATTTTTCGCATTGATGCTCAGCGCCTGCGGTTCTGAAGACCAGTTGACTCTCAACGTCTATAACTGGGGCGAGTATATCTCCGACGGTTCTGAGGACTCTTTCGACACTATCCGGGAGTTTGAAAGCTGGTACGAGGAGACCTACGGCCAGGCCGTAAAGGTCAATTACGACACCTATGCCAGCAACGAGGACATGTATAACAAAATTTCCAGCGGCGCCGTCAGCTATGATGTAATAATCCCCTCCGACTATATGATAGCCCGCATGAAGGATGAGGGCATGTTGCTTCCCCTGAATTTTGACAATATCCCTAACTACCAGTACATCGACGAGAGCTTCCGCGGCCTCTATTATGACCCCAATGATGAATACTCCGTGCCCTACACCTACGGTGTGGTGGGCGTTATCTATAACGCAAATGTAGTGGATGAGGCCGATGCTACCGGTTGGGATCTCATGTGGAACGAAAAATATGCCGGCAATATCCTCCAGTTCAATAACTCCCGTGATGCCTTTGCCACAGCCCAGTACAAGCTGGGTATAGATGTAAACACCACCGACACCGCCCAGTGGGACGCCGCTCTGGAGGAGCTGAAGACCCAGGCTCCCCTGGTGAAGAGCTATGTCATGGACGAGATTTACAACATGATGGAGTCCGGTGAGGCCGCCATCGGCGCTTACTACGCCGGGGACTACTTCACCATGCTGGATGCCCAGGCCGAGAATGTGGACCTGCGCTTCTACTACCCCGACCCCACCAACTACTTTGTGGATGCCATGTGCATACCCAGCTGCTGCCAGAACCAGGAGCTGGCCGAGATATTTATAAACTACATGCTCTCTGCCGAGCCCGCTATAGCCAACGCCGAGTACATCTACTATGCCTCCCCCAACTCCCTGGTCTATGAGGATGAAGGCTACCTGGAGGATATCGGCGAGGAAGCCGTAGCCATCCTTTACCCCGGTGTGGAGGACTTTTCCCAGCTCTACAACACCTACGCTTACCGCAATCTGGATACCGACACCCTGGATTACATCAACACTCTTTGGGAAAACCTGAAGATCAACTGAGAAAAATTCTCTTGACAGTCGCCACTTACTGTGCTAAAGTGACAGCAACAAACCGTTGAGGAAGAGTAAGTAACCTGAGTGTAAGGTCTCAGCGAGCCGCCGATGGTGTGAGGGCGGTGCCGGCAGCACAGGTGAATGGACTTCTGAGGGCAAGCCGAACCCCTCCGGGCAGTAGGCGAGACGGAGTCTGCGTCTCCGTTAAGAAAGCGCGGCATATGAAAACGTATGCGCTGAGTGGGTACGGAATAACCGTATCAAGCCGGGTGGCACCGCAGAGGAAAATTCACCACACCTCTGTCCCAGCATTTTGGGACAGAGGTGTGTTTTTCTTTGTCCCGACCTCAGTAAAAAGAGCGAAAGGAGAAAACAAAAATGAGCGAGAACAAGATCCCCTACAAAATCTACCTGGAAGAGAGCGAGATGCCCAAGGCCTGGTATAATGTCAGGGCCGACATGAAAAACAAGCCCGCCCCTCTTCTCAATCCCGGCACTCTCCAGCCCATGACTGCTCAGGAGCTGGGCGCCGTCTTCTGCGATGAGCTGGTCCAGCAGGAGCTGGACACCGAAAACGCCTATATCCCCATCCCCCAGGAAATTCTGGACTTCTATAAAATGTACCGTCCCTCTCCTCTGGTGCGGGCCTACTGCCTGGAGGAAAAGCTCCAGACCCCCGCCAAGATCTACTACAAGTTCGAGGGCAACAACACCTCCGGCTCCCACAAGCTGAACAGCGCCATCGCCCAGGCTTACTACGCCAAGAACCAGGGCTTGAAAGGCGTAACCACCGAAACCGGCGCCGGGCAGTGGGGTACGGCCCTGTCCATGGCTTGCGCTTACCTGGGTCTGGACTGCAAGGTATATATGGTCAAGTGCTCCTATGAGCAGAAACCCTTCCGCCGGGAAGTCATGCGTACCTACGGCGCCAGCGTCACCCCCTCTCCCTCTATGACTACCGAGGTAGGCCGGAAGATATTGGAGCAACATCCCGGCACCACCGGCTCCCTGGGCTGTGCTATCTCCGAAGCTGTAGAGGCCGCCACCTCCACACCCGGCTATCGCTATGTGCTGGGCAGCGTTCTCAACCAAGTACTGCTGCACCAGTCCATCATCGGCATGGAGTCCAAGGCCGCCATGGATAAATACGGTATTGTCCCCGATGTGATAATCGGCTGCGCCGGCGGCGGCTCCAACCTGGGCGGCCTGATTTCCCCCTTCATGGGCGAGATGCTGAGAGGCGAACGAAACTACCGCTTCATAGCTGTAGAACCCGCCTCCTGCCCCTCCCTCACCCGGGGCAAGTTTGTCTATGACTTCTGCGACACCGGCATGGTAACTCCCCTGGCAAAGATGTATACCCTGGGTTCCAACTTTATTCCCTCCGCAAGCCATGCAGGCGGGCTGCGTTACCATGGTATGAGCCCTGTTGTCTCTCAGCTGTACCACGACGGTTACATCGAAGCCACCTCCGTGGAGCAGACCTCTGTCTTTGCCGCCGCCGAGCAGTTTGCCCGCGTAGAGGGTATACTCCCCGCCCCAGAGTCCAGCCATGCCATTAAAGTGGCCATTGATGAGGCTCTCAAGTGCAAGGAGACCGGCGAGGAAAAAACCATACTCTTCGGCCTCACCGGCACCGGATACTTCGATATGTATGCATATGAGAAGTTCAATAACGGCGAGATGAGCGACTATATCCCCACCGACGAGGATATAATGGCCGGCTTGAAAGGCATTCCTCAATTCCCGGGAAATGAGATCTGAGGAAGCCAAGTTTAGGTTGACATAACTTTAGATTCAGACGTTGATACAGCCGTCCGCAGATTTGCGGGCGGCTGTATTTTTTGATCTAATTTCTGTGACATGTGCATTTTCATGAAAAAGCTGAGATTTTAGCCCGTCTTAACATTATGTAAACTTGTTGCTGACGAGTAACTCTATTTTGTCGGCTGCGGCGGCTGCACCGCCGCAGCGGCGGAAACTGGCCCCTATGCCTTCAGCATTTTTCCTGTAACTGGGGTCATCCATTAGGAGCTTTGTCTCCCGCTCAATATCCTCCACAGAATTGGAATCCAGCAGTCTGCCCGCCCCCAGCTGCTTTATCCTGAAGGCAACTGCCCCCTGCTCACTGGTCTGAGGAAAGCCCAGCACCGGCACCCCGAAGTACAGGCTCTCGCTGGCGCTGTTCATGCCGCAGTGGCTGAGAAACACATCCGCCTCTTTGAGTACCGCCGTCTGTTCCACCCAGCGCTCTACCCTCACATTCTCCGGCAGAGGCCCCAAACTACTTATGTCAACCGATTCTCCGGCAGAGATAAGCAGCTCTGTTTCAGTGTTTCCAAAGGCTTTGATACAATTACTGTAAAGCTCCAGCATATCGTTGTTCACTGTCCCCATGGAGACATAGATCAGCTTTTTCCCTTTCTTTCTGAAGGAGCTTTCCGGCGGTATCACCAGGGGCCCCACAAAGGCATACTTTTCGGAAAAGCTTTCGGCGCAGGGCTGGAATTCAGGAGAGGTGTAGACAATGGTTTCCGTATCCCTGTCATTGGATATCAGCTGCAAAAAGTTTTTTATCGGATAACCCAGCCTCTGCAGCCGCCTTACATCCCGTCTGATACCCGGCATTGAAATCAGCAGCTTCATTGCCTGGCGCAGACTCTGCCTCATTATTTTGGCCGACTGCCGGTTGAAGGCAAATGTAGTGGTAGATGACACAAAAGGTATATTCAGCTTCATTGCCGCCGCCTTACCCCACACTGCCATGGAGTCGGCTACTACACATTCCGGCCTCTCCCGCTCCATTTCCCGGCACACCATGGCGTCCAGCGCCAGAGTGGTCTCAACCAGGACGTGTACGGAAAATGCGGGATCAAGAGCTATTCTGGCACCGTCCTCCGGCCTGAGCGCCAGTTGGGCGTCAAATCCGTCGCAGGAGATAAAGTGCGCCCCGGCCCCCTCTATCCTGCTGCGGAATTTTTCATAGGAATAGTAGCTCACCTGGTGTCCCCGGGCCCTTAGCTCTCTCACAAGCCCCAGAGTAGGATTGGTGTGCCCAAAGGCGGGGATACTAAAAAAAGCGATTTTCGCCATCAGCCTTCCTCCCCGGAGAGCTCCCCAAATATTTGGGAAATATACCTGTCCATCATCTCCTTGGGCGGTATAGCCAGCCCACGTTCCACATCCCCCAAAACGATTATGGTATCCCCCGGCCTGATGCCGAAAATATCCCGGGCCTCTTTCGGTATCACGAACTGTCCCTTCTCTCCTATTTTTACTGTCCAGGCATATTTGCCTTTTGGATAGTTCATTGATTCTCTCTCCCACTAATATGATTTATATGATTAATCATACTTTATAAATATATCTCTGTCAATAGGCATAATCCCCACCGCAGGAGGAAAAATAATACTCAGTCACTATTTGACAAGGAGCTGAGTATATGTCTAAAAAAATAGGTGGGCGCACGCTAAAGCTGGCCTCGCCAGTCTCCATCATTGCCTCTGCCAGCGTGGTGGGCAGTAAGGAGGGCGAGGGTCCCTTAAAGCGCTGCTTTGACTACATCTCTCAGGACTCTTACTTTGGTGAAGGCACCTGGGAAAAAGCCGAAAGCCATATGTTGAAGCAGTGCTTCACTTTGTGCTGTGACAAGGCCGGGCTCTCTCCCTCCCAGTTGGACTTTACCTTCTCCGGTGATCTTCTGAACCAATGCGTCAGCTCTGCTTTTGCTCTAAAGGACAGCGGCAGGCCCCACTTCGGACTTTACGGCGCCTGCTCCACCATGGTGGAATCATTGGCTCTGGCCGCCATGTCCATAGACGGCGGCTTTGCCGACAAGGTATGCGCTCTCACCGGCTCCCATTTTTGCTCAGCTGAACGGCAATACCGCTTCCCTCTGGAATACGGCGGGCAGCGGCCTCCCACCTCCCAATGGACGGTTACGGGAGCCGGGGCAGCAATAGTCTCGGCCCAGGGGCAGGGGCCCTATATCACATATGTTACTCCCGGCATCATCGTGGACGCCGGTATAAAAGACGCCAACAATATGGGTTCCGCCATGGCTCCGGCAGCTTTTGAGACGCTCAAGGCCCACTTTAATGACACCGGGCGGAGCCTGGATTACTATGATGCAGTATTTACCGGCGACCTGGGGGCCATGGGCCATGACATACTGCAAAAGCTCATGGGCGACGAGGGTATGGATCTGGGCCCCAGATATATGGACTGCGGCGTATTGATTTTTGATCTGAATACCCAGGACGTCCACTGCGGCGGTTCCGGCTGCGGCTGCTGTGCTTCCGTGCTCTGTGGGCACATCCTGAAGGGCATGGCAAAAGGTACCTGGAACCGTGTGCTTGTAGCGGCTACCGGGGCACTAATGTCCCCCACCAGCTGCCAGCAGGGGGGAAGCATCCCGGGCATCTGCCATGCCGTGGCTATAGAAAGGGAGCTTTGAGGATGGAAGGATTAATCATATATATAAAAGCCTTTTTAGTTGGAGGGCTGTTCTGCGTCATAGGTCAAGTGCTGATAGACCACACAAAGCTCACCCCTGCCAGAATACTCACCAGCTATGTGGTGGCAGGAGTCATCCTCTCCGCCCTGGGCCTGTACCAGCCTCTGGCAGATTGGGCGGGGGCCGGGGCCTGCGTACCGCTTACGGGCTTCGGGCACAATCTGGCCAAGGGTATCAGGGAGGCTGTGGCCAAGGACGGACTGCTGGGGGCCTTTACCGGAGGATTCACCGCCGCTTCCGCCGGACTCTGCGCCGCCGTATTTTTCGGTCTGCTGGTGTCCCTCATATTCCGGCCAAAGGACAAGGGGAAATAGTATCCAAAACAGGATAAGACAAAATAAACCATACTGGCCGGCTATAAAGCCGGCCAGTATGGTTTACATATTTTTGTCTACTTAATTTGGTTTACGTAAAAATATTTACATAATCAAATTTACGTAATATTGTTTACGTAGGCTTATTTAATTTCCAGCCTGCGGCTGGCGGGCAGCTGCTCCTGCTTCTTGGGCATAGTCAAGGTCAGCACGCCGTCATTATAGACGGCCTCGATGGCGTCAGCATTAATTCCGGAGATATCAAAGCTCCGGCTGAAAGAGCCATAGTAGCGCTCACGCTTTACAAAGTTATGCTTCTCATCCTTATTCTCCATGGAACGCTCGGCGCTGATAGTCAGGCAGTCGTTCTCGATATCAATCTTGATATCGTCCTTGCTGAATCCGGGCAGCTCTGCCTCCAGCTTATAGGCATCGCCGGTGTCGGTGACGTCGGTTCTGAATCCGGACACAGCTCTGCTGTTGTCAAAGAAGCTGCGTTCCAAATCTTCGAAATCCCGGAAGGGGTCAAAAGCTGCAACACTACGTACACGACGATCAAAAGGAATAAGTTCAAACATGATATATACCTCCATCAAATTTATTACTATGTTATTCTCGGATGAAACTCTCTTTATCTCGTTTCATCTTGTATATAAGATACCGCACAATTATTAATAAATATAGCAATAAATATGAATCAAATATGAATATTAGCATTCGTCATTTCAGAGTGCTAATATTATTCCCATATAGTCGAAACTTATTCTTCTTTTCCGATCCTTATATACTCAAATCGTGACCAAGGGTATTCCGATTCCGGCATGGCGGAAAAGTCTAATATCTTACTGCTTCCAGGATGAGGAAAGGCAAGGCGGCAGGACCACAGCGCAATAGTGCAGCCCTGCTCTCTGCTCCCGTATTTCTTATCTCCCAGCAGCGGCAGTCCCCGAGAGGCAAACTGCACCCGTATCTGGTGGCTGCGTCCGGTATGGAGTTTCACTCTGACCAGGCAAAGCCCCTCTGCCTGCTCCAGAAGCCGGTACTCCAGCTCCGCCTCCCTCACGCCCTTGCGCCTGCGCTTCACCACATAGGATTTATTTTTTGCGGCATCCCTGAATAGCAGATCTCTCAGCACGCCCTCCTCAGGCTGAGGAGATCCGGGGAGCACCGTCAGATATTCCTTCTGCATATCCCGCCGTGCAATGGCTGCGGAGAGTCCCGCGGCGGCAGCGGGATTTTTGGCAAAAACCATCAGTCCCCCCACTTCTCTGTCCAGTCTGTGGACGCAAAGGCTCTCCACGCCCAGCTGCTCTCTCAGAAGCTCCCGCATCCCCTCCTGGGAATCCACACCCACCGGTTTAATGCAGACAAGCAGCGACTCATCCTCGTATAAAACATCCTTTTTCATTTTTATCACCCAGGATATTGTACAAGCTGGGCAAAAAAAATTCAAGCCGCATTGAGCCATTGGGTGCTTTCTACAGTGTTTTAGCCCGTTTATTGACTTATTTTTCCCGCAATGCTAATATCTTTATTATAAAGCAATTTGAATATAATCTTACATGGAATTAATATTCTGCTTAGAGGGAGATGTATAAGCTGAGTATATCAAATGTTATCTCGCTTCTGGGAGGCGTGGCCCTGTTCCTTTTCGGCATGACACTGATGGGAGACGGGCTGAAAAAGGTCGCCGGAAACAAGCTGGAGCTGGTGCTCTACCGGCTGTCGGGCACGCCCTTAAGAGGGCTGCTGCTGGGCACCGGAGTTACCGCCGTGATTCAGTCCTCCTCGGCCACCTCGGTGATGGTGGTGGGCTTTGTCAACTCCGGTATGATGAAGCTTAAGCAGGCAATCTCCATCATTCTGGGCGCTCTCATAGGAACCAGCGTCACGGGCTGGATCATCTGCCTCTCCAGCCTGGAAGGCAGCGGCTGGGTGTCTCTTTTATCCACTTCCACCATAACTGCTGTTGTGGCTGTGGCGGGAGTGGTATTAAGGATGTTCAGCTCAAAGCAGTCCAACCACCACCTGGGTGATATCATGCTGGGTTTTGCCGTGCTCATGTACGGCATGCAGGCCATGAGCGGTGCCGTAGCTCCCCTTAAAGACAGCCCCGCCTTTATAAGCCTGCTCACATCTTTCTCCAATCCACTGCTGGGCATACTGGTGGGCGCTATATTTACCAGTATTTTGCAGAGCGCCTCTGCTGCCGTGGGTATACTCCAGGCCCTGTCCATGACCGGAGCAATAAACTTTGCCGTGGCCTATCCCATCATCCTGGGTATTGCCATAGGCGCCGCGGTGCCGGTGCTGCTCTCGGCCCTGGGGGCAAAGGTAGACGGCCGGCGCACTGCCCTGGCCTACCTGGTCATTGAGCTGGCAGGGGTTATCATCTGCGGCGGAATCTTCTATAGCTTTGACTATTTTATGGATTTTGGCATCAAATACACCGTTCTGGATACCGTTGGCGTTGCGGCCTTGAATACAGTGTTTAGACTTGTAACGGCAGTTGTACTGCTGCCCTTTATAGACGGGCTCACCTGGATGGTCTCTGCCCTTGTGCCCCAAAGTGCTTTCCAGCGTGCCGCCGACAGCGAATTTGACCGTCTGGATCAGCGTTTCCTGCTTCACCCCGCCCTGGCCATTGAGCAAAGCCGCATGACCGTCAACTCCATGGCCCGTATTTCCAAGGAAAACGCCCTGGCCGCCTTGAATCAGCTGCAGCAATATGACGAGAGGGAAATAAGGGAGATCGGGCAGAGAGAGGATCTTGTGGATCAGTACGAGGACAGAATAGGCACCTATCTGGTCAAGCTGAATACCAGAGAGCTGAACCGGCAGCAAAATGAAAATGTGTCCAAAATACTTCATACTCTCAGCGATTTTGAGCGTATCAGCGACCATGCGCTGAACTTGGCCGAAGCCGCTCAGGAGATACACAGCAAGGCGCTGAGCTTTTCCGAAGAAGCCGCCCACGAGATGTTGGTACTCAGCTCTGCGGTGAGCGAAATACTTAGCCTGTCCTTTTCCGCCTTTACGGATGAAGACGAGAGCCTCGCCTATAAGGTCGAACCCCTGGAAGAACATATAGATATCCTCTGTGACGAGATGAAGCTGAGGCATGTGGAGCGGCTCCAGATCGGACACAGTTCTCTGTCCCAGGGCTTCGTATTCAACGACATTCTCACAAACTGTGAACGTATTGCAGACCACTGCTCCAATATTGCCATTGCCATGATCGAGCTGAGTTCCGACAACTACAGCACCCATGGCTATGTACTGGATCTGAAGGAGCATCGCTCCCATAACTTTGACATACTTTATTCCCAGTTTGCCGAGAAGTATAAAATATGACTCAATGCCTTGGAAGGTCGGGGATTTCTTCCCCGATTCTTTTTAGTCGTTCTGAGTAAAATTTTCCGTTATGTGAAAGAAATTCTTTGTTTTTAAGCGTTTTTTCTATATACAAAATATGCCTCTGTTGCTATAATAAAATTACTTCAGAATGTGATGGAGGGATACAGCGTGAAAGAACCCACTCTTGTTATTCTGGCCGCAGGCATGGGCAGCCGTTTTGGCGGCCTCAAGCAGATCACAGCCGTGGATGAACATGGCCATGCCATCATCGATTTTTCCCTGTATGACGCCTACAGGGCCGGTTTCCGCAAGGTAGTTTTTATCATCAAGCACGAGATTGAAGAAGATTTCAAGAATGCTATCGGCCGCCGGATGGAAAAGTATTTCGACGTAAAGTATGCCTATCAGCAGCTGGACAAGCTCCCCGCAGGCTATTCTGTCCCTCCCAGCCGCAGCAAGCCCTGGGGCACCGGCCACGCCGTGCTCTGCAGCAAAGAGCTTGTGGACGGTCCCTTTGCCGTCATCAACGCCGATGACTATTATGGACGCAGCGCCTATCAGTCCCTGTACGATTTCCTCTCTGCCGACAG
>ERZ827478.2265-NODE-2265-length-10319-cov-3.021337_pt1 | contig 10319 bp, 7 predicted proteins | sample MGYA00519705_ERZ827478 | MGnify/ENA primary metagenome ERZ827478 (study PRJEB31778, sample SAMEA3449318) | human gut metagenome | biome: human gut; feature: human-associated habitat; material: faeces | place: United Kingdom | collected 2010/2012 ... | reverse complement strand
AAAAAGATGGCTATCATCTATGACGGACAGGTTAAGATGGCTCACCTTGCAATCGTTGCAGGCTTCTCTGTAAATGGTGTTGCAAGACTTCATACAGAAATCCTGAAGAATCAGGAGTTAAAAGATTTCTATGAGATGATGCCAGAGAAATTTAATAACAAAACCAACGGTATCACTCAGAGACGTTTCCTTCTTCACGGAAACCAGAATCTTGCTGCATGGATCACAGACCATATTGGACCAGACTGGATCACAGATCTTTCCCAGATCAGCAAGCTGAAGGTATATGCTGACGATGAGAAGGCTCTTCAGGAGTTTATGAATATTAAATTCCAGAACAAACAGCGTCTTGCAAAATATATTCTGGAGCACAATGGTGTTGAAGTTGATCCTCACTCCATTTTCGATGTACAGGTTAAGAGACTTCATGAGTATAAGAGACAGCTTCTCAATATTCTTCATGTAATCTATCTGTACAACCAGATTAAATTACATCCGGAGATGGAATTCTATCCAAGAACCTTCATCTTTGGTGCAAAAGCAGCTGCCGGTTACAAAAATGCAAAACTGACGATTAAGCTGATCAACGCTGTAGCTGATGTGATCAACCATGATGCAAGTATTGACAACAAGCTGAAAGTTGTATTTATCGAAGATTATAAAGTATCCAATGCTGAGTGGATCTTTGCAGCAGCAGATGTCAGCGAGCAGATTTCTACTGCAAGTAAAGAAGCATCCGGAACCGGTAACATGAAATTTATGTTAAACGGTGCTGCAACAATTGGAACAATGGACGGTGCAAACGTAGAGATGGCTGAAGAAGTCGGCAAAGAGAATATGTTTATCTTTGGTATGAGTTCCGATGAAGTCATCGCGCATGAGCAGAACCGCGATTACAATCCGATGGATATCTTTAATCAGGATCAGGAAATCCGTCAGGTATTGATGCAGCTCATCAACGGATTCTATTCCGGAAATGATACAGAGCTGTTCCGTGATCTGTACAATTCACTGCTCAATACACAGTGCACACAGTTCGCTGATACTTACTTCTGCCTGAAAGACTTCCGTTCTTACGCAGAGGCTCAGGAGCGTGTGGAGAAAGCTTACAGAGATGAGAAAGGCTGGGCAAAACTCGTTATGCTGAATGTGGCACATGTTGGAAAATTCTCTTCTGACAGAACCATTCAGGAGTACGTAGATGATATCTGGCATCTTGATAAAGTAAAAGTAACTGTAACAGAGCAGTAAATTCGAGTTGAACATAGGTGAAACTTGGCGTGTGATTCTGATCAGTGTAAGCTGACGTATTCTTATTAGAATCACTGTGCATTTTAAGTTGGTATACTGTCTGCCGTACACAGAGTGCCCCATCCGATATAGGGATTGGGGTATTCCGTGAAGGCAGGCAGTTTTTTTGTGCCCCGAATCAGGTAAGCTTTTACTTTTTCACTGTACAGGTAGGGATCATTGCCTCGCACAATCCCCCATTCCATCAGCAGGGCACAGCTTCCAGTGACAAAAGGAGCGGCCATGGAAGTGCCGCTTTTGGATGTATAGCCACCGCCGGGAGCGGCAGAAATGATATTGACGCCGGGAGCTGCCAGATCCGGTTTGATCCGGTGCTCCATCCGGGTAAATCCACGCCCGGAAAAGGCGGCATAACTGTTGAAAGCAGCATTATAGGCACCTACCGAAATGACTTTGGCAGCAGTAGAGGGAATCGTGAGCGTAGTGGTTTCTGTCGGATATAAGAATCCGGTGCCGCTGCCGATTACGGACTCTCCCGGAAGCCACAGGTCATAGGAACCGGCGGTGATGCGGCGGGGATTAAGCGTCAGTTCCCAGATACCAGCATCTATGTAGCTTCCACGGGGGATAAAATCCAGATAGATTTCCTGACTGGTGCTGTAAGGGCTTGGTTTTCCGTAATACACCAGAAGTTCGGTCGTTCCGGCGGTAAATCGATAGGTGCCAAGCCGTTCCTGAAATGGTCCGACAATCGTGCCGTTCGGATGGCGCAGGGTTACTTCAATTTCATCCGCGTAAGATTTCCAGAGCTGAATATTCAGTCCGGATTCATAATCACTGACCGAAAATGGAATGGTGACGGGGGAACTATTTGTGAGAAATGATCCGGAAGTGTGAATCCGGGAAGCACCTTCGTTTCCGGTGCCGGTGATAATGCAGGACTTCCAATAAGAAGATACATTATCAAGGTAAGTTTCCAGCAGGGTTGCACCGTCATGGGAACCGTAATTATTGCCAAAACTTAAGTTAATGGCTACAGGCATCTGCCATGAAAACGCTTTTTGCAGGACATAATCTACCGCACGCATCAGTTCCGTAGTGCGGGGAAAACCATCCGGATCGGAAATGCCAAGTTTTACGATCAAAAGGGAACTTAGCGGGGCAACACCGCGGTACTGGCCGTTCGATGCACGTCCGTTTCCGGCAGCAATTCCGGCTACATGTGTGCCGTGGCCGGATAAGTCCCGGCTTGGGACAAGTTGGTATCGTTCCTGAGACGAGGGTGCCTGCAGGGCTTCGTTGATTTCAGCTTGCGTGAAAATGCGGTCGAGACTCTGATCCCAGAGTTCAAGGATCCGGGTGGTGCCGTCTGCGTTGCAGAAATCCGGGTGGGCGTAGTCAATGCCGGAGTCGATGATGGCAGTGATGATACCGGAACCATAGAGATTGTTTCGTTCTGGAGCAGGTGTTGTCTGAAGTGGCGTGATACAGGAAGCCGATCGCCCGCTATTGACAGCAAAAAAGAGCCGTTTCGGTTTTTCCATGTATTCAATTTCCGGGCGTTCTGATAAGGCATCCAGAAGATCGGCAGGTACTGTCAGAATGCCATATCCATTTAATAACGGATGGATCGTGATCTGTGGAAACAGCTCCGGAAGCAGATCAAAGCCACCGGAGGCTTTCACAATCACTTCCCAGCTGCGGGAAGCAGTATCATATCCAACATTCAGTTCTAAAGATTTTTCGCGTTCTTCCGGTGTGGCGTTCAATGCCAGATTCAGGAGATTTTCTAATTTTTCATTATTCATGATAGCAGATTCCTTTCCTAAAAGTTTTAGAAACTGTAATCATATGATTTGGGTGTCAAAACACCCAAATCTTGATTATACGGATTGCTCCGTGCTTTCATATTATTGTATATGTGCAAAATGTAGAAAATACATCCGGAGCAAGATTATTTTGAAAGAAATGTATCGTCTACATCCCTTGAATTTAGCGGGAAAACTCTGACTTTTTTTCTTGTGAAAATTTTTCGTCAATATGCACAACGCCAAAAAAACGGGTATACATCAATTGACAGTGATATTACTGTAGAATATAATTTGCACTATATTAATCGTTTCGTATTGGCCAGTAATCAGACGATAGTAAAAACTTACAGGAAGGCAGCAAGGAGAAAAAGTTTATGAAAACAAAATTGCAGAAATATTTTCCGGATTTAATTCGAAGCAGGGAAGCGGTGGAACATGAAATTGCTCAAAGAACAGGATTGACCTTGATTTATAATAGCTGGACAAAAGAGCGACAGCAGGAATTTTTAGACTTTTGCACAGGAGTCAAAGGAATTAATGTAATGTATGATTTTGTGAGTAAATCTGTTTTAAATCCTGATGCGGCACCGGAACGTTTGAATGATCTGTTATCTGTTTTATTGAAACAAAAAGTCAGAATTAAAAGTGTTCTTCCATTGGAGGGAGGACATATCGCAGATGATCAGACACTTGTCATTATGGACTTGTTGGTAGAACTGGAAGATGGAAGACTGGCTGATTTTGAAATTCAGAAAATAGGATATAAATTTCCGGGAGAGCGTGCTGCATGCTATGTAGCTGATTTATTACTGCGTCAGTATAAGAGAATTCGTAGTCAGAGTAAAAAGAATATTTTGAATTATCATGATATTAAGGATGTATATGCGATTGTTTTATTTGAAAGAAGTTCAAAAGAATTTCATGAATTTCCAAATGTTTATCTACATCGTTTTAAACAAAAATCTGACAGTGGATTAGAATTGAATCTTTTACAGAATTTTATTTTTATTCCGCTTGACATCTATCAGAAAATTCAGCACAATAAAGGTGAAAATGACAACAAGTTAATTGAAACCCGGTTGGATGCATGGCTGAATTTTTTTAGTAGTGATGATCCGGAAATTATCATAGAAATATGTGAAAAATATCCGGATTTTAAGGAAATGTATCAGGAAATCTATGTGATCTGCCGGAATCTGGAGGGCGTGATGACAATGTTTTCAGAAGAATTGAGACAGTTGGATAAGAATACAGTACGTTTGATGATTGATGATCTGCAAAATGAGTTGGATCAGGCGCAGGGAATGTTGGATTTGACGCAGGAAGAACTGGATCAGAAAAACGAAGAACTGGATCAGAAGAACGAAGAACTGAATCAGAGAAACGAAGAGTTAGATCAGGTAAAAAGAGAAGCCGCACAGAGTGCAAAGCGCGGAGAATTAACGACTCTGATAAGACAATGCGTTAAAAAATTACAAAAGGGTATTTCTGCGGCAGACATTGCAGACACGTTGGAAGAGGATTTTTCCGTAATTCAGAGTATTTGCAATATAGCAGAAAAATATGCACCGGAGTACGAAGTTGAAAAAATATGTAACGAAGTGGAAAACATGCTGTGAAATCGATGTTTTGTGGAGCCTGAGGCATTCGAGGATTGCATAAAAGTGTAGCAGTGGAGCAATCCTGATATGTGAATAAGTATTTATGTGTTGACGTGTGAAAAAATATGGTAAATGTAATTAGGTGTTAGAAACAACTAAAAAAGAATCCTGAGAAAAGGGGGTTCTTTTTTATTAATACAAAGTTGTACATATCTAATCTGAAAGAGATGAGTATATATGAATGATGTGGCACTGGTTACATTCAGCAGCTTTGATAGCGGACGGCATCCATCGGGAAAGAGACAGCAAGAGCGATTTTGTCATGGATTTGTACTTGGATTGCTGGCAGAACTTCGGGACCGGTATGTGTTGAAGGAAAAATAGTATTGATCGGGGGACGATAAAGAATGAATATAAAAATCATAGACGAAAAAGAACAATTTGCACAGTGTGAAACATTTGAAATCACACATCTTTTATGGGGGACAAAAGCAATTCCAAAAACATATGGAAAAATTGCCTGTTGGAAAGAGCATGGATTTCTGGTGGAAATGACCTGTGAAGAAGCAGATCCGCTCCGGACCTATCTCAAAATGAATGATCCGGTGAGCCAGGACAGTGGAATGGAGGCATTTCTTGGTTTCTGGTCAGAAGAGACACCTTTGTATGTCAATGTGGAGATGAATGCAAACGGAGCCACATTGATACAGTCTGGGACAGAGCGTACGGATCGGACATTTTTCACAGAAGAGCAGATCAGAATTTGTCAGCCGCAGGCGGTCATTGAAAAGAATTGCTGGAAAATCTGTTTCTTTCTGCCGTTAGAACTGCTGGAAGAAATTGGTGGTCCGATTCCGCAAATTGCCGGTACAAAAATTGCCTGTAATTTTTACAAAGTGTGTGAAGGCGGTAATGCCGAACAGATTCATTATGCAAGTTATTCGCCGGTAGATGTGCCGGAACCGGATTTTCATAGGCCGGAATTTTTTGAAACCGGAGAATTGCAATAAATCTGCATGGAAGAACAGTAAATTCAGATTGAAGCGGATGAAATCAGTAAATAAAAAGAATAAAATCCTTGTATCGGTAATGATATAGCTGAAAAATGTGCTATTTATAGCTTTTCTTATGAAAGTTATGATAGCACATTTTGATATTTTACTATAGGACATATTTTGCTATGTGCCGTTGTGTTTCTGGAAACGCAATGTTATACTGATAATAATACAGAAAGGCAGGTGCAGCACTGAGATGACAAAAACAGTCAGTATAGGAAAACAGGATTTTGCGAGTCTGAGAGAACAGAACAGTTTTTATATTGATAAAACGGACTTGATCCGGGTATGGTGGGAATCACAGGATGATATTACATTGATCACACGTCCGCGCCGTTTTGGAAAAACTCTGAATATGGATATGCTAAAATGTTTTTTCTCAAATCAGTATGCTGACAGAGGAGATTTGTTTGAAGGTCTTTCTATCTGGACCGAAGAAAAATGGAGGGGATTGCAGGGCACGTATCCTGTACTTTTCCTGAGTTTTGCGGCAGTGAAAGCAGATCAGTTATCAGAGGTGAAAAAACAGATCAATATGCAGATTGCACGGTTATATGAGGAACACCGCTATCTTCTGGATGGAAATTTGCTTAGTGAAAATGAGAAAGCAATGTATCGAAACGTATCGATGTATGATGGATATGATACGCCCATGCAGGAGGCATATGTACACGGTTATTGGGATACGTTTACCTCTTTTTTGAGAAGTCTTTTCAATGCGACATTCAAATCAAATCCATATCTGGAACGTGCAGTTTTGACAGGAATCACACGGGTATCAAAGCAGTCTATTTTTTCTGATCTGAATAATTTGAATGTGATCACGACAACGTCGGATGAATATGCCACTTATTTTGGTTTCACAGAACAGGAAGTATTTCAGGCATTGGAAGAATTTGGCCTGGCAGATAAAAAAGAACTGGTGAAACAGTGGTATGATGGATTTACATTTGGTAATCATACGAATATTTATAATCCATGGTCAATCACAAATTATCTGGATAAAAAGAAAATCGGGGCGTACTGGGCGGCGACCAGTTCCAACACGCTGATCAACAGCCTGATTCAGCAATCAGCAACCGATATGAAAGAAAAAATGGAAATTCTTTTGCAGGAAAAAGAGATTTTGGTTACCTTTGATGAACAGATTGTTTTCGAACAGTTACAGCAGGATAAAAATGCAATTTGGAGTCTGCTGCTTGCCAGTGGATATCTGAAAGTGTTGGAAGTGGAACAACGTGGCATTTTGTTGGAACCGTGGTATCATCTGAAAATCACAAATCTGGAAACACTTGGAATGTTTACCGGAATGTTTAAAAGCTGGTTTTCGGCTTCAGATTGTAATTATAATGCGTTTGTTCAGGCATTGCTGCAGGGAAATCTGAAAGAGATGAATGTATATATGAATGATGTGGCACAGGTTACATTCAGCAGCTTTGATACCGGACGGCATCCATCGGGAAAGAGACAGCAAGAGCGATTTTGTCATGGATTTGTACTTGGATTGCTGGCAGAACTTCGGGACCGGTATGTGTTGAAGGAAAAATAGTATTGATCGGGGGACGATAAAGAATGAATATAAAAATCATAGACGAAAAAGAACAATTTGCACAGTGTGAAACATTTGAAATCACACATCTTTTATGGGGGACAAAAGCAATTCCAAAAACATATGGAAAAATTGCCTGTTGGAAAGAGCATGGATTTCTGGTGGAAATGACCTGTGAAGAAGCAGATCCGCTCCGGACCTATCTCAAAATGAATGATCCGGTGAGCCAGGACAGTGGAATGGAGGCATTTCTTGGTTTCTGGTCAGAAGAGACACCTTTGTATGTCAATGTGGAGATGAATGCAAACGGAGCCACATTGATACAGTCTGGGACAGAGCGTACGGATCGGACATTTTTCACAGAAGAGCAGATCAGAATTTGTCAGCCGCAGGCGGTCATTGAAAAGAATTGCTGGAAAATCTGTTTCTTTCTGCCGTTAGAACTGCTGGAAGAAATTGGTGGTCCGATTCCGCAAATTGCCGGTACAAAAATTGCCTGTAATTTTTACAAAGTGTGTGAAGGCGGTAATGCCGAACAGATTCATTATGCAAGTTATTCGCCGGTAGATGTGCCGGAACCGGATTTTCATAGGCCGGAATTTTTTGAAACCGGAGAATTGCAATAAATCTGCATGGAAGAACAGTAAATTCAGATTGAAAAAATAAGGTGGACAGCGATGAAGAGATTGCCAATAGGAATTGAAGATTTTGAAAAAATCCGACAGGAAGATTATTACTATGTGGATAAAACAGGTATGATTGGGGATATTATCCGAAATGGCGCAGAGGTGACATTGTTTACAAGACCACTCAGATTTGGTAAATCATTGAATATGAGCATGTTGGAACAATTTTTTTCCCTGAACGGAAAACCAGAATTGTTTGAAGGACTTCAGATCATGGGAGAACCAGAATTGTGTCAAAAATATATGGGACAGTATCCGGTGATATCACTGAGTTTAAAAGGAATCAATGCGGTTTCTTATGAAACTGCTTTTAAAATTGCTGTACGGGGAATCAATGAGAGTGCAGCTATGGTTGATTATCTGGAACAAAGTGAAAGATTAACAAAAAATGATAAAGAATCTTATCGTGAATTATTAAAACGTGACATGGACGAGGCAGAATTTTATGTCAGTCTGAGAGAATTGTCAAGGCTGCTGGCAAAGCATTTTGATAAAAAAGTTATTATTTTAATCGATGAATATGATGTGCCGCTGGCGAAGGCATATGAAAACGGATATTATGATCAGATGATCTTTACGATGCGGAATTTTCTGGAACAGGCATTAAAAACAAACAGAAATCTTCAGTTTGCGGTTTTAACCGGATGTATGAGGATTTCCCGGGAAAGCATTTTTACCGGTCTGAATAATTTTCAGGTTCTGTCCATATCGGATGTAGGATTTGATGAGTATTTTGGCTTTACGGATAATGAGGTCAGACAGTTACTGTGCTATTATAGACAGGAGCAGTCATATAGGAGCATTCGAGAATGGTATGACGGATATCGTTTTGGAAATGTGGATGTATATTGCCCGTGGGATGTGCTGAACCATTGCCAGAAATTGCTGGCAGATCCATCGGTACAACCACAGAATTACTGGATTAATACAAGCAGTAATGATGTGGTGCGCAGATTTATTGAAAAGTCGGACAGTGGAATGACGAGACAGGAAATAGAGGCACTGATTGCCGGAGAAGAGATAGAAAAAGAAATCTGTCAGGAACTGACCTATCAGGATATGTATGCCAATATTGAAAATATATGGAGTGTGCTGTTTATGACAGGTTACCTGACTTACCATGGGAAACCGGAAAATAACCGGTTTTGTCTTGCAATTCCGAATCTTGAAATTCGAAATATTTTTACAACACAGATTATGGAATATTTTCGGAAAAATGTACAGGCAGATGGGAAAACACTGAAAAGTTTTTGTGATGCACTGGAGCAAGGTGATGCCGAAACAGTGGAAGAAATTCTACAACAGTATCTGAAAAAAACGATTAGTATCCGTGATACATTTGTACAAAAGCAGATGAAAGAAAACTTTTACCATGGCATTCTGCTTGGAATTCTTGGTATTAAAGAACGATGGGCGGTTTCATCGAATCGGGAAAGCGGTGATGGATACAGCGATATTGTTGTAGAGACGGAAAATTCGGAGAAAGGAATGATTCTGGAACTGAAGTATGCTCAGGATGGAAATCTGGAGCAGGCCTGCAGGAAAGCACTTGCTCAGACCACAGAGGTTCATTATGCAGAAATATTAGAAGATCAGGGGATTAATGAGATTTTGTGTTACGGAATTGCTTTTTATAAAAAACGCTGTATGGTAATGTGTAAAAAGCAGAAATCGACTGTATTCATGAGCAAGTAGCGAAAGCGGATTGCGAATGTCCGCTTTACAATGTAAGTTCACCAGATGGTTAAGTGAAGTCAGAAGCACAGAATCTTCTTGCGAAAAAAATACTTATATAGTAAAATATATCAGAAATGCGCAGGAGACATACAGTAATTTTCTGTATGAAGGTAAATCAGAAGAGGGATAAAGAATGAATAAAAAATTATACAAATCAGAGGACAATAAAGTATTGTGTGGCGTATGCGGCGGTCTTGGAGAGTTTCTTGGTATCGATCCGACGATCATCCGACTGATCTGGGTGGTACTTGCATTTGCAGCAGGAAGCGGATTACTGATCTATCTTCTGGCAGCGGTTATTATTCCGAGAAGACCACTGGACTAAGATATGCTGTTTTCGTTCGTGCATTGATATGATGATGCTGCAGAAAAAATAGCAGGCAACATGCATGAAAAGTGTATGAAAATTAAAAAATATGAGCAGTGAGAGGACAAAAGTCTTTTCACTGCTCTTTGCGTTTACTGGAAAACCAAGAAAAACGCTAGGATATAAAAACCAAAATCCGATATGGGAATAAAAAATTCCGAAAAAGACGGAATGGAATGATTAAAAAAACAGAAAGAGAGAAACAAGATGCTGGAATTGAAAAATGTGTCCAATCATCACAGAAAACACAGCCGTCATAAGC
>ERZ827478.2262-NODE-2262-length-10325-cov-6.062415_pt1 | contig 10325 bp, 11 predicted proteins | sample MGYA00519705_ERZ827478 | MGnify/ENA primary metagenome ERZ827478 (study PRJEB31778, sample SAMEA3449318) | human gut metagenome | biome: human gut; feature: human-associated habitat; material: faeces | place: United Kingdom | collected 2010/2012 ... | reverse complement strand
GCCGTGCCGCAGCTGCCGGAGCGGTGCTTAAGCCGCAAGGCGGGAATTGTGCGGTATTGCCCTATCCTCACTCCCCTTTTGGTGAGCGGCTAGCCTGCAATTCGACGTATTATTGAGGTTACCATTTCTATCCACACTCTCCTTGCAGAGAGCGATACGTTGGGGGCAACCAAGGCCGATGCGGCATTTCTATCCACACCCTCTCACAGGGAATGACTGGCATTTATTCATGGCTCTGGTAATGTTACACAAACTTTTACCGATGTTTGTGAACAGAAAAACAATCGTACTGGGCACTGGCATGGCATTTTTGCTGGCTCAAACACTCGTGCATTTATTTCATGTTCTGCTTCTGCTATTTTGTGCAGGCAATGCTTATTTCATCAGTTTCTGCAGCGTTTTCAGCAGCTCATCCACAACTTCGTCATTCCCGGCACGGATACCATCCGCCACACAGGTGCGGATATGGTTTGCCAGCAGCTCACGGTTGAACGCGTTCATCGCCGCCGTTACCGCCGCCGACTGCACCAGAATATCCGGACAATACACTTCGTTTTCCACCATCCCACGGATGCCCCGAATCTGCCCTTCGATCCGGTTCAGTCTGTGGACCAGGCTTTTATACTCTTCTTCACTGCGATGCTTTGTTTTGTGTACACAGCAGCAACACGGTTCCTTCTTTTCGTTTTCCTGCATTATGTTACCCTCCCATCACATGCAAGGTACCCCGGCGGGGTATATTCACTATATACCCCGCCGGGGTACCTTGTCAAGTAGATAATATAATATTTTTATATTATTTTATGCGAGAGTTTTTTATAGCAATTTTTAAAATTAAAGCGGATATCCGCATGAACAAAACCACCCTGAACAGTCAGAAAGAGAAACATTCCATGCTCTCCTTGCGGAGAGCGACCCTGGAAGCATTATGCTTTGCCATAATCACCCCAGGCAAAGTTACTTTTCCCTGCAAGATGTTGCAGTCTTTTTAAAAAACGATTTCATCGGCACAATGTCAATCGTTACAAATCAAGGTAAAGTCTGAACGATTTCCAAAACATCCCGCTTTGATTACGATGCAGCTTTTGCAGAACTGCGCAAATATCGCGGTGCAGCGGAAAAGGAATGGGATGATGTTATTGACAACTTCTTGAAAAACGGCTATACTTACGGTATAGGAAGGAGTTGATGCCATATGTTGGATGGAGATAAGCTCTCTTGGGAAGAAGGCTGGGCTTATATTGAGAAAGCATATGAGGAAGGCAAGAAACTCCGCGAAGAACGACAAAAACAAACCGAAACAACACAAAAATAATGCAACTTGAACCACGATGCACGCGCACCGTGGTTTTTGTTTACCCATTTTTAGCACGATGCAGACCGCACCGTGCTTTTATTATGCCCATTTTGCCCGCATGAGGACGGAACGGGCACCATCACAGCGGGCAGTGCGTACCCTGTCCACAACCGGACGCAGACGGAGAACTGCGTCACCAAACCGAGGTTTTACCCACAGAAAGGAGTTTCCACCATGAAACGCGAAGACGTAAAGAACAAGATCACCGGCATTACCGAGGAGCAGCCGAACTGGCTCATGCAGGAGAACGGCAGCGATATCACCCGGGAGAAATTTCTATCCACGCTCTCCTTGCGGAGAGCGACAGCCAGCGCAACGCCAATCACCGCGCAAATCGTGGATTTCTATCCACGCTCTCCTTGCGGAGAGCGACTAACCATTCCGCATTTATTTTGACTGTCTTTCGCCGATTTCTATCCACGCTCTCCTTGCGGAGAGCGACTGATAATAAGACAACACAGCACGCCGAATAGCAGCAATTTCTATCCACGCTCTCCTTGCGGAGAGCGACATTGTAATTTTTCGCAAAAAAAACACCCCCTCACAATTTCTATCCACGCTCTCCTTGCGGAGAGCGACTGGCTTCAGATATTTCTATATTATCAAGATAACAGATTTCTATCCACGCTCTCCTTGCGGAGAGCGACGGTGGCTCCGTTGCTGGCAACTGGCGGCCCGCGATATTTCTATCCACGCTCTCCTTGCGGAGAGCGACTCTTTGGGTTTACTTGGTTGGCTTCGTGTTCTATTTCTATCCACGCTCTCCTTGCGGAGAGCGACGCACGGCAGACGGATCATTACCACAAACGAGCAGAATTTCTATCCACGCTCTCCTTGCGGAGAGCGACTGGGAGCGACCCAACAATAGCAGTCAGCAGGTCTCATTTCTATCCACGCTCTCCTTGCGGAGAGCGACAACACGCCTGTATTCCTTGTTATTCTTGATAACGATTTCTATCCACGCTCTCCTTGCGGAGAGCGACTTCTGCACACCGTTTACAAGCTGCGCCTGTGCATAATTTCTATCCACGCTCTCCTTGCGGAGAGCGACACCAATGTAAGAATTGCGAGTAACTTCTAACACGCATTTCTATCCACGCTCTCCTTGCGGAGAGCGACGCCGTTTTTCGTCCGTCATATTCTCGGCGTATGTATTTCTATCCACGCTCTCCTTGCGGAGAGCGACGTGTTACAGTCTTAGGCATTCAGCATAAGGTCGGTATTTCTATCCACGCTCTCCTTGCGGAGAGCGACTTGCTGCACTGGCCGATATTTACGGCGATGCAATATTTCTATCCACGCTCTCCTTGCGGAGAGCGACTGCTGCCTTTTGCACCGATATACTGCACAGGGCCGATTTCTATCCACGCTCTCCTTGCGGAGAGCGACCAGTGCAGATTGTAATTATCGTAGTGTACGCCCTATTTCTATCCACGCTCTCCTTGCGGAGAGCGACGCCGTCAAGTTAAAATCTCACGTTTCACGGTTATTTCTATCCACGCTCTCCTTGCGGAGAGCGACATTTTCGGCCTTTTTTGTTTTTTGAAAAATTCAGATTTCTATCCACGCTCTCCTTGCGGAGAGCGACCGTTTGCAGGCAGTAAAGAACCCGCTCAAAGCCAATTTCTATCCACGCTCTCCTTGCGGAGAGCGACCGCATGGGGGCGAATAAATGGTTAAGATTTGCACTATTTCTATCCACGCTCTCCTTGCGGAGAGCGACATAACTGCATTGACGGCCATTGCAGCGGGTGCGGAATTTCTATCCACGCTCTCCTTGCGGAGAGCGACAACAAACAGGACGCGATTGAGTTGTGGAATAACAATTTCTATCCACGCTCTCCTTGCGGAGAGCGACTACCCGGATAGCGCAGTCGAATACGAGCTGCCCAAATTTCTATCCACGCTCTCCTTGCGGAGAGCGACGCAGATTGGTAAGGAGTGAGACTATGGATATAGTTATTTCTATCCACGCTCTCCTTGCGGAGAGCGACATTTGTGCTCCCTCCAAAACCCTGAAATCTGTTTATTTCTATCCACGCTCTCCTTGCGGAGAGCGACAAGCGGGAAAGTAGAGGGGAATAAAGCCCAAAAGAGATTTCTATCCACGCTCTCCTTGCGGAGAGCGACTGTATCAACACAAATAGAGACTTCATCGGGATAGAATTTCTATCCACGCTCTCCTTGCGGAGAGCGACTCAAACTGGGCCAGCTGAACCTTGTGTTTCACAAATTTCTATCCACGCTCTCCTTGCGGAGAGCGACCACGCCCAGCGCATCGCACCGACCCATGCAAAAAATTTCTATCCACGCTCTCCTTGCGGAGAGCGACTGCCGCGTTCTCGCTCCGGTAGCTCGCTGCACGGGTATTTCTATCCACGCTCTCCTTGCGGAGAGCGACTGTACAACGTTGACGGTTATTTTGTGTTAATTTTATTTCTATCCACGCTCTCCTTGCGGAGAGCGACCCCGCAACGGAGAGCGCCGCCCAAACAGCCGGGAAATTTCTATCCACGCTCTCCTTGCGGAGAGCGACTACTGGGCGCAAAACGCCGTCCTTGCATGGGCCGAATTTCTATCCACGCTCTCCTTGCGGAGAGCGACGCATCAAGGTTTCACCTCCGTGCTACATTCAGTATTTCTATCCACGCTCTCCTTGCGGAGAGCGACAAACGCCGGATGCTATTGCAAGCACAAGCGCCACGAAATTTCTATCCACGCTCTCCTTGCGGAGAGCGACCTTTGCAAAATGTGATGTATTCATCAACGCAGTTAATATTTCTATCCACGCTCTCCTTGCGGAGAGCGACAAGAAAACCCACGGCGATAGCAAATACGCCAAAATTTCTATCCACGCTCTCCTTGCGGAGAGCGACTGGCGGGGCGCTGTCGCGTTGTGACAGTGTTCTACATATTTCTATCCACGCTCTCCTTGCGGAGAGCGACCAAAAGCCGCTATGATCGTATGTGGCAAAAGTTCTGGCATTTCTATCCACGCTCTCCTTGCGGAGAGCGACATGTTCCAACGATGCTATTCGCCTAAAAACAAAATTTCTATCCACGCTCTCCTTGCGGAGAGCGACAAAACATGGCGTATGTAGAGGAGGTATCAGAATATTTCTATCCACGCTCTCCTTGCGGAGAGCGACGGGAACAGCTTTACACAGCAATCTTTTCCAGATGGATTTCTATCCACGCTCTCCTTGCGGAGAGCGACTTAATTATAAAAAAATAGACGTAAAAACGTGCGACACATTTCTATCCACGCTCTCCTTGCGGAGAGCGACAACAGCTTTTCTACTTCTTTCTTGGGGTCTCCCTATTTCTATCCACGCTCTCCTTGCGGAGAGCGACCCAAACCTATTGATTGAGCTTAAAAAGCAGCGTTATTTCTATCCACGCTCTCCTTGCGGAGAGCGACAATGCCAACAATCACGGGGATCATGTATTCGGACAATTTCTATCCACGCTCTCCTTGCGGAGAGCGACTCTGTTCCAGGCTTTTGCAGAAGCCGATTGCTCATTTCTATCCACGCTCTCCTTGCGGAGAGCGACACAGAATGGAGCACCCTACCCGAAGACAATAAAAAATTTCTATCCACGCTCTCCTTGCGGAGAGCGACGATATTCAATACACTGCAAATCATTGTAGACGGGTATTTCTATCCACGCTCTCCTTGCGGAGAGCGACGCTATACTACAACGCCGGAATACGACCCATACGATAATTTCTATCCACGCTCTCCTTGCGGAGAGCGACCCCTGGGTGGCGTAAAGATTGGCAGCAATATTACAGTATTTCTATCCACGCTCTCCTTGCGGAGAGCGACCAGTGCCGACTTTGTAGAGATAGACGACTTTAAGATTTCTATCCACGCTCTCCTTGCGGAGAGCGACAACTAAGTTTTCTAAGAATGTAAAGAGTAAACTTAATTTCTATCCACGCTCTCCTTGCGGAGAGCGACTATTGAGGGGGGGCGAGTCGTAACAATGGACGGCAATTTCTATCCACGCTCTCCTTGCGGAGAGCGACTAGACATGTACAAGCCAAAGCGCTTTGCCACACTGATTTCTATCCACGCTCTCCTTGCGGAGAGCGACGGCGCGCATTGTTTATGACAAGCCCGATTGAACGGATTTCTATCCACGCTCTCCTTGCGGAGAGCGACCAGATAAGGCTTGCAATTTGTTCAACGGTTAAATCACGATTTCTATCCACGCTCTCCTTGCGGAGAGCGACCACCCCAGAAAATCAAAGCTGCCTATCATAGCCATTTCTATCCACGCTCTCCTTGCGGAGAGCGACCGTTCCCCTCTGCGATCAAGCTCCTTGCAAAGCAGATTTCTATCCACGCTCTCCTTGCGGAGAGCGACGCTAGAGAGCTTAATATTTCGTCCGCAACACTTAGATTTCTATCCACGCTCTCCTTGCGGAGAGCGACTGCAGAATATTCTTTTCAGCCGCAGGCGATCTTATTTCTATCCACGCTCTCCTTGCGGAGAGCGACCACTTGCCGTTGTGATAGGTGCCGTGATGACTACTGATTTCTATCCACGCTCTCCTTGCGGAGAGCGACGCGGGTTTCACTTTTTGCGCCCAGGGCGCGGGATCAATTTCTATCCACGCTCTCCTTGCGGAGAGCGACTGTTCCATGACGGGATGCTTAAATACCGTGACGCGATTTCTATCCACGCTCTCCTTGCGGAGAGCGACCCCGCTCAAAAACGCTATCACGGCAACCCCGCAGCAGATTTCTATCCACGCTCTCCTTGCGGAGAGCGACATGATTGCATGGAGCCCGGACAGGCAGACCCGAGCATTTCTATCCACGCTCTCCTTGCGGAGAGCGACCACTGGTACCACATGAGCAAAAATGCCGCAATCGATTTCTATCCACGCTCTCCTTGCGGAGAGCGACAAAGCCCCGTGTACCATCATTGACCCCGAAATTATTTCTATCCACGCTCTCCTTGCGGAGAGCGACCTCGCAGTGCCGCACCTTAGCAAGCGGGATATACGATTTCTATCCACGCTCTCCTTGCGGAGAGCGACAACTTCTGCCTGATGGTATATTAAAAGGAGATGGCATTTCTATCCACGCTCTCCTTGCGGAGAGCGACGGCATCAACCACGGCAAACGAGGCACTGCAAAAAGTATTTCTATCCACGCTCTCCTTGCGGAGAGCGACCCAGCAGCGTAAACATGCGTTTGAGCGACTGATATTTCTATCCACGCTCTCCTTGCGGAGAGCGACTCGGTTGCGGTTGACCGTCTCGTATATGTTTGCAATTTCTATCCACGCTCTCCTTGCGGAGAGCGACGGCGTACCGGGTCCAGCTGGGCAACATAGTTTCAATTTCTATCCACGCTCTCCTTGCGGAGAGCGACTGTTCAGCGGGGACCACGGCCACATGAGCGGGGACATTTCTATCCACGCTCTCCTTGCGGAGAGCGACCCAGTTTGTTGATCTTGGAGTCATCCGCGAAAATATTTCTATCCACGCTCTCCTTGCGGAGAGCGACAACTGTTGGCCGTATCTGTCTTCATTAACGCGGAATTTCTATCCACGCTCTCCTTGCGGAGAGCGACCCATCCACAACGCGGAGATTAACAAACATAATAATTTCTATCCACGCTCTCCTTGCGGAGAGCGACAAGGCTGATAGCGTGACAAAGTGGACGGCTACTTGATTTCTATCCACGCTCTCCTTGCGGAGAGCGACGGTAACAAGTGTTGCAAGGGTAGCAACGACAGTGGATTTCTATCCACGCTCTCCTTGCGGAGAGCGACCGATACAGGCAAACATCTGAAAGTTATAAAGATATTTCTATCCACGCTCTCCTTGCGGAGAGCGACCAAATTTTAGATGATATGTCAGGAGCAACGTACCATTTCTATCCACGCTCTCCTTGCGGAGAGCGACGGTATTGGCCTTGTGTTCATGTGGTGGGGCGTTCGATTTCTATCCACGCTCTCCTTGCGGAGAGCGACTGCATGAGCGAGGAAGTATCATATAGCATAATAATATTTCTATCCACGCTCTCCTTGCGGAGAGCGACCGGTTAAACTCTTTCGGCAAAATTACGAGTGTTTTATTTCTATCCACGCTCTCCTTGCGGAGAGCGACCAGCAAAAAAGCGGCGATGGGAAATCCTACGTTAATTTCTATCCACGCTCTCCTTGCGGAGAGCGACTATCCGAAAGGGTACCGCTGGCAGAATCAACGGCAATTTCTATCCACGCTCTCCTTGCGGAGAGCGACGCCAGAAATACATCAATAGCCGGGCGGACTACATCATTTCTATCCACGCTCTCCTTGCGGAGAGCGACTGGCGGCGGTCTGTAAAGTTATTTCGCCAGAATTATATTTCTATCCACGCTCTCCTTGCGGAGAGCGACCATTTTGACAATTACAATTTGCACTGCGTCGAAATTTCTATCCACGCTCTCCTTGCGGAGAGCGACAGTAACGAGAGTAGCGAGCACACCAACAACGGTGATTTCTATCCACGCTCTCCTTGCGGAGAGCGACAGCCGTCCAAAACACGCAAATTGACGAACATAATGATTTCTATCCACGCTCTCCTTGCGGAGAGCGACTGTTACAGTCTTAGGTATTCAGCATAGAGTTGGCATTTCTATCCACGCTCTCCTTGCGGAGAGCGACTTTCGGCGCCGGATCCGAAAGCGGAATAAGATCCGATTTCTATCCACGCTCTCCTTGCGGAGAGCGACGTGTTACAGTCTTAGGTATTCAGCATCGTGTTGGCATTTCTATCCACGCTCTCCTTGCGGAGAGCGACAAGCCAACAGCCGCGCGGAACAACAAGTACAACGTATTTCTATCCACGCTCTCCTTGCGGAGAGCGACAAGACGCGAAGCGAGCGAATCAATCGGGACATTGCATTTCTATCCACGCTCTCCTTGCGGAGAGCGACATGTCCGCTGTTTTTCTCCTGCTGGCTGCTGGCGCATTTCTATCCACGCTCTCCTTGCGGAGAGCGACCATTTTGACAACTACAATTTGCACTGTGTCGAAATTTCTATCCACGCTCTCCTTGCGGAGAGCGACACCGGTCAGCAATCGAAAACCAGTACAGTGCAGAGATTTCTATCCACGCTCTCCTTGCGGAGAGCGACAGCGTCAAAAGCTTTTTGCGCAACGGATTTTTTCTGATTTCTATCCACGCTCTCCTTGCGGAGAGCGACACGGGCGTATCAACGACATTTCACGCTTGATGAAAATTTCTATCCACGCTCTCCTTGCGGAGAGCGACCGATTTTTGCCGTTCGGCCCTATGACGCGCCCATATTTCTATCCACGCTCTCCTTGCGGAGAGCGACTCACTATGGTTGGAGTTGGTACGACGATTTCACGATTTCTATCCACGCTCTCCTTGCGGAGAGCGACCCACCGGAGCATGTGACGGAAGCAATTCCGATTTTATTTCTATCCACGCTCTCCTTGCGGAGAGCGACGCTTCTTTTGCAGGGCTTTGCAAAACAAATTTCCCATTTCTATCCACGCTCTCCTTGCGGAGAGCGACATCTGGTTGGACAGATGGAGGACAAACGAGGACCAATTTCTATCCACGCTCTCCTTGCGGAGAGCGACAGGTCGGGATCCCAAACACCAACACGAGCAAAAAAATTTCTATCCACGCTCTCCTTGCGGAGAGCGACACTAGCATATTGCACAAAATTTTAGCGGATTGGGGATTTCTATCCACGCTCTCCTTGCGGAGAGCGACGGCTGCGCAGGGTGCCCATTTGGCAGCAGGTTTATTTCTATCCACGCTCTCCTTGCGGAGAGCGACTTTTGGCTGAATGCCTTTGTGAGCCAGTGGGCTACATGATTTCTATCCACGCTCTCCTTGCGGAGAGCGACGCGATTGATGCCGCTGCCATAACGGACGCTGCTGAAATTTCTATCCACGCTCTCCTTGCGGAGAGCGACACGACTTTTACTGATTTTATCCACTTTGTACACGCAATTTCTATCCACGCTCTCCTTGCGGAGAGCGACGTGGATTGGCCCTGTGCAGGGTACGCTTGACCCCAAATTTCTATCCACGCTCTCCTTGCGGAGAGCGACGCTGAAAACATCGGCTTGCAATGCTGAACCAATGCAATTTCTATCCACGCTCTCCTTGCGGAGAGCGACTCTTTAGTACGCGCGTACTAAGAGAAATTATAGGATTTCTATCCACGCTCTCCTTGCGGAGAGCGACAACCTGCGGCCTTTCAACTTCGCCAGCACGGAAATTTCTATCCACGCTCTCCTTGCGGAGAGCGACGCATTATGCCGGGGGTCTGGAAATCCCAGTAAATATTTCTATCCACGCTCTCCTTGCGGAGAGCGACCCCAGTAAATAAACATTGTAGGAGGTCACACAATGAGAAAATACACCTTTACCGAAAAAGGCCATACATTCAAGCGGATTGACAAAAAGACCGCCCGCACCGCATACAAGAACGGTTTAACCGTTATTATTTGCCCGTGCAACTTGCGCCCGTTCACACCCTGGCACAGTGAACACAGGATAAACAGAAAAGACCGGGCGCAATTCGTAGTTGATGAAATCGGAGTTGTAAACGATTTTAACAACCTGGTCAATTCGTTTGAATACTATAATTGCATCAACTCCGAAACGGGCAAATACAGCGCCTTTTATATCCCGGTTTGCATCGTGGACAGGTTCACAGGTGAAGCACCCACGCCTGCCACACTGGGAACCGTGGAGCAATACGATTATAGCTATATGCAGCAGTAAACCACAGCCCCGGACAGCTTCACCGCCTGCCGGGGCTTATTTCATAGAATGGAGGTATAAAACACTTGAAAAGAGTATGGACAACCCCACAAGGTCAGTATTTCAGCCTATACCGTGATATGCTCAAACAGCCGCATTTACTCATAGCAGGCGCAACGGGCAGCGGTAAAAGCGTAGTTATAAACGGGC
>ERZ827478.2259-NODE-2259-length-10337-cov-18.268819_pt1 | contig 10337 bp, 8 predicted proteins | sample MGYA00519705_ERZ827478 | MGnify/ENA primary metagenome ERZ827478 (study PRJEB31778, sample SAMEA3449318) | human gut metagenome | biome: human gut; feature: human-associated habitat; material: faeces | place: United Kingdom | collected 2010/2012 ... | reverse complement strand
ACAAACGCTGCTGCTTCGAGACACAGGCTAAAATGGGAGATTTCGGATTTGTTTCCAATATTATTGAGAACCATGATGAGCCCCGTGGTGTAAGCCACTATATTCCTGAGGGAGATTGCTGTGACACAAGTAAGAAAATGCTGGCCGCATTGAATTTCATGCTTCGTGGACTTCCCTTTATTTATCAGGGACAGGAGCTTGGTATGGAAAATGTCCCGTTCAAATCTATTGACGAGGTGGATGATATTTCAACTCTGGATGAATATAAAGTTGCACTTGACGCCGGACTTACCCCGGAAGCAGCTTTGAAAGCTGTTGCCCGCCGCAGCCGCGACAATGCCCGTACCCCCATGCAGTGGACTGGTGAGGAAAATGCCGGATTTACAGCTGGTACACCGTGGCTTCGGGTAAATTCCAATTATACCGCAATTAATGTGGAAAAAGAGACGATTGATCCAAATTCCGTACTTAATTTCTATAAGAAACTGATCGCTCTTCGCAAGGATCCGGAATATAAAGAAACCGTTGTGTATGGTGCTCTGGAGCCCTTTATGGAAGACCGGCATAATTTAATGGCATACTACCGTAAAGGAGATAAAACTTTACTTGTGGTTGGCAATTATCAGTGGGATGAGCAGGAAATTACACTTCCATCAGAATGCAAAAAGGTGCTGATCAATAACTACCCGGATATGGTTCTGGATGGAAATTCAGTTAAGCTGCATGGATATCAGGTGCTGGTTGTGGAGTTAGCGTAAACGATTTTCGGTCACTGTTCACTGATAACGTTCCGCGAGGTGTTTTTGTGCGCTTGGTATTTATTGTATTCCAACACCTTATTGACAATTTTTCCCATTATTACTATAATAACAAAAGAACAGGGGAGCTTGTACACAGGCTGAGAGGAAATTGTGAATTTCGACCCTTTTACCTGATGCGGATAATGCCGCCGTAGGAAGTCATCATGGGTTTGATTTTTTTCGGAGACACCTCATTGGGGTGTCTCTTTTTTCATATGGCAGCAATGCAGCGTTCGGCTGGGGGCACCACTTTCGGACGCTATATAAAATTAATGCATACATAACAACAGTGCCGGTTTGTAAAAAGATTTTTTCACGTTATAACTCATAACTCGTGGAAACTGCTTCGAACAAGGCCAAGAGAAAGGAAGAAAATTATGAGAACAGCATTAACAATCGCTGGAAGTGACTCCAGCGGAGGCGCCGGTATCCAGGCTGATATCAAGACAATGATCAGCAATGGAGTATATGCCATGAGTGCGATTACCGCACTTACCGCACAGAATACTACCGGTGTAACAGGTATTATGGAAGCAACGCCAGAATTTCTGGCCGACCAGCTGGATAATATTTTTACAGATATTTATCCGGATGCAGTGAAGATTGGAATGGTATCTTCCAGCGCATTGATTGAAACCATTGCGAAAAAGCTTCGCCAGTATGAAGCAAAGAACATTGTAGTAGACCCGGTTATGGTCGCCACAAGCGGAGCCAAGCTGATCAATGATGAAGCCATTGAAGCCCTTAAAAGTCAGCTTCTTCCAATGGCCACAGTCCTGACACCGAATATTCCGGAGGCAGAGGTTCTGTCCGGAATGAAAATAGAAACTGCCGAGGATATGATCAAAGCCGCTGCTGCCATCGGGGAGAAATACAGCTGTGCAGTGCTTTGCAAGGGTGGTCATCAGCTGAATGACGCCAATGACCTTCTGTGGCGCGAAGGCAATTACAAATGGTTCCAGGGAAAGCGGATCAACAATCCTAACACTCACGGAACAGGATGTACGTTATCCAGTGCCATTGCTTCTAATCTGGCAAAGGGATTTGACCTGGATACTTCCGTGGAGAGGGCAAAGAAATATATTTCCGGAGCACTTGCTGCTATGCTGGATCTTGGAAAAGGCAGTGGTCCTATGGATCACGGATTTGCAATAAAAAATGAATTCACACTGTCACATGACGAGATTACGGCAGAAGCCGCTGATAAGGAGGCAAAATAACATGACTGAAAAACGTACTTCCATTTTTGAAAACGGCCTGATCTGGTTTGGCGCTGGTGTTTCCCTGGCGGAAATCCTCACCGGAACCTATTTTGCCTCACTTGGCTTTGGAAAAGGTCTTCTTGCCATTATCATCGGACATATTATTGGCTGTACCATGCTTTTCCTCGCCGGAGTGATCGGCGGAAAAACACGCCGCAGTGCAATGGAAACCGTAAAAATGAGCTTTGGGGAAAAAGGCGGGATTTTCTTCTCCTTCCTGAACGTACTTCAGCTGGTTGGCTGGACTGCCATTATGATCTACGACGGAGCTCTGGCCGCAAACGGTGTGTTACATACCGGAAGCTGGGTATGGTGTCTGGTAATCGGTGCACTGATCGTACTGTGGATTTTTATCGGCATCACAAACCTTGGAAAAATCAACACCATCGCTATGGCAGCACTTTTTATCCTTACACTGGTACTCTGCAAGCTCATCTTCTTTGATGGCGGGACTGCACTTGCCATTGGCGAGGAAGCCATGTCCTTTGGTGCTGCGGTTGAGCTTTCTGTTGCAATGCCACTGTCCTGGCTGCCGCTGATCAGTGATTATACCCGCGAGGCGAAGGAGCCAGTGAAAGCAACTGCTGTAAGCTCTATTGTTTACGGTCTTGTAAGCTGCTGGATGTATGTAATCGGTATGGGTGCAGCGATTTATACCGGTGAATCCGACATTGCTCAGATTATGGTGAAAGCCGGACTGGGAATTGCAGGCCTTCTGATCATTGTATTTTCCACTGTTACCACCACATTCCTGGATGCTTACTCCGCCGGAATTTCATCTGAATCTGTATTTTCCAAAATTAATGGAAAATATGCCGCAATTGCCGTAACCATCATCGGAACAATTGCTGCAATTGTATATCCAATGGACAACATTACCGATTTCCTGTACCTGATCGGTTCTGTATTCGCGCCGATGATCGCAATCCAGATTGCGGATTTCTTTATTCTGAAGAGAAAGGACAGCCTGGAAGTATCTCTGGATGTCATGAATGGTGTAATCTGGGTGATCGGTTTTATACTTTACCGTATTCTGATGAATGTGGATATTCCGCTTGGAAATACACTCCCGGATATGGTCATTACCATCGTGATCTGTATTCTTGCAAGAAAATGTATAAAGATAGAAAAATAGCTTTGAAAGAAAATGGAAATGCCGTGTTGACATTTCCATTTTCTTTTGACAGAACATGTAGCGATCTACAGAAGAGAGGTGTCAAACTATAAATAGTCAAGACCTTTTTAATAAAAATATTAAATGGTAAAAAAGGGTAACTTTAATAGACCATCTGAGTACATCGTATTTCAGATGGAACAGACAAATATATGTAGAGCAGATTTTAGCGAAGTTTCTGAGTATTAAAGTCTATATCTTGCCTCTCCAATGCATAGATGACTCTGATCAGTTTCTTTGCTACATGTGTAATGGCTACTCGATGTTTTTTGCCTTCTGCACGTTTCTTTGCGTAATAGGTTGCAAAGGTCAAATCAAAACGGATTAGAGGAAGGCAAGCATTAAGAAGTACGTATCGGAGCTGTGATGAACCATGTTTCACCATTCTGCCTCCGTGAGATTCTGTTCCAGAATCATTTATTCCGGGCTCAATTCCGGCAAATGCAAGCATCTGACCGGGATTAGAAAAGTTAGAAATATCACCATATTCAGCATAAATAACAGCGGCTGAAATCGGACCGATTCCTGGAATGGTCAGATAATGAGGATGAACTTCTTCAATAAGTTTATGAATCTCAGATTCCAAAGTATCGATTTCTTTGACCAGCGATTTGTAGAGGGTTAATAAACTGTTCAATTCAATGTCAAAGATAGAATTGTTGACACCAACTGTATTGGCAGCAAGTTCCTTTAAACGGAGAAACTGCTGAATAGAAAACTTTCCTCTGGAAATGCAACGTAACTTGTCATAAGAAGCAGAAGTCATGCGTGCCATTTTTGCAGCAGAACCATAGTTTTCAAGCAGATACAAAGCCGTTTTGGAAAGTCTTTCATTAAAAAATGGCTTAAATTCTGGGAAAGTATGGTCTAAGACATTGGTGATTTTTACAAGATAAAAAGAACGTTGCCGAATTAATCGATCTCGTAAACGAGTTAGTGACTTTAAAGAATAAGAGTGGTAAAATCCTTTTGAATGGGGTTTGTACTCAACAGCCATTAACCACCGAGCTATTGATTCGCAGTCAACAGAGTCGGTTTTGGTTCGCCTTAAGGTCGTAGACTTTTTGTATTCCTTGATAAGAACTGGATTAACTTCCATGAAGCTGTGGTGGGCATTTTCGAGGAAGAGTTCAAGATTGAGGGCATAATGGGCTGTTGATTCAAACCCTATTTTTATATCCTCAGTATTGGAGAGAGAATTTAAAACAGTAAGTAGTTCTTCAAAACCTGCTTTATCATTTTTAAAAGTGAATTTTGAAACTACTTTTTGATCAGCTGCAGATATAATGCAGCAATCGTGCTTGTACTTGGAAATATCAATTCCAACAAAGTACATGGACATAGAAATATACCTCCTGAATTAGTATTTAGGCACTGAAGTCTTCCACAGAGAATTCGACTGTGTAAACACGTAAATAGAAACGTCAAGCGTTAACAAACTAATTACCAGTAATAGACGAAAAGCTGTGGTCTGAGACACCTCCGAACAGTCAAAGCCGTAAAAAAATAGAGACAGATCCACAGTGCCTTTTCAAACTATATCAGAGATGGACTTAAATACCCAGAGTTAATCTGGAGAAAGGAAAAATCCAATTACCATCTAAGATAATTGGATTATACGTGTCTATATGAGTTTGTACCAAGATAGACAGATTAAAGGGTTCCTGCTATTTTTGACTTTGTTTGCTCTGCTGTTTGTAGGTACAGCAACCGTTTTGACTATTTATCAGGTGAACGATGCGGAAGTCCTATGGCTCAAACATGATGAAGCGGTTTCATCCTCACTTTTGGAACAGGGTGTTCCGAAAGAAGTGGTTGCAGTTGCCTTTACGAACACAGACATCAGTGACGATGGTAGGTCATTATTAGCGGCTGCGGGTTTGGGAAAACAGTCAGAAAGCAGTATGCGGCCTTATTTCAATCAATTTCAGCGTTCCGCTTTCTGCACCATGCTATGCACTGTGCTATTTTTTCTCTTTGTGCTTGCCATAGGAATATTTATTTTTTTCTGGAAAAGGAAGCGATTGTATCAACAGGCCGACAAAATATTGCTAAATTACATCAACGGGGATTACTCTTGTCATTTACCGCAGAATTATGAGGGGGCTATCTACCAAGTGTTTTCTTCGATAGAACAGCTTGCAACTATGCTCCAATCCAAAAATGAAACAGAACGTAAAGCAAAAGAGTTTTTGAAAGACACCATATCCGATATATCTCACCAGCTCAAAACGCCTCTGGCAGCCCTCACTATGTATCAGGAGATCATTGAAAGTGAGCCAGAAAATGCAGAAACGGTCAAACAGTTTGCGGCGAAGATGGGTATTTCTCTAAAGCGTATGGAGCAGTTAATCTTATCCATGTTGAAGATAACCCGACTGGATACGGGAAACATCATTTTTGAGAAAAAAAGTTGCCGTGTGTCCGAGCTGATAGCTCATTCAGTCAATGACCTAACCACAAGGGCTAAAAGCGAAAGCAAGCAGATTCAGATAGATGGCGATGGTGAACAGCAGCTTATTTGTGACATGGAATGGACAGGTGAAGCGATTGGAAACATTGTAAAAAATGCACTGGATCACACGCAAGCTGGCGGTATTGTCCGTATTACATGGGAGCGCACTCCTGCTATGTTTCGGATTTTTATTTCTGATAATGGTAACGGCATAGTCCCGGAAGATATTTACCATATCTTTAAACGCTTTTATCGCAGCAAACATTCCCTTGATACACAAGGAATCGGGCTGGGGCTTCCCCTTGCCAAGTCCATTATTGAGGGTCAAAACGGTGTTATCTCCGTACAAAGTGAAGTCGGAAAAGGTACGCTGTTTACACTATCTTTCCTTACGGATCTGTAAGGTCAAATTCACCTGCTTGTAAGCTGTTTTTGCTATCCTTTTGAGAAAGGAGGTACTGATGACTATGGAAATATTGAAAGTACAAGATTTATGTAAAACTTATGGCAAGGGTGAGGCGAAAGTCGAAGCGTTGAAGAAGGTTTCCTTCTCCCTGGATAAAGGCGAATTTGCTGCCGTTGTGGGTGAATCCGGTTCTGGCAAAAGCACATTACTGAACTGTATTGGAGCTTTGGATACCCCTACTTCCGGCCACATTTGGATTGATGAACAAGACCTGTTTTCCATGAAAGAGGAACAGCGCACGATTTTCCGCCGTCGTAATATCGGCTTTATCTTCCAATCCTTTCAGTTGGTTTCCGAGCTGAATGTGGAGCAGAATATCATGTTTCCGCTTCTTTTGGACTATCGCAAACCAGACCCGGCAGCAGTAGAAGAAATTTTGGAACTCTTGGGACTTACCGAGCGTCGACATCACCTGCCGAGCCAACTATCCGGCGGACAGCAGCAGCGTGTTGCCATTGGCCGGGCGTTAATCACAAAGCCCAAACTGATTCTGGCAGATGAACCTACTGGCAATCTGGACAGCAAGAATAGTCAGGATGTTATCGCCCTGCTTACGCAGGCGTCCCGTCGCTATCAGCAAACAATCCTGATGATTACCCACAATAAGGATTTGACTGCATCCGTTGATCGGGTGTTCCGGGTATCAGATGGCGTTTTGACGGATTTGGGAGGAAAAACAAATGAAGCATTATCTTGACCTTGTTCCCATATCCGCAAAAATCCACAAGAAGCAAAGCAGAATGTCTATTTTCTGCATTGTGCTGGCGGTATTTCTGGTTACAACTATTTTTGGAATGGCAGATATGTTCATCCGCAGCCAGATTTTGCAGGCACAGCAGGAGTCTGGGAATTGGCATATTGCCATTAAGAATATCAGCAATGAAGAAGCAGCAATTATTGCTTCACGCCCTGATATTGAAGTATTTTCACCGTATGGCGTACTCAATTATCGTGGAGATTTAGGCTACACTTTGGGTGGAAAAGATGTAGCGATATGCGGTTGTGATGAAAGCTATATAACTGAAATCTGGACTGACCAACTTGAAGAAGGTGTTTTTCCACAGACAAGTAATGAAGCGTTGGTGACTGAAAATGCAAAGCAGATAATGGGTGTTGCGATTGGTGATCCCATTGCCGTAGAAACTCCTGATGGCGATAAACTGAATTTTACCATATCAGGATTTATGAATAATACTGCCTCGATCATGAGTGGCGACTCCTACGGCATCATTTTGAACACAGAGGATTACTGCGCGATTTATCCGAATGTATCAGACGGGGAGCCGAATGATTACGGCATTATGTTTTTTACTCAATTTGCAAACACAAGAAATATACAAGGGAAAATTGCAGATTTGAAAGAACAATGCAATTTATCGAATGAACAAATATCTTCCAACAACAATCTGCTTGGATTGCTTGGACAAAGCCGCGTTCCCTTTTTGTTACAGGTTTACTTGGCTGCGGCTGTATTGTTTGCACTGGTAATGTTAGCTGGTATTATGATGATTGCAAGCAGCCTGAACAGCAATGTAGCCCAGCGTACCGAATTTTTCGGCCTTATGCGCTGTATCGGTGCAACACCAAAACAGGTTATGCGCTTAGTACGGAAAGAGGCGCTTAGTTGGTGCCGTTTGGCAATCCCTGTGGGTATTTCCATCGGTATAGTTGTCATTTGGGTCTTATGTGCGATTTTGCGTTTCCTAAGTCCGGAATTTTTCAAAGCGATGCCTACATTCGGATTTAGCGTACCAAGTATTCTTGCAGGAATCGTTGTGGGCTTGGTAACGGTTTTGTTCGCTGCCTATTCTCCGGCAAAGAAAGCAGCAAAAGTATCTCCGTTGGCAGCGGTTTCCGGTAATGCAAACGACTTGGAGCCTGCAAGAAATGCTGCTAATACACAACTGCTTAAGATTGATACAGCACTTGGAATTTATCATGCAAAAGCAAATCGGAAAAATCTGTTTTTGATGACAAGCTCATTTGCTCTCAGTATTATCCTTTTCCTTTCATTCTCTGTAACAGTTGAGTTCATGCAGCATACCTTAACACCGCTCCAACCTTGGACAGCAGATTTATCTATCATAAGCCCTGATAACGCCTGTGCTATTGACAAAGCATTACTTGATGATCTAAAGGAAAATCCTGTTGTGGATTTAGCGTATGGAAGAAAATTTGCATACGAGGTTCCGTCTGTCACAAACGGTATTGAAAAAAAGATGGATTTAATCTCTTATGAGCAGTATCAATTTGATTGGGCAAAGGACTATTTATTAGAGGGTTCTCTGGAATCTGTGCAAACTGATTTAGGGACGGGCTTAATTGTTTATAATTCGCAGAACACAATACAAATAGGCGATACTGTATCGTTGAATACAAACGGACAAAGTAAAGAAATCCAAATCGTGGGAATGTTGTCCGACTGTCCGTTTTACAGTGCCGCCGGTGTTGGAACAATTATTTGTTCAGAGGATACATTTGAACAAATTACTGGCGAGTCGAAATATACGGTTATTGATGTGCAGTTAGTGAAAGGCACAACAGACGAAGATGTTTATGTGATCCGCCAAATGGTAGATTCCTCATTTACTTTCGCTGATGAACGCATGGGTAACAGCAGTACCATGGGAACTTACTATTGTTTTTGGCTGTTCATCTATGGATTCCTCGTCCTAATTGCAATGATTACAATTTTTAACATAATCAATAGTATTTCCATGAGTGTGTCTGCACGGTTGAAACAGTATGGCGCTTTCCGTGCCATCGGCGTTAGCATGGGACAGCTAAGTAAAATGATTGTTGCAGAAGCCTTCACCTATACCATAATCGGCGGTGTAGTTGGTACGGTGTTGGGACTGTTTTGTAACAAGCTATTGTTTGGAATGTTGATAAGTTATAGATGGGGGGATGCTTGGACTCCTCCATTACCAGAGGTAGCTGTTATTCTGTTGATTGTCGTAAGCTCTGTAATTCTGGCTGTGCATGGGCCAATCAAGAGAATACGCAATATGTCCATTGTTGATACAATCAGCGCACAGTAATTCTACTTTTGAAGCGGGTGGCTTTAGAAGCCGCCCACTTTTGTCTTACAAATTCGTAAGTTGAAATTCACCTGTTTGTAAGCTGATTTTTTTATAATTAAGTTGATGAAAGAGAGGAAAAAATGAAAAAAATCCTTTCCACCAGAGTATTGGTGAAGATTTGTGTATTAACAACTATACTGCTGGTTTTGATAATCTATACTATATGGGGCAATTCAGCATTGATGGTAAGTATGGTTAATATCTCCAGCGATCGCATAGCATCTGCCTTTTCTAATTTTCGGATTGCACAAGTGTCCGACTTGCATAATGCTGAATTTGGAGAAAGCAATACAGAATTGATAGAATTGCTGTCTGAACACGAACCGGATATTATTGTGATTTTAAATGCCTTTATATGAACACTTAAAGTGCAGAAAAACAAGCAATTTCATAAATGTTATTATTTTGAGCGCAAATGTAAAGCAATGTTGATAGAAAAAATTGTTTATTTTATTTAAAATTGCTCTTAAAGGAGGACACAAAATGGAAATTGGAAATAAAATCAACCAATTAAGGAAACTTTCGGGAATGACACAAGAACAATTAGCAGAAAAACTTAACGTATCCAGACAGACTATTTCCAAATGGGAGTCAGATAGCACTTCCCCTGATTTAGAAAGTATCGTTAAAATAAGCAGAATTTTTCATGTGTCATTAGATGATTTGCTAAAGGAAGGAGAAGCAGGTGTGGCAAACAAAACTGATGAGCAAATAACTTTAGAAGATTTGATGAAAATAAATCTTCATAACAGAAAAATGACGCTGTTGCTAATTAGTGGTCTGATTTTTATTATGGTTAGCATATTAAATTTCGCCTATGTAATTGCGCTACAAAGCACAACACTTAGTACCCAGTATATGCTATACCGATATATCGTTACAGTTCTCTGCGGATAAAGCCCTCGGCGCTCTTTAAGCCCTGCAGGGTAGACTTTCTGACTTCCTCGTCTCCCAACACACTGATCCATGCCTTACAGCTTTTTAAATCCGGTGCCACTTCCACAGCGACCACACTGGTCCAGGGACTGATCCGGGGGTCCTTAAGACCGCCCCGGATGATCTCTGCCAGAACACGCTGTACTTCCCCGTTCACACGG
>ERZ827478.2254-NODE-2254-length-10372-cov-3.096830_pt1 | contig 10372 bp, 7 predicted proteins | sample MGYA00519705_ERZ827478 | MGnify/ENA primary metagenome ERZ827478 (study PRJEB31778, sample SAMEA3449318) | human gut metagenome | biome: human gut; feature: human-associated habitat; material: faeces | place: United Kingdom | collected 2010/2012 ... | reverse complement strand
AGAAAACGTGCTTGCCCGCGTTCAGCGCGTCCATTGTAATGCCGTAATGAGAAAAATTCGGGGTCAGGACAAACACGGCGTCCACCTCGCTGTCGGACAAAGCCTCCTTATAGTCGGTTATGGCATACTGCGCACCGTACTTTTCCTTTGCCTGCTGCGCCTTTTGCTCTATAATATCGCAGGCGTACTTGATTGTCACGTCCTCCATTCCGGAAAGCGCGGGAAAATGCGCCGAATCTGCAATTCTGCCGCAGCCGATTACCGCAACTGTTGTTTTCATGGGTCGTACTCCTTTCGGTTATTTATGAATATAATATCACCTGAAAAAGCAATTTTCTTTATCTTTAATATCATTGAAATTTATCATTTTATGTGCTAATATAAATTTAATGTTAACACCGAGGTGATAAATGTGTACGAAAGTAAATATCATTACGACAACAAGTTTTTCAAGAACCCGATAATGGGCGATGATTTTTACATATATCAGCTGGGTGAGCTTTACAGCAATGAAAACACCGCCTTTAAGGAGCACAGGCAGATTTGCGACGAAATAAGCCTGATACTCTCCGGCAGGGGCTGTTTTTATTCTGGCTTCCGGATCAAGTATCCCCCCGGCAGCTTTCCGCTCAGGTCTGCGCTGCGCCGTCGACGGACAGGATCTCACCCGTTACATAGCTTGCCAGATCGCTGGCGAGAAACAGATAGGCGTTGGCGACCTCCTGCGGCTCGCCGATGCGGCCGAGCGGGATGGGCGCGCTGATGCGGTCGATCAACTCCTGCGGCAGGGCCGCAACCATATCCGTCCGCGTGACGCCGGGCGCGACCGCATTGACGCGGATACCTGCGCGGCCAAGCTCCCGCGCCAAACTGCGCGTCAGGCCGTTGACGGCAAATTTGCTGGCGGGATAGCCGACGCCGCCCGGCTGACCATAGAGGCTGACCATGGAGCTGGTGTTGATGATGCAGCCCTTCCCTGCCGCGCGCATGATCGGCTCGACGGCCTTGCAGCCGTGGAACACCGCCGTGACATTCAGGTCCATAATGCTCCGGAACGCCTCGGGCGAATAATCCGCCAGCGGCTCCCGCGCGGAGATGCCGGCATTGTTCACCAGAATATCCACCCCGCCGAAGGTCTGTGCGACCTCCTGCACGGCCCGCTCCACGGCGGCATAGTCCGTCAGATCGGGCCAGAGGCCCATCACCGGCCAGTCCGGCTGCTCCTCCCGCAGCTGCGCCAGCGCTCTCTGCACGGAGGCCTCCCGGCTGCCGAACAGCGCCACCTTTGCCCCATTGTGCAGGAACGTCCGGACAACGGCAAGCCCGATGCCGCGCGTTCCGCCGGTCACGATCGCAATTTTTCCGTTTAACATATCCGTTGCTCCTTTCCATCAATCCATCGTTTATTCAATATTGTTTTATCGATTCAATAATATCAAATATTTCCTAAAAATCCAATTGTTTTTTGCATCAGAATCATAGACGGCGTGCATGATCGGGCTCCGGCTTGACAGTTTTCTCCGCATTCGGTACAATATGAAGGAATGATTACCTGCGGAAGGAAGCGACTGTCCTGAAATCCGTAACCGACTATCTGATCACTGAAAGGCCCGCGCGGGCGCTTTTGAAATTCTCCCTGCCGATGATCGTCGGCAACCTTTTCCAGCAGGCCTATACCATCGTGGACTCCGCGATCGTCGGGCACTACAACGGTGAAGCGGCGCTGGCCGCCGTCGGCGCGTCCTCCGCGCTGACAACGATTTTCATCTGCGTGGCCATCGGCGGCGGCATCGGCGCCTCCGTCATCATCAGCCAGCATTTCGGCGCGAAGCGCTTTGCCCGCATGAAGTCCGCCGTCTACACCGCCCTGTTGACGTTTCTGGCCGTCAGCGTCCTGCTGGCTGGCGTCGGGCTGCTGTGCAGTGAGCAGATCATGACCGCCCTGAAGACTCCGCCCGACGCGCTGGAGATCGCAGTCACCTATCTGAACATCTATTTCTATGGTCTGCCCTTTCTCTTTCTCTATAATATCCTGTCCTCCCTGTTCAATGCGCTCGGAAAATCGCGCATCCCGCTGTATTTCCTGATTTTTTCCTCGCTGCTGAATGTCGTGCTGGACTGGTATTTCGTCGCAGTCTTGCACCGGGGCGTGCCCGGCGCAGCCTATGCCACGTTTCTGGCGCAGGGCCTGTCCGCCGTGCTGTCGTTCGGCGTGTTCCTGCTGGAGCTGCGGCGCATCCCGGAGCGCTCGAACGGTCTGTTCCGCTTCGGAGAGCTGCGCGCCATGACGCGCGTGGCCCTGCCGTCCATCCTGCAGCAGTCCACGGTCTCCATCGGCATGATGCTCGTGCAGTCCGTGGTCAACGGCTTCGGCACGCAGATCCTCGCGGGCTTTTCCGCTGCGGCGCGCATCGAATCGCTGTGTATCGTGCCCATGGCCGCCATCAGCAATGCCCTGTCCTCCTACACGGCGCAGAACATCGGCGCGGAGAAGCCGGAGCGCGTGCCGCAGGGCTACCGCGCGGCCAATCGGATGATCGTGCTGATCTCCGTGCTGCTGTGCGTCCTTCTGGAGCTGTTCCGCACGCCGATCATCGCCATGTTCCTCGATGCCGCCCCCTCGCCCGAGACCGTGGCGACCGGTGAGCACTATCTGCAGTTCATCGGCTTTTTCTTCTGCTTCATCGGCTTCAAAATGGCTGTAGACGGCATCCTGCGCGGCGCGGGCGACGTGAAAATGTTCACGATCGCAAACCTCGTCAATCTGGCCATTCGCGTGCTGCTGTCGTGGCTCTGCGCGCCGCTCTGGGGCGTCGAGATCGTCTGGTACGCCGTGCCGGTCGGCTGGCTGGCAAACTTTGTCATCTCCTTCGCACATTACCGCACCGGAAAGTGGAAGGAAAAACGAATCGCATAAAGAAATCCGCGCCATCCTGCAGCAGGACAGCGCGGATTTTTATATACTTTCAAAGCAGCGTGCCGCTCGGCGCAACACCGATGGCATACTCGACTGCGATGGCGACCAGCACGACGAGCAGAGAGATGATAAAGCCGTGCAGCATGGGCTTCAGGCCCGCCCTGCGCATGTCGGAGAAGCTCGTGTTCAGGCCAATGGCAGCCAATGCCGTGACCATGAGAAACTTGCTGATGTCCTTGAGCACGGAGGCGACGGAGGCCGGGATGAAGCCGAGGCTGTTCACGCCGCACAGGGCGAGAAAGCCGAGGATGAACCACGGGAAGACGGACTTCATATTGACTCTGACGGCCGACGGGTCGCCCGCTGCTTCCTTCTTCTTTACATGCATGCCGATGAGAGCAAAGATCAGCACCGTCGGGATGATCGCCAGCGTGCGCGTCAGCTTCACCATCGTGGCGAAATCACCCGCCTGCTCGCTGAAGGCATAGCCCGCCGCCACAACGCTCGATGTGTCGTTCACGGCCGTTCCGGCCCAGAGGCCGTAGGCGGCGTCGGACAGGCCGAGCCAGCGGCCGAGGATCGGGAACAGCACGATCATCGCCATGTCGAACAGGAACGTCGCGGACATACCGTAGGCCACGTCGACATCCGTCGCGTCAATGACGGGCGCGATGGCCGCAATGGCAGAGCCGCCGCAGATGCCCGTTCCGGCAGAGATGAGGTTGCTCATCTTCCAGTTCAGGCCGAGCGCTTTGCCGATGAAATAGCCTACGCCGAAGCAGGTGGCCAGCGTGAAAAGCATGACCGTCAGCGAAAAGCGGCCGACCTTCAGCACCGTCATGATGTTCAGGCTTGCGCCGAGCAGAATGATGGCGAGCTTCAGTACCTTTTTGGACGTGAAGCGGATACCGGGCGACGTGACCGCGTTTGGCTTGAAGAAGCGGTTGATGACCATGCCGATGAACAGCGCAATGACGGACGCGCCGATCAAATGCAGGCCAGCCAGCCCCTCCAGATACTCCAGTCCCTTGGCCGCGGCCGCAATGACGAGCGCCATTGCCAGACCGGGCACCATTTTCCAGATCGTTTTCATAAGAACCCTCCGTTTTTTCTGTAGCGATTGCATTATAGCACGCCCGTGTGATAAAATAAAATTATTCTTTAGAATAAAACGATTCCATGTCGTTATCAAGGAGGGCATCCATGGACCGGAGGCTCGAGACATTTCTGGCTGTCTGCCAGACGATGAATTACCGCCGCGCGGCTGAGGCGCTGCACCTGACGCAGCCCGCCGTGACGAAGCAAATCCAGTCGCTGGAGGCGTCCTACGGCGTCCGCCTGTTTTCCTATGACGGGCGAAAGCTGAGGAAGACCGCCCCCGGCAGCGCGCTGGAGGTCTTCGCCATCTCGCAGCGCTATCAGGAGCAGGAGCTGGAGCGTGCGCTGCACGCCGCTCCGCGCAAAATTCTCCGCGTCGGCGCGACGAAGACCATCGGCGACTATATCCTCCCGCCCGCCATCTGCAGCTTTGTCCGCGCGCCGGAGCACGAGCTGCAGTTCACCGTGGACAACACGACGCGCCTGCTCGGGCAGCTCGAGGCGGGGCAGCTGGATTTTGTGGTCGTGGAGGGCATTTTCGACAAGCGCCGCTATGACAGCTTCCTGCTGCGGGAGGAGCCGTATATCGGCATCTGCGCGGCCGGGCACCGCTTTGCCGGACGGCGCGTCACGCCGGAGGAGCTGCTGAGCGAAACGCTTCTGCTGCGGGAGCCCGGCTCCGGCACGCGCAGCATCCTCGAGCGCGAGCTGATGCAGGTGAGCTACAACACGGCGGCATTTTCCCGGACGATCTGCATCAGCAGCTTTCCCGTCATCCGCGCGCTGACGGCGGCGAACTGCGGCATCAGCTTTCTCTATGAGGCCGTGGTGCGCGGCAGCCCGGAGATCGGCAGCTTCACCTGTCCTCCGCTCACCGGACGGCACGAGCTGAATGTCGTTTTCCTGCAGCATACCGGCGCAGGCAGCCTCGCCCGCGAATTCGTCGCGCCCGTGATGGAGCAGCTTCCCTGACCGGCCAACAGAAATACCGGCGACGAGCGAACGATCGGTACAGACCGCCGATAAAACGCACAAACCGATTGCGTCTGTAGCGGCGTTCCCTGAGCGCCATGCACATCTGCAAATTCCCATGCACTCCGTCGACCGCACAGGTTCCCGGATTTGTCATTGCGAGGAGGCCGCAGGCCGACGTGGCAATCTCGGGGAGGCACCTACGATTTCGCCGGTAGCTTTCCTGCAATTCAACCGGGTACTGCGAGATTGCCACGGCCCCTTTGGGGCCTCGCAATGACAAACCTGTTGGCCGCGCACTATAAAATCCATGCCGCAAAAGCTGCCAGCCCGCAAGGCGCTCGCTGAGCGCCGCTGCAGACGCAATTGGTGCATTCCTTTGTAACGATGGCCTGCGGGCAGCGGCAGCCTCTTCCAACAGCAAAAAAACACCGCCCGGGGGAGCATTGCTCCCGCCGGGCGGTCGTGCGAAAGGGGGTCGTCTGTTTGACTCAGCCAATGGCCTCGGTGCGGTAGATGAACTTCACGCTGCCGTCCATTGCGGCGTCCAGGCCGGAATAGGTCTGGTAGTCGCCGGAGATACCGGCCAGCGCGCGGGCGCGCTCCAGCAGCGGCTCCACATCGCCGTCCATGGCGTCGACGAGCTTCTGGAAGCCCTCCTCATTGAGCTGCTTCAGACCGTCGGACAGCTGCATCGCGCCGTCGCGCAGCGCCGTCACGCCGTCGATGAGGGCGGACGCGCCGCTGCTCAGCGTGGCCGTGCCGTCTGCCAGCCGGCTTGCACCGGCATAGAGGCTGGAAGCGCCGTTCTGCAGGCTGGCTGCGCCGTTCTGCAGCTTCGCAGCGCCTGCGGCCGCACTGTCCACGCCGCCGGTGTAGGCCTGCAGGCCGACATAGAACTGATAATAGCCGTCAAGCTGGGATTTCAGGGCGCTGATGCTGGCTGCACCGGAGCTTGCCTGCTCCAGAGCAGCCGTGATCTGATCCTGCACCTCGGGAGAATTCATGTTCTGGTCGATGAGCGTCTGGATCTGCGCCGCAGTCTGCTGGTCGATGAGGGCCGCGATATCGGCGCTTGCCATCTGCGCGGCGACCTGCTGGGAGATGAGCGCCTGCACATCGTCGGAGGCCATCTGGGCGTTGATCGCAGCCTCGATCTGTGCCTGCTGCTCCTCCGAGATCGTGCCGTCGGCAATACCGGCCGCATACGTCTCCGGGGTCAGGCCCATGGCCGCAAGGACCTTCGCCGTGACCTGCTCACGGACCGCAGCCGTGACCTGCTCGGTCACATTCTGCTGCACGGCGGCAGTAACAGCCGCGCGGATGGTCGCTTCCTGTGCATTGACGGCAGCCGTTACCTTGGCAAGAGCCGTCTGATAAGCCTGCTCATAAACGGCGGTCTGATCAAGAGAAGCCAGCGCGCCGTTGAGCACCTCGGCATAGTTGCCGATCGTCAGCTGCGGGATGCTGAGGCCCGCTGCGTTGATCTGCGTCGTGGCAGCGGCCAGCAAAGACTGGAACACCTGCTGCGCGCCCGCATTCAGGGCTGCGCTCTGGCCGGACAGGGTGGAAAGGCCGCCGTTCAGGGTCTGTATACCGTTTGCCAGCTCGGCAGCGCCTGCGTTCAGGCTGCCCGCGCCGGTCTTCAGGGCGGCAGCGCCGTTGTTCAGCGTGCCGACGCCGTCCACGAGCGTCTGGGACTTTTCAAGCAGAGTCTCAAGGCCCTCATACAGCTCGGAAGAGCCGTCGAGGAGCTGCTGCATGGCGTCGGTCAGCTTGGCGAAGGATGCCTTCAGGTCGTCGACCGTCTCAAAGTCGCTGTCCTGCAGCGCGCTGAAGACGGAGTTCGTTGCGAGCGTCAGGGTCGTGTCGAGTGCGAAGTCCGTCACGTCGGCGCTGACCTCGACATAGTCCGGCAGCTCCAGCGTATCGCGCTCGATGTTCAGGTCGTCCTGCAGGCCCGGGAAGGCGATGCCGACGACAACGGTGTGCGAGCCGTCATTCACGACGCGGCCGTTCGTGACCTCGATGTTCGTGAAGCGCTCGTTGTCCAGCAGCATACCGGTCAGCGCGGCAAACGGGACATAGAGCGTCTCCTCCTTGCCGTCCACGGTCGCGGTCGTCGTGCAGTGGTTCTCATAGTCGAAGCGGATGGTCACCTTGCCGCTCTTGCCCGCCAGCTCGGCCGGGGCAATGTCCTTGCCGTCGAGCCGGTAGCTGATGTTCATGGTCACGGGCAGCTCCGTTTCGCTCTTGCCCTGATAGTAGATGTCATTGCCCTGCGCATCCCACGTCAGGCTCGTGCCGTTCGCGGTCCACGTCTCGTCGCCCTTGACGTTCTCGATGTCCGTCAGGTCCGAGACGTCCTGCAGGCTTGTTTCCTTGTTCGGGTTTTTGAGCCAGTCGCTGACGATCACGCTCTGCTGCTTGCCGTCGGCTCCGGCGATGACATAAACGGTCTCTTCCTTCGAGGCGCGCTCCTCCGCCGCAGCGGAGGCCGCCTTCGTATCCTGCGGGGCGTGCAGCGCCCCATTCTCCGCATGGACCGACGCGCCGGTGATCGTGCAGATCAGCGCAGCGCACAGGCAGCCGGAGAGAATTTTATATCCGGTCTTTGTCATGATCTTCGTTCCTCCTGTCTTCGATTCTCAGCGGGCAGAAGCATCCTGCTTCTCCGCGTGTTTTCTGGAATGATTGCAATGGCGCATGCCAAGCGTCGTGGCGCACACGAGCCGGTCGCACAGCAGCAGCAGTGCCGGCAGGATGAGGATGACGCAGAGCATACTGACGATGGCGCCGCGCGCCATGAGCATGCACATCGAGCTGATGATGTCGATGTCGGAATAGATGGCCACGCCGAACGTTGCGGCGAACAGGCCCATGCCGCTGACGATGATCGAGGGGATCGACGTCGAAAGCGCGGTGATAACGGCAGGCCGCTTCTCCTTGCCCGCAAGGCGCTCGGCCTTATAGCGGGTCGTCATCAGGATGGCGTAGTCCACAGTCGCGCCAAGCTGGATCGTGCTGATGCAGATCGGGGCGATGAACGGCAGCGACTGGCCGAGGAAATGCGGCAGGCCGAGGTTGATGAAAATGGCCAGCTCGATAACGGCGATGAGCAGGGACGGCAGCGAGATGCTGCGCTCCACGAGCAGGATGATGAGGAAGATCGCAAGGATCGACACGGCATTGACGACCTTGAAGTCGTGGTCGGTCGTTTCGATCATGTCCTTCATGCACGGGGCCTCGCCGATGAGCATACCGGTCGGATCATATTTCTTCAGAATGGCATTGAGCGAATCGATCTGGGCATTCACTTCGTCGCTTGCGACCTTGTACTCAGAATTGATGAGCAGCAGCTCCCATTTGTCGCTCTTGAGAATAGAGCGGACGGAATCCGGCAGGATCTCCTCCGGTACACCGGCGCCGGCGACGGATTCGAGACCGAGGACGTATTTCACGCCATCCACCTGCTCCATATCGGAGATCATGCTGCGCACCTGCTTCGACGGCAGGGACGCGTCCACGAGCAGCATGTGCGTTGAGGCAATATCGAACTCCTCGGAGAGCTTGCTGTTTGCGATAACATACTCCATGTCCTCCGGCAGGCACTGGCCCATGTCGTAGTACACTTCGTCGTTCGTCTTGTCATAGGCGAAGTAGAACACCGGAGCCAGCACCACGAACAGCGCCAGGAACACCGGGAACACCGTCGTCACGCCCTTGGCCAAGCCATCCATCTTCGGAAGGATGGAGCGATGGCGCGTCTTCTGCAGGGGCTTGTCGAGCAGCAGGATGAGCGACGGCAGGACCGTCACGCAGGACAGCACACCGAGCAGGACGCCCTTCGCCATCACGATGCCGAGGTCGCGTCCCAGCGTGAACGACATGAAGCACAGGGCCAGGAAGCCCGCGATCGTCGTGATGGAGCTGCCGACGACGGACGTCAGCGTGGCGCTGATGGCGTGAGCCATGGCCTCGCATTTATCGGGGTAGATCGCGCGCTGCTCATTGTAGCTGTGCCACAGGAAGATGGAATAGTCCATCGTCACGGCCAGCTGCAGCACGGCGGACAGTGCCTTGGTGATGTAGGAAATCTCGCCCATGAACCAGTTGCTGCCGAGGTTCAGCAGAATGGCGGCGCCAATGCTGGCGAGGAACACAAACGGGATGAGCCAGCTGTCAAGGAAGACCATCATGGCCACGCACGCCAGCACAACGGCAATGGCAACGTAGATCGGCTCCTCCTGCTCGCACAGGTCCTTCAGATCCGTCACGAGGGCGGACATGCCGGAGACGAAGCACTGCTTTCCCGCAATGGAGCGAATCTCACGGATGGCGTCCATCGTCTCGTCCGCGGAGGTCGCGGTGTCGAAGAACACGGCCATCATCGTCGCGTCGCCGGTGTTGAAGGCGTCATAGAGCTTGTCGGGCAGAAGCTGCATCGGAATGGACGTGTCCATCAGGGAGTTGTACCACAGGACCGTCTCCACATGCTCGACGGATTCGAGCTTTTCCTGCAGGGCGGCAACGTCCTTTTCCGGCATATTCTCCACGACGATGAAGGAGAATGCGCCCTTGCCGAAGTCCTCCAGCAGTGCGTTCTGCCCGATGACGGTGTCCATGTCGTCCGGCAGATAATTGAGCATGTCGTAGTTGATCCGGGTCCCCAGCATGCCGAACACAGCCGGGATCATCAGGATCACCGTGAGGATCAGGATCGCGACGCGGCCGCGCACGACCGCTTTGGAAAATCGCATGGTTTAACCTCTTTTCTCATAGAATTCCGCATCCAGAACATCAGGCTGCTGGTGCCGGATGATTTTGATCATGCTGCACGCGACGCAGAGGTTCAGGATGCCCTCTGCCAGCATCGCGATACCGAGCAGGACCAGCAGAGCCCGCGCGCCGTCCATCGGGCGGAACACGAGCAGCAGCCCGGCCAGACACGCCATGATCGCAAGCGTCAGGATCAGCCACCACGGCCGCAGGCCGAAGCGCTTCGAATCCGATGCCGCCTGGATCTTGAACAGGCCGTCTGCCAGAATGCAGATGCCGAGCACCAGACAGAAGAAGCTCACAAGCTGCACGGGACGCACAAGCACGATCAGTCCGAGCACGATCAGCAGGATCCCATAGGCCAGATCGAACTGAAACGCCAGCCGGTACAGATCGCGGGAAAAATACCCCATCAGCTTCACCGCGCCGAATCCGATCATCATGCAGCCCACCAGAATGCCGAGCAGCTTCATGGAAAAGTCGGGCACCGCAATGAGCAGCACACCGAACACGCAGTACAGCGCAGAAAGGACGATGTAGCTCGTCTTCGCCGCGCGCATGAATTTCACGGAACGCATGAAAGCACCTCCTTCGATTTTTGGGCAG
>ERZ827478.2250-NODE-2250-length-10407-cov-3.295885_pt1 | contig 10407 bp, 7 predicted proteins | sample MGYA00519705_ERZ827478 | MGnify/ENA primary metagenome ERZ827478 (study PRJEB31778, sample SAMEA3449318) | human gut metagenome | biome: human gut; feature: human-associated habitat; material: faeces | place: United Kingdom | collected 2010/2012 ... | reverse complement strand
TGGCGGCTTTGCCGCCTTACGGATGCGGCATGCCCCTTGCGGGTACACAAAGTACGCCTGCACTTTCCAAATCTTGTCTCGACAAAAAATCTCTCGCCGAATGCTCTTGCTGAATTGTGCGGGGCTGCCCCTGACTCGCGGCTAAATTGTGCGGTGTTGCCCTTGACCCGCACATGCGCTTGCTGCATGGTGCGGTGCTGCCCCTGGCACATATTCGGAGGACGCAGACGCGTCCTCCGATTTTTTGCGCAGAGTGAACAAGCTCATCATGCAGACGGGACCTGCAAGGACTGCGCGGCGGCCAGATCGTTGTCAGCGCGGAGGATACGGCACTGATGCCGCGCAACAGTATCGGCCTGAAGGCGGACGGCACGGTCGTCACCTTCGTCGCAGACGGCGACCAGCGCCCTGAAGAATGCCACCGTGAAGCTGACGCAGCTCAACACGCAGTTTGGCGAGCCGACCGTTGCATTCGCGGCAGGCCGCATGGGGAGCGTTTTGCATTCTCCGGTTTGAATCTTCGCCGATGTGGATATGCTTCCCACAGGATATTTCAGAAGGGAAGGATCAAAATGCGAAAAAGCAGAGTGCAGCGCATCTGGGAGAATGCCGTGGTGTTCTACCTCGGCGGGATGTTCTACTGCACGGTGGAGCTGCTGTGGCGGCAGTGGACGCACGGGAGCATGTTCCTGCTGGGCGGGCTGTGCTTCTGGACGGTCAGCAGCCTCGGGCGGCGCGTGCGTATGCCGCTGCTGGCGCAGATGGCGCTGGGCGCGTGCATCGTGACGTTTTTTGAATTCTGGACGGGCGTGCTCGTCAACCGCGTGATGCACCTTGGCGTGTGGGACTATTCCGCCGCGCCGTTCAATCTGCTCGGGCAGATCTGCCTGCCGTTCACGCTCCTGTGGTTCCCATTGTGCGGCATCGGTATCCTGCTCGACCGCGGCATGCGCCGCGCCCTGTTCGGCACCCCGGCCCCGCAGCTGCGGTGGGTGTAGGAGAACAAAAATGCCCGTCACGGCCGGTTGACTGTGACGGGCGCTTTGCGAATAAGTGCTTTTGCGTTTTTTCTGCATAGTTCAAGTGAACACAACACATTATTCTAAATATTCCGGAACAAAATAACACGGTGCAGCCTTTTGGGGGCCTGCACCGTGTTTTTCCGGGCTTCAGAGCGTTTTTTCCTCCGGCTCGTTCTGCGCGGGGTTGCACAGCAGCTGCAGACTGCTTGCAGCCATGGTCAGCAGCAGGGCGACCTGAATACCGGCGTCGTTCGCGCGGCCGCACAGGCAGTCCACGATGGAGATGGCCGAGAAATAGACCGCGCACAGCGACCAGAACAGCGTGATGCGGCGCTTGCCTTTGCCGAAGCTGAAGCCTGCGAGCTGGAAGGCTGCCAGCATGCAGCTGATGGCGGCGAACAGGTGATAGACGAAGTCGTTGAGCGACGGATCGGTGCTCCACTTCTGGAAATTCACGATGAGGCGCACGATCAGATAGACGCTCACGATCATATACAGCAGCGGAGAGGGCTTCTCGTGCCGCAGGCACTTGCGTGCAAAGGCAACAAGCGTGACCGCGCACGCGACGCCAAGCAGCGGGATGAGCAGGTTTATCGTCTTCTGCAGCTGCGTAAGGGCGAGGGCTTCGTCCTCCGTCTTCGGCAGGGATGCGTAGTAGAGCATGATGCCGCCGATCACGAAGCACACGGCCGAGGCGATGTGCAGGACATTCGGCAGCTTTCCGCCGGAAAAGATCTCCTCCCAGCGCGTCTGGCGGCGCAGCGGGCGGATCAGAACGGCCAGCGCGGCCAGCACGGCCACGCTCAGCACGGCGATGACGAGATAGAGGTAACGCCCCGGCAGGACGGCACCGTTGCTTTTGATATCGTTGCTGAGCTGCACCCAGCGCAGGATCGCTGCGAGCACGGCTGCGCCGCCGGTGATGCCGAGCAGTGCGGCTGCACGGGTGGACCCGAGTCTCTTCATGGTAATGGCCTCCCATTCAAACATTAGCCATTAAATTATAGCACAGCCGGGACAAAAATCCTATCCTTTTTGCTGGGATTTGGAAAAATCATGGCCATTCGCTTGACGGGGCACCCTGTGATAGGATATCATGAAAAAAGGAAAACGACAAGGAGGGCACAGCCATGGAGCAGAAGGAACTGCTGACCGTGATCGTGGCGGATGACGAGACGGAGCTCCGCGAAGCGGTGTGCAGCATGATCCCGTGGAAGGAGATCGGCTTCCGCCTCGTCGGCAGCGCCGGGAACGGTCTTGATGCCCTGCAGCTCGTCGAGCAGCTGCAGCCGGATCTGCTGCTGACGGACATCCGCATGCCCTATATCAGCGGCGTGAGTCTGGCCCAGCAGGTGCGCGAGCTGCGGCCGCTGACGCAGATCGCCTTCCTGAGCGGCTATGACGACTTCGCCTATGCCCAGAAGGCCATTGAGTATAATGTCATCAGCTATCTGCTCAAGCCCATCAGCATGCGGGAGCTGACGGAGGCACTGGCGGAGATCCGCGGGAAGATTCGCCGGAAATTCGCCCGCCTGCTGCCGCAGAAGCCGGAAAAGAGCGGCTGGCGCGAGCTTTTGCTGCCGCTGCTGCTCGACGGCTTTGCCGAGGAGGCGCAGCAGGACGATCCCGCGCTGCTGGCCTCTCTGGTCGGCGCGGGCATTCTGGCTGCCGGGCAGGAGCGGTATTCTCTGACGGTCCTTGCCATCCGGCTGGAGCAGGACGGCAAGAACCGCACGACGCCGGACATGGCCTATACCGTGGACATGCTGCTTGGCAAGCTTTGCCGCAGCCGGAGCGTGTATTCCGGCGGACGTCTGCTGACGCTGCTGATCGCGGAGGAGGAGCCGCGCGGACTGGAGCTTGCCATCGACGAGCTGCGCCAGTCCTTCGCCCGTGTGCTGGAGCTGCGGGCGATCGTGGGCATCAGTCACCCGTTTACGAGCTTTTGCCGCTGCCACGCGGCCAGCCGCGAGGCGGTGGACGCCCAGCGCTTTGCGGGCGAGAGCGGCATCTATCACATTTCGCAGATCGCGGCGGAGAGCGGAACGGCGCAGACGGACCTCGGCGCCCTGCTCGCGCCGCTGGACAATCTGCTGCGCTCCGGCAGCCGTGAGGAGCTGGAAAAGCAGCTCGTGCAGAGCTTCGGCGCATCGAGCGGCACGGCGGAGAGCGACAGCGTGACGCTGCAGGTGCTGGCACTGGCCCAGCGCGTGCTGCACACGGCGGTCTCGCCGGGGGAGGCGGCTGCGCTGCTGCGCCGGTGCCGTATCCCGGAGCCGCTGTTTTCCATTTCACCCCCGCAGGAGCTGCAGCGGCGCGTCACGGCGCTGTGCCTTGCGGCGCGCGACCTGCTGGCCGAGCGGCGGCGCGACGGCGTGAGCCTGCTGTGCGCGCAGGCCATGGAGACCATTGAAAAGCAGTATATGGAGGAGGACCTCTCCCTCAGCGGCGTGAGCGAGCAGCTTCACGTCAGCCCGAACTACCTCAGCGCCAATATGAAGAAGTACGCAGGCGACACGTTCATGAACCTGCTTATCAAAAAGCGCATGGAGGTCGCCCACGCCCTGCTGACGACGAGCAGCCTGAAAATTTACGAGGTCGCGCGGCAGTGCGGCTATTCCGACCAGCATTATTTCAGCTTCTGCTTTAAAAAATATTACGGCGTTTCGCCCGCGCAGCTGCGCCGGGCCGAGAGCGAGCGGGGAGGCGATGGAGCATGACGCGGAAAAAACGCGGCCTGAGCATGACATCCATTTTGGTGCTGGCGCTCGTCGGTACCATCACGGCCATCGTGCTGGGAGCCATGGCCGTGTTCCTGCAGACCTATCAGCGCTCGCTCATCCGGAGCGTGCAGACCTCTGCGCGCCAGTCCGTCGCCCAGGTAGGCAAGACGGTCGAGGACTATCTGGACGATGTCAACAGCCTCATGGAGCTGCTCGAGCGCAAGCTCGAGGATCCGCGGCAGGACCGGGACGACTTCTTTGCCGCCTTCCTGCAGATCCGGCCGGACGTTGTGGCCGTTACGACCTATGACGCGGCGGGCGGGCTTGTGGACTGCCGGTCGCGCGCGGCAAAGCGCACGGAGATTTATCAGAATCTTTCGTTTGATCCCGATAAAATGGACGCCTATGCCGGCGGCTATGTCTCCACGCCTCATGTGGCCTCGATCTTTCAGGGCTATTATCCGTGGGTCGTCACGCTCGTTGCGCCGCTCGATGCGCCGGGCCGCGAGGAATGGATCGCGCTGGACATCAGCTTCAGCAGCATTTCCGCCTACCTGAACGACGTCGGCATCGGCCAGCACGGCTACTGCTTCCTGATGGACCAGAGCGGCAACATCATCTATCACCCGCAGCAGCAGCTCATCTATTCCGACCTCAAGCGGGAGAACACGTCGCTCATCGCGGGCCTGCCGGACGGCAGCAACGAGAGCGGCAGCATGATCTATACGCTCACCTCGCTGGAAAACAGCCATTGGCGCGTTGTCGGTGTGAGCTTCGTCGAGGAGCTCATCACCGAGAGCGTGCAGGAGGTCAGCCGTATTCTGGCCGCCTCCGGCATCGGTATCCTGCTGGCCGCCGTTATCATCAGCTTCGTGCTGTTCCGCACGCTTTCCCGCCCCATGCACGGCCTGACGGCAGCCATGCGTCAGTTCGAGCAGGATGCGGACAATTTCACCTATGTTCCGGTCGGCGGTGCGCGCGAGGTGCGCGTGCTGTCGGATTCGTTCGGGCAGATGGTCGTGCAGATCCAGCGCCTCATGGAGCAGGTGCGCGCCGAGGAGGTCAATCTGCGCAAGACGGAGCTGCGCGCGCTGCAGGCGCAGATCAACCCGCACTTCCTCTATAATACGCTCGACTCCATTGCGTGGATGTGCGAGCAGGGGAGAAATGCCGAGGCCGTCGAGATGGTCAATGCGCTGGCGCGGCTGTTCCGCATCAGCATCAGCCGCGGCCACGAGCTTATCCCCATCCGCAGCGAGCTGCAGCATGCCGAGAGCTATCTGCAGATCCAGTCCCACCGCTATAAGAATCAGTTTTCCTATTCCTTCGACGTGCAGGAGGAGTGCCTGGACTACCTGTGCAACAAGATTACGCTGCAGCCCATTATCGAAAACGCGATCTACCACGGCATCAACGGCCTTGTGGATGAGGGGGAGATCCGCATCTCGTGCCGCGCGGACGGGGACGATATCCTGTTTACCGTCGAGGATAACGGCACCGGCATGGAGCCGGAGCAGGTGCAGGCCATCCTGCGCAAGGAGCGCAGCGACCACACCGGCATCGGGATCAAGAACGTCAACGATCGTCTGAAGATCTATTTCGGACCGGCCTATGGCATTACCATTGACAGCGTGCCCGACGAGGGAACGCGCGTATATATCCGCATGCCGAAGGTGCGGGAGGAGGCAGAGTATGAAAAACGCTAAACGGCTGGCCGCACTTTTCCTGACGGCCGCCGTGCTTCTGACGGCGGGCTGCAGCCGCAAGACTGTCACGTCACAGAACTCCGTATGGTTCATTGCCAAATCCACGAACACGGAATTCTGGAAATCTGCCTTTGCCGGAGCGAACGCCGCAAAATCGGAGTATAACGTCGATCTGACGATCTGCGGGCCGGAAACGGAGGAGGACTACGAGGAGCAGAACCGTCTTATCGATGAAGCCGTCGCCGCCGGTGCAGATGCCATCGTCTATTCCGCCATCAGCTACACGAAAAACGCCGAGGCAATCACCCGCGCGGCCAAGCAGGGCCTGAAGATCGCCGTCATCGACAGCGACGTGGACTCCGACGGCGTCGGTGTGCGCATCGGCACGGACAATGTCGAGGCCGGGCGCATGGCCGGGCGCGCTGCCCTGCAGACGGACTGGGACAGCCTGACGGTCGGCATCGTGAACTTTGATCTCGGCAGCCGCAACGGGCAGGAGCGCGAGAGCGGCTTCCGCGAGGCGCTGGCGGGAGACCCGCGTGTGAAGGACATCTATACGATCAACGTCAACGCCGACGCCACGACGGCACAGGTCCGCACGGTGCAGCTCCTTGTGGAGCACCCGGAGATCAACGTGATCGTCGGCTTCAACGAGCCGATCGCCGTCGGCGCGGCCATGGCCGTGCACTCCCTTGGCCTCGCGGGCCGCGTGCGCATGGTCGGCTTTGATACGAACGTCAAGTGCATCGACCTGCTGCAGAGCGGGGCCGTTTCGGCCCTCATCGTGCAGAATCCCTATGCCATGGGCTACCTCGGGGTCGAGGCTGTGTGCAATCTGCTCGACGGGCAGACCTACCGCACGGCGGAGCTGCTCGACACGGCGACGCGCACCGTGACGAAGGAGACGATGTTCACCATCGAGAATCAGAAGGCACTGTTCTCGTTCGGTTGACATATGCGCAATTTGCACAAATTCGACGCATTGTTTTTGACATCCAAAACAAAGAATGTGAAGTTTTCACCCTTCCTGCGTAAGAAATCTCATTGTTTTTTGTACAAATTCTGTTAAAATTTAATTACGCGGAACGGAGATTCCGCAGAAATTTATGGAGGATGAATGACAATGAAAAAACTTCTTGCGCTTCTTCTTGTCCTTGTCATGGTCGTTGCTCTGGTCGCCTGCGGCGGCAACGGCAACGAGACCGAGGCACCGACGAACAATTCTCAGCCCGCTTCCGACGCCACTGAGGATACCGGCAACAGCGACACCCTTGTGGGCACCGATCTGAAGGTCGCCGTGTTCTACTACACCTATTCCGACACCTACATCTCCAGCGTCCGCACCGCTCTCGATGCACAGCTGGACGCGCTGGGCGTTACCTATCAGGACTTCGACTCCAACGGCAACCAGACCACGCAGAACGAGGCCATCCAGACCGCAATCGCTGACGGCTATAACCTGCTGATCGTCAACATGGTCACCTCCGGTTCTTCCGACACCGCGAAGGGCATCATGGAGCTGGCCGGCGATGTGCCCGTTATCTTCTTCAACCGCGCAGTCGATGAGGACGGCGTCGAGGCTTCCGCTTCCGTCCTGAACGCTTATGAGAACATCGCATTCGTCGGCACCGACGCCCCCGAGGCAGGCCATCTGCAGGGCAAGATGGTCGGCGAGTACGTCCTCGAGCACTATGACGAGCTCGACCTGAACGGCGACGGCAAGATCTCCTATGCCATGTTCAAGGGCGACGAGGCAAACGTCGAGGCCATCTACCGCACCCAGTACGGCGTTGAGGATGCCAATGCTGTCCTGACTGCCGCCGGCAAGCCCGAGCTTGTCTACTTCGATGCCAACAACACCTCCGGCTATCAGGTCGACCTGAACGGCCAGTGGTCCGCTGCTGCAGCTCTCGATTACATGAACACGAACCTCTCGCAGTACAACGAGGGCAACAACAACATGATCGAGCTCATCATCTGCAACAACGACAACATGGCTGAGGGCTGCATCTCCGCTCTGGAGTCCGCGGGCTACAACAACGGCACCGGCAAGACCATCCCGGTCTTCGGCGTTGACGCCACCGATTCCGCCAAGGAGCTCATTGCCAACGGCAAGATGACCGGCACCGTCAAGCAGGATGCCGAGGGCATGGCTGCCGCCATCGCTCAGATCGCCAAGGCTGTCGGCGAAGGCACCGCTCTGAAGGACGCCGTCGCTGCTACGGCTGAGAGCAACACCGAGATGTACAGCGTCGCCGAGGGCGTTGCCACGAAGCTGTATGTCGCTTATGCTCCCTACACCGCGTAAGCATCGGACATAAAAACTCTGACTGATCGAAATCGAAAAGGGGAGGCTGCCGCAGGGCGGCAGCCTCCTTTTCAGATTTTCAAACAGGCCAAGGAAGTAAGGAGGACATGAAATGAATATGGATCAGGATATCTTGCTGCAGATGACGGATATCACGAAGACCTTCCCGGGCGTCAAGGCGCTCGATCATGTTTCTCTGACGCTGAAACGGGGAACCGTCCATGCTCTGATGGGAGAAAACGGCGCAGGCAAATCCACGCTGATGAAGTGCCTGTTCGGCATTTATAACAAGGACAGCGGAACCATCCTCCTGGAAGGCAAAGAAGTCAACTTCAAAAACAGCAGAGAGGCGCTGGACAATGGCGTGGCCATGGTCCATCAGGAGCTGAATCAGGCTCTGAAGCGCTCTGTTATGGATAATATCTGGCTGGGGCGTTACCCGAAGCATCTCGGACTGGTGGTCGACGAGACCAAAATGTACCGGGAGACCATGAAAATATTCGACGAGCTGGGCATCAATGTCGATCCGCACCGGATCATGAGCACGATGCCCGTTTCGCAGCGTCAGATGGTCGAGATCGCGAAGGCGGTCTCCTATCGTTCGAAGGTCATCGTATTTGACGAGCCGACCTCCTCTCTTACGGAGGACGAGGTCGAGCATTTGTTCCGAATTATCAACATGCTCCGCGACCGGGGCGTGGGCATCATTTATATTTCGCATAAAATGGCGGAGATCAAGCGCATCTCCGACGAGATCACCATCATGCGCGACGGTCAGTGGATTGCGACCCGCCCGGCTGCCGAGCTGGAGGTCAACGATATCATCCGCCTGATGGTCGGCCGCGAGCTGAACAATCAGTTCCCGCCGAAAACGAACAAGCCGGGCGAGCCTTTCCTGAAGGTCGAGCACCTGACGGGCCAGTATAACGGCCTGCGCGATGTGAATTTCACGGCGCGCCGCGGCGAGATCCTCGGCCTGGCCGGTCTGGACGGCAGCGGCCGCACGGAGACGCTCGAGTGCATCTTCGGCGTGATGACCCGCAAGGACGGCTCAATCACCCTCGACGGCAAGCCCTGCCGCAACCGCAATGCGCGCGAGTCCATCAAAAACGGCTTTGCCCTGCTGACGGAGGAGCGCCGCTCGACCGGTATTTTCTCCATCCTGAATATTCGGGAGAATACGGTCATTTCCAGCCTGAAAAAGCACCGCCGCGGCATCTGGCTGAGCAACCGCTCCATGAAGAAGGATACGCAGTGGTCCATTGATGCCATGCACACCAAGACGCCGTCTCAGGAGACGAAGATCCGCAGCCTCTCCGGCGGCAACCAGCAGAAGGTCATTCTCGGCCGCTGGCTGCTCACCGAGCCGGACGTGCTGCTGCTCGACGAGCCGACGCGCGGCATCGACGTCGGCGCAAAGTACGAAATTTATCAGCTCATCATCGACCTTGCCAACCGCGGCAAGACCGTGCTGATGGTCTCGTCCGAGATGCCGGAGCTTCTGGGCGTCTGCGACCGCATCCTTGTCATGTCGGGCGGCCGCCTTGCCGGTGAAGTGGATGCCAAAACGACCAGCCAGGAAGAGATCATGCGGCTGGCAGCCAAATACGTTTAAGGGAGGGCCTCGGTCATGGCAAATCCTGTGACAAAAATTCGCAATACGGCTGCGGACTACCGCAAGCTGGACGGGCGCGACAAGCGCCGCTTCTGGACGGACGGCATTCTGAACAATGCGCTGTACATCCTGATGGCGATCTTCATCATCTACACCGCCATCGTCAACCATAACTTCCTGAAGATCGGCTCCATCACGAACATCATCTCGCTGGCCGCTGCGTCCCTTCCGTTCGCGCTCGGCGTTGCGGGCTGCATCGTCCTGACGGGCACCGACCTTTCCGGCGGCCGTGTCGTCGGCCTGTCCGCTGCCCTTTCTGCCGCCCTGCTGCAGAAGACGGACCTTGCCCGCAGAATGTTCAGCTGGATGCCGAATATCCCCACCTGGGCCGGTATCTGCATCGCCATTCTTGCGGTCATCGCCATCGGTGCGATCATCGGCTTTGTCAACGGTTTCTTCGTTGCAAAGTTCAAGCTGCATCCCTTCATCGTCACGCTGGCCACGCAGCTCATCACCTATGGCCTGATCCTCGTGTTCTTCATGCTCAACGATAACAACGGCCAGCCGCTGTCCGGCCTGTCCGACGGTTATTCGAGCTTCATCAAGGGCAAGATGATCTCCATCGGCGCTGTCAGCCTGCCGTGGTATGTGCTCTATGCCATCATCCTGCTCGTCATCACCTGGTTCCTGTGGAACAAGACGACGTTCGGCAAGAACATGTTCGCCGTCGGCTCGAATGCCGAGGCTGCCAATGTCTCCGGCGTGAACGTCTTCCGCACGACGGTCCTTGTCCACACGTTCGCCGGTGTGATGTACGGTCTGACCGGCTTTATCGAGGGCGCGCGCATTAGCTCCATCACGCAGTCCACCGGCCTGAACTATGAGTGTGATGCCATTGCGGCCTGCGTCATCGGCGGCGTATCGTTCGTCGGCGGCACCGGCAAGATCAGCGGCATCGTGCTCGGCGTTCTCATCCTGCGTATCATCTTCGCTGCGCTGACCTTCCTTGCCATCGATTCCAGCCTGCAGTACA
>ERZ827478.2248-NODE-2248-length-10412-cov-11.616588_pt1 | contig 10412 bp, 9 predicted proteins | sample MGYA00519705_ERZ827478 | MGnify/ENA primary metagenome ERZ827478 (study PRJEB31778, sample SAMEA3449318) | human gut metagenome | biome: human gut; feature: human-associated habitat; material: faeces | place: United Kingdom | collected 2010/2012 ... | reverse complement strand
CGTAAATGTAGGTATGTTCGCAGGCCATGCATATTTCCGTGAGCAGAACGGCCTCACCCGGACCGACGCTGATGATATCAAGCATGGCGCACCTCCACACAATGTTCTTGAGCAAAACAAATCAGTTCATCGTCCCATGCATGGGCTTCCAATCCATCGGGAATAAGCAGCGCGCCGCAATTCAGCAGCGTTTGCCGGGCTTCCGTCAACACGGCTTCACTCGGCGGCGCGAACGGCGCTGTCGTCAGTATGCGGGCGGCCAGATGGCGCGCGGCAGGGATATCCATATCGTTTTCCGCCAGAATACCCGTTGCAAACGGTGTTCCTTCCCGCGTCAGGCGGCGGTAGACGGTTGTCGCCTTCCCCATGCCGCCGAGGACAAACGCGTATGGCGCACCTTCCGCACGGGGAAGCTCCATTGATCCGGAAAGCGCGTCATAAACACCAGACGAAATGCCGTACAGCTGTGTGATGTTTTCTTCCGTAAAGACTGCTTCGGGCGCGCCGAACATCTCCACGCCGTGCGTGCCGATGCCCATCACGAGGTCGGATACCCGTGCAGCGAGGTCAATTTCGTGCAGGCTCATCACGATGGTCACGCCCTGCTCCCGCGCGAGATGAAGCAGAATGGCGGACAATTCGATTTTATATCGAATATCCAGAAAGGAGGTCGGCTCGTCGAGCACCAGCACGTCCGCCGGATGGATGAGCGCCGCGCACAAAGCCGCGCGGCGGCGTTCGCCGCCGGAGAGCGTGCCGATGCGCCGGTCCGTCTCGCCGAGGCCGAGCTTCGTCAGCATCGCCTTTGCCTCGTATTCGTTCAGCGCGCGGAACTGCGGCGGCATGCTGGCGAAGACCTGCTCCAGGATCGTCCGGTCGTCGTCCATCTCCGGGTTCTGCGGCAGATAGCTCACCTGCAGGTTCGGCCGGCGCGAGATGCGCCCGCTGTCCGGCTGCACGAGCCCGGCCAGCACCTTCAGAAACGTCGATTTGCCGGTGCCGTTGATGCCGATGACGCCGGTCTTGTCCCCCTCGTTGAGATAAAAATCCACATCCTGCAGCAGCTGACGGCTGCCGAAATTGATGGAAAGCTGTTCTGCGGATAAAAGCATAAAATTCCTCCTTCAAGGGGTTTCTGCGCCTATTCTATCACAGCTTCCGCCGGAAATCACGCGCTTCTTGCATTTGTTCCGTGTTTCTGCTATCATGGGGGCGAAAAACCGATGAAACGGGGAGAATTGTTTATGGAGCCTGTGAAGCTGCTGGCGCTCGATCTGGACGGGACGCTGCTGAATTCCCAGAAGGAGCTGACGCTGCGCACCCGTGATGCGCTCTATGCCGCGGCGGGAGCTGGCGTCGAGATCGTACCGACGACGGGCCGCTTTTTTACCGGTATGCCCGAGGTCATTCAGAAGCTGCCGTTTCTGCACTTCGCCATCACCATCAACGGTGCGCAGGTCTATGATATCCGCGAGAAAAAAGCCGTCAGCACGGCGGAAATCCCGCTGGAAACGGCGCTGCGGGTCCTGGAGTATCTCGACGGCTTCCCCGTGATCTACGACTGCTATCAGGACAACTGGGGCTGGATGACGCGCAGCATGCAGGAAAACGCCGCTGCATTTGTCCCCATTGATCATTCGCTGCGCATGGTGCGCAGTCTGCGCACGCCGGTCGACGAGCTCAAGGCGTATCTGCGGGAGCAGAACCGGAGCGTCCAGAAGCTGCAGCTGTTCACACCGGACGATGCGCTGCGCGGCAGGCTGCTCACCGACCTTGCAGAGCGTTTCCCCTGCCTGAGCGTCAGCACGTCCATGCCCTGCAACATTGAGATCAACGACGCGCACGCCAACAAGGGCGAGGCCATTGCGTCTCTGGCAGCGTATCTCGGCCTGCCGATGGCAGCGACGATGGCCATCGGCGACGGACTGAACGACAGGAGCATGATCAAAATGGCAGGGACTGGCGTGGCCATGGCAAATGCGTGCCCAGAAATTCTGGCGCTTGCCGATGAAGTGACAGTCTCCTGCGACGAGGATGGCGCGGCGCTCGCCATCGAGCGGCACTGCGTGCCGGGAAAGGCGTAACGGAAATGTTCGACTGTCATATTCATATGGTGCTGGACGGCGTAAATTGGAGGGAATCCATTGCGCGGCACAAGGCTGCACCGCAGGAGGCACTCATCCGAAAAACGCTCGCGCAGTATCAGGCGCTGGGCTATACCTACCTGCGCGACGGCGGCGACCGCTGGGGCGCGGGCGCGCTGGCCGCGAAGCTTGCGCCGGAATACGGCATCCGCTACCGCACCCCCTGCTTCCCCATCTACAAGACCGGCCACTACGGCAGCTTCATCGGCCGTGGCTTTTCCACACCGGCGGAATACCGCGCGCTCGTGCGCGCGGCCAAAGCCGCGGGCGCGCACTTTATTAAGATCATGATCTCCGGCCTCATGGACTTTGCGCACTACGGCGTCCTGACCGACGAGCCGCTTGCGCCGGGCGAGATCGCGGACATGATCGCCGGTGCCCATGACGAGGGCTTTTCCGTCATGGCGCACGCCAACGGCGACAGCGCCGTGCGCGCCGCGCTGGCTGCCGGGGTCGACTCGATCGAGCACGGGGCCTATCTCTCGCCCGAGACGCGCAGCCAGCTGGCGGAAAGCCATGCCGTCTGGGTGCCGACGCTCGTGACCATCGGCAATCTGATCGGCGACGGCCGCTTCCCGGACGCGGCGCTGCGTCCGCTGCTGGCATTCCAGCAGCGATCCGTCCGCGACGCCGCGGCGCAGGGGGCAAGGATCGCCTGCGGCAGCGACGCCGGGGCCTACCGCGTCCTGCACGCGCAGGGCGGCCTGGACGAGCAGGCCCTCCTCCGCCGCACCCTCGGCCCCATCGCCGACCAGATCCTGACCCAAGGCAATACCGAGATCCAAAAGCGCTTTTGACGCCCCCCTGCGTTGCTCCCAAAGGCTCCCCTTCCAGGGGAGCTGGCTCGGCGCAGCCGAGACTGAGAGGTTGCTGGAAATTTGCCATGAAACCCAAACCGCAAATTCAGTTTGCGGTTTGGAAAGGAAGAAACGAGCACAGAGGATAAGAAGCCTTGCTTGCAAGGATTCGTTCCGTCGTGGTCGTTTCTGACGCGCCTCCGGCGGCCCTATCTTTTCCCCTGCGCGGGAAAAGATAGGGGAGAAAAGGGCGCTAGGTTACGTTTGGTGCTTTCTGCCTCTGAATTCAGGCGGGAACCTATTTTTCAGGCGTCGTTCCACTCGGTGGTCACCCTACGTATGTCTTAATACGCGCCGCCTGATACGGGGGTATCAAATTTGTAACTAGTTGCCGTAGAATATTTGCCATCAATAGAAGGTGCAGTCTGAATTTGTCAGGCTGCACCTTTTTGCGGGGAAGGTTTTCTGTATTTGCTGGCACCCAACGCCTTCCCCTATGAGGGGAAGGTGGCACGGCGGAAGCCGTGACGGATGAGGTGGAGGCAGTTTCGTTTACGCGGCGTTGCCCACCTCATCAGTCGCCTCCGGCGACAGCTTCCCCTCATAGGGGAAGCCATCCGCTGCGGCGGGGGGATTTTATAAAATTTTTCCAAGATCGTGATTCCTGCTTGCAAAATGCGGGCGGAGCCGGTAAAATAATAAGGATTTGATTATTTTTGTGCTGCAGGGGCGCAGTGGAGGGAATTTGTTATGTCGGCAGACATTTTGACCAATATTCAGAATGATATCCACGCCTTTTCCAAGGGCCAGAAAAAGATCGCGGCCTACATCCTGTCCAACTACGACAAGGCCGCGTTCATGACCGCCAGCCGCCTCGGCAAGACCGTCGAGGTCTCGGAGTCGACGGTCGTCCGCTTCGCGGTGGAGCTGGGCTACGAGGGCTATCCTGAGATGCAGAAGACGCTGCAGGAGCTTGTCCGCAACAAGCTCACCAGCGTCCAGCGCATCGAGGTCGCAAGCGACCAGTTCGGCAATCAGGACGTGGTCTCGAGCGTTTTGCAGCGCGACGCCAACGCCATCCGCATGACGAGCGACGCGCTCGACCGCGGCCAGATGGCAAGGGCCGTCGAGGCGATCCTGGCCGCGCGGCACATCTATATCGTCGGCGTCCGCTCGTCCGCGGCGCTGGCCAACTACCTCAATTTCTATTTCCGCAATATTTTTGACAACGTCCGCCTCGTCTCCTCCACGGCCACAAGCGAGATGTTTGAGCAGCTGCTGCGCGTGGGGAAGGAAGACGTCGTCATCGGCATCAGCCTGCCGCGCTATTCCAGCCGCACGGTAAAGCTGCTGCAGTACGCGCACGATTCCGGCGCGACCGTCGTCACCATCACGGACAAGCCCGAGGCGCCGGGCGGCAAGGTCGCTGACCTGGTGCTCTGCGCCAAGAGCAACATGGTCTCGTTTGTCGACTCGCTGGTCGCGCCGATGAGCGTCATCAACGCGCTCATCGTGTCGGTCGGGCTGCAGCAGGAGGACAGCGTGGCAAAAACCTATGAGGATCTGGAGCGGCTTTGGGATGAATATGACGCCTTTGAACGGGTCGAATAAGATCGTCGTCGTGGGCGGCGGCGCGGCGGGCATGATGGCCGCCGGGATGGCGGCGCAGGCCGGCGCGCATGTGACGCTGCTCGAGCAAAACGGCCGCCCCGGCAAAAAACTGCTCATCACCGGCAAGGGCCGGTGCAACGTCACGAACGACTGCGCGTGGCAGGACGTTCTGCAGAACGTGCCGACGAACCCGCGCTTTCTCTACAGCGCCCTCGCGGGCTTTTCCCCCGCGGACGCCAGGGCCTTTTTTGAGCAGTACGGCTGCGCGCTCAAGACCGAGCGTGGAAACCGCGTGTTCCCGGTTTCCGACCGGTCGCAGTCCGTATTGGACGCGCTCGTGCGTTTCCTGCATGAAAACCATGTGCAGCTGCTGCCGCGGCGCGTGACGGAGCTGGCCGCGGCCGGCGGCCGCGTGACCGGCGTGAAGACGGAGGCCGGACCCATCCCGGCCGACTGCGTCATTCTCGCGACCGGCGGCCTGTCCTATCCCGCTACCGGCTCGACCGGCGACGGCTATCGGCTTGCCGCCGCGCTCGGCCATACGATCGTGGAGCCGGTCGGCTCCCTCGTCCCGCTGGTCGAGAAGGGACACGACTGCGCAAGGATGCAGGGCCTGGCCCTCAAGAATATCGCGGTCCGGCTGGTCAACGCCAAAGGCAAGACCGTCTATGAGGATTTCGGCGAGCTGCTGTTTACGCACTTCGGCCTCTCCGGCCCCGTCATCCTCTCGGCGAGCGCACATATGGCCCGCGGGGAAGACGGCTACACCGTACGGATCGACCTCAAGCCCGCGCTGGACGAAAAAACACTCGACGCGCGCATTCTGCGCGACTTTTCCGCCGCGCAGAACCGCGATTTTGAAAACAGCCTCTCCGCGCTGCTGCCGCGGTCGATGATCCCGGTCGTCATCGCGCGCAGCGGCATCGATCCCATGCAGAAGGTCAACTCCATCACCAAACAGCAGCGCCGGGCGCTGCTCGAGACGATCAAGTGCTTTTCTGTCCCCATCGCCTGCAAGGCTCCGGTCGAAGACGCCATCGTCACCTCCGGCGGCGTGAAGGTCTCGGAGGTGAGCGCGAAGACCATGGAGTCGAAGCGGGTGCAGGGCCTGTATTTCGCGGGCGAGCTGCTGGACGTCGACGCCTACACGGGCGGCTTCAACCTGCAGATCGCCTGGGCGACGGGCAGGCTGGCGGGCCTGTCTGCCGCGGCAAAAGAATTTTCATCACCGGAGGATGCGACATGAGCAAATTCGTTTCCATCGCCATCGACGGGCCCGCGGGCGCGGGCAAGAGCACCATGGCCAGGGCCTGCGCGAAGGCGCTGGGCTATCTCTATGTTGACACCGGCGCGATCTACCGCACGGTCGGCTATTACATGCGCCTCATGGGCATCGGCCCGAAGGACCAGGATGGGATCCGCCGTCTGATCGACGAGGTCAACATCGACATCCGCTATGCGGACGGCGTGCAGCACATGATCCTCAACGGCGAAGACGTGACCAGCGAACTGCGCACCCCCGAGATGTCCATGTACGCTTCCGGCGTGTCCGCGCAGCCGTGCGTGCGTGCGTTCCTGCTCGACATGCAGCGGCAGCTGGCCCGGACGCACAACGTCATCATGGACGGCCGCGACATCGGCACCGTCGTGCTGCCGCACGCGGACGTGAAGATCTTTCTGACCGCCGACGCCGAGGTCCGCGCAAAGCGCCGCTACGACGAGCTGCAGCAGAAGGGCGATAAGACCCCCTATGCGCAGATCCTCGCCGAGACGAAGCAGCGCGACAAGCAGGACTCCGAGCGCGCCGCCGCGCCGCTCAGGCAGGCGGCCGACGCCGTCGTGCTCGATACCTCCGGCTATACCCTGGAGCAATCGGTCGAGGCGATCTTATCGCTCGTCAGGAGGAAGCTCGGGTGAGATTCTGGTATCATGTCTGCTGGTGGATCGCGCGGATCGGCCTGTTTTTCTGGCATCCCGTCTTTCATGTGGAGGGGCGGGCGCATATCCCCGCCGGCAGCTGCGTGTTCTGCGCGAATCACTCCGGGATGGCCGACCCGATCTGGATCCTGCTCGCGCTGCCGGAAAAGCGGATGATCCGCATCATGGCCAAGCAGGAGCTGCGGCGCGTGCCGTTCGTCGGCTGGGTGATGGAAAAATTCCGCGTCATTTTCGTCAATCGCGGCGCGCATGACATCGCCGCCTATCAGCAGTGCGTCGACGCGCTGGAGCAGGAGCACGACAAAATGCTCGTCTTCATCGAGGGCACCCGCTGCAACCGCGACAAGCATGTGCGCGCCAAGACCGGCGCGGTGCGTATGGCCGCGGCCTCGGGCGCGCCGGTCGTGCCGGTGTTCGTGACGCGCAACAAGACGCCCTTCTGTCCCATCCGCGTGATCTTCGGCGAGCCCTATCCGGTGCATGTCGACCCGGAGGATCACGCGGCCTGCCAGCAGGCGACCGACGCGCTTCTCAAAACCATCTATCAACTGGGCGGTGACAGCTATGCAGATCAGATCAGCTGAGACGGCGGGCTTCTGCTTCGGCGTGGAGCGGGCCGTGAGCCTAGCGGAGCAGACCGCGAAGTCCTGCGCGTCCGCCGTGACGCTCGGGCCGATCATCCACAACCGCCACGTCGTCGAGCGCTTCGAGGCCATGGGCCTGCGTGAGATCGCCCGCGCCGAGGATGCGCAGCCCGGCCAGACCGTCGTCATCCGCGCGCACGGCATTCCGGTCAGCGAGCAGCAGACGCTCGCCGCGCGCGGGGCAAAGCTCGTGGACGCGACATGCCCCTTCGTCAAGAAGATCCACGTTATCGCCCGGCAGGCCGAGGAAGCGGGCAGGCATCTGCTCATCATCGGCACGCCCACGCACCCGGAGGTCACGGCCATTGCGAGCTATTCCTCCGACGCGCACGTGTTTCAGACGGCCGAAGCGCTCGAAAGCTGGCTGACAGAGGCGCCCGGGCGGCGCGATTTGCCGTTTTGTATGGTTTCCCAGACGACGGGAACGCAAAAATTGTGGGAATCATGCCGGGAAATTGCAAAAAAGGTGTGTACAAACTGCGAAATATTTGATACAATATGCAGAGCTACGGAAATGCGGCAGGAAGAAGCAGCGTTTCTTTCAAAGAGTTGTGATGCGATGGTCGTTGTCGGGGATGCGAGGAGCTCCAATACGGGGCGTCTTGCCATGATCTGCAGCGAGAATTGCCCGAAGGTGGTACTCGTCGATCATGCCGATGAACTGGACATGTCCCTTTTTCATGGCGCAGCTACTGTGGGTATAACGGCCGGTGCCTCGACACCGCCGTGGATAATTAAGGAGGTAAACAACAAAATGAGCGAAGAACTGAAAGTTGAAACTGCACAGGAGGAGAATTTTGCCGAGCTTCTCGAGCAGTCCCTCAAAACTTTGAATAATGGAGATAAGGTAACAGGCACCGTCATGGCTATCGGTTCCACCGAGATCGAAGTCGACCTCGGCACCAAGCACACGGCCTACATCCCGCTGGACGATTTCTCCGGCGATCCGTCCGTCAAGCCCGAAGACGTCGTCCATGTCGGCGACGAGATCGAAGCGATCGTTGTCCATGTCAACGACGGGGAAGGCGTTGTCCGCCTGTCCCGCAAGCGTCTCGAGGCCGGCAAGGCCTGGGAAGAGATCGAAGCTGCCGTGGAAGACAAGACGGTCCTCGAAGGTGTTGTCACCGAAGAGAACAAGGGCGGCATCGTCGTCAACGTCAAGGGCATCCGCGTGTTCGTTCCCGCTTCCCAGTCCGGCGTGCCCAAGGGCGGCGATCTGAGCGAGATGGTCGGCAAGACCGTCCAGCTGCGCATGACCGAGGTCAACCGTGCCCGCCGCCGCGTCGTCGGCTCCATCCGTTCCGTCGCAGCCGAGCAGCGTAAGGCCGCGCAGGAGAAGATCTGGAGCGAGATCGAGGTCGGCAAGCAGTATCACGGCACTGTCAAGTCCCTCACCAGCTACGGCGCGTTCGTCGACATCGGCGGCGTTGACGGCATGGTCCATGTCTCCGAGCTGAGCTGGAACCGCATCAAGAATCCGTCCGAGGTCGTCAAGGTCGGCGACGAGATCGACGTCTACGTCATCGCTCTCGATCCCGAAAAGCGCAAGATCTCCCTCGGCTACAAGACCGAAGCGACCAACCCCTGGACCTTGTTCAACAACCAGTTCCAGGTCGGCGACGTTGCCAAGGTCAAGATCGTCAAGCTCATGACCTTCGGCGCTTTCGCTGAGATCATCCCGGGCGTTGACGGCCTCATCCACATCTCCCAGATCGCGGATCGCCGCATCGGCAAGCCGGAGGACGTTCTGTCCGAGGGTCAGGAAGTCGACGCGAAGATCATCGACATCGATCAGGAGCACAAGCGCATCTCCCTGTCCATCCGTGCTCTGCTGGCTCCGGCCGCAGACGAAGCGGAAGACGCCGAGTAAGCAAAAAAATTCCCCGGACTGCCGACCGGCAGTCCGGGATTTTTTATGCCTGCTTCTGCAGCAGCGCCGCTGCCTTGCGGGCCACGATGATCTCCTCGTCCGTGTGGACCGTGAACACGCGCACCGGCGCGTCCTCCATGGAGATATCCATGCCCGCGATGGCCATGCGGTTTTTAAAGCCGTCGAGCTTCACGCCGAGGAACTCCAGCCCCTCGAGGCTCAGCGCCCGCACCAGCGCGCTGCCGAGCCCGATGCCGCCGCCGAAGACGATGGCGTCCAGCCCGCCCATGGCCGCGGCGTAGGAGCCGATGTATTTCTTGATCGAGTAGCAGTAGGCGCGGATGGCCAGCTCCGCATCCTCGTTCCCGGCCTCGGCCGCCGCCTGCACGTCGCGCATGTCGCGCCCCGCGCCGCCGGACATGCCGTACAGACCGCTTTTCGTCTGCAGCATGTCCTTGACCTCCTCCAGCGTCATCCCGCAGGACTCGACGAGGTAGAAGATGATATAGGGGTCAATGTCGCCGCAGCGGTTGTTGTGCATCGTGCCGCACTGCAGCGTCAGCCCGAGCGAGGTGTCGATCGACCGGCCGTCCTTGACCGCGCAGATGCTCCCGCTGCCGCCCAGGTGGCAGACGACGAGCTTCAGGTCGGTCCTGCCCATCCGCTCCTGCGTCCACTCGGTCAGATATTCGATCGACGCGCCGTGGAAGCCGTTGCGGCGGATGTCGTATTTGCGGGAAACGTCGATGGGGATGGAATAGCAGTACGCCTCGGGCGGCATCGTGCGGTGGAACGCGGTCTCAAACGCGCCGATGAGCGGCGTATTTGGCAGAAGCGCGCGGAACTGGCGGATGGCCGCAAGATACGGCGGGTTGTGCGCGGGGGCGATGGAGCTGAAGTCCTCCATCCGCGCGAGCACGTCGTCCGTCAGCAGCTGCACGCCGCTCACGCCCCGCGCCAGCACGACCTTGAACCCGACGCAGTCCAGCGCCCGCAGGTCGGGCAGCACGGTCTGCTGCAGCTGCAGCAGCATCCGTTCGATGGCCTCGCGGTGCGTGGGGAAGACGGCCGCCTCGTCGACGAGCGCGCCGTTTTCCTGCGTTTTCGCGTAAAACCGCCCCGCGTCCGTCCCGACGCGCTCCGCCCCGCCGGACGCCGCGACCAGCTCCTCCGGCATCCGGAACAGCTGATACTTCAAAGACGTACTTCCTACATTGCAGATCAAAACATTCATACCCAAGCTCCTTGCTTTTTTCTATACTGTACCAGATTTCCCCCCCAATATCAATGCGGAAAACCCAACGGCTCCCCTTTCAGGGGAGCTGGCAGCCGAAGGCTGACTGAGAGGTTGTTGCAGATTTGCATAGAAAAAACCCAAACCGCAAATTCAGTTTGCGGTTTGGAAAGG
>ERZ827478.2242-NODE-2242-length-10422-cov-4.088936_pt1 | contig 10422 bp, 9 predicted proteins | sample MGYA00519705_ERZ827478 | MGnify/ENA primary metagenome ERZ827478 (study PRJEB31778, sample SAMEA3449318) | human gut metagenome | biome: human gut; feature: human-associated habitat; material: faeces | place: United Kingdom | collected 2010/2012 ... | reverse complement strand
ATATTCCTGCACCAGGGGCTTTTTTTGTGCTGTCCGCACAATCTGGCGCGGTTCACCGGCCGCAGGAGCTTTTTGCTGCTGTCAATAATCAACGGGGGGAGGGGGGAACTCGGTCCCCCTGTCGGCGGCGTAGATATCTCTGCCGGAGAGGGCCTCATAATACAGGGCATAGCTGAGATTGATATAAGGCATGGCCCATATCTGCACCAGATAGCCCACATAGGGGATGCTGGAAAGTATGTTCCAGCCGATAAAGCTCAGGTCCATGACGAAGAGCTCGCCCTTGTGCCCCGCCATCATCGCCTTGGATTCCCGGATGCACTGGAGCACCGACTTATCGGGGTCGTCCAGCATTATATACAGGGCCTGCCTGTAGCGGTAGGCAGCGATGATACCCGGAACGACAAGGAGCAGGGACCAGAGGAAAATGAAAATACCCGTCAGCAGGTTCAGCAGGAACAGCTTGAAGAAGAGCGGGAAGGCGTCCAGCAGGTTGCCGAAGCTGGCCCCGGCGCGGCGGATAGTGTTCAGCAGGAAGAGCGTAAAACCCGCGCCTACCACATAGCTCAGAAAGTCCGTCAGCCAGCTGAGCACCACAGCATAGAAGGGGGGAGCCATTTTCATGGCCACCTGGAGGGCATACTCCAGATTCCCGCTTTCCAGGTACTCGGTGTACAGCTCGCTTAAAGTATCCGTGTAGTTCAGACCCAGAAGCCTGGAGGAGAGCATATACAGCACAAAGCATATGGCGATATACGCCAGTCCCACCAGCAAAACGCTGGGCCTGGACCGGGATATAAGGTTCCTGGCCCTCTCCTTCAGTTCCACTCGTCTGATTCCCATAGGCGTGTTCACCCTTTCGTTTTTTCTACAATATACCAGACAAATATGAATATGTAAATACGGCGCAGGACTGGCGGCAGACAGGAAATCTTAATAATTCTTAATTCTTAAGTAAAACTGAAACAAAGCTCCTGCAATACACGTTATTATACATATAAGCGTAATCGACAAAAAACAATTTCGGAGGTGGACTGAATGTGTAAAAAAAGCATAACATTGCTGCTGGCTCTGGTGCTATTGCTGAGCCTTTGCGCCTGCGGCAAAGAAGATGCGGATAAGCCTGCCGCGCCGGAAAAGCCCGGAGGGGCGGCGGAGGAAGCTCCGGCGGAAATGGTGCCGGGGTATATCTCCCAGGTGATAGAGCTGCCAGAGGGCTGCTCTTCCGTGCGTCTCATGACCCTGGAGGGGGACAAGCTGTTGGCAGCGTGCGGCGGCGGGGAGGATTACAAGCTCTGTGCCCTGGACCTGAACACTGACAGCTGGAGCTTCCTGCCCTTTAACGGGGCTGACTTCGGCGGCAGAAACAGCAACGGCTTTTCCAACTACGGCATAAGCGGATTTGACGCCTATGACGGGGTGCTGTGGATGCTGGTGAGGCAGTATTTCATGGAGACCGGGGAAGAAGATGGATACCATATCCTGCGCTATGACTGTGCCACCGGTGAGGAGCTGAGCCGGGCCCAGGTGGGCTTTGAGGCCATACCGGGCAGCGAGTCGCCTACACCGGTGTTCAGCAATTTGACGCCTCTGGGTGCGGACATGGCGGCGCTCTGCGATTTTGAAAACGCCTATATGATCGACAGCCAGGCCCGGCTTCTGGATACCATTCCCCTGGAGGGCTTCAATTTCAATTTGGTGCTGCGCTGCGGCGAAGAACTCTATGCCTACGGAGAGGAGAACGGGGATATAGGCCTGCGCTCCTTTGACATGGAGAGCGGTGCCCTGGGGCCTCTGGTAAGAACCGATGCCAACTGCTATGGCTACTATGTCAGTGAGAAAGAGGAAGCCTTCCTCTCCCAGGACAGCGGCCTGGTGAGCCTGGATGTGAACACCGGGGACACGGAGAAACTCTTCAAATGGCTGGATGTGGCCATCAACCTGGACTTTGCTCAGGGCGGAGGCACCGTGGTCCAGAGTGCCGCCGGGGACTATTACATGGCGGGGATAACTTCCAGAAACATCCAGAAGGTGAGCCCCGGGCTGGTGAAGGACAGGGAAGTCGTCAGATTACGGGGAATCTCCGACCCGGTCATCCTGAACGCCGCCCTGCGCTTCAACAGCACAAATGAGGACTACAGGGTGGAATATGAGTTTATAGGCTCCGGCCATGAGCTGAGCCAACAGGAGATACTGGAGTTGGTGCTTCAGGACAGTCCGGACATAGTCTACACCCCCTCGCTGCCCCAAAACAGCATAGATGGGGGGCTGTTTGTGGACCTGCTGCCCTACATAGATGCCGATGAGAGCATAAGCAGGGAGGACTTCATAGAGCCGGTGCTGAATGGCATGATAAGAAAGGGCGGGCTTTATGAGCTGCTTACCCAGGTGGATATGCTCAGCCTCTCCGTCAGGGCGGAGCTTTTCCCCGGCCGGGAGGAATGGACCGTGGACTATGCGGAGAAGCTGGTAGCGGAGCGCCCGGAAGGGACGCCGGTGTACTTCTGGCACCGGGACCGGGACTATATGCTGAACATGCTCTGCCGCATCTCCAGCGGGGAGTATGTGGACTGGGAGGCGGGGACTTGCAGCTTTAATGAGGGTGATTTTGCCCGGCTGCTGCAATTTGTAAAGGACACTCCCTATACCACCGAGGCGGTGACGCCGGTACTCATGGAACCGATTATGGGAATAGGCAGTTCCGTCGCTTTGAGCAGAAACTTCTTTCAGGGGGATTATGAGTATGCCGGCTTCCCCGGGACTTCGGGAAACGGCAGCTACTTCACTGATTCCGCCCAGTTCAGCAAGAATGGCTACGGCATCCTGGCCTCCAGCGAGCACAAGGAGGCGGCCTGGGATTTCCTGCGCCTGGCGCTGCTGCCGGAGAACCAGGAGTATGGACTAGACCTGAGTTTCGGCATACCCGTCACCAAGGCCGCTTTTGAAGTACAGCTGGAGAAGAATATATATGAGGACGTCATGTTCCCGGAGTATAGCTTTACCCGGGAAGACGCAGACAAGCTCAGGGAGCTGGTCTACTCCACGGAGAAGATGGCCCGAAAGGACGATACCCTCACCGAGATAATAAGCACCGAGGCCGCCGCCTGCTTTGCCGGGGACAAGAGCCTGGAGGACACGGTGAGAAATATCCAGAGCCGTGCCTCCATATATGTGGCCGAGCAGGCCTGATAAGCCGGAAAACAAAAAAAGGAAGGGGCTTTCCCTTCCTTTTTGCTTCTTCAGTATAGTTCGGAAATCCGAACTTCAGGACCAGTAGCGCCGCTCCAGGTCTTCCATGTGGGCCTTCATGTAATCGTAGGCCTGATCGGATTTGCCGTCCAGAATGGCCTGGGCTATCTCCATGTGTTCCTTATAGTGCTGTTTGCGGTTTTCTTCGGCGGTGACGGTGCGGCTGAGGATAAGGCTCCACATCCGCTGCTTCATTGCTTTCCATATCATGTCGCACATGACCAGATACATGTGGTTGCCGCTGGCTCTTGCAATGCTCATGTGGAAGTCCCGGTCGGTAATCTCTGAATAGATATTATCCTCTGCCTCTTGGCGGAAGCGCTCCATGATCTCCCGCAGCCGCTGCTTCTCTGCCTGGCTTATATGCAGGGCGGCACAGCGGGCTATCTCCGGCTCGATGAGCTTGCGGGTCTGAATGATGTCCTGGGGGTCGGTCTCCTCTATCCAGTCGTTGGTAAGGACGCTGACTTCCTTGACAAACACTCCTGCACCGTGCACCGACTCCACCAGCCCGTTGAGCTCCAGGGCGCTGAGAGCTTCCCGCACCGGGACCCGGCTTACGCCGAACATCTCGCAGAACTCCTTTTCGCTGGGGAGCTTGTCCCCCACCTTGAAGCTGCCGTCCAGTATGGCATCCTTTATTTGATTGTAGATCTGGATATACAGTTTGCTGCTGGTAACGGGACTGAAGGGTGACATTGTTGTAACCTCATCATACAATTTTAAGCTGATTTTAACATCTGTTATACAAGATTGTCAATACATAAACATATGAAAATCGGCATGGAACAAAAGGCAGATTGCGAATACGGGCATGGGGAAAACCCATGCCCGTAAGGCTGCCTTCACGGCTTTGGCTTTCAGCTTCCTCCCAGAAGCGCCAGGGACAGCTGGGGCACATAGGTGACCAGCAGCAAAACCACAAGAGAGGCTATGATAAGAGGAACCACCGCCTTGGATATGGTTTTCAAATCGATTTTAGCTATGCCGCAGGCCACATACAGGTTCACGCCCACAGGAGGAGTGACCAGGCCGATAGCCAGGTTAACTATCATAATGGTGCCGAAATGTACCAGGTTCATGCCCAGGGCCTGGGCCACAGGCAGGAACAGGGGAGTGAAGATGTACAGGGCGGAGGTGGAGTCCAGGAAGCAGCCGGCAATGAGCAGGCAGACATTGACGATGATAAGGAAGATCACCGTATTTCCTCCCGCAAAGGACTCCAGGGCCGAACTGATGGCCACGTCAATGCGGGCCCGGGTCAGCACGTAGGCGAAGAGGGAGGCGGCAGCGGTGATGAGCATGACCACAGCGGTGGTGGATGCAGAGTCGATAAGTATCTTCTTCATGTCCCTCAGACTGAGGCTGCGGTAGACGAAGAGGCCCACAAAAAGTCCGTACACGGCGGAGACGGCAGCGGCCTCGGTGGGGGTAAAGATGCCGCCATAGATGCCGCCAAGGATGATGACAGGCATCAGCAGTCCCCAGAAAGCTTCCTTAAATGCGCCCCAGCGTTCTTTCCAGCTGGCTCTGGGCAGCAGCTTCAGCTCGGCCTTGCGTCCAAGCCACAGGGTGATGAGTATAAGGGCGGCGCCCATAAGCAGACCGGGGATAACGCCGGAGATGAACAGATCGCCTATGGAAACATCGGAGATGGAGCCGTAGACAACGAAGGTGATGGAGGGCGGGATGATGACGCCAATGGCACCTGCCGTGGCCATAAGGGCCGCAGCGAAGGCGGGCTTATAGCCAACCTCTATCATGGCGGGGATGAGTATAAGTCCAAGAGCGGCCACTGTAGCCGGACCGGAGCCGGAGATAGCGGCGAAGAAGCAGGCCACCAGCACGCACACCATGGCTACGCCGCCCTTGAAGTGACCCACGCAGGACTGAGCCAGGTTAATGAGCCGGGAGGAAATGCCGGATTTCTCCATTATATTTCCGCCCAGTATAAAGAAGGGGATGGCCATAAGGACGGACTTGGTTATGGCGGCGGAGACCAGCTGGGGCACGGTGCCCAGGACCACGTCCAGGGATCTGCCGGCGCCAAGAGCTATCATGGCTGCCACGCTGGACATTCCCAAACAGGTGGCTATTGGGGCGCCCAGCAGCAAAAATAGGGCAAAGAGACCGAAAAGTATAGTTGTTACCATTTCTTAACCCTCCTTATCCGTACCGGCGGCAGCCATGGCGTCGGCCAGCACGTCCTCCCGGACGGCGGCCTGCCCCCGGACAGCCTTGACAAGCAGCTCCAGAAAACGGATCATAAGAAAGAGAGAGCCCAGAGGCACAAAGGAGCCGTATATCCATTCGGGAATCTGGGCCCCCAAAGAGAGCTGACCTCTCTGGAACTGGGTGATGGTCATGTCGATTCCGTAGTAGAATATAACGCCGGCAAACAGGAAGCCCGCCAGAGCGCAGATAACCTCAAAGATGCGGGACACTATAGCGGGGACATGGTCGGCCAGCAGGGTAAAGCCCAGGTGAGCTCCCCGCTTTGCGGCGATGGAAGCGCCGAAGAGGCTGAGAAGAACGAACATGTAGGTGGATATCTCTTCTGCGAAGTTCATGGAGAAATTGAATACATATCGGGTGACGACGTTTGCAAAGGTGAGCAAGGTCATCACGGACAGAGAAATCAGACAGATGATCTCTTCAATATTGTCGATGATCTTTTTAATCATAGCAGCTCCTTACCTTCCGTAATGTGAGGGAAGAGCTGAGGACAGCTCTTCCCGGATAAAGCGTATCTTATCCCTCGATACCGAAGGCAGCCAGGGCTTCGGCGTCGAATTTGGCCAGGAAATTGGCTTTTACGTCGGCTACCTTGTCCTTGAAGAGCTGGAGCTGCTCGTCGGTAAGCACATCCACCTGGATGCCCTCGGCCCTGAACTCCTCAATGAGGGTGTCGTGCTCGGCCTCAACTATGTCGCGGCCCCAGTTGCAGGCTTCCACGGCCTTCTCCTTCAGTACCTGCTGGGTGGCCTCATTCAGGCTGTTCCACACGTCGGTGTTGAACATGAGCAGGTCGTTTTCATAGCTGTAGCTCCAGATGGTGACGTAGGGCTGGACTTCCAGCACTCCGGAGGTGTTGGTGATGCTCAGACCGTTCTCCTGCCCGTCAATGGTACCCTGCTGCAGGGCGGTGAAGCACTCACTCCAGTTGAGGGTAGAGGGGCTGGCACCCAGAGCGGTAAAGGTGTCCTGATAAATGGCGCTGCCGGGAGAGCGGATCTTCAGTCCGGCCAGATCGTCGGGAGTGAGGACGGGACGCTTGTTATTGGTCAGCTGCCTGAACCCATTGTGGAAGGAGCCCAAAAGGGTGATGTTCTGCTCGGAGAGGATACCGGCGTAGTAGTCCAGGCCGGTCTCGTCGATGACGGTGCGGGCATCGGTGTAATCGTCAAAGATCCAGGGGGTGATGCCAATGGTGAGCCGCTCGTCCAGTGCGCCCATGGTGACGGTGGCGTAGGCGGCAATATCCACGGAGCCGTCGGCCAGCATCTCCATGCCCTTGGTGGCGTTGCCTCCGGCCAGCTGGTCATTGGGGAATACATCGATGATAACGCTGCCGTTGGTGGCCTCCTCCACAAGACGGGCAAACTCCTGGCCCACCTTGGTATCTATCTGGGTGTCGGTACCGTTTACAGCCATGGTCAGGTTTATCTTGTCGTATTCCGTTGCGCCATCGCCGCTCTGAGCGGTTTCGCCGGAAGTGTCGGAGCTGCCGGAGCATGCGGCCAGGGAGGCGATCATCAGGACCGCCAGAAGAAGTGCCAAGAGTTTTTTCACAGTAGTTTTCCTCCTCAGTGTTTTTTTGTTGTATTTTTCAATATTTATTGAACCGAATAAAGGACCGGAGAGTTTGCGCTCCGGATTCACCACTGGCCCTGGGCCAGGGAGACGATGTTCTCCACAGTGATGCCGTTCATCTCCAGCAGCCGCTGATAGGGGGCGGACTGGCCGAACTGGTCCTGAATGCCTACCCGTTTGAGCCTGCCTCTGCCCGCTTCTGCTATGATCTCGGCAACGGCACTACCCAGACCGTTGAGGATATTGTGATCCTCCACAGTGATTATCTTGCCTGTATCGTTTATGCAGGCGTTTACAGCTTCCACATCCAACGGCTTTATGGTGTGCATATCCAGCACCCGGGCCTGAAGACCCTGAGCGGCCAGAGCGTCGGCGGCCTGGAGGGCCAGGCAGACGGTGTCGCCGTTGGCGATGATGGCCACATCCTTGCCTTCACGCAGCAGCTTTGCCTTGCCTATCTCAAAATCCTCATCCTCTCCGTAGATCACGGGGACGGCGTCACGGGTGAAGCGCAGGTACACGGGGCCGTCAAAGGCTGCGGCCTTCTTCACCAGGGCCTTGGCAGAGGCGTAATCGGCGGGCATGACTACAGTCATGTTGGGGATGGTACGGAGGATGCCCATGTCCTCAATGGCCTGATGGCTGGCACCGTCGTTGGCGGGGGTGACGCCGCCGTGGGAGCAGGCGATTTTCACATTCAGATTGGGATAACAGATCTCCTGGCGTATCATCTCGCAGATACGCATGGAGCCGAAGGCGGCGTAAGTGACCACAAAGGGTATCTTGCCGCAGGTGGCAAGGCCGGCGGCCACGCCTGCGCCGTTCTGCTCGGCAATGCCCACATTTATGTACTGCTCCGGCAACTGCTTGCGGAACTCACCGGTCTTGCAGGATTTGCCGATGTCTATGTCAACTACCAGAATATCCTTGTTTTCCTTGCCCAGCTCAACGATAGCCTCGCCGAAGCCGTTGCGGGTTGGAATCTTTTTAGTCTCCATGCTCAGGCCTCCTTCTCAATATAGAGGGCTTTCAGCTCCTCTATAGCCTGCTTGTACTCCTCGTCGTTTGGGGCCACGCCGTGCCAGCCGCAGACGTTCTCCATGTAGCTGACGCCCTTGCCCTTCACCGTGTGGGCGTAGATGCACTTGGGGCGGCCGTTCTTTACCACTCTGGCCAGTTCCAGGGCAGCCACTACCTGCTCCATGTCGTTGCCGTCAATCTCATAGGTGTCAAATCCAAAGGCGGCAAACTTCTTGCCCAGGTCTATGTTTGGCATTACCTCGTCAGTGGTGCCGTCCAGCTGGAGGCCGTTGTTGTCTACGAATACTACCAGGTTGTCCAGCTTGTACTTGTGAGCGGTCTGAGCAGCCTCCCAGATCTCGCCCTCCTGGCACTCGCCGTCCCCCAGGGCCACGTAGACGCGGTAATCTTTGCCGTCCATCTTTCCGGCCATGGCCATGCCCACGCCGCAGGCGAAGCCCTGGCCCAGGGAGCCGGTGGAGATGTCGATGCCGGGGCACTTGTTCATGCTGGGATGTCCCTGGAGCATGGAGCCCTCCTTGCGCAGGGTGTCCAGCACCTCCATGGGGAAGAAGCCTTTCATTGCCAGAGCCGCATACTGGGCCGGGCAAACATGGCCCTTGGACAGCACGAAGCGGTCCCGGTCAGCCCAGCGGGGGTTCTGGGGGTCAAGCTTCATGAAGTGGAAGTAGCAGGCGGTGACGAAATCCGCAACGGACAGGGAGCCGCCGGGATGGCCGCTCTGAGCTTTCCAAATCATGTCTATCACACGGATGCGCAGCTCCGTGGCCTTGTTTTTCAGCGCGGTCAATTCTTTCTGATCCATGACTTACATCCTTTCTGCAAGAATGATCTCCTTGTGCTCACGGGAGGATTCCAGTGCCAGGGTGGAGAGCTTCAGGACCTTGATGCCCTCGTCCAGAGGTGTGCAGATAGGGGTGCCGTTTTTCAGGCAGTCCTGGAAATGCTGGTGGATGGGGAAAATGACTCCATCCTGGTCAAACTTGTAAGAGTCGTTGTAGGTAATGGTGACGGCCTGGGCCATGTCCTCGGTCTTGTAGGTGAGCTCGTCAAACTCGAACATGTCTCTTCCTCTGAGGAAGGCGGTGCCCTTGGTGCCGATGTAGCCCTTCAGGTTGGAGCCCAGGTCGCTGCTCCAGCTGGCGGTGATGGTGGCGATGCCGCCCTTCTTTATTTTCATGGTGGCGGAGAAGTTGGTGTCATAGGTGGGGAGACTGTCAATGGTGCACCAGACATTGGCGCTCATGGTCTCAAACTCCCCGCACAGAGAGGTGAGCAGGTTCCACTCATGGGAGATGGACTCGATGGTGAAGCCGCAGGCCAGTTTTGGGTCGGTGCGCCAGGAGGGGGCAAAGTAGCTGCCTCTGAAGCCGAAACCGGGTCCAACACGGTTGTCGAAGACGTTGACGGGCTCGCCCAGGGCGCCGGAGGCAACCAGCTCATGGAGCTTCTGGAAGGCGGGGCGATAGCGGTGGGCGAAGCCTACGATTATCTTGGCGTCGTACTTCTGCTCCATGTCCTTCAGCGTCCTGGCGTCCTCCAGGGTTGTGGCAATGGGCTTTTCCATGTACAGAGGTACATGGGCGGAGAGCACTTTTTCCACATAGTCCAGCCGCTTGGTGGGCGGGGTGCACAGTACCACGTAGTCCGCCTTGGGTATCCACTGGTCCAGCTGCTCATAGCTGAGAGCCTCGCTGCCGAACTCCGCGCAGTACTTTTCCAGGCCCGCCCGGTTCACATCATAGGCGGCTATCACTGCGCCGCCCAATTTGACGACAGCCCGCCCATGGGAGTAGGCAATGTCGCCGGTGCCGATCATTACTACATTCATGGTTTCATCTCCTGTGTAGTTGTGTTTTTGTTAGCTTGTAATACAAGTATATTTCCTGGTGAGTAACATGTCAAGAGCAAACCGGAGAGAGCGACGGAAATTCGGAATAATTGCCAAGGAAAAAGAGACTATTTTGTGCAAAACAGAGCATTGTCAGAACTTTATCTAAGTTTTTGCAAATGGAAACCGATACACGCACTGTGAATAAAATGACAATCTTCTGCCCCACTGCCGGAGCCGGTTTGCGGAAAGAAGGAGCTAGGAGGGGAAAAGACGCCCCAGGGGAGCAGATACCCCTCCGGAGCCGGAGACGAAAATGTGCCCGGAGTGCAACAAAATCCGGGGGTGTAGGAGTACAATACATATTGGACAGTTGAAAAAAAGGATGAAGGATAAGGCCTTATCGGTTAAAGTTGAGTTGTGACACTTAACTTAACGAAAGGGGGCCATATCCTTCATGAGTAAAAGTATAACACAGGACATGGCAT
>ERZ827478.2234-NODE-2234-length-10458-cov-3.847159_pt1 | contig 10458 bp, 7 predicted proteins | sample MGYA00519705_ERZ827478 | MGnify/ENA primary metagenome ERZ827478 (study PRJEB31778, sample SAMEA3449318) | human gut metagenome | biome: human gut; feature: human-associated habitat; material: faeces | place: United Kingdom | collected 2010/2012 ... | reverse complement strand
CCCTCATCATCGCCTACGCCCCCTGCGAGATGCACAGCATCAAGGGCGGCATGGAGAACTGCCAGAAGGAGATGGACAAGGCCGTCAAGTGCGGTTACTGGAACCTCTTCCGCTTCAACCCCGATGCCGAGAAGCCCTTCACTCTGGACAGCAAGGCTCCCGCCGGCGGATATCAGGAGTTCCTGATGAACGAGGCCCGCTACAGCCGTCTGACCCGGGAGTTCCCCGAGCGTGCAGACCGTCTGTTTGCCGCTTCCGAGGCCAATGCCAAGGCCCGTTACGAGCACCTGATGAAGCTGGTAGCCCTCTATCAGTAATACACAGACTTGAACCCACAATAACTTATAACTCAAACAGCACCGGGTATTTGCCCGGTGCTGTTTGATTCTGCAATGAAACCTGACGGAGTTTTTATCACAGCGGGAAAAATATGATCGTTTTTCGCGGCGGCGTGTACGTCGCGGAAAACACTTCTCACGGAGCGGAGTGTCGAATTGTACGCCTCTGGCGTACAACCGAGGCACGAAACGCAGTGCAATCTGTTCTGGCAAAGAAGGCACAGCCTTCTTTGCCAAGCAGAAACAGCACCGGGTATTTGCCCGGTGCTGTTTCTGCGTTTCAGACCTTGACAGGTTGTATATAATTGTACTGTGCCCACACGGCGGGAGAAAGCTTTACAGGGATTTTACAATTTACCTGTGCGGAATTTCATATTATACCGCTATAATCCCCCATGAGGAGGAGTAGAGATGATTTTTTGTGTGGAAGATGACGACAGCATCAGAGAACTGATGATATACGCCCTTATGTCTTCAGGCTTCAAGGCAGCGGGCTTTGCCGAAGCAGGGAAGCTGTGGTCTGCCCTGGAGGATACCAGGCCGGAGCTCATTCTGCTGGATATAATGCTCCCCGGAGAGGACGGTATTTCCATATTGCGGAAACTGCGCTCCAACCCCAAGACTGAGACTATCCCGGTCATTATGGCCACCGCCAAAGGGGCCGAGTATGACAAAGTGCTGGGTCTGGACTCCGGCGCCGACGATTATCTGGTGAAGCCTTTTGGTATGATGGAAATGGTTTCCAGGGTAAAAGCGGTGCTGCGGCGCAGCTTGCCAAGGAGCGAGTCAATGCTCCTCTGCTGTGGAGACATTCAGGTGGACAAGGCCCGACACAGCGTAAACGCCGCGGGACGGCGGGTGAACCTGACGTTGAAAGAATATGAGCTTTTGTGCCTGTTTATGGAGAATCCCGGCCTGGTCTTTACCCGGGACCAGCTGCTGCGTTCAGTGTGGGGCGCAGATTTTGTGGGGGAGAGTCGTACCGTGGACGTGCACATAGGCACCCTGCGTACAAAGCTTGGGGATGAGGGCAAGTGCATAGAGACCGTCCGGGGTGTGGGCTATAAGATGGAGAGGGAGCAATGACAAAGCGCATCTTCCGTTCCATATGCGTTGTGGCCGTTACGGTTCTGCTGGCTTTGCTGACGCTGGTTATGGGTGTGCTGTACGACTATTTTTCCCGCGTGCAGAACGAACAGCTCTCGGCCCAGGCGGATATGGCTGCCAGGGGAGCTGCCGGACTGGGTATGGATTTCTTTCAGGATCTGGACCTGGGGGACTGCCGGATAAGCTGGATAGCTGCCGACGGAAGCGTACTGTATGACAGTGCATTGAATTTTCAGGAGATGGAAAACCATCTGGACAGGGAAGAGATAAAAGAGGCCATGGAGACTGGCCGGGGAGAGAGCGTCCGCTATTCGGACACGCTGACAAAGCGGCTGTGCTATCAGGCCCGGCTCCTGCCCGACGGTACGGTGATCCGTCTGGCAAATTCCCAGTATACAGTCTGGGTGCTGCTGATGGGGGTTCTGCAGCCGGTGCTGGTGGTGGCGCTGCTGGCGGTGTTGCTGAGCCTGCTGCTGGCTTACCGCCTGTCCGCCAGGCTGGTAAAGCCCCTGAATGAAATCGACCTGAGCGACCCGCTGAAAAACGTGGAGTATGAGGAGCTGCGGCCCCTGCTCAGCCGCATAGACAGCCAGCACCGGCAGCTGAAACGGGACCGGGAGGAACTGGAGAAAAATGAACAGATCCGCCGGGATTTTACGGCCAACGTCTCCCACGAACTGAAGACCCCTCTCCACTCCATCTCCGGCTATGCGGAGCTGCTGGCAAAGGGGATAGTGCGCCCTGAGGACGTGCAGAATTTCAGCGCCAAAATATATAGTGAGAGCCAGCGCATGAGCAGCCTGGTGGAGGATATCATAGAACTGAGCCACTTGGATACAGGGGCCGTAGACATGGTTCGAGAGGAGACCGACCTCTACATGCTGGCCCGTGCCGCCGCAGACAGCCTGGCCATGGAGGCAGAGGAGGCCGGAGTGGAGATGAAGGTCAGCGGTGAGAGCTCCAGGCTTTACGGAGTCCCTCAGCTGCTCTATGGCATATGCTATAACCTCTGCGACAACGCAATAAAATACAACAGGGAAAAAGGACGCGTGGATGTAAGCGTGCACAGCCGGGGGCAGGAAGTAGTCCTCCAGGTCAGCGACACCGGTATTGGAATACCGGAGGAGAGCCGGGAGCGTATCTTCGAGCGGTTTTACCGGGTGGACAAGAGCCGTTCAAAGGCTGTGGGAGGTACGGGCCTGGGCCTGTCCATAGTCAAGCACGCGGCCATAATCCACCATGCCACCATTGAGGTGGACAGCGTCTCCGGCAGCGGCACTACCTTTACCCTGCATTTCCCACAGAATTTGGAAAGAAAGGAAATTTAATGACATATCAGGAAATAAAGAATAATAAAGCAATAAACACCTATATACAACAGGCGGATGCAAGCCTCAGCGCCCTGGGCTACACGGAGCACAGCTTTGCCCACGTAGGTCTGGTGGCGGAGAAGGCCGGATATATTCTGGAGACTTTGGGCTACCCGGAGCGTACCGTGGAGCTGGCAAAGATAGCCGGATACATGCACGACATAGGCAACCTGGTGAACAGGGTGGATCACAGCCAGAGCGGGGCCGTGATGGCCTTCCGTCTGCTGGACAACATGGGTTTTGAACCGGAGGAGATATCGGTTATCGTGTCCGCCATAGGCAACCACGACGAGGGTACCGGGGTTCCTGTGAGTCCGGTGGCCGCCGCCCTCATCCTGGCAGATAAGAGTGACGTGCGCAGGAACAGGGTGCGGAACCAGGACCCTTCCGGCTTCGATATCCACGACCGGGTCAACTACTCGGTGACAAAATCAGAGCTGAAGATAAACGAGGCCCACAGCCTCATAAAACTGAAGCTGTCGGTAGATACCCGCTACGGCTCGGTTATGGATTACTTCGAGATATTTATGCAGCGCATGGTGCTCTGCCGCAAGGCAGCAGAAAAGTTGGGACTTCAATTCAAACTGATGATAAATGAGCAACAGCTCATATAAAATAAGACTTCCCGCCGCAAGGCAGGAAGTGAGACTGTCCCCAAAAGCATACTTCGGGGGGAAATGATGGAGCTACAGCGAAATGGATGAAAATTTGCAGCTGCCCTTGTGAATTGACAAAGCTGCGAAGGATATGGAAATTACAAAAAAGCAGCATATTACCCTTGGCAAAATGCTTGGGGGAAAGTGCAGTAGAAAAAGGCCACGGAAATCTGACTTTTTTCTGCGTTCTAAAGGGAAAAGGCGAAAAGCCTTTTCCCTTTATTTTGCGTCCAGGACTTTTTCCAGATGCTCGAAGGGCACAAACAGGCCCTGTCTGTGCAGTTCCAGTACCTCCTCCCGGAAGGCATATCTGCAATCGCAGGTTTCACCGGCCTGGAGCACCACATCTTCCAGAGAAAAGTCCTGTTTAAAAAGCCAAACGTCGCAGAAGTAGTGATCTCCCCGGTAACTCTCCACCACACGGCCCTGCTCCGGCTCCAGGGTGAGCCCTGTCTCCTCATGTATCTCCCGCAGGCAGGCGCTGAGACTGTCGTCGCCGGCCTGGGCGGCCCCGCCGGGACTCTCCCACAATCCGCCATAGCCTTTGTTAGAGCTGCGTCTGGTGAGCAGATACCGGCCAAGACTGTCCCTGATCCATACATGTACCACCAGGTGGTAGTCCCCCGGCTTTAAGCTTTCCCCACGGTGATGGAGCCTGCCGGTGGGGCGGCGGTTTTCATCATATACATCCCAGAGCTCTCCGGCGGCGCTCTGCCTGTTGAGCCAGTTGTTGATCCATAGCGTCAAAGCTTCCAGCTCGTCCCGGCTCTCTGCCTCAAGCAGTACCGGCTGCCGGGGCGGCAGGCTTGCAAGAAAGTCCGCCATCTCCTGTGGTTCAGTAAGTTTGAAACTCAGGGCATTGCCCGGGGGAAGCAGCTCCAACCCCCATAGTTCGCCGTGGGCGGCGGTGAGCGGATCTGCCTCCAGAAAATGCAGACCGTTGCGGCGGCAGAACTCAGCCGCATTCAAAAGAAGCTCCGGATCAGACGGGGCTTTAATGCCGAATACAGGCATTCTGCACACTCCTTTGTTTCGCCTTTACTCAGAATCTGCTATCCCGATGAAACCGGCGGGATATGTACTGAGTTGTATCAGGATATTCGGTTTTTGTCAATAGTTGACTATAATTCTGCATGAACAGGCAGAGAAAAATTTAGCAGCTTTTGTGGCTAATTGCCATTGACTTCGCAAAATAAACTGTTAAAATAAGTAGCACGCTACCTAATTTGCGTGGAGCGCAAAGGGGTGATAAATGGTGGAACACGAACTGCCCTATGGTTTGAGGTTTTCCCTCCTGGGCAGATTTTTCAAGAAACGCCTGAACGAACAGCTTATGGAAAAGGATCTGACGGGTGTGCAGCTGACGGTGCTGAAGGAATTAGAGCGATTGGAAAACTCCGGCGCTGCGGAGGTAAACCAGCGGGATCTGGAAAATATCAGCCATGTGACCCATCCAACCATGACGGAGATTCTCAAACGTTTGGAGCGCAAGGGCTTTATCAGCTGCCGACGCAGCAGCATAGACCGACGCCACAAATGTGTAAGTACTACGGGCAAGGCCCGTGAACTGCATCAGCAGCTCAACGAGATGGATGAGGCAGTGCTCAGAGAACTGAGCCAGGGCCTTACAGGGGAACAGGTTGAGCAGCTGTGGAAGATAACCGGCGTGATGCTTGATAACGCCTTCAAATATTATAGGAAAGGAAGCATAGAAGAAAGTGATAAAGACGCTTGCAAAAAGCCTGCGGGAGTTTAAAACCGCCAGCCTCGCGTCTCTGCTGCTGATAGTGGGCGAGGTGTTTTTTGAAGTACTCATACCTTTTAACACTGCCGATATGGTCAACGGTATCAAAGCCGGCGAACCTATGGCGGACGTGGTCAAGACAGGCGTAATGCTGCTTCTTATGGCCATGGCTTCCCTCGTTTGCGGGGGACTGGCGGCCTTTGCCAGTGCCAAGGCCTCGGCAGGCTTTGCCAGGAATCTGCGCCGGGACATATTCACCCGGGTACAGGGATTTTCCTTTGAAAATATCGACAAGTTTTCCACCGCCTCCCTGGTCACCAGAATGACCACCGACGTGACCAACGTGCAGATGGCCTTCATGATGATAATCCGTATTGCGATCCGGGCCCCGTTGATGTTCTTCTTTGCCATAACCATGGCATATATCATGGGCGGCAGCCTGGCTACCACCTTTGTCATTGTGGTGCCGGTGCTCATCTTTGGACTTCTGATGATAGCCCGAAAGGCCATGCCCGCTTTCAGAGCCGTATTCAATAAGTACGACAAGCTCAACGAGTCCATTGAGGAGAACGTCCGGGCCATGCGCGTGGTAAAAGGCTTTACCCGGGAGGAGTATGAGAAGCAGAAGTTTGCCGCTGCTTCCCAGGACATCTGCAAGGACTTTACCAAGGCCGAGCGCATAGTGGCTCTCAACGGTCCGCTGATGCAGATGTGCGTATATTTTAATATGGTTTTCATCCTGGCTCTGGGCTCCAAGCTCATCATCAGCTCCGGCGGCGCCACCATCGACGTGGGCCAGATATCCGCCATGCTCACCTACGGTATGCAGATACTCATGAGCCTGATGATGATTTCCATGATCTATGTTATGATTACCATGTCTGCCGAGTCTGCCAAACGTATCTATCAGGTACTGACGGAGGAGAGCAGTCTGCACAACCCTGAGGATGCAATCACCGAGGTAGCTGACGGCTCCATAGACTTTGAGAATGTCAGCTTCAAGTACTCCAAAAAGGCAAAGCGCAGCGCTCTTGAGGGAATAAACCTGCATATAAAATCCGGCATGACTGTGGGCGTACTGGGCGGTACCGGCTCCAGCAAGTCCACCCTGGTGCAGCTTATCCCACGACTGTATGACGCCACTGAGGGCGTGGTGAAGGTGGGCGGCGTGGACGTGCGGGAGTACGACCTGGACACCCTGCGCAACGCCGTGGCTGTGGTGCTGCAGAAGAACCTGCTGTTTTCCGGCACCATCAAGGACAATCTCCGCTGGGGCAACGAGGAGGCCACCGACGAGGAGATGAAGGAAGCCTGCCGCCTGGCCCAGGCCGATGAGTTCGTCAGCAGCTTCCCGGAGGGCTACGACACCTGGATAGAGCAGGGAGGCACCAACGTCTCCGGCGGCCAGAAGCAGAGGCTGTGCATAGCCAGGGCCCTGCTGAAAAAGCCCAAGATACTGATCCTGGACGACTCCACCAGCGCCGTGGATACCCATACCGATGCGCTCATCAGAGCGGGCTTCAGGGCCTACATCCCTGAGACCACCAAGATAATCATCGCCCAGCGCATAGCCTCCGTCCAGGACGCGGACCTGATAATAGTCATGGAAAACGGCAGCATCTCCGACATGGGCGACCACGACACCCTTATGAAGCGCAGCGAGATATACAGAGAGATCTATCACCAGCAGAACAAGGGAGGTGAGGAGAATGAATAAGAAGTTTGCCCAGGTGAATGTCACAGCCCTCAAGGCCGTGGTGAAAAAGTTCTTCGGCTACTATCCGGTGCTGGCCCCTGTGACCATGCTGTGCATACTATTTTCATCCATAGTCTCCTCTATACCGTCCTTGTTCGTCCAGAATATCCTGTCCGTTGTTGAAAAGTGGTATGTGAGCCGGGATTGGGCGGCTGCCAGCGCAGAAATTGTACCCTACCTCACCTTGCTGGCCACTCTCTATATACTCTCCCTCATCTCCATGTTCACCTATACCCAGCTCATGACCTATATGACCCAGGGCTTTCTCAACAAGCTGAGGGAGGAGACCTTCAACGGCATGCAGGACCTGCCCATCAAGTACTTTGACACCCACCAGCACGGGGATATCATGAGCTATTACACCAACGATATCGATACCCTGCGCATGCTGGTGAGCCAGAGCATCCCCACTCTCATCCAGTCCGGGGCGGTGGTCCTGGTGGTGCTGTCCATCATGATGTACTTCAGCCTCTGGATGACCATGGTGCTTTTGCTGGGAGTATTTGCAATGTTTATGGTGGCAAAGAAAGTGGGCGGCGGCAGCGCCAAATACTTCATGCGCCAGCAGCAGTCCGTGGCCAAGACCGAGGGCTTTATCCAGGAGATGATGAACGGCCAGAAAGTCATCAAAGTGTTCTGCCATGAAGATGAGAGCATCAAGGATTTTGACAAAATAAACGACGGCCTGTTCCATGACAGCATGCGGGCCCATGCCTATGCCAACACCCTGGGCCCCATCATCGCCAACATCGGTAACATCCTCTATGTGGCCCTGGCCCTGGTGGGCGGCGTGTTCATCCTGGCGGGCATACCCAATGTGAGCATATCCGGCAAGGCCTTTTCCATCAGCATCCTGGTGCCCTTCCTGAATATGGCAAAGCAGTTCACCGGCAACGTGAATACCCTGAGCCAGCAGATAAACTCCGTGGTCATGGCCGGCGCCGGCGCCACCCGACTCTTTGCCCTCATGGACGAGGAGCCGGAGGTGGATAACGGCTATGTCACCCTGGTCAACGTGAAAGTGGCCGAGGACGGCACAATGACCGAGACCGAGGAGCGCACCGGCCACTGGGCCTGGCGTCACCCCCACAAGGCCGACGGCAGCGTCACCTACACGCCGCTGCGGGGCGATGTGCGCATGGTGAATGTGGACTTTGAATACGAAGAGGGCAAGCCGGTGCTCCACGACGTGAGCGTGTACGCCGAGCCGGGCCAGAAGGTGGCCTTCGTGGGCGCTACCGGCGCAGGCAAGACCACCATTACAAACCTGATAAACCGCTTTTACGACATTGCCGACGGCAAGATACGCTATGACGGCATAAACATCAACAAGATAAAGAAGAAGGACCTGCGCCGCTCTCTGGGTCTGGTGCTTCAGGACACCTTCCTCTTTACCGGCACCGTCATGGACAATATACGCTACGGTCGCCTGGATGCCACCGACGAGGAGTGCATGGCGGCGGCAAAGCTGGCCGGGGCCGACGACTTTATCTGCCGCCTGCCTGATGGCTACGAGACTATGCTCTCCAATAACGGCGCCAACCTGAGCCAGGGCCAGAGACAGCTGCTGGCCATAGCCAGGGCAGCCGTGGCCGATCCCCCGGTGATGATACTGGACGAGGCCACCTCCTCCATAGACACCCGCACCGAGGCCATAGTCCAGCGAGGTATGGATAAGCTGATGGAGGGCAGGACCGTCTTTGTCATTGCCCACCGCCTGTCCACGGTCATGAACAGCGATGTCATTATGGTGCTGGATCACGGCCGGATAATCGAGCGGGGCAGCCATGAAAAGCTCATCGAGGAAAAGGGTACCTACTACCGCCTGTACACCGGCGCCTTCGAGCTGGAGTAAAGGGCGGCGCGGGAAACCCCATACAGAAACACAAAAACACAGCGGCCACCCGGCCGCTGTGTTTTTCTTTATAATATATAAAACCACGCTGAAAAAAAGAAACAAAGCTCCTGCCTTATGCGTCCTAAATATATACCTGAACGGAAAATCGGAAAGAAAGGCGGGGAAAAAATGCAAAGTAAACTCACTGCGGCGCTGCTGGCTCTGACGCTGCTCCTCACTGCCTGCGGCAGAAGCGGCGCTGATACGGCGGCGGAGCCCGAATCGCAGGCGCCCGGGGACGCCGGAGAGCCTGTCCCGGCGGTGACCATAGGCGAACCCCGGATACCTTCGGAGACGGAGCTGGGCTACAAGAGCACGGTGATAGAGCCGCCGGACTGGGCGGAAGAATTTGGCGCCGGTACGGTCATGGGGGACTTCTTTTATATCCTGACGGAGACAAGGGAGGGCACCCGGGCCGCGGCGGCCTATGACACCATAAGGGAGCAGTGGCAGAGATATGATTTGGATATGAGCCCGGTGTACTGCGCCCGGGTACAAAAGTTTTCCGCCGCCGGCGGAGCTCTGTGGGTCCTGCTCCGGGAGGGCTTCGGCCCGGAGGACACGGATCATTACCAGGATAAATATTACTGGCTGCTGCACTACGACCTGGAGACCGGGGAGCAGAGCTGCAATAAGCTGGAGTTCTGGCAGGAGGGGGAGCCCTATTTCCTGGCCCTCATAGCCCTGGACGGGGAGCGGGCCCTGCTGGGCAACGGGGCGAGCAGCTTCCTTGTAGACAGCCGGGGACAGCTGCTGGAGGAGCTGGAACCCTTAACTATGGGCGAAGGCTTCAACGCCCGTATAGGGGACACCATCTATGTGAACACCTCTGAGGGCCTGGCGCCCCTGGATACCCAGAACTTGGAATACGGCCCGGCTCTGGGGGACATCCGCGACCAGGCGGTGTACAGCAGCAGCCTGGGGAACATTCTCACCGTCCAAGAGGAGAAGCTCTGCCGCTATGACCCGGCATCCGGAACTATGGAGGAGCTCTTTGCCTGGACCGACGTGGCATTGAGCTACAGCTATATGTACGGCTGGACGGGCATGGAAAACTCCCAGGGGGATATCTACCACCTCACCCACAGCCTGATAAAAGTGAGCCTGGAGCAGATACCCAGGAAAGACAGCCTGGTGCTGGCCTGCTTCGGGGACGGCAGCGATGACAGCGCCGTAAATCCATTTACAAGCTATGTATGCACCGACACCCTGAAGGATGCCGTCATCCGCTTCAATAACAGCGACCCGGAGTATAAGATAGAGATAAGGCCGGTGGTGTACGGCAGTGAGGAGGAGCGGGAGTTCATGCTCATAGAGCTTATAAACTCCGGGGATGTAGACCTGATAGACACCAGCCTCCTGCCGGAGGGGGCGCTGGATGCCGGGCTGCTGGTGGACCTGCTGCCCTATATAGACGCAGACCCCAATCTGAGCCGGGAGGACTTCATCCCCAGCCTCCTGGAGGCCATGACCGTAAAGGGCGGCCTCTATGAGTATACGGACAGGTTCACCCTGCTTACCATGACCGCCCCGGCGGGCCTGCTGCCGGAGGGGGAGCAGGAAAAATATCTGGAGCTGCTGAAAAAAGGC
>ERZ827478.2230-NODE-2230-length-10479-cov-3.292402_pt1 | contig 10479 bp, 6 predicted proteins | sample MGYA00519705_ERZ827478 | MGnify/ENA primary metagenome ERZ827478 (study PRJEB31778, sample SAMEA3449318) | human gut metagenome | biome: human gut; feature: human-associated habitat; material: faeces | place: United Kingdom | collected 2010/2012 ... | reverse complement strand
CTGACCTCGCTCGGTCAGCGCGCGGCGGACAGCATCGCAAAATTTGCCGGAAGCTGGGCATTCATTTTTTCGTTCACGGGCGTACTGCTGGCGTGGATGATCCTCAATGTCCTGCTGGCTGCAAAGGCATTCGACCCCTATCCGTTCATTCTGCTGAATCTGGTGCTGTCCTGCGTGGCTGCCATTCAGGCTCCGCTTATCATGATGAGCCAGAACCGGCAGGAGGAAAAGGACCGCGCGCGTGCGGAGAATGACTATAAGGTCAATCTGAAGACGGAGATTATGATCGAAGCACTGCACGATAAGCTCAACCGCATCCTTGCCCGCGAGGAGCTCCTGCTGCAGGTGCAGAAGGAGCATGCACCGCATTACGAGAAGCCGGAGCCTAAAGAAAACTAACGGGTCAGCTCCCGCAGGACATCCAGCACCAACGTGGCCGAAATGGCTGAGGCGCGGGCGCAGTTTTCCTCAAACGTCCCGATGCCGCTGTGGTCCGCCGTGTCCGTCACGGAGCGGATGGCCGCAAAGGGAACACGGTTTACATAACACACATGCGCCATGGCGGCCGTCTCCATGTCGACCGTCAGCGGGGCAAAGCGCGCATTGATCTCTGCGCGGCCCTCGTCCGTGATGAAGGCCTCGCCCGTCACCGTCCTGCCGAAGTGGACGCGGCCGGGGGCCCTTTCCGCGGCACGCCTGCAGGCTGCGAGCAGGTCGGGATCGGAGGCGAACCACACGGACGGCAGATGGGGGTGCGACTCCGTCAGGATCGCCTCTGCCACGTCATGATAGGCGCATTCCGTCGTCACGGCCGTTTCGAACAGGCCGAGCGCGGGGGACATGCCGCCCGCCGTCCCGGCGTTGAGGACGAAATCCGGCGAGATGGTGTCGAGCACGGTCTGCACGGCCAGCGCCGCGTTGACCTTGCACATGCCGGTCGCGGCGAGCACCATCTGCAGGCCGCAGATCCGGCCGATGTGCAGCGTGAGCATGGCGCGTGAAAGGCGCTGCTCCTCCGCCAGATGGGGCAGGAAGGGCGCAAGCTCCTCTTCTGCCGCGCAGAGGATCGCACCGCAGCGCGGGTCGTGTTGCATGTTCTGCATCTCCCTTTTGTCGTTTTCTCCATTCTATCGTATTTTTCGATGAAAAACAAGTCATAAAATCGGGAGCCGTCCGAGATGGAACGGCTCCCGATGTGGTTATCTGCCGTAGGGGAGCGGACAGCCGGGCCCGGCACTGCCGATAGGTACAGACCGTCATCAAAACGCCACGCGCCAATTGCGTCTGCAGCGGCGCACATCGAGCGCCCGGTAGAGGGCAATTCAACCGCACAAGGGCACTGGTGCACCACAGCACCACCCTGATGTGTCATTGCGAGGAGCGAAGCGACGTGGCGCCCTGAGCGCGAAGCGCGAGGAAGTGCCCTTGGGGTGCAATCTCGTGCAGGCAGTTACGATTTCGTCGATAGTTTCCCACGATTCAACCGGATGTTGCGAGATCACCGCGTCCCTTTTGGGGCCTTGCAATGACAAATCTGATGGCCTAAGCCACCGAATTTGTACTGCAAAAAACCTGCGCCTGCCGCTGCAAAGGGCCTATTGTCCATTCCCGGAACGCAGCTTCTCTCTTCGTGCCTGCTTTCGCTGTTCCTTTTTGAGCCTGCTTTTTCGCTTCCGTATGGCGGCGCGAAGCGGCGGGACGATAAGGAATAGCGAGGCAACGCCTAAAATGATGGAATCGACAATGATGAACGTCCTTGTTCGCTGCCAAAACGGCGCAATACCGACGGAAATCGGATAAAGCTCTTCTTCCCCGCAGACCGCAGAAATTAGAGCGAACACGTTATCTCTGAATGCTGGTTTTCGGACGTAGGTGAATGTGATCGACTGGCCAGTCACGAAGCATTGCTCCAGTTCCTCTGCGGACGAGAAAAATTTCGTTGTTTCTTCTTGATATATGGCGACTGATGTGCCGTTTCTCAATTTCAGCTCATACAGCGGCCTATAGGACCGATTTCCATAGATGTCTGCTACTGCACTTTCCTGAATTTTGATGCATTCTTCTGTTATTATTGTTGTGTTCCCGCATTTTACGCCAATATAGATCGCAACATCACGCCACGCGATCAAGGAAAGCAGGCACAGCATCGAAAATGCGATCGCAGCACGGGCGGAAAGGGAAATCGATCTTCTTTTCTTTTTCTTCATGGCCTATTGCCCCGTTTGACTTCTACCAGGTCTCCGACGCACCCGAGAAAGACGGGCCTTCCTGCGCGGGCAGCATGATAATAATTGGTACGGAGTTTTTCCCAAAAGGCGGGAGAAAAGTAGGCTCCCGCTTTTGGCTCATAGTGATAGGCCGCCTTGAGATATCTGCGGAGCGCCTCGTATAGTGCCGCGCTCTCCGGAACATATGCGCCGCTGCAGGCGGGAACAAGGTACAGGCGGCCGACCTCGTATGTCCGCGACATGGCATTCCCCCTGCAGCAATTGCAGAATTCAATTATTGCTGCCTCCGGCATGGAAGCGCTGCATGCGGCTGCAAGCCCGGCCGGGACGATACGGAACTTGCACAAGTGCGTGGACATTTTGTCCTGCACAGCTTCTATCATGGAAAGCGGCGGAACGGCGGCATTTCCGATCCAGAATGTGCCGCCCCGTCGGTCGATTTCCTGAAGGAATCGGACGGCATCCGGCTCTGCGTGGAAGAACGATATCTGACGGGACATAATGGACTCCTTCTATCATAGAGATGTACTGCCGGGCTGCGGCGTGGCTCAGTGCCCGGTGCGTACAACGCGCCGGGTGGTTTCTATGATCGACGCAAAGAAAGCGGCAAGTTCGGCATCCGACAATCTGGCCTGCGCTTTCAGTACTTCCAGCTCCGCGTGCATCCGGCGCGCAACTGCCTCGGAAGAGCAACGGTCTGCCGGAATCAACTGCCCGGTTTCTGCCGCCATGCGGGAAAAAAGACTGCGATCGTGAAGATACAGTGCGGTGTATGCTTTCAGCATGGCGATCCTCACTGGCGGACAGAAGAAATAGCGCTGTACGTCCCGAGCGGTCAGCAGATACTCCATGAGAAGCTGCGGCGCAGCGATCCGTTCAAAGAAAGGAAGCACCTCTTTCTGCAGAGCGTTGATCAAACGGTCGACGTCTATCTGTTTGGAGTTTCGGCCGTTGGTGATCTCGGAGATACGCCGACCATAGGTAAGATATCGCGTGCTGCAGGGTATGTAGAGTGGCATAATGAAATAAGTCGGGTATATGAGACTTGACGGCCGTTCAAACAGAATGCACTGCATGATATCGTGATGCTCGCGGGTATATAGCCGCCCTTTTTTAGAAAAGCCTGCTTTGATGATAAATCCGGATAACGCGGCGGGGATGATATCGCTGCTCATGCGGAGTGGCCCCCCTTTGACATGAAATGGAAAACGCCGAAAGCAGGCCCGCTGCGGCTTTCCCTGAGCGCCATGCAGGTCGGCAATATTTGCGGTATTGATTTTATGGCGCACGGCCCTCAGGTTTGTCATTGCGAGGAGGCCGTAGGCCGACGCGGCAATCTCGGGAAGGCACTGCCGATAGGTACAGACCATCATCAAAACGCCACGCGCCAATTGCGTCTGCCAATGGCGCTCATCGAGCGCCCTGTACAGGGGCATTCAAACGAAGAGGGCACTGGTGCACCACAGCAGGGGAGCACGGCGGTGAGAACGGTATGCTTCTGCTTCCATTATGACGGATCGCGCAAAAATGTCAACAAAATTTTCAAAAATTCCTCTGCAGAGCGGGTGGAAAAAATTCGTCAGAAAACCCGCCGCCAACTTCATTGGACGAAACAAATCGCCGGAATTTTACGTCACATTCCGTATCGTAACGAGATGCGTCGGCGTGAATAAAATCACGCAGCCAGAAATGAGATAATCAGGAATGTAGTCTATCATGAGTCAGAATAAGGCTAGTTAACTTGAAATTATGCTAAAAGAACTGCCTGTTGACAAATGAGAATGTCTCGTGTATGATCAAATCAGGATTCGGCATCGCCGAACAGAGACATGATACAGGAGGAGAAACCATTGAAAGCGGGAAAGAAACTGTTAGCGCTGCTGCTGACGGTCTGCATGCTGCTGTGCATGCTGCCGACGGTGGCGTTTGCTTCCGGCAGCGATTATCTGAAGATCGCCATGCTGGACAGCGGCCGAAAGTATTTTTCGGCAGATTGGGTCAAGGCCTTCCTCTATGAGGCAAAGGCGGACGGCTATACGCACGTCATGCTCGCGGTGGGCAATGACGGTATGCGCTTCCTGCTGGACGACATGTCGCTCACCGTGGGCGGCAAAACGTATTCCAGCGACGCGGTCGCCTCGGCTATCCGCGCGGGCAACAACGCCTACACGACGGCATCTTCGGGCGAGTGGACGGAAAGCGAGATGGACGAGTTCTTTGCCACGGCCAAGAAAGCCGGCATCGAGATCATTCCGCTGCTGAACAGCCCGGGCCACATGGACGCGGTGCTGTATGCCGCGTCCTCCCTGACGGGGACGAACTGCAGCTACAACGGCTCGAGCCGCACCATCGACGTGACGAACGACACGGCCGTCCGGTTCTCGCAGGCCTTCCTGCAGAAGTATGTCGATTACTTTGCGGGCAAGGGCTGCCGCTATTTCAACTTCGGCGCGGATGAATACGCCAACGACCGCTACACGAGCGGCTCCATGGGCTTCGGCAGCCTGCAGAACAGCGGCAAGTATGGCTACTTCATCAAATATGTCAACGAGCTTGCCGCCATGGTCAAGCAGGCGGGCATGACGCCCATCGCCTTCAATGACGGCATCGAGTTTGCCAACAAGATGAGCGCCTCGGTCGGCTCGACGACCTACACGTTCGACCGCGACATCGTCGTGTGCTACTGGTCCGGCGGCTGGAGCGGCTACACGCCCCGCACGGCGGCCAACCTTGCCTCGGATGGCTTCCGTATTATCAACACGACAGGCGACTTCTACTATGTCCTCGGCAAGAACGACAGCTTCGACAATGGTTATACCTATGCCGCCAACTGGAGCAATTATAAGGTGTGCGGCACGAGCCTGAGTGCCTCCTCCGTGATCGGCGGCATGTTCTGCATGTGGAGCGACTATCCCGGCGCAGAGACGCAGACGCAGGAAGCCAAGAAGATCCGCCTGCCGCTGCGCGCCATGGGCCTCGCCATGGACGGCGCCTACACAAGCGGCATGGACACGTCCGTCGTGCCCGGCGGCTTCAACGCCGACGGCTCCATCAACACCGATCCTCCCGCGCAGAGCCACGACTACCGTCAAACTGCCTCGACGGCTGCGACCTGCACGGAGGCGGGCAGCGTGACCTATACCTGCGCCGACTGCGGCGACAGCTACACCGAGACCGTTCCCGCCCTCGGCCACGATTACGCGGCGGCAGACGATGCGGGCGACACGATCTACACCTGCACGCGCTGCGGCGAGCAGCATTCCGAGCTGCTGCCGCGCGAATATGTCTCCGTCAAGACCGGCAAGACGACCGAGGCCTACACGCTCGAGGGCGAGCAGACTTTCACCCACACGGGCGACGCCGCCATCGCGCGCGGCGAGCTGACCGTGGTGCAGGGCACGGGCACGAAGGTGCCCTATTCCGCCAGCGCCTCGGCCTCCGTCTCCGGCTATACGGACGGCGGCTACAACTGCGTCGCCTCCAAACTTATCGACGGCGATACCTCCACCTACTACTGGTCCACCAGCAGCCAGACGTCCGGCATGTATGCCCGTGTCGACCTCGGCGCGGAGGTCCGCTTTGACGCCGTGCAGATCAGTGCTCCGGCGCACGGCGACTACTGCACGAACGCCAATGTCCAGCTTTCGTCTGACGGCCGCACCTGGACGACGATCGGCACGTTCACGAGCAGCCGCAGCACGGCTGTGACGAAGACCTACGCCGTCCCGTCCTCCGTCGAGAGCTTCCGCTACATTCAGGTCGCCCTCACGACGGCGCGCAACTACTGGTGGCAGCTGTCCGAGATCGCCTGGGGCAGCTATGACGGCGCGACGTTTACCCGCGCCGCCGCTTCCGGCACGGTCCAGACCGGCACGGCTCCCATGACGGAGGTCCGCTTCACCGGCGTGGCTGCCGGTACGACGTACTACGTCATCGGCGGCACCCGCTATGTCATCGAGGTCGAGGCCGACCATGTCCACAGCTATCAGGAGGTCAGCCGGACCGCCCCGACCTGCACCGAGGACGGCGTGACGACCTACCGCTGCGAGACCTGCGGCGACACCTATACCGAAACGACTCCGGCCACCGGCCACAGCTACACGGCCGCCGTAACGGCTCCGACGTGCACGGAGAAGGGCTATACGACCTACACCTGCACCGCCTGCGGCGACCATTACACGGCGAACGAAGTGGCTGCGCTCGGCCATGATTATGCGGAGACCACCGTTCCTGCGACCTGCACGGAAAACGGCTCCGTGACGCACACCTGCACGCGCTGCGGCAACAGCTACACCGAGACCCTCCCGGCCACGGGCCATACCTACACCGTCTCCGGCAGCGAGGCAACCTGCACCGAGGGCGGCAAGACCGTCCATACCTGCACCGTCTGCGGCGACACCTATACCGAAACGACGCCTGCGCTCGGCCATGATTACAAGGCCGTTGTGACGTCCCCGACCTGCACGGAAAAGGGCTACACGACATACACCTGCACCGCCTGCGGCGACCATTACACGGCAGACGAGGTGGCCGCGCTCGGACATGACTACGAAGCCGTCGTGACGGCTCCGACCTGTACCGAAGACGGCTACACGACCTATACCTGCAGGAACTGCGGCGACCGCCGCACGGGCCATGTCGTCAGCGCGCTGGGCCACTCCTATGAGTGCACCGAGAACGGCAATGACCGCATCTACACCTGCACGCGCTGCGGCGATACCTACACCGAGGCCATCCTGCCGACGGTCGAGGTCAAGCTCCAGCCGGGCGAGACCTACACCTTCCACACCGAGGACGCCGCTGTGACGGAGTCCGCCGATCCCGCCGTCGCTGCGACGACGATCGAGGCGCTCTCCGGCGGCTATCAGCAGGTGACGGAGCTTGCCGAGGGGACGTTCCTCCTCGTGAGCGGTGACCGGATGCTGACGGCGACGGCCTCAACGTATTACAGCTCCTGGGATGGCGCGGGCACTGTGAGCGGCCTGACCTGCGCGGCCTACAGCACGACGGGCGACCTGTCGAACGCCCTGTGGACCGTCACGGCGGTCTCCGGCGGCTACACCGTGCAGAGCGCGGACGGCCGTTACCTGAACCTTACGGAGAGTACCCGCTCTGCAAGCGTGACGCTGACCACTGCGCCGCAGGTCCTCACGATCACGGATCTCGGCAGCGCCTTCTCCATCCGCTTCAGCGATACCTATCTCGACCGCTACAGCACAACGTTTGCGGGCGCTTATCCCGGCAATGCGAACGCGAACGAGCGGTGGCAGCTCTATCGCGCAGTCCCTGCGGGCTATGACGTGACGATTACCGGCGTGGCCGAGGGCGCGACCCGCACCGTCATCGGCGGCGTGCGCTATGCCGTCACGGTCCACGCCCATGCCTACACGGCCACCGTCACCACGGCGGCGACGTGCACGACGCCCGGCGTCCGCACTTATGCCTGCGCCTGCGGCGAAAGCTACGCCGAGGCGATCCCGGCAACGGGCCACAGCTATGTCCGCACGGAGGAAAACGGCAATTACGTCTACACCTGCTCCGCCTGCGGCGACAGCTACTCCGAGCCGGTGAAGACCGCGACCTATGACTCCGTGAGCAGGCTCACGTCCGGCGGCCGCTACGTTCTCACGGTCTACGCCAGCGGCGGCTACTATGCCATGACGCACGACGGCACGACGATCGGTGCGCAGGCCGTCACCATCGAAAACGGCCGGATCACCTCCGACGTGACCGAGAGCATGCTCTGGGATTACTCCAACGGCTGTTTCAGCTTCCAGAGCGGCACGACGACGTATTACCTCTATAAGTCCGGCAATTCCTCTCTGCGCATCAGCACGTCCGGCACGAGCGTCTCGTACTGGTATAACCGTCTCGGCTTCGGCAATGCCTACCTGCGCTACTCTAACGGCTCGTTCTATCTGACCCGCTGGAACTATTCCTACTGCTACCTGTTCCAGGAAATGAACGGAATCTGACGGGAAAAATGCGACCGGGGCCGGCTCGAAAGAGCCGGCCCCGGTTTCGTCTGTCAGAAAACCCGCCAAGCCAAAGGTTTCGGAGGGAAGAAACCGTCAGGGTTTCCTTTCGCGTTCAATCACCCGCCGCAGCGGCAGAATTGCAAAATAATAATACAATAATTTATTTTGCAATTCTGAAAGGCAGCTTGGCGAAAAAGGTCCAAAGGGACTTTTTTGACAAGATGCCCTTATTTGTCGAAGGCGTCGCGCAGCTTCTCAAAAAACTTCTTTCGTTTTGGCTGTGCGCTTTCGGAAGTCGCCTCCTCGAACTTGTGCAGCAGATCCTTCTGCTCGCGCGTCAGGCGGGTCGGCGTCTCCACGACGACGGTGACATATTGGTCGCCGCGGCTGCGCCCGTTGACATAAGGGATGCCCTTGCCCTTCAGACGGAACGTCGTGCCGGTCTGCGTGCCCTCGCCGATCGTATAGCGGACCTTGCCGTCGAGCGTCGGCACCTCGACCTCCGCTCCGCAGGCTGCCTGCGTGAACGTGATGGGCATCTCGCAGTAGACGTCCTGCCCCTGCCGCGTGAACAGCGGGTGGCTGCGGACGCTGACCGTGACCATCAGGTCGCCGTTCGGGCCGCCGTTGAGGCCGGTGTTTCCCTCGCCGCGCACGCGCAGCGTCTGGCCGTCGTCGATGCCGGCCGGGAACTTCACCATCAGCTTGTGGCTGCGGCGCACCTTGCCCTTGCCCTTGCAGCGGCTGCACGGGGTGCGGATGATCCTGCCGGTGCCGCGGCAATCCGGGCAGGCCGCCGTGGACTGCATGGTCATGCCCATGAAATTCTGCTGCGTGCGCACGGAGCCCGTGCCCTTACAGCGCGGGCAGGTCTCGGCGCTCGTGCCGGGAGCTGCGCCGCTGCCGTGGCACTGGTCGCAGTCCTCCACGCGAGAGACCGTGACCTCCTTCTCCGCACCGAAGGCCGCCTCTTCAAACGTCAGCTCAACGCGCGCGCCGATGTCGTCGCCCTGCATGGGGGCGCTGGCGCTGCGGCGCGTGCTGCGGCCGCCGCCGAAAAAGCTGCCGAAAATATCGCCGAGGTCGCCGAAATCGCCGAATCCTGCCCCGCCGAACGGGCTGCCGCCCGCATTCGGGTTGAAATTCGGGTCGACACCCGCGAAGCCGTACTGATCGTAGCGCGCGCGCTTATCCGGATCGGAGAGCACCTCGTTGGCCTCGTTGATCTCCTTGAATTTTTCTTCCGCGCCCGGATCGTGGTTCACGTCCGGATGATACTGCGCGGCAAGCTTGCGGTAGGCGCGCTTGATATCGGCGTCCGTCGCATCTTTCTTGAGGCCAAGGACCTCATAATAATCTCGCTTGTTCTCATTTGCCATGCTGCTCACCTCTCCTGATACCCTTTCGGGCGGCCGACGCAGGGCAGGCGGTGGCCGAAGCCGCCGCCTGCCGCATACATTCGTCCTTAATCCTTGACTTCCTCGTAGTCCGCATCGACTACGCCATCGTCATGGCCGCCGTTGTTCGCTGCACCGCCGTTATTGGCCTCGCCCTGCTGCGGGGCGGCCTGCTGATACAGCTTCTCGGAGATGGCGTAGAACGCCTTCTGCACGGCATCGGTCGCGGCCTTGATGGCCTCGATGTCATTGCCCTTGTTCTTCGTCTTCAGGTCCTCGAGAGCGGCCTGCACGGGCGCCTTCTCGGACTCGGAGACCTTGTCGCCAAGCTCGTTCAGGGTCTTCTCCGTCTGGTAGATGACCTGATCGGCTGCGTTGTGGGTGTCGACCTCATCCTTGTGCTTCTTATCCTCAGCGGCGAACTGCTCGGCCTCCTTGACGGCCTTGTCGATGTCCTCCTTGGAGAGGTTGGAGGAAGCGGTGATGGTGATGTTCTGCTCCTTGCCGGTGCCGAGGTCCTTTGCGGAGACATTCACGATGCCGTTGGCATCGATGTCAAAGCTGACCTCGATCTGCGGCACGCCGCGGGGCGCCGGAGCGATACCGGTGAGCTGGAACTTGCCCAGCGTCTTGTTGTAGGCAGCCATTTCACGCTCGCCCTGCAGGACATGGACCTCAACGGAGGTCTGGCCGTCCGCAGCGGTGGAGAAGATCTGGCTCTTATGCGTCGGGATGGTGGTGTTGCGGTCGATCAGGCGGGTGAACACGCCGCCCATGGTCTCGATGCCGAGGGACAGCGGGGTGACATCCAGCAGGACCATGCCCTTGACGTCGCCGCCAAGCACGCCGCCCTGGATGGCTGCGCCGACAGCCACG
>ERZ827478.2228-NODE-2228-length-10491-cov-3.575795_pt1 | contig 10491 bp, 9 predicted proteins | sample MGYA00519705_ERZ827478 | MGnify/ENA primary metagenome ERZ827478 (study PRJEB31778, sample SAMEA3449318) | human gut metagenome | biome: human gut; feature: human-associated habitat; material: faeces | place: United Kingdom | collected 2010/2012 ... | reverse complement strand
TTGTGATCAGCGGCATCGCCATGGGCTTTGTTTATGCGCTGATCGGCATCGAGTACACGCTGATCTACAACGCCTCCGGCGTTCTGAACTTCAGCCATGACAAAATGGTCTCGCTGGGCGCCTACATCTATGCGGGCATGTTCGTGCTGGGCCTCGGCTGGAATTCCATGGTCAGTGCGATCGCCTCGCTGCTGCTGATGGCGGTGTTCGGCATTCTGGTGGCCTATCTGATCTTCATCCCCCTGCGCAAGCAGAAGTCCATGATCTTCACCATTATGGCCACGATCATGTTCGGCAAGGTCATCATGGAGGGCGCCTGCCTGATCTGGGGCGGCAACGCCTTTACGATCCCGGACTTCATGTCCGGCACCTACCGGATCGGCAATGCCGTTATCTCAAAATCCAACCTGTTCCTCATCATCGCCGCGATCGTCATCGTTGCACTGCTGCAGTTCTACCTGCAGAAGACCAAGCCCGGCAAGGCCATGCGCTGCGTGGCGCAGAACCGCACGGCGGCCTCGATCGTCGGCATCGACGTCAACCGCAATATGGCGATCACCATCGCCATCAGTACCGTGATCTGCTGCTGCATCGGCATCCTGGTTGTGCCGCTGTACAATGTCAGCTCCACCATGTCCAATATGATCGGCCTGAAGGGCTTTGCAGCGGGCGTTCTGGGCGGCTTCGGCTACATGCCCGGCTGTATCGCGGGCGGCCTTGTGCTCGGCATCGTTGAGAATATCGCCTCCATGATCCTGCCGTCGGTCTATAAGGACGTCGTGGCCTTTGTCCTTCTGGTTGCGTTCCTGCTGTTCCGTCCGCAGGGCCTCCTCGGAAAGAAAAATAAGTAAGGGGGCTGCCGCATGAAAAAGGAACAAAAGCTGATCTTCCGGCTGCTGCCGCTGCTGATCGCCGCCGTGATCGCAGCCCTGCTGCCGCAGATGATCCGGAATGAATACTATATGACCATCGCCTGTCAGATCCTGATCTATCTGATCGCGCTCTGCGGCCTGAACTTCATCACCGGCCTGACCGGCCAGATGAACCTCGGCACGGCCGGTATGTTCGCCATGGGCGCCTACGTTTCCGGCCTGCTGAATGTGAAGCTCGGCGTTTCTCCGTGGCTCGGCCTTGTGGCGGCGCTGTGCGTCGGCTGGCTCATCGGCAAGGCGCTCGGCTATCCGAGCCTGCGCCTGCGCGGCGTGTACCTCTCCCTGACGACCATCGCCTTCACAGAGATCATCCGCATGCTCCTGAACAACATGAAGGGCGTGACGAACGGCGCACAGGGCCTGCGCGGCATCGAGCGCTATAACTTCTTCGGCTACCGCGTGGAGGGGACGATCCCGTATTACTACATGGTCCTCATCGTGGCCATTCTTGTGGTATGGTTCGCCTGGCGCATCGTCAATTCCAAGTGGGGCCGCGAGTTCAAGGCCGTGCGCGACAACATTGACGCCGTGGAGTCCTGCGGCATCGACGTCGCCAAGGTAAAAATCCGTGCGTTCACGCTGGCCGCCATGCTCGGCAGCTTCGCGGGCGCACTTTATGCCCACCTCATCGGCTACATCAACCCCGAGTCCTTTACGGTGGACCTGTCCACGAACTTTGTCATCATGCTCATGGTCGGCGGCATCGGCTCGGTGTTCGGCAACGTCATCGGCGCCGTGATCATCACGCTGCTGCCGGAGCTGCTCCGTTTCCTCGGCAAGTACTATTATTTCGTCTATTACACGGCCGTTCTGCTGTGCGCGCTCTTCCTGCCGAAGGGCATCGTCTCGCTGGCGGCTCCGATCCGCGAAAAATGGAACAGGCTGCGCGCCCGCAGGGCCGGCGCACCGGCTATGGAGAAGGGAGGTACGGCGGATGGCGACCACATTAAGAATTGAGCATCTCGTCAAGCGCTTCGAGGGCCTTGTTGCGGTTAATGACCTCTCCATTGACGTGCAGGAGCGCGAGATCCATGCCCTCATCGGCCCGAACGGCTCCGGCAAGACCACGACGCTGAACCTCATCAACTCTGTCATTCCGCCTACGTCCGGCCAGATCTGGTTCCGCGATACGCTGCTGACCGGCAAGCCGACCTTTGAGACCGTCAAGGCGGGCGTCGGCCGAACGTTCCAGAATATCAAACTGTTTTCCTCCATGACGGTGCTGGAGAACGTGATGATGGGCGGCCAGAAGGATGTTTCCCACAACATGCTCCGCTTCATCGTCGACCTGCGCGGCAGCCAACGTGAGGAACGCGCCCTGCGCGAGAAGGCGTGCGAGGTGCTCGACTCCATCGGCATGTATCATCTGCGCAACGAGACCGTCGACAATCTGGCCTATGGCCGCCAGAAGGTCTGCGAGCTTGGCCGCGCGCTGATGACGACGCCGCAGCTCATCCTGCTCGACGAGCCCGCCGCGGGCCTGAACCCGAGTGAGCGCCGCGAGTTTGTGGATATCCTGCGCAAGGTCTATGACAGCGGCATCGATCTGTTCCTCATCGAGCACAACATGGACGTCGTCATGAACCTGAGCCATCGCATCACGGTGCTGAACTTCGGCTGCAAGATCGCCGAGGGCACACCGGAGGAGATCCAGCATGACCCGCAGGTCATCAAGGCCTATCTGGGCGACCGCTTCCGCACGGAGGAATGAGTATGGAACCGATTTTAAGCCTGAAAAACGTCTGCTCCTACTATGATAAGGTGCAGGTGCTCTATGACATCAACGTCGATGTCTACCCCGGCGAGATCGTCTCCGTCATCGGCGCAAACGGCGCGGGCAAGTCCACGATGATGAAGACCATCATGGGCCTGGTCCACATGGGCCGCGGCCAGGTGACGTTCGACGGGAAAAAGCTCAACCGCATGCATGCGCACAAGATCTGCAAGGCGGGCATTGCCTATGTTCCAGAGGGCCGCGAGGTCTTCCCGAACATGACCGTTCTGGAAAATCTGGAGATGGGAGCATACTGCCGCTCCTACACGGCTGCGCAGATGAACGAGAAGCTCGAGGAGATGTACACCATGTTCCCGCGACTGAAGGAGCGCCTAAAGCAGAAGGCCGGCTCCATGTCCGGCGGCGAGCAGCAGATGCTGGCCATTGCGCGCGGCCTGATGAGTGACCCGTCCATGGTCATGCTTGACGAGCCGTCCCTTGGCCTGGCCCCCGTCATCGTCGACGATGTGTTTGACGTCATCCATAATATCAACACGGTGAAAAAGCTGCCCGTCATCCTTGTCGAGCAGAACGCCTACATGGCGCTTTCAATCTCCAATCGCTGCTATGTGCTGGAAAACGGCCGCATCGCCCACTCGGGCAAGAGCAGTGAACTGATTCAGAGCGACGTGATCCGCGAGACCTATCTCGGCGGCTAAATACAGGAGGAATCAACTATGGGATACCGTTATTTTGATGATCAGCGTCTCTGGGACCTGACCGTGGAAGTTTTTACCCGCAATGGCTACAGCCGCTCCGACTGTGAGGACATTGCCAACGTGCTGCTGGCATCTGACCGCATGGGCATCGAGTCCCACGGCGTGCAGCGCATGAAGCTTTATACGCATTCTCTGGAGATCGGCCGCATCAAGCGCGGCGCAAAGAGTGAGATCGTCCGCGAAACGCCCGTCTCCGCCGTTATCGACGCGCATGATGCCATCGGCCAGCCCGTCTCTGTCGCCGCCATGCAGATGGCCATTGACAAGGCGAAGAAGGCCGGCGTCGGCATCGTTGTCGTCCGCGACTCCAACCACTACGGCATCGCCGGTTATTATGCCAAGATGGCTGCCGATCAGGGCCTGCTGGGCATCTCCATGACGAACACCGAGGCCCTCGTCGTGCCGACGTTCGGCAAGCAGCCGATGATGGGCACGAACCCCATCGCCGTCTCCATGCCCGGCACGCCGCATCCGTTCCATCTCGACATGGCCACGAGCGTGGTACCTGCCGGAAAGATGGAGGTCTACGCCAAGGCGGGCAAGACTCTGCCCGGCGACTGGCTCATGAATTCGGACGGCTCTCCCAGCTATGATCCGAACGATTTCCTGCGCATCCGCGCTACGAAGTCCCTCGGCGGCATTTTCCCCGTCGGCGGCGAAGGCGAGACGAACAGTGGCCACAAGGGCTACGGCCTGAGCCTGCTCGTCGAGCTGTTCTGCGGCATCCTGTCCGGCGGCCGCACGAGCAACGAGGTCCGCGTTGTGCCGAATGTCGACAAGGTCTGCCATTTCTTCATGGCCGTCGATTATTCCATCTTCGGCGACAAGGAGCAGATGGAAAAGCGCTTCAGCCAGTACCTCGAGGACATCCGCAATTCTGCGCTGGCCGACGGCCAGACCCGCATCTACACGCACGGCGACAAGGCCTATGCCCACATGGCGCGCGTGGCGGAGGAGGGCGTGAAGGTCAATGACAAGACCTATGACGAGATCGTCAAGATCTGCCAGGACCTCGGCATCGACCCCGCGGAATACCTGATCGAAAAGGCAGGCCCGCAGGCATGAGCATTTTTGAAGCCCTGCTCCAGCACGATCATGTGCCGAATTTCTACCGCGTCGAGAATACGCGCTCCGCGCCGAAGCTCGAGGACGTCGCGGCAGAGACGCGTCGCGTGATGCAGGAGAGCGGCACACTGGAGCAGCTGAAGCCCGGCCAGAGCGTCTGCATCGCGGCGGGCTCGCGCGAGATCGCCAACATCGCGCTCATTGTCCGCACGGTCTGTGAGGTCGTGCGCGAGCACGGCGCAGAGCCGTTCATCATCCCGGCCATGGGCAGCCACGCAGGCGCGCAGGCCGAAGGACAGAAGAAGATCCTCGCCGATTTCGGCATTACCGAGGAATATACCGGCGCGCCCATCCGCTCGAGCATGGAGACGGTGCAGGTCGGCGTTACGAAGCCGCACGGCTTCCCGGCGCGGATCGACCGCTATGCGGCGGAGGCGGACTGGATCATTCCCATCGGCCGCATCAAGCCCCACACGGACATCCGCGGCCCCATCCAGAGCGGCATCCTCAAGATGATCGTCATCGGCATGGGCAAGCAGTTCGGCGCGGACATCTGCCATGCCGAGGGCTTCCCGAGCATGTCGCAGAACATTGTGGAGATCGGTCTGGAGATCATCGCCAACACGAATATCCTCTGCGGTATGGCCTCCATGGAAAACGGCTATCACGAGACGTATCGCGTCGTCGCCGTCGCTCCGGACAAAATTCTGGAGACGGAAAAAGAGCTGCTGCCGGATGCGGCGGCGCAGCTCTTCGGAATTCCGTATGAAAAACTCGATCTTCTGATCGTCGACTGGATCGGCAAGAATATCAGCGGCGCGGGCATGGACCCGAACGTCACCGGCCGCTCCGCACAGAACGGCATTTCCCGGCCGTTTGCCGAGCGCATCGTCGCGCGCGATCTGACGGACGAGGCACACCACAATGCCACGGGCATGGGCAATGCCGACGTGACGACGCGCCGCCTGTTCGACAAGATCGATATGGAGCAGACCTATCCCAACTCCCTGACCTCGCGCGATATCAACGGCTTCCGCATTCCGATCGTCATGGAGAACGACAATCTTGCCATCCGCTTTGCCCTGCATACCATCACGGGTGCAAATGCCAAAAGCGGATACCGCGCCATGTGGATCCGCGACACGAACCATGTGCAGACGTTCTATGTGACGGAGCGCCTGCTGGCGGACACGGCTGCGATGCCGTGGCTCCGCACAGACGGCGTGGCGCTGCGCCCGGTCTTCGGCGCGGACGGCTACTTTACCGGCTGGGAGAGAGCCTGATCAATACCGGCATGGGACGACGCGGCGGGGGTCCTGATAGTTGAAGAACAGGGTACCCTGGCGGTGGCCGACGCGCTCGGCGTGGACCTGTTCGCCATTGCAGATGCGCTGAATGAGGCCCCACAGGCGCTCGGCGGCCTCGGCCTTCGTCTCCGCGCCGGTCAGGACGCTGCCCGCGCAGAAATCGATGTCGTGGCTGAGCATGTCGAACGTCTCCTGATTGCCGGTCAGCTTCAGGATGGGCGCGACGGGCGTGCCGCCGACGTGGCCGCGGCCCGTATTGAACAGAACGAGGTGGCAGCCGCAGGCGATCTGGTCCAGAAGGCCGGTCGCGTCGCCGCCGAAGAAGAAGGCGGGCTCGGGCTTGTCGTCCGGAATGACGTCCAGCAGCCAGAAGCCGGGGTGCTTCGGCCGCTGCGCGATCTTCAGAACGCCCTCGATCCTGCAGCCGCCCATTTTCACGACGGCGCCCATGCTCTTTTCCTCGATCGTCGTCAGGCCGCCGACAAAGTTGCCCGGCGAGATGGAATAGCGGCCGAGCTTGCGGCAGAACTCCATGGTCTTGTCATAGGTCAGGCCGACATCGCGGGCGACGTCCTCGTTCACGGCGCGGGAGACCAGATGGCCGCGCAGGCCGACGGCCTCGGCGATCTCCTCCATCATGGCCGTGCCGCCCGCGGCGGTCAGATTTTCAAAGAATTTGCCGATGACGGCGTTTCCGGCGATGCCGGACGTGAAGTCCGAGCCGCCGCACTTTGCGCCGATGATCAGCTCCTGCGCATACATCGGCGCACGGGGGCCTGCCTCGATCTTTTCCAGCATCTCGCCGGCGAGCCTGCAGCCGAGCGCGATGCCCGCCTCCGTGCCGCCGACCTTCTGCAGGTAAAACGCCTCTGCCGGGCGGCCGTGGGCCCGCGCGAAGTCGCGGATGCGGTCCGGCTCGATATATTCGCAGCCGTGGCCGACGATGAGTACGGCGCCGACGTTCGGATGGACGCAGTAGGCCAGCATGCGCTGCACGACGGCCTGATTGTCCAGACATGCGAGCGAGCCGGTGACGTCGACGTCTCTGTGCTGCGCCTGAAAATGCGCCGCGATGGACTCCGCGACGTGCTTGCTGCACTCCACGGTGTAGAGCACGAGGACCTTGTTGCGGATGCCCTTGCCGCCGTCCGGGCGGAGCCAGGCCTGGCAGATCGGTGTTGCTTCCATGGCGTTTTCCTCCTCAGTACAGCTCATAGACGACGTCCTCCGGCAGGGCCGTCTCGGCGTCCAGCGTTGAGGCGCGCTCGTCAAAGTCGCTGCGCATGTTATGCAGATGCACATGCTCGCCGGGAACGATATCCTGCGTGGCCGTGCCGATGCGCGCGCCGTATTTGATCACAGGATCGCCCGCCCGCAGGGCCCGCAGGGCGAATTTGTGACCGAAGGGGATGTGCTCGACGGCCGTGACGTGCCCGTCACCGGGTTCCCCGAGCAGGCGGATCGCGCCCGGATCGATCTCGCCGAGTGCGGTGCCGACGCTGTCCGTCGCGTAGACGATATAGCCGGTCTGATTTGTCATGATCTGAAGCCCTCCTGAAGCTTTTGCAGGTCCTGCCGGGAGGCGGAGCCGCATATTTTGAATTAAATTCGCTTGACATTTCTGAATTGATGCGTTAATATGATTACAGAAGTACATAGATTATTATGCAATGCAAAATGTCAAGTAATGTGCAGTTAACTGCGAGAGCTGGCAAACGAGAGAGGAGCGGGCGAATATGATGATCCCCATCGACAAGATGTCAACCACCGACAAGGTGATCGAAAGCATCCGAAGCTACATTCAGGAGCCGGGCAGAAATCCCGGCGAAAAGCTGCCCACGGAAAATGAACTGGGCAAGCAGCTCGGCGTCGGCCGTTCGTCTATCCGCGAGGCGCTGCGCGTGCTGCAGACGATGGGCTATGTAACGATCGTCCACGGCAAGGGCGCGTTCATCAAGGCGTGCCAGCCCAGCAGCGAGGAGGCCGAGCGCTGGTTTGAGGGCAATATCTTTGCCCTGCGCGATATCTACATGGTGCGCGAGGCACTTGAGCCGCTCGTGGCCCGGGAGGCCGCACGGCATATTACGGAGGAAGCGCTCGCGGAGCTGCGGCAGATCGTCGACCAGACGGCGCATGCTGCGGCGCTGCCGCCGGAGGATGCCAACGCGAACCTCATGGCCCAGCTCGACGAGAAGTTCCACGAGAAGATCTGCGAAAGCACGAACAACCCGTTCCTCGTCTCGCTGTACAAGCAGTTCATTCCCGCCCTGCACACCTACCGGCTGAATTCGTTTGCCATTCTGAAGAACTGCTCGAACGTGGTCGAGCCGCACCGCCGCATCATGGAGGCGTTGGCCCAGCATGATGCCGAGGCGGCCGATCTGGAGATGCGGCAGCATATGCGCATCTCGAAGAACGACACCCGCGAGGCGGCGCGCAACGCCGGAATGGACGCGCAGTTCTGAGAAGCAGGGGAGACATCAGACAAAATTTTGTCAGTTCCCACAAAAACATCCTATCAGAAATTCCGCGGGTTGTCAATGATTTTGTTGTCATACAATCAGTTGACATACAATTTCACCGTTGACATCATCCAAATTCTCTGCTATGATGAGACCATCTTGCAGAGAGAAGGGATTCTATGCTGGGCAATATCCTGTCGACTGGCGAGCAGGTCCTCATCCTTGTTGTCCTGCTGGCTGTCGGATTCCTGTGCGGAAAGATCCGCATTTTCAACGACCAGAGCATTTCCCACCTTTCGGCCTTTGCGCTGAAGATCGTCGGTCCCTGCGCCATCGTCGAGTCGTTCTGCCGCCAGTTTGACAGCGCCATGCTGCGCGCCATGGGCATCGTTGCCCTGCTGGCTTTTGCAGCGCACGCGCTGTATGCCGCGTTTGCCTATGTCTGCATCCGCGGCGGTAAGGAGCCGACCCGCCGCGTTCTGCGCTACGGCACCGTGTTTGCCAATTGCGGCTACATGGGCCTGCCGCTGCAGCAGGTCCTGTTCGGCGCGGACGGCGTGTTCTACGGGGCAACGTGGGTCGGCGTGTATAACCTCGTGGCGTGGTCCTTCGGCCTCGTGTTCATGAGCGGCGACCGCAGGCAGATCTCGTTCAAAAAGCTGCTGCTGAACCCCGGCATCCTTGCCGTGCTGACCGGCATCGTGATCTTTGTGTGCTCCATCGAGCTGCCAACGATCATCCTGCAGCCCATCCACTATTTCAGCGCCCTGAACGTGCCCGTTCCCATGGTCATCAGCGGCTACTATCTCTCGAAGGCCGACTTGCGCACCATCTGGAAGCACGCGAATTACTACATCACCATCGCCCTGCGTCTTGCCGTCATCCCGCTGTGCAGCATCGGGCTGATGTTCCTGCTGCAGAAGGCCTTCCGTCTGGACGGCATGCTGCTGGCGGCCTGCATCGTGGATATCGCGGCCCCCGTCGCCGCCGCCACGACGATGTTCTCGACCCTGTTCCGGCAGGACAGCGAGACGGCGGCCAACCTCGTGTCCATCAGCACGCTGCTGTCGGTCCTGACGCTGCCCATTATGGTCGCGCTTGCGCAGAGCGTGTTTTTGTAGTCACCTCTGAGTCAATCACCGGCGGCGGATGACGGATCTTTTCCGCCGATCCATCGATTCGGAAAGCTTGACGTACACAAACTCTAACCGCAAAAAACGGCGGACCTACTGCGGGAATGCCGGAATAATATTTCGTCATATTTCAATAAACGGATCAAAAAGAAAAGGAGAAGTTTATCATGGATTACGCAAAAGAGTCTCTGAAGCTCCACGAGCAGTGGAAGGGCAAGATCGAAGTCGTCGCTACCGTGCCGGTCTCGACGAAGGACGACCTCAGCCTGGCCTACACCCCCGGCGTTGCACAGCCCTGTCTGGAGATCCAGAAGGACATCAACAAGTCCTATGAGCTGACCCGCCGCCACAACCTCTGCGCCGTCATTACCGACGGCACCGCCGTCCTCGGCCTGGGCGACATCGGCCCGGAGGCCGGTATGCCCGTCATGGAGGGCAAGTGCGTCCTGTTCAAGGCATTCGGCGGCGTTGACGCCTTCCCTCTGTGCGTGAAGACGAAGAACGTCGACGAGTTCGTCGAGACCGTTTACAACATCTCCGGCAGCTTCGGCGGCATCAACCTCGAGGACATCTCCGCGCCGCGCTGCTTTGAGATCGAGCGCAAGCTGAAGGAAAAGTGCGACATCCCCATCTTCCATGACGATCAGCACGGCACCGCCGTCATCACCCTCGCCGGCCTGACGAACGCGCTGAAGGTTGTCGGCAAGAAGAAGGAGGACGTCAAGGTCGTCACCTCCGGCGCAGGCGCTGCTGCCATCTCCATTGTGAAGCTGCTGCTGTCCGCTGGCTACAAGAACATCACCATGTGCGACCGCAAGGGCGCGATCTATGCCGGCCGCGACGGCCTGAACTGGATCAAGGAAGAAATGGCCCAGGTCACGAACCTGGAAAAGAAGGCCGGCCCGCTGTCCGAGCAGCTCAAGGGCGCCGACGTGTTCATCGGCGTTTCCGCTCCCGGCATGGTCACGAAGGAAATGGTCCAGACCATGAACGAGAAGGCGATCATCTTTGCCTGCGCGAACCCGACGCCGGAGATCTTCCCGGACGAGGCAAAGGCGGGCGGCGCGGTCGTCGTTTCCACCGGCCGCAGCGACTATCC
>ERZ827478.2227-NODE-2227-length-10491-cov-6.930912_pt1 | contig 10491 bp, 5 predicted proteins | sample MGYA00519705_ERZ827478 | MGnify/ENA primary metagenome ERZ827478 (study PRJEB31778, sample SAMEA3449318) | human gut metagenome | biome: human gut; feature: human-associated habitat; material: faeces | place: United Kingdom | collected 2010/2012 ... | reverse complement strand
GCCGGAGCGGTGCTTAAGCCGTCAGGCGGGAATTGTGCGGTGTTGCCTTATAAATGTGTTGATCGGAATATTTCAACTCTCTTTTGCGGGGTTCGGGGATGCCTTGATTACGCCAAGGCCCAAATCACTGGATAGCGGCGCGCAGTATTTCCAGCAGCGGGGTGATCATCCCGGCTGCAGCAGGACCGCCAAAGTTCACGATGCCGCGCAGCGGCATGGAATCCAGCATCTGAGCTACGGCTTCGCTGCTGGCAATCTCGCTGCCGCCTGCGTTGCCGCCGGTCAGGGCATTGCCCGCCTGTGCCAGCACCTGCTGGATGATGGCAGCTGTGCGGTCATCCTTGGAAAGCTCGCCGATGGTGGTGTTTTCGTCAATCACGAACGGGCGGCGGCGCGGGGTGCTGAACCGCACGCTGAGCGTTGCGTGGATATCCCGGCTGGAATGGCCCAGCAAAATCTTGTACTCGCCCGGGGCGGCGTACCAGCTGCCCAGCGTTTCGTCATAGTAGCTCAAATCCTGCGCGGTCAGGGTGAACTCTACCTGCTTTTCCTCGCCAGGTTCCAGCTTGACCTTCACGAACTTGCGCAGCTCCTTGGGCGGGCGGCCGGTGGTGCCGGTGCAGTCTGCTACATACAGCTGCACAACTTCCTTGCCGGGCATCATGCCAACATTCTTCACGCTCACCCGTACCCGCACGCTGTCGCCCTCGGCAAACTCGTCCGCCGTCAGCTGGGCATTGCGGTACACAAACCCTGTGTAGGAAAGCCCGTGCCCAAACGGCCACAGCACCGGCATCTTGCGGGCATCGTACCAGCGGTAGCCGACATACACGCCCTCGCGGTATTCCACATGGCGGCCGTCACCGGGGAAGTCGAGATAACACGGGGTATCTTCCAGCCGCAGGGGCCAGGTTTCCGGCAGGCGGCCGCTGGGGTTGGCATCGCCCCACAGCAGGGCGTCCGCCGCAGCGCCAACACCTTCGCCGCCCAGATACATGCACAGCACGGCGTTCACATCGTTAGCCCAGGGGCATTCCACCGGGGAACCGGTGTGCAGCACCACAACAGTGTTTTTCTGCACGGCGGCCACGCGGGCAATCAGGTTGTTTTGGCTTTCCGGCAGGCGCATATGGCTGCGGTCAAAGCCTTCGCTTTCAAAAGATTCCGGCAGGCCCGCAAAGATCACCGCCGCGTCAGCTTCCGCTGCGGCGGAAACCGCGCGCAGGAACTCTTCCTCCTCCCGCTGGTCCAGATCAGCGGGGAAGCCCTCCACATAGCTCACCCGGCGGCCATGGCTTTCGGCCATTTCCAGCGCGCTGTCCACCCTGATGGTGTTGATGTGGCTGGAGCCGCCGCCCTGATAGCGCGGCGTTTTGGCAAAGCCGCCGATGTATACTACCTTGCTGCCCTTTTTCAGCGGCAGCACACCGCGGTTCTGCAAAAGCACGGCGCATTCCTTGGCCAGCTCTGCGGCGATGGTGTGGTCGCCTTTCAGGTCCAGCTCCGGGGCCGGGGCGGCAGCTTCGTCCGCCGCGCGGAACACAATGTTCAAAATGCGGATCACAGCCTTGTTCAGCGCGGCTTCGCTCAAGGTGCCGGCTTTAACGGCGGCCACGATCTTGGCGTCATTGACACCGCCGGAACCGGGCATTTCCAGGTCAAGCCCAGCCGCAACACCCTTTACACGGTCAGCTACAGCGCCCCAGTCGGACATCACAAAGCCCTTAAAGTTCCACTCGGTGCGCAGGATATCGGTCAGCAGCATGCGGTTTTCGCTGGCAAATACATCGTTCACGCGGTTGTAGCTGCACATCACCGTCCAGGGCTGGGATTTCTTGACGGCGGTTTCAAATGCAGGCAGGTAAATTTCGCGCAGCGTACGCTCCGTCATGTCGGACGATGCGCTCATGCGGCGGTACTCCTGGCTGTTGGCGGCAAAATGCTTGATGGAGGTACCAACCCCCTGGCTCTGTACGCCATTGATGTACCCGGCGGCCAGCTCACCGGCCAGCACCGGGTCTTCGGAGTAATATTCAAAGTTGCGGCCGCACAGCGGGCTGCGCTTGATGTTTATGGCAGGCCCCAGCACAACGCCAACGCCGAACGCGCGGGCTTCCCGCCCGATGGCCGCACCCTCCCGGCGGGCCAGGTCGGGGTCAAAGCTGGCGGCAGCGGAGCACCCGGCGGGGAAGCAGACCGCCTTGCGGCTGTGGTTGGGGTCGTCCTGTTCCGGGTCCTGGGTGCGCAGGCCGTGCGGGCCGTCCGAGACCATCAGGGTGGGAATGCCCAGGCGTTCCACGGCTTTGGTGTGCCAGAAATCCGCGCCGGAGCAAAGCCCGGCCTTTTCTTCCAGCGTGAGCTGGGCAACCAGTTCGGGAATGTTGTGTTCCATCAAAAAGTCATCCTCCTTTTGTCCACCAGCTGCGGGTGGGGGGCAAGGGCAGGTGGCGGTTGTTCGGGCAGTGGAAACGTGCCGGATACACCGTTCCGCCCACGCTGCCTCCGGGGTGTGCCAAAATGGACACACACCCCCACATTTTGTATCATTATACACCACTTTGCACGCGAAAAGATAGCCTTTTTATTAAAAAATGTAAAGTCTGAAAACTTTTTCTGTGCAGGATGTTGGTGCGTCTGGCATTGTATTTCTCCTCTGTTTCGTGTAAAATTTAAAATTAGGATATACAGCGGCAAAAACGTTTTTTTGGCTGTATTCCAGGGAGGAAAAAATGAAAAAAGATAAACGGATTTTGGCCCTTGTTTTGGCGGCGGCCATGATGGGTACCACTGCGCTTCCGGTTTGGGCCCAGACCCCGGAAACGGCGGACAGCAGCGTGGTGGAAGTGGAAGGCACGCTGGAAAACATCATAGCTGCCCGTGAAGCACTGGCTGCGCGGCCGGCAACGCTGGCGGAGGATGACAACAACATTCAGGCGGCGCAGGCCATGGTGGAGCGCGTGGCCAATGCCGTAAAGAACCATACGGAAACAGCAGAGAAAGTAAATATCAAAGACCTGAACTTGGATAAAAATCTGGTGCTTTCCACCCTGGCTGACCTGAATGCGCGTGTGGAAGGCGGCGAGGCCATCAGCAAATTGTCCTGCTATTATAGCAGAGATACCGGGCTGGCGGTGGCAATCGGCCTTGAATACTGCACGGCGCAGGATGTTGCCGCCATGCAGGTAAAGCTGGACCAGCTGGTGGACCAGGCCAACACCCTGTGCCAGACGGATCTGGAAAAGGTGTTCTATGTGCATGAATGGCTGGTGCAGAACATTGCCTATGACCGGGAACACCTTAGTGATGATGTGCAGGACGACCACAACCTGCGCGGCGCCCTGCTGGAAGGGACTGCCGTCTGTGACGGTTACGCCAAAACGTATGCCCTTACCCTGCGCAAGCTGGGTATCACTGGTGTGCTGGTAACCAGTAAAGATATCGGCCATGCGTGGAACATGGTCGAGCTGGACGGGAACTGGTACCAGGTAGACTGCACCTGGGATGACCCGGTGGACGGTTCGGATCAGCTGGGATATTGCATGCATAAACACCTGCTGTGTACCACAGAGGAGATGAACACCAACCATAACGATGACGGCGATGACAGCGTTGCCTTTGACCTGGAAAACCTTGGCACGCAGAACATCGTGAACCTGGCCACGGACGATACCTATGAAAATACCTGGTGGAAAGACAAAAAGAGTGCAATCTTCCCGTGCGGGGGAGACTGGTACTATGCGTCCGGCGAACGCCTTTTCTGGCGTGATGACCTGGGCGACTGTGATTCCAACCTGGCGCATGAAGATGATTCGGGTGTGGTTGCCGGCAGTATTGCGCTGGACGGAACGCTGCTGGTCGCCACGGACAGACAAGCGTGCGAGCAGAGCAGCTGGATCAAACAATATGAACTGGATCCGGCCAGCCATGAAGTGACCGAGAAAAAGAAGGAAAGTCTCCAAAGCATCGGCATTGCGGCCCAGTGGGATGGCATTTATTATGCCGTAAGCCAGCAGGAATATCACCAGGATGTGCGCCAGTATATCAAGACAAGGGATATCCCAGTCCCCACAGCAACCCCGACTGCTGTACCTACCGCAACGCCTACTGCAGCGCCTACCGCAACGCCTACTGCAGCGCCTACTGCAGCGCCTACTGCAACGCCTACTGCAGCACCTACCGCAACGCCTACCGCGACACCTACCGCGACCCCCACTGCAACGCCGGTCAAGCCGACTGCTACACCTACCGCTACCCCTGTGAAACCCACCGCAACCCCTGCCAGTGGCTATACCGGTTGGAAAACCGTGAACGGCAAGGACTACTGGTACGAAAACGGCGTAAAGCAGGGCACCACTGGCCGCGGCAAGGAAATTTATGACCCCGATTCCGACGCCTGGTACTGGCTGGACGCCGACCAGGGCGGCGCAAAAGCCGTCAGCAAGGATGTTTACCAGGAATCCAACGGCGGCAAATGGGTGCGCTATGATGCCAACGGCCATATGATCAAAGGGTGGGATACCAACGATGACGGCACCTATTACTTTGACCTTGTCACCGGTGCCATGGCCAAGGGCGATATTGTGGTGGACAACCTGCCCTGCAGCTTTGATGCCACCACCGGCATTGGCTGCAACCTGATGTGGCACAGCATGGACGGCAAAGATTACTGGTACGAGGCTGGCAAGCGCCAGGGTTATGACCCCAACAATGCAGCCTACCGCGGCAAAGAAATCTATGATCCGGCCTCCGGTGCCTGGTACTGGCTGGATAACGTGCAGCAGGGTGCTAAAACCATCAACAAGGATGTATACCAGGAATCCGAAGCCGGCGACTGGGCCGAAAACGCAGACGGCACCGGCAAGTGGGTGCGGTATGACGCCAACGGCCACATGGTAAAAGGCTGGGATACCAACAATGACGGCACCTATTACTTTGACCAGGTGTACGGCACCATGGCCAAAGGCATTGTGACGATCGACGGCAATCTGTACCTTTTTGATGTTGATACCGGCGTTATGCAGGCAAGCATTACAGCCAGCGAGGAAGCCATGGCAGACCGCGTGATCGAGCTGGTCAACCAGGAGCGCACCTCCCGCGGGCTGCAGCCCCTGCTCAAGCACGATGGCCTGATGGTTGCCGCCGCGGCCCGCGCCAGGGAGCTTTCCCAGCGATACAGCCACACCCGCCCCAACGGTTCTGAATGCTTTACCATTTTGTGGCACCTGGGCATTGATTATGGCTATGCCGGCGAAAACATTGCCATGGGCCAGAGAACCCCGGAGATCGTGATGAATGACTGGATGAACAGCTCCGGCCACCGCGCCAACATCCTGAACGAAAACTATGACTGCATCGGCGTTGGCTACACTATGGTGGATGGCCACCCCTATTGGGTGCAGCTGTTTACCGGTGACTTTGATTTATAAGTAGTTTGTAAACAAATTTAAAACACAGCCCCGCAGCCGTTGCATTTTTTCGGCTGCGGGGCTATACTGTTTCCATATGCTTAACATATGCCAACTATTTACATATAGCAACAGAAAGGAGAACCTTTATGGAGGGACATATTGGTGACCAGCGCAGCAAAGCCGTGATGCGCTATCTTGACCGGCTGAAAAAGTCTGTGCGCCGCGGGGCGTCTTTAAGCCTTGCCAACGCCCCCAAGCTGCATCTTGGCATTCTGGAAGGGCTGAACCACGCCATTGAGGTGCGCGGCCAGGATGGTGCCGTGTATGTTTCGGACCTGGCGGAGATTTTCAAGCAGCCGCTGCCGGCGATTTCCCGCGGACTGCGCACACTGGAGCAGGATGGCCTGGCCCAGCGCCAGACCGATCCCAATGACCGCCGCCGCACTCTGGTGCGCATCACCCCAAAAGGGGAGGAATCCCGCCTGATCTGCGAAAGCCGTCTGAATGATTACATCACCGGCATTATGGATGACCTGGGCGAAGAATTTTGCCAGCAGTTTGCAAAGGATGCCGAAACCCTGCTGCAGGCCATTGAGCGCCAGAACGAAAAGCTGCTGGCCGAAAAGGAGAAGATGCCATGACAAAAATTTTCAAACATCTGGCCAAACACTGGGCGGCCTGCCTTGTTATTATTGCCCTGCTGTTGGTGCAGGCATACGGCGATTTGACCCTGCCGGACTACACCAGCAAAATTGTGGATACCGGCATCCAACAGTCCGGCATTGCGGACGCTGTGCCAGAAGTAGTGCGGGATTCCACCCTGTAGGTGCTGGAGCTGCTGATGACGGACGCGGACGCCGCCGCGGTGGAAGCCGCTTACACCCAGCCGGGCGGCACCGACAACGCACTATCCTCCGCTACCAGCTTACAGAAAAAGCTCGCATCCCCCTATACGGTCCGCCTGCTGCGGGCCGATGCGGACCGGGATACGCTGGCGGAGGTATTTTCCACCCCGGATATTGTGCTCTATCTGGCTTCCGCTCAGGCAGCCGGGGAGGGCAACGCCCCGGATGCCGCCGCGCTGGATACCGTTACCGCCCAGTTTGCGGCCATGACCCAGATGCCCGGTTTCAGCCGGGATGCCGTACAGGCCCAGCTGGCCGCAGCCATGGGTCAGGCCGGCGAAAGTGAGCTGAGCGGGCTTTCAGCCCAGGCAGTGCTGCTGGTGGGGCTGGAATATCAGGCCCTTGGCATCAGCGATGCGGTACAGATGAACTACCTGATGCAGACCGGCGGCCGGATGCTGGGGCTGACCCTGTTGATGATTGCCGCCGCGGTTCTGGTGGGGCTGCTTGCTTCCCGCGTGGCGGCTGCCATTGCGCGGGATCTGCGCCGCGGTGTGTTCCGCCGGGTGGTTAGCTTTTCTGCCTCTGAAACGGACAAGTTTTCCACCGCATCCCTCATCACCCGCACCACCAACGATGTACAGCAGATCCAGATGACCTGCGTAATTTTGCTGCGCATGGTGGCGTATGCCCCCATCCTTGGCATTGGTGGCATCATCCATGTGGCGCAGGCGGGTTCCAGCCTGACTTGGATCATTGTGCTGGCCGTCGCTTTGCTGCTGGCGCTGATTACGGTATTGATGCAGTTTGCCATGCCCAAGTTCAGGATCATGCAAAAGCTGGTGGACCGGCTGAACCTGGTATCCCGCGAGATTTTGACCGGCATTATGCCCATCCGCGCATTCAGCCGCGAACAGCACGAGGAAGCACGCTTTGACGCCGCCAACACGGACCTGATGCGCACCCAGCTGTTCACCAACCGGGTAATGGCCACCATGATGCCCTTTATGACCCTGATTATGAACGGCACTTCCCTGCTGATCGTCTGGTTCGGCGGCAAACAGATTGATGCCGGCACCATGCAGGTGGGCAGCATGATCGCCTTTATCACCTACACGATGCAGATCGTGATGTCCTTCCTGATGCTGACGATGGTTGCCGTGATGCTGCCCCGTGCCGGCGTTGCCGCGGACCGCATTGACGAAGTGCTGACCACCGAGCCGGCCATCCATGACCCGGTGCCGGAAGCCATCCCCGCTGACCTCAATCAGCACCACTGGAACGGCGAAGTCGCATTCCATCATGTCAACTTTACCTACCCCGGCTCCAGCGAGGACGCCCTGCACGATATTGATTTTGTCGCCAAACCCGGCCAGACCACGGCCATTATCGGCTCCACCGGCTGCGGCAAAACCAGTTTGCTGCATTTGATCACCCGTTTTTATGATGTGACCGGCGGCAGCGTGACGGTAGACGGCGTGGATGTGCGCCAGATGCCACAGAGCACCCTGCGCGGCCTTTTGGGTTATGTGCCGCAAAAGGGCGTACTGTTCAGCGGCACGATTGATTCCAACCTGAAATTCGGCGGCGAGAATATCACCGATGCCGATGTGCGCACCGCCGCCCGCATTGCCCAGGCGGAAGAGTTCATCTCCGCCAAGCCGGAGGGGTACGAAAGCCCCATTGCCCAGGGCGGCACCAACGTTTCCGGCGGGCAGAAGCAGCGGCTTTCTATCGCCCGCGCCATTGCCAAACACCCGAAGATCTACCTGTTTGATGACAGCTTCTCCGCGCTGGACTACAAGACTGATGTTGCCCTGCGCCGCGCGCTGAAAGCCGAAACCGGCGACGCCACCGTGATTATTGTGGCACAGCGCATTTCCACTGTGCTGCACGCCAACCAGATTTTGGTTCTGGAAGATGGCCGCATTGTGGGCAAGGGCACCCACGCCCAGCTGATGGAAAGCTGCCCGGCTTACCAGGAAATTGCCCGCAGCCAGCTGAGCAACAAAGAGCTGGACCTGAAAGGAGGGGAAGCCTGATGCCGCATCCCGGACGAATGACGACCCAAAAGGCAAAAGACTTTAAGGGCACCATGCACAGCCTGCTGGCAGAGCTGGGGCACTACAAGTTCCGCCTGATTGCCGTGATTGTTTTTGCCGTTCTTTCCACGATTTTTAATATTGCAGGCCCCAAGGTGCTGGCCAAAGCCACCACTGCCCTGGCCACCGGCTGGGTGGCCAAGCTGCGGGGCACCGGCAGCATTGACTTTGGCTATATCGGCAAAATCCTGCTGATCCTGCTGGTCATGTATCTGGTTTCCGCTGCGTTCAGTTTCTGCCAGAGCTGGATCATGAGCGGGCTTTCGCAGAAGATGTGTTATGACTTCCGCCGCCAGATCAGCGAAAAGATCAACCGCCTGCCCCTTGCCTATTTTGAAAAGCGCACCGTGGGCGAGGTACTTTCCCGCATTACCAACGATGTGGACACCCTGGGCCAGAGCCTGAACCAGAGCATTACCCAGCTGATCACCAGCATTACCACCATGATCGGCGTGCTCATCATGATGCTGACCATCAGCCCCACGATGACGCTGATTGCCATTTTGATCCTGCCGGTCTCGATGGCGCTGGTGCTGTTGGTGGTCAGGTTCAGCCAGAAATATTTCCGCGCCCAGCAAAAAGTTCTGGGCTCCGTGAACGGCCAGGTGGAGGAAGTATATTCCGGCCACAATGTGGTCAAAGCGTTCAACCGCGAAGATGCCGTTCTGAATGATTTTGACGAAGCCAACAACCGCCTGTTTGAATCCGCCTGGAAAAGCCAGTTTCTTTCCGGCCTGATGCAGCCTATCATGACCTTTGTGGGCAACCTGGGCTATGTAGCAGTGGCCGTTTCCGGCAGCATTTTTGCCGCGCGCGGCATCATCACCATTGGTGACATCCAGGCGTTCATCCAGTATGTGCGCAACTTCACCCAGCCCATCCAGCAGCTGGCCCAGGTCAGCAACATGCTGCAAAGTATGGCGGCGGCTTCGGAGCGCGTGTTTGAATTTTTGGGTGAGCCGGAAGAAGAACAGAACGCTGACCCTGCCCGCCGGGCAGACCCCACCTGCATTGACGGCCAGGTCACCTTTGACCATGTCAAGTTTGGCTACACGCCGGAAAAGACTGTTATCCGGGATTTCAGCTGCGATGTAAAACCCGGCCAGAAAGTTGCCATTGTCGGCCCCACCGGCGCAGGCAAAACCACCATGGTCAAGCTGCTGATGCGCTTTTACGATGTCAACTCCGGCGCCATTACGCTGGACGGCCACAACGTAAAGGACTTTGACCGCAGCGCCCTGCGCGAAGGCTTTGGCATGGTATTGCAGGATACCTGGCTGTTCCAGGGCACCATTATGGAAAACATCCGCTATGGCCGCCTGGATGCCACCGATGAGGAAGTCATCGCCGCCGCCAAGGCCGCCTGTGCTGACCACTTTATCCGCACGCTGCCCGGCGGCTACCAGATGGAGTTGAACGAGGATGCTTCCAACGTGAGCCAGGGCCAGAAACAGCTGCTGACGATTGCCCGCGCCATTCTGGCAGACAACAAAATTTTGATTTTGGACGAAGCCACCAGCAGTGTGGACACCCGCACCGAACAGCGCATCCAGACCGCCATGGACAACCTGATGCGCGGCCGCACCAGCTTTGTGATTGCCCACCGGCTTTCTACTGTAGCGGGCGCAGATAAAATTTATGTGATTTGCGACGGGCAGATTGCCGAGAGCGGCACCAGTCGTGATCTGCTGGCGCAAGACGGCATTTTCAGCCGGATGTGGCAGAACTATCAGACTTCCGTTCAATGGAAGGTTGCAAAGGAGGTATAACAAAATGATAAAACGGCTGCAAAAACGATACGCTCTCTCTGAGCAGGGGGCAAAGGATCTTGTGAAAGGCTGTCTGGCCTGCGTCCTGCAAAATCTTTCCTTTATGTTCCCAGTAGGCCTATTGTTTTTTTTAGTGAACGATCTGTTAAACGGCGGTGTTCCCGACGAAAAAATCGCATTTTATGTTATTGGCTGCGTGGTATGTATCGGTTTTATTCTGATCACCACTTACATCCAGTATAATGCTACCTACTTTGCCACTTATACGGAAAGCGGCGTGCGGCGTATTACGCTGGCTGAACGGCTGCGTAAGATCCCGCTGTCCTTTTTTGGTAAAAAGGATTTGGCCGACCTCACCAGTACGATT
>ERZ827478.2218-NODE-2218-length-10538-cov-3.798913_pt1 | contig 10538 bp, 8 predicted proteins | sample MGYA00519705_ERZ827478 | MGnify/ENA primary metagenome ERZ827478 (study PRJEB31778, sample SAMEA3449318) | human gut metagenome | biome: human gut; feature: human-associated habitat; material: faeces | place: United Kingdom | collected 2010/2012 ... | reverse complement strand
CCTCTGGCGTACAACCGAGGCAAGGAGCGAAGTGCAATCTCTTTTATCGAAGAAGACGTAGTCTTCTTCGATAAGCTGAAACTGCCGCCAAAAGCGGCAGTTTTTTTACTTGCCCTAATTGTAAAAAAGACCCGGTTCGTGATAAAATCATGAAATGAAAAATGGGGGAGGGGGCGGAAGAATGAAGAAGATGATAGCAGTGGCCTTTGCGCTGCTGGGCATCTTTGCGGCGGGCTGCGCCCGCACCGGAGATATGGAGAGCAGCGCCTTTGCTCCGGGAGAGGACAGGCGTCTGGTGATTTATACCTCCCATAAGCAGGAGGTATACCAGCCGCTCATAAGAGAGTTTGAGCAGCGCACAGGAATCTGGGTGGAGCTGAAAACCGGAGGCAGCACGGAACTCCTGGAGATCATCGCCCAGGGGGATACGGACTGCGACCTGATGCTGGGGGGAGGCGCGGACAGCCTCAGTGCCTATTCCTTCTGCTTCAGTCCATACCACAGCATATATGAGGAGGATATTGCCCCGGAATATCGCAGCTCCGACGGCAGCTACAGCCCTTTTTCCGCCCTGCCGGTGGTGCTTATTTATAACACCAAGCTTGTGCGCATGAATCCGCCTACGGGCTTTGCCAGCCTGCTTGACCCGGCCTGGAGGGGGAAGATAGCCTTTGCCGACCCGGCGGTATCCGGTTCCAGTTATACCGGACTTTGTACTCTGCTCCAGGCTATGCCAGGAGACAGAAACGAAAATCTGAGATGCTTTGCTGCAAATCTTGGAGGCAGAATTCTGCCCTCCTCCGGGGATGTGGTGGGAGCCGTGGCTGAGGGCAGCTGTTATATAGGGCTCACTCTGGAGGAGACGGCTCTGAAGGGCATGGATGCCGGCTATGACATAGCCATAGTTTACCCGGAGGAAGGCACCAGCGCCCTGGCCGATGGGGCGGCGGTGGTGGCCGGCTGCGCCCATGAGGGCAATGCCCGGCTATTTATCGACTTTATGCTCAGCCCGGAGGTGCAGCAGCTGCTGCCGGAGGAGTTTTACCGGCATAGTGTGTACGGCGGAGACGATGGGCTGAAAAATATTGAGCTCATAGACTACGAGCTGGATTGGGCCAGCTCTCAGCAGAGCACCCTGCTGGAGACCTGGGGAGAGCTGTTTGAAGGAGCGCAGGGATGAGAGATTGGATAAAGCGCTCCTTCAGGAACCGGATCTTTGTCACGGTGCTTCTGGTGACTCTGCTGCCAATGCTGCTGTGCGATGTCCTGGTCATGCTGATAGCCATAGGCAGCAGCGAGAGCATGCTTTATCAGCAGGCCGGGGAGGAACTGGAGGAGTTGGAACGGCGGCTGGATGCCCTTATTGAACAGGTGGATGAGGTGACTGCGGATCTGGCCGGCAGCACCGTGGTGCGCAGCGCCCTGCGCCGGGGCGGCAGTGACTCCAAGCTGCTCTACCAGGTGCTGTACCAGAAAACGGAGGCGCTGAGGAGCTGCGCCGTGGTGGAGGTATACGACGCCGAGGGTGAGCGATGCTACACCAGCGGAGGCAGCCTGGAGGAGCTGAGCCTGCCCACGGGCTTGGGGCCGCTGCGCTCCGCAGGGGAGAGCACGGGGCTTAGCTTTCAGGCGGATACGGAGCCAGGGCTGGTGATGTCCAGGGCGGTGCGAACCTACGATGAGGAGATATTGGGATATATCCTTGTACATATCCCCCGCAGCGGCTTTGACACGCTGCTGGGGGACGGCTTCGGCGCCGCCAACGACGTATTCCTGCTGGACGGCACCTGGCGTCAGGTTTACTGCTCCGACAGCATACATACCCAGGAGAAGGTGGACAGTCTGCGCCGGGCCCTCCTTTCCGGGGAAAGTCTGGGGGACGGTTATTACAGCTTCTATCTCCGCCGCCATCAGGCAAGCGGTTTCACCCTGATATTGCAGCAGCCCAAGGTATATACTCCGGCGGTGATGACCTCGGTCTACTTTGCCTGCCTTATGATGGGCCTGCTTTGCCTTGTACTCAGCCTGGTTTGCGCCTGGCTTTTGAGCAAGTATCTTTCAAAGCCGGTGAACCAACTGGACGAGGCCATGGGCCGGGTGGAGAAAGGCGACTACGACGTGGAGCTGATAAGCGACAGAAGCGATGAAATGGGCAGGCTGAACGCCAGCTTCAACCGCATGACCCGGGAATACAGGCAGAACCTGGAACGTTCGGTGCAGCATGAGCGGGAGCTGAACGAGACGGAGCTGTCCATGCTCCAGGCTCAGCTGAACCCACATTTTCTATATAACACCCTGGACAGCATGAAGTGGCTGGGAGTGACAAATCATGTGCCCCAGGTGGCGGCCATGGCCACCAGCCTTGCAGCCCTGCTGCGGGCCGGTATATCCGGTGATAAATTCATCACCCTTGAGCAGGAATTGGAGTTAGTGGAAAAGTATCTGGATATACAGTCGATGCGTTTTGAGGACAGATTTACCTGGGAGACGGATGTAGATGAAAAATACCAGCATTGTCTGGTGCCAAAGCTGATCCTACAGCCCCTGGTGGAAAACGCCGTAATCCACGGCATAGCCAATATGGAGGATGGGTATATAAAACTCTCTGCCTCCACCCGGGGGGAGACCCTGGTGCTGGCTGTGGAGGACAACGGCCAGGGCATACCGCCGGAGATACTGCGCAGACTGAAAAGCCCGGAGCGGGAAATGCCTGCCGGACATCTGGGCCTGAGAAATGTGGACAGGATAGTGCGCCTTTACTACGGGGAAGAGTATGGTATTTCAGCCATATCTTCCCCGGGCATGGGCAGCCGGGTGGAACTGTGGCTGCCGGAAGTGAGGAAGGAGGATGAAAATGCTTAAAGTCCTTGTTGTGGATGACGAAACTGTAGTACGCCGGGGCATAGTTCTGGGAGTGGACTGGGCCTCCATGGGCTGCGTTGTGGTGGGAGAGGCCGCCAACGGCCAGGAGGGCCTGCTGGCGGCGGAGCGATACAGCCCGAACTTGATAATCACCGATGTGCGCATGCCGAAGATGGACGGCATAGAAATGATCCAGGAGCTGCGCTCCCGGGGCAGCCGTGCCCATGTCATACTTCTCACCGCCTACAGCGATTTTGAATATGTGCGCTCGGCCCTGCAGCTGGGGGCGGACGACTATCTCCTAAAACCCTTTGAAGACAGGGAACTGGTGGCGGCGGTGGAGCGGGTGCACCAGAAGGAGCAGGAGCGCAGTGAGCTGAGCCTGGGCGATGAACTGCTGCTGTCCAAGGGAGACAAGAGCCGCTATGTGCTCCAGGCCCTGGAGTATATATCAGAGCACTTTGGAGAGAGCGGGATAAATATCACCGGCATCGCCCAGCACCTGGGAGTCAGCGAGGGCCATCTCAGCCACGTATTCAAGAAGGAGACAAACTACACCGTGGTGGGCTATCTCACCCGCTACAGGATACATATGGCCATGAAGCTGCTGAGGGACTGCCGCTATAAGGTATATGAGGTGGCGGACATGGTGGGCTATAAGGACGTGGCCTATTTCGGCAGCACCTTCAAAAAGCTCACCGGCCTCTCCCCCTCGGAGTATCAGGACCGTTGCCGCTGAACGGAGAAATTTGTGCAAAAGATACAAATTATACCCTTTAATTTCTCCATTTACTCAGGGCTCTCTGACAGAATCAACAGTATAATCGCAGAATCGTCCAGTTCCATTTTCACAGCCGGAGCAAGTATAATTAAGTTAGCTTGATTACAGCCAATAAAATGTAAAGGAGAAAAGCTACAATGAAAAAGTTACTTGCGCTTTTGCTGGCTCTGGCAATGCTCTTCACTCTGGGCGCCTGCGCCAAGACTCCTGCTCAGGAGGAGGCGGCCCCCGAGGCCGAGGCTCCCGCCCAGGATGAGGCTGCCGATACCGGCGAAAAGGACTACTCCGGCCACACCATTCGCATATACTCCAACTCCAACTCCACCGAGCGTACCACCTGGCTGATAAACGAGGCCAAGGACGCGGGCTTTACCATCTCCATTGACGACAACAGCGTCATCTCCGGCGACGATGCAGCCATCCAGGCCGCCAATGAGAACAAGGACGGCGATATACTCTTCGGCCTCAACGAGACCCGCTGGAGCCAGGTTGTCAACGGCACCTACGAGAACCTGAAGCTGGTGGAGTGGACTCCCAGCTGGGCTGAGGAAGTGGGCGAGTACGTCTATCCCGGCGCTGCCTACGGCCTTGTCATCCAGAATGTGCTGATGCTCTACCGCACCGATGAGTACGGCACCAACGGCGAGAGCCTCCACTTTGAGCACTGGGCAGACGTGGTGGACTGCGGCTACAGCTGGTACCGCCAGAACAAGGTGGGCGGCACCACCAACTCCAACATCAACTCCGCCATGCTTTACGCCTTTGTTGACCCCGAGTCCCCTGCCGGCGGCATCAGCCTGGACGGCTGGAAGACTCTGTGGAAATACTGCGCTGACGGCGTGTACTCTTCCGATGACGACTACAAGTACGGTTTCCAGCCCCTGAATAAGGGCGACGTTCAGGTCTCCACCTACTACTCATCCTCCCTCTACGGCAATATTGACGCCGCTGCCGACAGTTCCGAGCATCCTCTGTTGGGCGCTCTTGAGCCTGAGAACTGGAACCTGGTGGAGATAGACGACGGCACCTACTACATAGCCGAGTATCTGGGCGTCCTGGATAAGGCCGGCCGCAGCGCCGAGGAGACCGAGGCCGTCATGGCCTTTTCCGAGTGGTTCGGCTCCGCCGACGTGCAGGCAGCCTGGGGCGAGGAGTTCGACTCCTATCCCTGCAACACCGCTGCCGCCGCCATCCTCTATCCCGACGGAGTACCCGCCATCTACACCATCAAGAACTTTGCCCTTACCCCTGTTGAGGGTACCGATATGAACTATGCCGAGTATGTTGCCGCCCACTCCAGCGAGTGGACCAACATAATGACCAACCTGGGCTTCTACTGGGCCGACCAGAGCGCCGCAGTTGCCGAGCCCGACTGGGAGAACCTGGATTGGGCTACCCTGACCCAGGCCGCCGGCTGATAAAAAAGTAAATACCACAACACTGTGGCGGGCCTTTTGGCCCGCCACAGCTGAAATGAGAGAGAAAGACAGAGAGAACTTTAAGGAGAAATTGCTATGATAAGGCTCAATGACATCGTGGTGAAGTTCGGGGATTTCACGGCCCTGCACGGCATAAGCGTCCATGTGAAGGAGGGGGAGTTTTTCACCTTCCTGGGCCCCTCCGGCTGCGGCAAGACCACCACACTGCGCACTCTCACAGGCTTCATTGAGCCGGTGGAAGGCAGCGTATTCGTCAAGGACAAGGATATAACCCATGTGCCCATAGAGGACAGGAACATCGGCATAGTTTTCCAGAGCTACGCCCTGTTCCCAACCATGACCGTGTATGACAATATCGCCTTCGGCCTTAAGGTGAAGAAGCTTAAAAAGCCGGAGATAGACAAGCGGGTGCGGGAGATAGCAAAGAAAGTGGATCTCAGCGACGAGCAGCTGATGAAAGCCGTGTCCCAGCTCTCCGGCGGCCAGCAGCAGCGGGTAGCCATAGCCCGGGCCCTGGTGACCGGGCCGGCCATAATCTGCATGGACGAGCCCCTTTCAAACCTGGACGCAAAGCTGAGGGTGCAGCTGAGAAACGAGCTTAAAAAGATGCAGAAGGAGTTCGGCATCACCACTATTTACGTGACCCATGACCAGGAGGAGGCTCTGACCCTGTCCGATCGTATCGCCGTTTTCAACAAGGGCGTGATAGAACAGGTGGGCACCCCCAACCAGGTATATAACCACAGCGAGACTGAGTTTGTCTGTAACTTCATCGGCGATATAAACCGGCTGGGGCCGGAGATCGTGGATGGGCTTATAAATATAGGGGCCGATATAGACCCCAAAAAGCACAACTATATGCGCCTGGAGCGTATCCATGTGAACGTGCCGCCCCGCCCCGGCGAGCTGGTGCTGGACGGCGTGGTGGACAGCCTGGAATACTACGGGCTGTACATAAAATACTACATCACCGCCGGGGGCCAGACCCTGAAGGTGATAGAGAAAAACGACGGCGTGAACATCTATTCCCCTCAACAGCAGGTAAAGGTGCTCATTAACCCCGCCCATGTAATGGCCTATGAGCCCAAGGGGGAGGAGGCGGAGGAGATATGAGCAAGAGCCTGGATAAACGCCTGAAGGCGGAATTCCTGTTTCGCATAATCGGGCTGGGGCTCTTTGTGTACCTGTTCTTCGGCTTTATGCTCCTGCCCTGCCTCAATACCCTTACCAGTATTTTTACCACCAAAAATGCCGCCGGGGAGACGGACCCCCTTGCGGTCATCCGCTTTTTCTTTGCGGGGAATATGGGCAAATATGTGTGGAACTCCCTGAAGCTTGCCCTCTGCCTGGTGGTGACAGTGAATATAGTGGGCGTGTCCATCGTGCTGCTCACGGAGTATTTTGACATCAAGGGCGCAAAGATACTGCGCCTGGGCTACATGACCACCCTTATATACAGCGGCGTCGCCCTGGTCACAGGCTATCTGTTCCTTTATGCCCCTGACGGCATACTCACCACAGCCCTGGCCAACGCCTTCCCCGGATTTAATGAAAACTGGTTCACCGGCTTTAACGCCGTGCTCTTTACCATGACCTTCGCCTGTACCAGCAACCATGCCCTGTTCCTGAGAAACGCCATCCGGGGCATAGACTACAACACGGTGGAGGCGGCAAGGAACATGGGGGCAAAACCCTTCAAGGTGCTGTGGAAGGTGGTCTTTCCCACCCTCATCCCAACCATGTTCTCCCTGACGGTCATGACCTTCATCACCGGACTGTGTGCCATGTCTGCCCCCACCCTGCTGGGCTACGACTCCATAAACCCTGAGATAGTGCGCCTTGCCGGCTCCTCCACTGCGGATGAGGCTTTCCCCCAGGCCAGGGCGGCACTGTTGTCCATCATCCTGGCCATGTTCACCATCATCCTGCTCACGGTGCTCTCCGCCTATGAGCGCAAGGGCCATTACCTCTCCGTCTCCAAAACCAAGACCAAGCTGGAGAAGCAGAAGATAACAAATCCTGTGGCCAATGTCCTGGCCCACATCTACGCCTATGTGCTCTTTGTCATCTACATGATCCCCGTGGTGATGATAATAATCTTCTCCTTCCAGACCTACAGCGCCATACGCATGAAGAAACTGGACCTGAGCAGCTGGACTCTGGTGAACTTCTTCGGCCAGGAGGACTATATGTACCTCACCAGCCGGGGCCAGTACAAGGTTAGGGAGGGCTCAATCTCCGGCCTCTTTGCCAACGATGCCACCATGGGCGGCATAAAGATGAGCTTCATGCTGTCCATAGTGGCGGCAGCCCTGGCCTGCATAATAGTGGTGGTGGCCTGCAACTATATCTTCAAGCACAAAGGCAAAAAATCCGGCGTTATCCTGGAATATGCCCTGCTCTTCCCCTGGCTGCTGCCCACCATTCTCATCTGCTATTCCTACCGCATTTACTTCAATTCAGAGTCCATATGGTATGTGGGCAACTACAACCTCTACTACGCCCAGAACGTGCGGCTGCTGATCATCATGGCCTATACCGTGGTGAAGCTGCCCTTCTCATTGAGGATGATAAGAGCGTCCTTCTATGCTATCGACGAGGAGCTGGAGGATGCGGCAAGGAACCTGGGGGCGGGAGGCTTTACCACCTTCATGAGGGTGAAGCTGCCCATTATCCTGCCCAGCGTTCTGGCGGTGTTCGCATTGAACTTCAACGCCCTCTTCACCGAGTATGACATGTCAGCTACCTTTGCCAGCTCCTACGGCACCAGCTACGCCATGGTGATCCAGGCCATGTGCGCCGAGGAAGGGCTTTACGGCTATAATGTGAACGCCTCGGGCCGCCGCTGCGCCTCCACGGTGTTCATCATGCTGGTGAGCGGACTGATACTCTACCTGGTCTACGGCGTGGGCGCCAGGGATCTGGGCGAGAGACTGGAACACAGGGCAAAATGGCGCAGGCGCTTTGAGCGCATCACCGCCTTGGGCAAAAAGAAAAAGGAGACAGCATGATAAAAAACATAGTTTTCGACATGGGCCAGGTGCTTATGTACTTTGACCCGGATACCTATATAGCCCGCCTGGGCTACACCGGAGAGGACGCCGCCCTGCTGAAGCGGGAGGTGTTCCGCAGCGCCGACTGGGTCAGCACCGACCACGGCACCAAGCTGCCGGCGGAAGCGGCGGCGGATATGTGCCGCCGGCTACCTCAGCGGCTCCACGCTGCGGCGGAGGAACTGTGCTGCCGCTGGTGGCATGGGGAAATAGTGCCGGTTCCCGGCATGGCGGAGCTGGTGCGGGAGCTGCGAGCCAAGGGCTATGGCGTCTACCTGCTGTCCAACGCATCTTCGGCTCTCCATGAGTATTTCCACCGTATCCCGGGGTCGGAATGTTTCATGGGCAAGCTGGTTTCGGCGGACGTGAAGCTTCTCAAGCCCATGCACGAGATATATGAGCGGCTCTATTCCGAGTTTGAATTGAATCCGGAGGAATGCTGGTTCGTGGACGACAGCCCCACCAATGTGGAGTGCGCCCGCTGCACCGGTATGGGGGGCAGCGTGTTTTACAACGACGCAAAGCGCTTTCGCCGGGAACTGATAGAACAGGGCCTGGACCTTACGGAGGAATAAAAGTGAAACTTGTGGACAAATACATCAGCCTCTCCCGGCAGGGAGAGGCTGTTTGGATAAGCGATGTGAGAGAGAATTTTGCCGCCCTGGCGGGGACAAAATCCCTGCAGCTGCGCCTCTGCTGCCTGGACGGGCAGGAGCGGGATTATGACTGCCCCCTCCCGGCCTGGGAAAACGGTGAACAGCGCGCTTTCCTTCTGGAATATCTCAAGGCCAGAGTATTCAATATCCTCTCCTGTTACAGCGGACGTGCCTTGTACCTGTGCCTTGAGCGGGAGGACAGAGAGCTGAAAAAACTGGCGGAGGACTGCATTGCCGCCTTTTACCGGGAGCCGGGGCTGAAAAAGGTACTGAACATTGCCGGGCGCCTTTGCCGCAGCCTGGGCCTGCCCCCCTTCGAGCTGGGGATAAGAGGCCCAGCGACCGGCAGACCTGGCCCGGGCCCGACGGCCCTGACTGTGAGCAGCCTGGGGACAAAGCTCCGCCGGGCTGTAGAGAGCTGCGGCAGCGGAGCCTTCTGCGGTATAGATGTGGGGGGCACGGACATAAAGCTGGCCCTGGCCAAAGACAGCAGACTTCTGGCGATGAAGGAGTACGACTGGAACCCGGCGGAAAGTCCCAGGGCGGAGGGCCTTATACGGCCCATACTGCTGCTGGCAAGGCTGATGCAGGCCCGGCTCTCGGCAGAGCTGCTGCCGGAGGGCAGCCTGGAACGGCAGCTGCTGGACAAGGCCTTGGAGAAAGATGCATCCCATGAGCTGATGGAGGAGACTATAAGGGCCTGCTCCGGCAATGAGCCGCCACGGTTTTCCGGCATCGGCCTCAGCTTTCCCGACGTGGTCATCCATAACCGTATCCTGGGCGGGGAGACCCCCAAGACCAAGGGCATGCGGGAGAACAGTGAATTGGACTATGAGGAGGAATTCTCCAAACTCAGCAGCCTGGGGACAGAACTTGAGAAGCTGTGCCTGCCCGGAGGCCGGGTGGAGATAGTCAACGACGGGCCCATGGCCGCCTTCAGCGCTGCGGCAGAGCTGACCTGGGGCCGGGAAGGAGATGCCGTGCAGGGCGGCATAGTTGCCCACTCCCTGGGCACCGACCTGGGTACCGGCTGGATAAGGGGCAGCGGGGAGATACCGGACATCCCTCTGGAGCTCTACGACCTGCTGGTGGACCTGGGCAGCGAAAAGTGGCGAGCCTATCCGGCGGAGGATCTGCGCTCGGTGAAAAACGAGAACTCCGGGCTGCCGGGACTGCGGCGCTATCTTGGCCAGGCGGCGGCCTACCGCATAGCCTGGCAGCTGAAGCCGGAGCTGCTGGAGGGCTTTACCCAGGAGAAGGAGGGGCTGCTGGAGATAAGCATGAGCCCCAGGGACCTGCGAAAACCCTGCCTGGAGCACCTGATGCAGGCGGCGGCGGGGGGAGACGGGGCTGCCCGGGAAGTGTTCAGACGCATAGGCCGGAACTTGGCTCAGATGACCCGGGAGATGGAATATCTGTTGGATACCGGCACCGGGAGCCGATATATATTTGGCCGCTTCGTAAAGGAGAGGGACTGCTTTGCGCTTATCCGGGAGGGCTTTAAAGAGCTGATGCCGGATATGGAACTATATGCCGCCGACGACAGCCTGGCTCTGACTCCTATGATGGCACAGCTGGCCAAACTTGAAGACGTGACAGTGGCACAGTTTGCCCAGGCGGTGAGCGCCGTGTATTTCAGCGCCTTTGAAAGACAATGATATAGGCCCGGCGGGAAAATCCCGCCGGGCTTTCAGCTTGTCGAAGAAGACTTAGTCTTCTTCGACAAGAGGGATTGCACTGCGCTCCA
>ERZ827478.2216-NODE-2216-length-10538-cov-22.158447_pt1 | contig 10538 bp, 9 predicted proteins | sample MGYA00519705_ERZ827478 | MGnify/ENA primary metagenome ERZ827478 (study PRJEB31778, sample SAMEA3449318) | human gut metagenome | biome: human gut; feature: human-associated habitat; material: faeces | place: United Kingdom | collected 2010/2012 ... | reverse complement strand
ATTTGAGAGATGTGTGGATGTTGTGACAGCACTGATCTTAAAATATGGACCGGCAATAAAAATAAAATGGATTTTACGTGATTGGATAAAAAACATACAAGCTGATTGCTTTTGGAGAAGTTTAGCCTGTAAACGATACCAGCGGTATTTCGATTGTATGAAAGCTATTGTAAAAAATGATGCAACATGACATAATCGGATTGACTAAAGCGGCATAGATATTTATAATATAGACAAAACGAAAATGACATGAACGGAGGACAGGATAATGGAGAAATCTGTAACACTTGAAGAGGCATTAAAAAGAATTGCGGAGTTGGAAAAAGAGAATGCAGAACTTCGGGAGGAATTGGAGTATTACAGAAATCGTAAGTTAAGTGGTCGTCAGAAACATAACGCCAAGTGGATGGCAATTTATAATGATTTTGTTGTTGGATATGAGAGCGGCATGACAATGGTAGAAATTGCGAAGAGGAACAATGTCAGTGAGAGGACGATTTATAGGTATAAAGCGTATTATGACAAAATAAAGAGAAAAGAGGAATAGAACATATTGCTGATGTCAGCAATATGTTATATGAGAGTTGCGGACAATTTTTTTGACCGCAAAATGGATGGAGGAATTCTATGGCAGAAGATAAAAAGAAAGAAATCGATGTTACAGTAACAGAAGAATATCTAAAAGAAAAACTGTATAAAATTAGGGGTAAAAGGGTATTGCTTGATGCTGATTTAGCAGAGATATATGGCTATGATACGAAGGGATTTAATAGACAGGTAAAAAATAATATTGAAAAATTTGATGAAGATTTTATGTTTGAATTGACAGATGAGGAATTAGAAGATTTGCGGTACAAAAATTGTACCGCAAATATAAGTTCAAAAAGTCGTTATAATCCTCATGTATTTACAGAGCAAGGACTATATATGCTGATGACTGTTTTAAAAGGGCCATTGGCTGTTAAACAGAGTAAGGCATTAATAAGAACCTTCAAAAGAATGAAAGATTACATATTAGAAAATCGTGATTTAATCGGTCAGAGAGAATTACTTCAGTTAAGTATGGAGACTGCAAATAACAGAATTGAAATCAGCAAAATCAATTCTGATATGATATCTCTTGAAAAACAGATTTCTGATGTTGCAGAAGGATTGAAGGATGTAGTGACGAAATCTGAACTTGCGGATATGATGAACAGTTTTATTTCAGATGATGATGAAAAATGGCTTATGTTTAATGCAAAATTTAGTAGTGCGGATGAGGTTTACGAGTCTATTTACAGGCAGGCAAAGTCATCAATATATGTGGTTGATAATTACATTGGTTTAAGAACGCTGGTACATCTTAAGAATTCTCCAACAGGAGTAAATATTATTTTATTTAGCGATAATGTTGGGAATAATAAACTTCACAACATAGAATATACGGATTTCCGTAAGGAATATCCAACTGTAAAACTGTCAATGAAGAAGACTGGTGGCATATTCCATGATCGCTTTATCGTGCTGGACTATGGAACGGCGGATGAGAGAGTCTTTCTGTGTGGTGCTTCTTCCAAGGATGCCGGGGCTAGAATAACAAGCATCGTTGAGGATTACGGAATAGCCAAATACAACTCTGTTATTGCAGGATTATTGAAAAATTCGCCATTAGTATTACCGAAATAGGAGTGTGAGATTATTGAAGAAGAAAAGAGGATGGAATTGACAGCTCAAAAGAAGCCGGTAAACTGCTTATATCTATTATTGTTGCTGTAGCAGAGATGGAACGTGAGAACATAAGAGTACAGTAAATGCCACAGGACATAAATGTACTTTTCGATGTAACATTGAACAGTCTCAGATTGATGCTGACAGCATATACGGCTTTTTGAACGCATTTAATGAATTATATGCAGAATGTACGGATGCTGAAAAGAAACAGTTTATGCAGGCATTTATTGAGCTTATCGACATCTTTACGGAAAGACGTGAAGATGGTAATTAGATTAGGAATATCAAATTTCAGTTTCCGACACTTGAAACGGTTTGTTTGTTGTCGCGAGTGTAAGCGTAAAATCAACGGTATTAATGAAGAAAAACATATTCCATCTTACGTGCAAATGGTGTAGAATAATACCAATACACGGAGGACAAACATGAGAACGCTATATACATTTGACAAACACAACTATTCCGATGATATGGAGGTATTTGAGCGCTTCGCGGTGCGCGCGGTTATTATTAGAGACGGAAAGCTTGCCATGCAGCAGGCCGGTGAAGGCTACTACAAGATACTGGGCGGCGGCATCGATGCAGGCGAGACCAACGAGGTTGCGCTGGCACGGGAGGTGCGCGAGGAGGCAGGGCTTCTTGTCGTGCCGGAAAGCATCAGGGAGTGTGGCAAGGTCATAGAAAAGAGACGCGATATATTTGAGGCTGACAAGATATATTACTGTCACACCTACGTGTATTTCTGTGATGTGAAGGACGAGCATGTGGCAGCACAGATGACAGACAGCGAGATAAGGCTTGAGTATCATCTGTCATGGGCTACGCCGGATGAGATAATAAAGGCCAACAGCGCTTTTCTTGATAAAGAATGGATAGCAAGAGACACTAAGATTGTTGAGTTGATAAAAGAAATGTGTTAAAATAATGCCTGGATGTAAATCCGGGCATTTAATATAAGGAGAAGCAGTATAAATGGATAAAAATAAAATCAAAAATAAATTAAAGGATGATCCGGCCTTCACTCTTGAGGTGCAAAACCCGGAGGTTGAGGCGCTGATGACACAGTATTCAAGCGACAAAAAGGCGGAGACGCTCAATAAGCTCATTGAAAAATGCACTAAGAGCAGATTCCTGGTACCTGCAAATGTCGGAGAGAACAACAAGCCGATTCCGCTATTTATTAAAAACGGTGAGGGAGAGGCTTTCATGCCGATTTATACCTCAAAGGCACAGCTTTCTAAGGATCATCCGTCACCATGCATTGTAAATATGCCGTTTCTTGCAGTCAACAATATGGTGGCAAATAAAGAGTCAAAGCTTGATGGTATCGCATTCAACCCGTTCACTCACAATCTGATTTTCAAAAAGCCTCTTGTAGAAAAGATTGAGGCAGTGGAAAAGGCCAGAAGAGAGGGACATCCTACATCACCGACAAAGGGCAAGACTGTACAGATGACAGCAGAGCAGTATGTCATCTTCGAGCGTATGCAGTATGAGCATATTTTCCTGCCGACAAAGATGTTTGAGGGCGGAAAAGAGTTCATGGACAGACTCGCCGATGAGAAGGAAAAGCTAATAGATGAGCTGTACGAGGAGGCATATCAGCAGAAGCGTATGTATCCGTATATGGAGGAGGATTTCTCTGTTATGTCTATGCAGATTTCAGATACGCTCAATGTCACCAGAGTTGATTTTCCGACAAGGGATATGGCTCCAAACTGCGCAATCCGTGCTTATCTCGTGTGGGATGATGCTGCATCACAGGGCAGATATTTTGTAATTGATGCGAAGGGCGATAAAACTACTGAGCTGGTTGAGATTACAGAGGATTACAAGCGTCTTGGATATGGAGCTGCACCGGTTGAGGGTGCTGAGCTTCAGACTGTTCTTGACCTGGTTAAGAAAAGTGCAGAGGAACAGAATTAGAAAAGTAATGTAGGGCAGGATATATAAAGGAGGTCGTGTATGAAGGAGTTTTTAGGCAGAATAAAGGCTGATTTTCTACTGTCATCAGTGCTTTGCATAGCGCTGGGACTGGTGTTTATCATATGGAGAGCTTCGGTGCTCACGATTGTGGCCAATGTGCTTGCGGTAGTGCTTATCATCATCGGAGTGGTCTATATGTGCAGCTATTTTTTGAATATAGTCACGAATGGTTTTTCAGCGATGCTGGGGCTTGTGGTTTTGGCAGTAGGTATATGGTTTCTGGTACAGCCAAAGGTTGTGGTGAGCCTGATACCTATAGTCATCGGTCTGGTGCTCATTTTTCACAGCATCAGGAGCATTATTGAGGCAGTGGATGCCAGAAAATACGGTTACGGAGGCTGGAGTGTCGGCCTGATTTTTTCAATAATCAGTCTGATTTTTGGAATAATCTGCGTGACAAATGCATTTGATGTAATGAAGACAGCCACTGTTGTTGTCGGTATCATACTGATTTTCAACGGAGTATCAAATATCTGGATTACAAGCCGTGCTACAAAGGCGGAGAGCGCCTACAACAAGCAAAAGGAGTTTGAGGCAACGTTTGTTGAGGATAGAAAAGAGGACAATTAAGCAGTAACAGAAAGGCGACAGAATGCGTCGGATGGAGTTTAAGATGGAGAGACCCGGACTTACCAAGGTCGGTGACCATCTGAAGGTAACAGAGAGCAAGCTTCCAACTTCATATTATTATACGATAGAGCATGCAATTGCCATGTCGGGAAACTACGTGGTCAGCGAGAGGCTCAAAAGCCGCGAGGGCGATGTCGTGGATGTAAGGGAGACTGAGAAGGGCTACTTTGTCACGATGGAGTTTGATGAGTAATGACACAGCAAGGTAAGAATGCAATAGATCTGGTGCTCGCTGAGAGCCTTATAGAGCTTTCAGCGAAAAAGCCAATCGATAAGATTACAATTAAAGAGATAACGGACAAGGCCGGAGTTATCCGCCCCACGTTTTACAATCATTTTCAGGACAAGTACGAGCTGATAGAGTGGATTATCAAAACCGAGCTGCTTGAGCCCATCAAGCCACTGCTCAATGCCGGAATGATTTTTGAAGCGATTGTGCTGATGCTCAATAATATCTCGGCAAACAGTGTTTTTTACAAGAAAGCACTAAAGCTGGAGGGGGCAGTGACGTTTAATCAGATTGCCATGAAATGCGTCTGCGAGATGTTTATGAATATCATAAGCGAAAAGAGCACAGGAAAGAAATCCAAATACCGCTGGCTCACACCTGAGGTGATTTCTACATATTATGCGCAGTCGTTGTGCTTTATCACGGAGGGCTGGATAGCCCAGGGCATGGATGACATTGAGCCGAAGGAGATGGCTGAGGCATACATGTATCTGATTACGCGCTCAATGGATGATATATTAAGTGAGCTGTAGAGGACAATTGTCATGGAAAATGACGGCTTAAGCAAGCTCATAAAGCAGAATCATAAAGAGGCATGTGTTCATATAAATATGAAAATGCTGTGAAAAAGTGTCAGAAATCAAATACAATATCATATATGTGTCATATCGGATATACAAATTGATGGATTTGTATATCTCACATGACAAATCGAAGAGATTGAATATTTATTTATTCGGTCTTTTTTTTTATACTTCAATACGAAAAAAAGAAAGAGTGGTGAATCTAATGATTAAATTTGGAAAAGGAGTCGTAAAACATCGTGTGCTGATACTGATAGTTGCATTTGCACTGCTTATACCGTCGGGAATCAGCTTTATCAACACGAGAATCAACTTTGATATCCTTTCTTATCTGCCAAGCCAGATAGAGACTATGAAGGGCCAGGATATCATGGTAGATGAGTTTGGAACCGGAGCGTTGTCATTTGTGATCTTGGAGGATATGAAGGATCAGGACATAGAGACTCTGGCTGATGACATTGAGGACCTTAAGGGTGTAAATGATGTCATCTGGTACGGAACAATCGCTGATTCCACATTGCCAAGAGAGGCAATTCCGGATGAGGTGTACGACGCATTCAACAACAAGGATGCAAACAGCCAGCTCATGCTTGTCACCTATAGTGACACAATGGGTTCGGATGAGACAATGGAAGCCGTCAACAAGATGGATAAGATGGTGAAAAACCACTGCTTCGTAGCAGGAATGGCAGCGGTCAACGCAGATACAAAGACACTTGTTATGCAGCAGGCTCCTATATATGTCATCATAGCAGCATTGCTTTCAATGCTTGTCATGGGAATTACAATGGATTCAATAATTGTTCCGATGTTATTCCTCCTAAGCATAGGAATGGCTATTATCTATAACCTGGGAACAAACTTTATACAGGGACAGATTTCATATCTGACACTGGCACTGACAGCAGTATTGCAGCTCGCCGTAACAATGGATTATTCGATTTTCCTGTGGCACAGCTATCAGGAGCAGATAGACAGATATGACGGAGACAAGAAGCGAGCCATGGCACATGCCATTTCCCACACAATTGTTTCAGTAACAGGAAGCTCAATCACAACAATCGCAGGCTTCGTAGCCCTCTGCTTCATGAGCTTTACACTTGGACTTGACCTGGGAATCGTAATGGCAAAGGGCGTTGTATTCGGAGTTATCGGATGTGTAACAATTCTCCCTGCACTGATTCTTGCATGTGATAAGGCAATCGAGAAGACAAAGCACAAGATTCTTATGCCGGATGTTTCTAGGATTGCAAGCTGGGTAACAAATCATTATAAGATACTTGCAGTGATTTTCATCGTAGTGCTCATCCCGGCAATATACGGATACACTCATGATCAGGTCTACTATGACCTTGCAGGAACCATGCCTGACAGTGCATACAGTAAGCAGGCCAATGAAAGACTCGACAAGGAGTATGCTATGGGTGCCACACATATCATCATCGCGCCGAGCGATATGTCAAAGGCAGACAGCATAAGCATGATAGATGATATCAAGAAGGTCGATGGAGTAAAGCTTGCGGTATCGCTTGACTCAATACTTGGACCTACAATACCGGATGATATGGTGCCGGATGAGGCAAAGGAGATATTCAAAAACGGTGATTACCAGATGATGCTTGTTTCATCAAAATATGAGACAGCATCTGATGAGGTAAACAACCAGATAACAGAGATTAAAAAGATAGTAAAGAGTTACAGCGAGGACGCAATGCTTATCGGTGAGGCACCTTGTACAAAGGATCTTATCACTATCACAGATACAGACTTTAAGCGTGTAAGTGCAGTATCAATCGTATTGATATTCCTTATCATCCTCGTAGTATTCAAATCAGTATCGCTTCCAATCATACTTGTAGCGGTCATCGAGTTTGCAATCTTTGTAAACATGGGAATTCCGGGATTTACAGGAACGAAGCTTCCGTTTATCGCGAGCATCGTAATCGGAACCATACAGCTTGGTGCAACGGTTGACTATGCGATACTTATGACCACAAAGTACAGAAAGAACAGATACACCGGAATGGACAAAAAGCCGGCAATCACAAAGGCACTTGCAGATTCGACAAACTCAGTTATTGTCAGTGCACTCTGTTTCTTCGCCGCAACCTTTGGTGTAGGACTTTATTCAAACATTGATATGATCAGTTCTATCTGTATATTGCTTGCACGAGGCGCAATCATCAGTATGTTTGTAGTAGTATTTATACTTCCGTCAATGTTTATGATTTTTGACAAAGTAATATGTGCCACAAGCGCAGGCTTTAAAAACAAGAACCTGACAGCTTAGTAATCTGATTAATCATAAATGAGGGATAAAATACTTTTTGGCCCTCATAACATAAAAATATGACCTCAAAAACAAAATCAGGAGGAATAAGACATGAAATTACCAGAATTGAAAGAAAAGTTAAAAAGTAAATATATTGTCCGTGTTGTAGCCGGAGTCCTCACAATAGCACTTGTAGGTACAGGAATCGGAGCAACAGCAGTTTTTGCAGAGAAGAACAGCACCGCAGTCACAGCCGAGGCAGACAGCACAACAGGAAGCAGCAAGGATGCTGATGACATAGCAGATAAGCTCATGGACAGCGTATCATTAAAGGATAACGATGCAGACAAGGACGAGAGTGTATACCTCATCTCAGATGCAAACGGCAACGTAAACAAAACAATCGTAGTAGATCACCTTAAAAATAAAGACAAAAAGGATACCTTGGAGGATGCTTCAAACCTTTCAGATATCGAGAACGTAAAGGGCAAGGAAAAATTCACACAAAGCGGTGATAAGCTCACCTGGCAGGCCGGTGGCAAGGACATTTACTATCAGGGCACAGCAACAGAGGAACCGCCTGTAACACAGAAGGTTACATATTACCTCGATGGAAAAGAAATCTCACCTGAGGACCTTGCAGGAAAATCAGGAAAGGTCAAAATCCGTTTTGACTACACAAACACCACATCATATACAGAGACAGTAAACGGTGAGAAGCAGACAGTTTCCGTACCATTTGCAGCAATAACAGGACTTGTACTCGGTGATGGCTTCGAGAATATCGAAGTGACAAACGGCAAGGCTGAGGTAAGCGACTCATCAAGCGTAGTGCTCGGCTATGCACTTCCGGGCTTAAAGGATAGCCTCGGAATCAAGGACGGAGATCTCGATGGCGATGTAAATATCCCTGAATACATGGAAATGACAGCAGATGTGGAGAATTTCTCAATGCCTGCAGCCATGACCTTCGTGGTAAACGCATCTGATTATGTAAGCACAGACGGAATTGACACATCAGACCTCGATGACATGATAAATGACTTAAAGGATGCCTCAACACAGCTTCAGGATGGTTCAAAAACACTGGCAGAGGGTACTGACACACTTGCTGACGGACTTTCAACATTGCAGAGCAAGCTCGGCACATTCGCATCAGGAGTTGGCACACTGCAGAGTGGACTTAAGACATATACTGATGGTGTAAGTACATTAAGTGGTGGATTGAATACACTTGGAAACAGTACAGGTGCCCTTGTGTCAGGAGCAGATAAGCTTAATAGTGGAGCAGGTCAGCTTGCAAGTGGAAGTGCAACACTTAAGGATGGACTTAAGACATATACAGACGGAGCTAGTCAGTTAAATACAGGCTTGAATCAGCTTAATGACAACACAGGAAGTCTTGCAACAGGTGTGACAAGTCTTAATGATGGAGCCAAAACGCTTTCGGATGGTATTAATGCTGCAAACAAGGGCGCAGCAGGAGTATCTGCAGGTGCAGCACAGCTAAAGACAAGTATTGATACGGCAAAAACAGGAGCTGATTCTCTTGCAGCAGGAGCAAAGCAGGTTGATGAAGGAGTTGGTCAGTTGACACAATCTTTATCAGATATGCCTGAAACAATCAAAACCAATATAAATAAATCTCTGGAATCACTGAATGAATTAAATGTCGGAACATTATTTAAAACTCTTGGATATATTGATACAGATAAGATTACAGCAGACAATGTATCAGCAGCAGCGGATGCAGCAGTAAACAATGCAGGAGATATAATAGATGCTTTGACTAATATGCAGAATCAGAATCCATCTGCAACTTATAATCAGATACTTGTTGGTCTGTCTCAGGGAAAAGGTGCTGTATCAGTATATTCTGCCGTGAACCAAAGTGTAACAGACAGTGCTTACACAGTGCAAGCTTTAAAGGATGGCTCAGCAAAGGTATCAGATGGTGCGTCATCATTAGATGCTGGTTTAGGACGGTTGTCAGATGGAGCATCTGAGTTGTCAAGCGGAGCTTCTGATTTAGCAAAAGGAACTACACAGCTTGCAACAGGAGCTACAGAGCTTCAGACAGGCACACAAAGTCTTGCAGATAAATTACCAGAGCTGACAAAAGGAATCACCAGTCTTGTAAATGGTTCAAACGAGTTAGTTAAAAACAACGATACATTAAATGCCGGAGCAACAGCACTCAATGCCGGAGCAAGCCAGCTTTCAGCCGGAACACAATCACTCATGAACTCAGTGCCAACTCTCACAAGTGGTATCAAGAAGCTTGTAGACGGTTCAAACACACTTGTAGCAAACAATGCACAGCTCAACAGCGGAGCCTCACAGCTTGCAGATGGAACAAATCAGATAGTTTCAGGTGTTGACCAGCTCACAACAGGCTCTAAGACACTTTCAGAGGGTGCACATACACTTGCAGACGGTATGGTACAGTTCAATGAGGAAGGAATCAACAAGATTCTCGACGCATACAACGGCGACTTAAAGCCATTCACCAACAAGCTCCAGGCAGTAATTGACGCAGGTGAGGAATATCAGACATACTCAGCAATCGCTGATGGACAGACGGGCAGCGTTAAGTTCATATATAAATTAGCTTCAATAGATGCTAAGGCAGATAGCGACAAATAATTAATTAAAGGATGTTTGTACATTAGGGGGAGGCAAAAATGGGCTGGATAGAATATCTGTTAATCGTGGCGGGAAGCTCACTGGAGATTTTCGTTGCGATGGAATGTCAGGGATCCCTGATCCAGAAAGTAAATAAGAAACAGCTTACAGCCATTTGCTTCATAGTTGCAGTTTGCCAGTTGTTAGCAATGTACATCGGGTATTTCCTGTCAAGCTTTCTTAATGGGAAATACTCGGTGAAGGATGAAGCACTTTTAGGAGAGATAATTTCTATCGGAATACTGATAGGACTGGGGATCAGGCTTATAGGAAAGGCTATAAGAAATGAAAGGATTGAGGAGCACTGTCAGGCACAGCTTGACATGAAAAGAGTGTTAAGGATAGCAGGAATCACCGCATTTTATACGGTTCTTGCAGGAATAGCATTCGGCTTCCTCGGTACCGGACTTTTCACCATTATGATAATGGTGGCGCTGCT